>FLOH01000188.1_pt1 | contig 168266 bp, 187 predicted proteins | sample 756751 | NCBI WGS metagenome assembly FLOH01 (sample SAMEA4026879, study PRJEB14308) | marine metagenome | biome: coastal water; material: water | depth 74 m | reverse complement strand
TACGCTTGCATCGCAACCCTTCGTTATCGAAGAAGGTGCGAATTCTCGCCTCACACGAGGGAAGATAATTCATTTATGAGACTTCTCTTTTGGGGAGTCATTTTATTTTATGAATATCCCAAATATTTATACAGTTGAGTCTGTAACATCTGGTCATCCAGACAAGATCTGTGATCAAATCAGTGATGCAATTTTAGATGCGTGTCTTGAGCAAGATCCACAAAGCAGATGTGCCGTCGAGTGCTTTGGATCGCATGGTCTACTCGTTATTGGAGGTGAAGTGAGCACAAAAGCTCAAGTTGATTTTGAACAGATTGCGAAGAAAGAATACGAGCAAATAGGATACGACCCTAATACAATAAAAGTACTCAATTGCGTCTCCAAGCAGTCTTCTGAAATTTCTTCTGGAATCAGTGGTGGTGGAGCAGGGGATCAAGGAATCGTGTATGGATATGCCACCAACGAGACAGAAGAATTGCTTCCAAAAGGAGTCGTTCTCGCTCATGCGCTTGCGCGTGGATTAGAAGATTTGCGAACCAGTGGTGAACTACCGTGGCTTTTGCCCGATGGAAAAACGCAGGTGACGATAAAAGATGGTGAGATAGATACAATCATAGTGAGCACACAACACAGGTCAGGAGAATCTTCCAAGTGGCCAAGTTTATCTCGGAAACATTTAGCATATAATCTCTGGCAGAAACTTGTTGTTCCACATGTTGGCGAGAAAGGATATCGAACTTTGCTAATCAATCCAGCAGGACCATGGACCATCGGTGGATTCGATGCAGATACCGGTCTTACAGGCCGCAAGATCATGGTGGATACTTATGGAGGTATTATTCCGCACGGGGGAGGTTGTTTTTCTGGAAAGGACGCAACAAAAGTCGATCGATCTGGTGCCTACATGGCAAGATTCGTAGCATGTGAACTTGTAAGAAAGGGGTATGCAGAAGAATGTCTTGTCTCAGTTGCCTATGCAATTGGCAAAGCACACCCTGTGATGGTAGAGGCTCGTGGAGGGTGTGGAGAAGATCTCTCTGAGATTGCAGGTCAGTACGATTTTCAGCCCGAGGCAATCATTGAGCGCCTGGGTCTTCGTAAACCCATTTTTAAAAAAACCTCATGTTACGGCCACTTTGGAAAAACAGAATTACCTTGGGGTTGAGTGTAATTAGAAGGAGGCTACAGATGCATGCTCCAAACAATTTACAGAGGATCAAAAAGACGATCTTTTGCTGGATACAGGTGGTTTGTTTTTGATTACTGCTGAGGAAGCATCAAAAAAAGGTTTCTAATAAGGGTTATTTTGTGTAGTGTATTAGGAGAACTGACGAAAAGGCGTTTGATGAAAAGGTCGAATTCGATGTGCATCTTATCGAGCATGTTGGGAAAGGTGATTGGTGTGGGGGTGCTTCTTGATGTCAATAAAACCTTAAATTCAAAAAAGATTCCTGAGTCGGGAGATGATTGTGATTATTGTTTATATCGTAAATTACTTTCTGAGGTTGAGTGATAGGCATCACCAAGCAGACACAGACGACAGGGGCGAAGCAGGTTTTATAAGAGGTCACGATCCAGATTCAGAGGGTGAGGGGGGCAATAAATCGAATAGAAAATGGAGTTTGCTTGTTGGATATATATGGTATCTATTTACATTACACACTTAATCGCAGAGGTGAGTTTATTGATGGTTGCCAAATAAAGAAAATATGAAACCAGGGTCAAAAGCTAAATTCCTAACATGTAATCATGACTGGCAACTTCATGCACCGTCAGATCATTTTGGTGGGCCTTGTGCAGGGAATGCAATTTTTCGGTGCAAAGAATGCACTAATGTAATTACATTGGTGGAAAAGTGTGCAATGAAACAAGTTGAATTGCAGCAAGTTTCACTAAAGGTTCAAGAGCGCCACACTCGTACAGGTATGTGGGCAAATATAATTGCGGCAATTTCATTAATTATCGCAATAATAGTACTATTGATAGGAAATACGATTCTATTTTTATGAAGCAAAATGGTAATTTTCCATATTGGATAATCCCGGTATTTTTTATAGGAACTTTAGTGTTCACGCTGTGGTTTTTTCTTACTGATCAGCCGTGGTGCAAGGATGGGACAAATGACTGCATTGAAACAGCTCCCATGGACGCTCCTGGCGATTCATATCTGTGGGGTGATGCCTACTAACTTTCTATCAAGTTTCAACTTTCAAAATCCACAAAATTTGTCGGACCGACTTATATAAGTTTTTCTTGATTCAGATTTTGGGGTGGGGGGTACCCTCCCAAATACCTCCCGCTCACTTCTCTCGGAATGACTGCCAACATACTGCCAAAAAAGTGAGGGGAGGTGGTTGATAATGATAACGGGCGTGAAGGTTGGGAAAGGTGATATAATCAGTATCTACTGTATTAACATCGGTTTTCACAACAACCGCAGGGTAAAACGATTATTGGACTCTACAAGTTCAAATCTCACCCTCGGCACCATGTAAAAACTCTCCTAGTAAGGAGAGTTTTTGCTTTGTAATTATCAGAGGTTTTTTTGTTTGCTCACTTTTTCATTCGGTGACTTCGGGCACATGTTCCACATATACTTAAACCATGTTCTAAAAGCTTCTGCGGTAATTGGATTTACAATGACTGTAAACGAAAAGTTTTCATCGAATCCTCCTGCTTTCATGTCTGAGAGAATATTTACGTGATCGCCAAAGACATCAATCGCTGCGGCCGTTGAGTATTCTTTTGGAAGAAAACGATAGTCTTCTTTCACATACTTAAATACATCAGGGCATTCCGTCTGCATTTTCCAGTCAAACAAATGATAGAATTCCAACTTTTTTTTATTAGCCTCAGAAATGAATTCAGGGAAAAAATGTTTTACTCGTTCATCAAGCCACCCACCTTTTGCGCCAATAAAATATGCAGGTTTACCAACACGGATCATGTCTCGCATGTAATTTTTCCACCCTTCTGCTCCTCTGTATACAAACACCTCGTCCTCGCGGGGGGTGGAGTGATAGAGTTTGTTTAATTCTTCGAGTCTGTTTTCAAGCTGCCTGGATTTTTCATCAACGAGTTCTTTTAGTTTTTTTGGGTCTACTGGTCTGTATCTGTTTTCTCCCGATCTTACAACGATTATTGTAAGACCTTTCTCGATCATGCGATTTAACACATCGTAGATATTTCGTCTGTTTATATTCGTCTTTTGGTTAAGTTTTGAAACAGAAGCTTCCCCCAGCTCTAGCAGGGCCTCATACAACTCAGCTTCATTTTTGGATAATCCGAGATTTTGAAATAATTCAACAAACATAGGCTTTTAAGCTGTGGTGGTCTTTGCCACTCGCACGAATCAGTATATCTTACCTTTAGAACCTCTACAATAACCTTCAAATATTTTATGGATTTTATCTCTCAACAAGTGGGATATTTATTTTTAGGAAGCTTCGGCTTTGTAATGATATTAATCAGCTTCTTTGCAAGAACAAAAAGGTTGAATACAAAAAACAGTTTCCTTGTTGCCAACAGACAGATGGGGTGGTTTGTCGGCGGAATTAGTATTGCTGCATCCTGGATTTGGGCACCAGCGTTATTTGTCTCAGTGCAGCTCGCATATGAAATGGGGTTGGCTGGTATTTTCTGGTTTACCGTTCCGAATGTTATTGCATTGCTCATGTTCGCATTCCTCACTCCCCGCATTCGTACGCTCATGCCAGATGGTTACACTTTGCCGCAATTCATTGAAATGCGACTTAAAAGTAAGAGGTTGCATACTATTTACTTGATCCCTTACTTCTTCTATCAGATAATGGCGATCACTGTTCAGTTGTTTGCAGGAGGGAGTTTGATTGCTTTGTTAACTGGTATTCCACTTACCGTTGTCATGCCAATGCTTCTTGTTATTGCACTTGTATACACTCTCATCTCAGGTCTTCAAGCATCCATGATAACTGACGTCATTCAAATGGCTCTCATTGTTGGAATCGGTATGATCATCCTGCCTTGGACATGGTCAGTTGCAGGGGGTGTATCTACTATTACAGCTGGCCTATCAGGTATTGCAGGTAGTATAAACGTTCTTGACCCTGCAATTATGTTTTCACTTGGAATTGTATCTTCCATTGGTCTGATTGCTGGAGCTATTTGTGATCAAGAGTACTGGCAACGCGGCTTTGCTATCAAAAAGCCTGATCTTAAAAAAGCGTTCGTCTTTGGTGGTTTACTTTTTGGTCTTGTACCGATAGCACTTTCAACACTTGGATTCATCGCAGCAAACGCATCTACAAACATTTCCCTACCCGAAGGCATTGATACATCAATGATCGGTGTGCAAACCGTTGCAACTCTTTTGCCAACGTGGGCAGTGTTTCTATTCGTGGTCATGCTCCTTGCTGGACTAAGTTCCACGCTCGATTCCGGACTCTCAGCGATTAGTTCATTATGGGCAACAGATGTGAGTCGAGAAAAGGAAGATTTTCGTTCGGTTCGATCGGCTCGTTTGGCAATGATTGGATTTGGTATTGTTGGTTTAGTTATTGGTTACGGGGTTTATCTTATCCCACAGTTTGGACTATTTCATCTATGGTGGATCTTCAATGCAGTTGCTGCAACGGTGGTTGTTCCAACCATCTTGAGTTTGTATTGGGACAGACTTTCTTCCAGGGGAGTTGTGTGGGGAGTCTCGATTGCCTTCTTGATTGGGTTGCCACTGTTTATCTACGGAAATTATATTGGCAACAACATCTGGATTGTTAGCTCTTCATTGTTTATAATCCTTGTAAGCACTATTTTCTCTCTTGCAATGCCAATAAGAGAAAGCAAGCCTCTTTGATGTTTACAGTTAAGATTCTTAAGATAAAATATCTAACTAAGCTCGACAACATCCCGTGGGTCAGTTTGTTAAGATGAAACTATGACAGAAATGAAACTTCACCCTGGTCCATTTGAAAGAATGAAGTCAGGAGAAAAAACTGAAGAGTACCGGGTCTTTGATGCAAAACGTAGGCAACTGGAGGTTGGGGATTACGTGCGATTTCGAAAGCGTCCCCAGCTTGATGATGTTTTGCTCATGGAAATCACATCAATCTCAATCCACCCAGACTTTGCCGCGATGTATGAGGAATCAGAGCTCAAAGACAAGTGTGCAAAAGAAGAGTTTTTAAACGGTATGCGCAAGTACTACTCCCAGGAGGAAGAGAGACAACAGGGCGCCGTTACAATCGGTATGCGAATGGTTGCAAAAGAAGAATAGAAAAGACGAGGATGCGTTCCTCGTCTTTTTGATTACCTCTTGGTAATCCGTGTTGGGTGTTTGGGCACCACTTGAACCTGAAAGGTCCAGCCATAGTAGCCCACCAGGTCTACATACGCCTGAGGTTGTACAGCTGGTGTGAGTCGTCTGGTGTTACCCAGCCGATCGATTGCTGTTGCTTCAAGCAAGTATTCGCGCGGAGCTCGAATCGTGCACGGATCAAGCCCAATGAATACTTCTGTGTCTGAGACCCAGATCCCTTGAGAACCCATTAGTCCACGCAGATCGATCTGGTCAGACTCTGCTGCAAGTTCTACTGATGGCAACTGATACAGCTTTACATCGATTTTGACGACCCGCTCTATGCCTGTGGGGCGTAGCAAGATCTGCTCAGGTGCTTGGTACACAGCACTGCCGATCTGGATCTGCTCAGGAAGGACGATTTTGATGCTCCGTGTGCCTTCACGCGGAATCCCAATCATGTTCGTGCCATCCTCACCAGGTTGCCACCAGAGTGTGCGCTTGAAAACAAACTGATCATTGATCCAACCACCCACGCGAACCACGACAGAGCCCTCACAGAGCCCTGTAGGCAGCTTGCGAGCGATGCTCTTAAGCACAAACCCATGAGGAGGCGCGCCAGGTTCAGGTACATCAGAGCAGGGAACAGTCCAGTCATCTTGAATGAGAGGATTCCCAGGCTCGAGCGCGTCTACAAGATTTAGGGCAACCCAAAGCAGCCCGTCATCCTGATCTGTTGTTGCCCACGAAAGGCTTGGGATCAGAAGAAAGAGAAAGAGAATCAGATGTCGCATGACAAGCTCCGTTTTGAAGGAACGAAAAACCCCGACCGCGCACCATGCACGAACGGGGAGGATGAGGTTGCTTACATTGCATCAGTGTAGAGAGATCTCGTCAAGTGTGGAAAAGTGCAACAAACAAAAAACCCCGGCTTACGCCGGGGAAATACATTTTGTTCTCCACTATGTGATTGCATCGTTTATTTGGCTATCTCATCGTGAGCAAGCTCACGATTCCGATTAGTCTGAGACTAATCTCGACCTAGGATCATTCTTCCCGCCGTTAGGCGAGATAGATATCCCTAGAAAGGAGGTGATCCACCCACAGCTTCCGCTACGGGTGCCTTGTTACGACTTCGTCCCTATCATCGATCCCACCTTCCGCCGCCCTACGGCGACGTTCGGGTGTTACCAACTCTCTTGACGTGACGGGCGGTGAGTACAAGACCCGAGAACGTATTCACGGCCACGTGGCTGATTGGCCGTTACTAGCGATTCCAACTTCATGAGGTCGAGTTGCAGACCTCAATCCGAACTGGGACAGGCTTTGTGGGATTAGCTCCGTCTTACGACTTGGCAACCCATTGTACCTGCCATTGTAGCGCGCGTGTCGCCCTGGACATAAGGGCCATGCTGATTTGACGTCATCCTCACCTTCCTCCCTCTTGCGAGGGCAGTCTCTCGTGACACTTGTAACACGAGATAAGGGTTGCGCTCGTTACCCCACTTAAGGGAACAGCTCACGCCACGAGCTGACGACAACCATGCAGCACCTTCACAGTACCCTCGAAGGAGCCCTCCTTTCGGAGGGTTTGCAACTGTGATTTAAGCCCAGGTAAGGTTCCTCGCTTAGTATCGAATTAAACCGCACGCTCCACCGCTTGTGCAGGTCCCCGTCTATTCCTTTGAGTTTTAGCCTTGCGGCCGTACTCCCCAGGCGGAGTGCTTAACGCGTTAGCTTGGTTGAACGGCTCTGAGAGGGTCGATACTCCCAAAACCTAGCACTCATCGTTTACGGCGTGGACTACTGGGGTATCTAATCCCATTCGCTACCCACGCTTTCGTCCCTCAGTGTCAGGAATGTTCTAGCAGATTGCCTTCGCCTTTGGTGTTCTTGCTGATATTAACGCATTTTACCGCTACACCAGCAATTCCATCTGCCTCTCCCATCCTCTAGTCTTGCAGTATCACGCGCAGCCTTCAGGTTGAGCCTAAAGATTTAACACATGACTAACAAAACCACCTACGGACCCTTTACGCCCAATAAATCCGGATAACGCTCGGGGCTCACGTATTACCGCTGCTGCTGGCACGTGATTAGCAGCCCCTTATTCCTTAGGTACCGTCATTTGTTCGTCCCTAATAAAAGATGTTTACGACCCTAAGGCCTTCATCCATCACGCGGCATTGCTCCGTCACACTTTCGTGCATTGCGGAAGATTCTTGACTGCAGCCACCCGTAGGTGTCTGGGCCGTGTCTCAGTCCCAGTGAGCCGGGCCACGCTCTCACGCCCGGTATCCGTCGTAGCCTTGGTGAGCTTTTACCTCACCAACAAGCTGATAGAACATAGGCTCCTCTCGAACCGCCGGAACTTTCAATAGGAATGACCGAAGTCCCCCCATCAATATCGTGTATTACTCCGCCTTTCGACGGACTATTCACGAGTTCGAGGTAGATTACCAATGTGTTACTCTCCCGTTTGCCACTCTCCATTCTTTCCGAAGAAAGGTGGATCGTTCAACTTGCATGCCTTAGACATGCCGCCAGCGTTCATCCTGAGCCAGGATCAAACTCTCAGATAAAATCTTAAGTTATCAAGACTCTGCTTCCCTGCTTCATGGCAGGGGTATATAGAAATAAACGTTGCAATCACACAGTAGACAACCATTGTCTCTATGTGATGTGGAAATGTATTTTTTTGTAATGATCAAACTGTCTGCTGATTCCTTCAACCAGCGCGCGCATTGTAATAAAGATTCCAAATGCTGTCAAGGCCTTTTGGGGGAAGATTGGGGAAAGAAAAAAATAGTCAAAAGTTCAAGTTTTACAGCCTTAGATTGACAAAACCCCCCTTTTCAACTATGCTATTTTTTGTTCACTTACTCTGTCTGAGCACGCGTCATGCTGCGCAGGTCGACAGACGACAAGGGAGGTGAATAAAGACTCGATAACAACTGATGTAACAGTTATGGATGACAAACAGTTCGACCAGGAGTTCGTTGAGTACATTATCCGCGGTATCGTTAACAATCCAGATGACGTTCGTACAGAACGCATCGTTGACGAACGAGGAGTACTCATCACCCTTCACATCAACCAAGAAGACATGGGTTATGTGATTGGTCGACAAGGTCAGACAGCTCGCGCAGTCCGAACTTTGCTCAAAATCGTTGGCGCAAAAGAAAATGCACGCGTCAACCTCAAGATTTATGAGCCAGAAGGATCTCGCCGCCCACGCCGTGAAGACGGTGAGGCAAGTGCTAGCACTAGCACTAGCGAAGGCAGCGATGATTTCGTTAGCACTGCTGACGACACGTCTGTAGATGACCTCGGTATCTAGATCTATATACAGAAACCAGGTAAGCTAGACTTACCTGGTTTTTGATTTACAACTATGATTTTTCCACGAATACAAGGACTTCTTTACCGCAATCTGCTCAAGCCGATTCTATTTCGATTTGATCCAGAAAAGATCCATGATCTGTTTATAAGTATTGGGTCTTTCATGGGTAGATGTCCTTTTGCAAAAATGATTACCACGATTCTGTTTGCATACAAAAGCAAGCGATTGAACCAGACAGTTCTGGGTATCAAGTTCAAAAACCCAATCGGTCTGGTTGCGGGCTTTGATAAAAATGCACACCTCACTCAAATCCTTCCATCAGTCGGATTCGGGTTCGAGGTGATCGGATCAATCACTGGAGAAAAATGCGCTGGAAACGCCGAGCGCCCACGCCTCTGGCGACTTCCAAAGTCAAAAGGCCTGGTTGTGTTCTACGGACTCATGAACGATGGTTGCGAAGCAATTGCAAAGCGTCTTCAAAAACGAAAGTTCCGTTTCCCAATCGGTGTAAGTGTTGCAAAGACAAACGATGACACCACGGTTGAAGTCCAGGCCGGCATTCGCGACTACATCAAAGCCATAAAAACCCTCCAGAACACCGGAGACTTTTTCGTCATCAACGTAAGTTGTCCAAACGCATTCGGAGGCGAGCCTTTTACCGATCCAGAGCGCTTGGACTTGCTACTCAGCGCAGTCGACAAACTCAAGGTCTTCAAGCCTGTCATGCTAAAGCTCCCAGTCGACATCTCAACACACGAGCTCGACGAGCTCATTCAGGTTTGCGACAAGCATCACGTGCACGGATTCATTCTTTCTAACCTCACAAAGAAAAGAGACCGATCAGAGATTGTTCCAGATGAGATCAAAGGCATCGACAAAGGCGGGATCAGCGGCGTCCCAGCACGCTCTGCGGCTAACGGACTTATTGCTCACGCCTATCAAGCTGCTGGAGATCGTTACATAATCGTCGGTGTGGGTGGGGTGTTTACTGCGCGCGATGCATACGAGAAAATCAAACTCGGCGCGTCGCTTGTAGGGATGATTACAGGAATGATCTACGAAGGCCCACAAGTAATCGGTCGCATCAACAAGGGGCTTGTGAAACTTCTCAAAAGAGACGGATACAAAAACATCTCCGAGGCAATCGGAAGCGCACACAAATAATATGTTCGGCAAAAAAGCAAAAAGATTCGATATCATCACAATCTTCCCAGAGATCGTCGAGCCTTACATGCAGGGTTCAATCTTGGGTCGCGCACAAAAGAAAAAACTTATCGACATTCGCGCGCATAATCTTCGAGACTGGGCCACAGATAAACACAACACAGTTGATGACACGCCATACGGCGGAGGTCCTGGCATGGTCATGAAAGTTGAACCGTTTAATCTGGCTGTAAAGAAGGTAAAAGTAAAACGAAAGAAAACGCGAGTGATTATAACAGCTGCAAGCGGCAAAGACTTCACCCAAGACGATGCCAAGCGCCTCGCCGAGTACGACCAACTCATCTTCCTGTGCGGGCGCTACGAAGGTATCGACCACCGCGTCCAAGATCACATCGCAGACGAAGCCTTTTCCATAGGCAACTACGTACTCACCGGCGGAGAGCTCCCAGCGCTCGTTATGACCGACGCAATCTCTCGTATGGTGCCAGGCGTAGTGCAAGACGAGTCGCTCGAATGCGAGTCGCACTCAGAGGAAGGTTACAAAGAGCACCCACAATACACCAAGCCAGAGGAGTATAATGGATGGAGTGTTCCAGAAGTCTTGCTCTCAGGAGATCACAAAAAGATCGCCAAGTGGCGAGAAGAAAATTAGAAAAACAAAACACGAGGCTTAGCCTCGTGTTTTTGCTTTTAAAGCAAAAGACCCGTCCGTGAGGATCGGGCCTTCGTGTTGTTGCGTAGAAAGTGAGCGAGTTACCGCGTGGGTCCCTCATCCATACACTCGCAGTCTGATGCCCATGCTGGCATCAAGGGGTTTGCAGGTCCCATGATGACATTTTCATGCATACGCATCTGAAACTCGAACTCCGAGACACAGAGTCCGGGGAGTTCTTTCGGGCATGCATGCATGCGCTCAAAGCCAATCGCACAGGGGTCTCGAAAAGAATGCATTTGCATATTGTGCGAAGCTGATGCTGTGCACATTGTATAGAGCTTCTCTTCGCTAATTGGGGCCGTGTTCGGGTAATCCCCCCAGAGTCTCAGGTAGTAGGGGCTCCGTTGCCACCAGTGAGAAATGAACTCATCCGGTCCGAGTCCGTAGACTTGATAGAACGCAGGGTCAAAACCCATGCCAGCTCCCATCAGATCCACAAGCTCTAGAACCTGCGACCTCCCACCGGTCTCAACGAGTTCTCCGAAGACCACCTTCGAGCTCAGATAGGCGCTCTCTGGATTGATCGTGTAGAAGGCCCACCAGTCGCTGATCAGGACAGTCGGATCGCCATCGACCTCACACTGAATGTCCAGCACGTTCCGATTCGATTCCGGATCTTCTGTGTACTCGGCCATGCCCTCCACGAACCAACTTGGGATCGTGGTGAACACGGGGCCGTATCCTCCAACAGACTGGAAGAGCCAGGTGTGGGTCAGCTCATGTGCGAGCAAGTCTTCGAGCCTCTGAGGATCTCTGACTCTTGGGTTCAGATCAGAGCCCGGCGAGACAATGAACACAAGGTCATTGAACGCACGACCCGCCGGCTGCATCAGAAAGCTCGAGTCAAACCACTTGAGCACGAGCGGGTCCAGGTACAAGCGCAGCGTCACTTGCTGCTCAATATTTCCCCAGTACCCCACGCGACTCACGGCCTGATCGAGCACAGCCTGAGTCAGCTGCGCGCCATCTTGGTCCTCAGTCTCCCACTGAAGGATGACAGAGGTTCCAGACGAGGTAACCAGAGTCTGCTGAGGTCCATCCCAGGAGAGAACCTCCAGGTGAACTTGCGCCCAGGCGTGGTTGCCTACAGCAAGCAGTGCATTCGCGTTCAGGACCGTCATCACAACAGCCACAACAATCAGGCTTGCTGCGACCAGCAGGGCACGCTTTGCGGTTTGGTATGCCATGAAGGCTCCTTTCTTGCGCAAGGCAAGGAACGATAATCTCAAGAAAAGAAGGGAATGTCAAGGATTCCAAGCTGGAAGCACACTTTTCAAAGAGTCAGAATCGCATTTTGAATCTTTGGAAAGGGGTGAATACGTACTACTCACCCAAGAGAATTCCCTCCACGATTCGAGAGAGCATCTCACTCGCGCGCGGAAGGAAATCGTTGAAGTCCACAGGTGCGGACTTGTCTGCCAGGTCTGAGATCACACGGATCCCGAGCCAGGGGACATGGAAGTCAGAGAGATCAAACGAGGCTGCCAGTGCCTGCGCGAGCCCCGCTGTCTCCATCTCGATGCAGGCCGCACCGAATGTCTTGTGCAGCTTGGCTACGCGCTCAGGGTCGCTCACAAACTGATCGCCCGTGATAATGCGTCCAGTTGTGTGCCGAATTCCCAAGCGCTCGCAGACAGATATGGCCTTTTGCTGCAGGCCTTCATCGCTCTGCCACACCCAGTCTTCACGAAATGGGATCTGTCCTGGAGCAAACCCGAGGGCTGTCACGTCCACATCGTGATGGAGCGTGTCAGTCGAGATCACTACGTCTCCGATCTCAAGGCTCGGGTCACATGCGGCAGCTGTTCCCACCATCAGGACACGCCCAGGCACACCTGTGCTCAGGAGCGTATCCAAGATGCGGGCTCCAGCAATCGCGGCATGGACCTTGCCAACACCCGTAGTGGTGAGGCGATGAGATTGCTTGTCAAAGGCCTGGAGTTCTTCTGGCATCGCTGCCAAGATTTCCGTGATCATAACTACCTCCCATCGGCCGACGATTTATCCGTCGACTCATGGAAAGGGGCAAGCATGCGTTGCTTACCCAATAATGAGTGAGAGCTGCAGGCAACCTCCCCTAGCCCCTCTCCCGCCAGAATACGTGGCGTGACCCCGCCAGGGCGGGGCTTGGGAAGGAGGGGGATCGAAGGTTTCCGATCGTCCCCCTTTTCAAGGGGGACCACAGGGGGTTGCCTGCAAGCTCAGTGTTTCGAGCTCTGCTAGAGATCCAGCTGACGGTCCAGGCCCAGAACGAGCTTGGAATCAGTCGGAATCACGAGCTTGTCGGTCGCGCTTAGAGCCTTGGCGCGCTCGAGCTCAATGAGCTTCTCGCCGCCTTCGCTACCGAGCACATCGGCCTGCGCCTGCAAGCGTTCGCGCTCGGCTGTGTTGCGAACCTCCAGCTTCTGGCGCTCTGCCTCGAGCTCAGCCTCCGCTCGAATGCGCGTTGCCTGAGCCTCTGCTTCTGCCTCGAGCTTGAGAGCTGCAGCGCGGGTCTTGGCTGCGCCCAGAACCTTCTTGTCCTCGTTGCTCAGTTCAAGCTCGAGCAGCGCAGTCCGCTCATCCTCGTTCTTGGCGCGCCCCTCGATCAGCCTGCGCTCGCTTTCGAGCTCTGCTTCTTCGTTCTGCCTCCGTGTGAAGATGTCCACGTTGGACTTGATCGCATCCGTCAGCTTGCGAGCGATCTCCTCATCCTCGGGCGTGATACCCTCGACATCGATGCCGAAGATCTCCAACCCATTGGCCTCGAACAGGCGGCTGGTGCCTTCCTCGCCGAACACTGCGCGCTTGGCGATTGCGGCCGCTCCCGAGTGGAACGCCTCGAAGTCATGCTGGGCCGCAGCCTCGCGGATCTCGCTCGAGAGCGTCTGGGCCGCAAAGCCCACGAAGTCCTTGAGCGCGAACAGCTTCTCTGGGTGCTCCTCATCGACACTGAACTGCCACCGGAAGGTGACATCCAGCTTGAGCGTGGCGTTGTCGCGAGTGCGCACACTCAGCCGGTCGCGGATGAAGTCCGGGCCGAGCGACAGCTTGGCAATGCGCAGTACGTTAGGACGCACAGGCACGCCGCCGCTGATCAGCAGGACCTTGGGCCGCTCGTGCGGGGCAAGGAAGATCTTGCCAGGGCCGAACTCGACGCGGCGCTTCTCGCCGTCAAAGAGAGAGATGGCCTCATTGTCTTCCAGCTCGATCACCACGGCCTGCCAGTCATGCTTGCGCACGCGCGGGCTTGCCGAGAGTACGCGGCTGTCGCGATCTACGCTGCGCTGCGCGATCAGGCCCAGAGCCTCCTGCTCCTCGAGCGTGAGCTTCTTCTCCCATAGGCTCTCGTTGTGCTCGACGAACACATCTTCGGGCCCACGGACCAGTCGCACCACACCAGTATCATCGTTCTGGATGAACACCCCTTCGTCTTCGCTCAGCGAGATCGAGCTGCGGCGCTCCACGATCTCGACATCCTTGTGCGGGACAAAGCGCCTTGGACCACGGATCAGCACCTCAGTGCCAGCCGTGATGGTCTGCTCCAGCTCAGTCGGATGCGGCGCATCCTTGCGAGCACGCAGCAAGAGCCCCTGGTCATCATCCAGCACGATCTCGTCGCGCACACCACCTTCGATCAGCTCACCGGGGCGCAGGGAGAACACGCTCGGGCCCACGCGAATCTCGCGCTCACCCTCGACGATGTCATCCTTCTCGGTGTCGAACGGGTTGAGCACGAGTGCCCACTGCCCATCGAACACGCGGATCTTGGCCTGGATCTCCCCCACGATCTCTTCCTGAGACTCGAGCTGGAGCTTTTTGGCCCCCTCCTCGAGCCGAAGCTCACCGGTGTTGGTGTTCCGCACATGGCAGAACTGGAACCTGGAAAGCAGGACTGTCTTGTTCTCTTCGTGACTCATGACTGTCTCCATTCGCAGCTAGGGGAGCAGAATGCTCACCTTTCCCACCGCGGTCAGAACTCGTATGCATCTGAGTTCCGACTGCAATGAGATCAGTGTTTGAAGACCAGTCACTTGCAATACCATCAAACCATGTGGGCAAATAGCGGTCTAATCATTTTGAAAAGAATCAAAGACCAGCTTGACAATTACCTAAATTTAGGTAAAAATCAGAGTACAAATTATTCAGAAAAATATGAACAACAATCTCCACATTTGGCTCCATGAGGCAGGAATGAGCGAAATCCAGGCAAAAGTCTACATCTCTGCTCTTGCCGCAGCCGAAGGAACCGCTCAGGAAATCGCAAAAAAAGCCGGGATCTCAAAGACCGGCATTTATGATCACCTGGAAATACTAGGTGCAATGGGTGTTGTTCGTGAGATCAAGGCTGGGAAACGAAAAAAGTACGTAGCGCTCCATCCAAAAGAGCTTTACAAAAAACAAAAGGCCCACACAGCCCAGCTAAAAGACCTGCTCCCAGATTTCCTCTCCCTCTACGCCCAAGACTCATCCGCCCCCTTCATCCAGCAGTTCGAGGGCAAACACCCAGGCCGCCACATCTACGAAGACATCCTATCCTCCGGCGTCACCGAGTACCGCTACGTCAGTTCGCCTGAGACAACCTACGACACAGTAGATGAGAGTTTCATCAAAGACTGGGTCAAGCGTCGCGTGAAAAAAGAGATCTCATCACTGGCCCTACGCGTGCCATCAAAAGACATGCCAAAGGACCATGAGTTCGAAGACTCACAAGAGTACCTGCGCAAAGTAAGATACCTGCCTTCCTACCTCGAGCTCAAAGCTACCATCTACATCTACGGAAACAATGTCGGAATCATTTCCGCATGCGACGAAGAGCGCGCCTACCTCATCTACTCACCTGACTTTGCTTCATCAATGAAAAGCTTGTTCGATCTTCTCTGGGGAATTGGAACCAGAAGTGAGTAAACAAAAAACACGAGCGCAGGCTCGTGTTTTGCTATTTCTTTATCAACTGCCCACAAGCAGCCTCAATATCACTCCCCATCGTCCTTCGCGTTGTTGCTACAAGGTTCTTGCTCAGCAGGAGCTCAAGGAAATCATTCACAGTCGATTCCTCGCTGCATTTATATTCAACGCCAGTGAGATTATACGGGATCAGGTTCACACGCACATTCCCGATGCGGTTCACGTAATTCGCAAGCGTGCGTGCATGCTCCTCGCTATCATTCACTCCGCGCAGCATCACATACTCAAAGGTCAGGTGATGTCTACGGTTTCCAAACTTCGCCAGGTACTTGCGTGCCCATACTTGAAGCTTAGGCAAAAACTCATCATACGAGGTCGGCACAATTTGCTTGCGTGTCTCCTCGATTGCGCTATGCAGAGAAACGGCTAGGCGCACATGTGGCCAGTCCTCGTCCTCGAGGAGTTGCTCAAGGCGGGGGAGCACGCCAACGGTTGAAACCGTGATGCGCGTGTGACCGATGTCTGTATATTCTAGGATAAGATTCAGCGCTTCGCGAACATTCTCGTAGTTTGCCAGAGGTTCACCCATTCCCATCATGACGATGTTGCTGATCCGCTCATCGATGTTGTTGTCTGCTAGGTACTGGCCCCAAAAACGAAGCTGGTCCACGATCTCATCGGTTGTCAGTGATCGTGTCAGTCCCATCTTTCCAGTCGCGCAGAACCCGCAACGCATTGCGCATCCAACTTGCGACGAAACGCACACGCTCCACGAACCTCGGCGGTTGCGCATGAGCACAGTCTCGATCTGCTTACCACCCTCAACGTTCAAGATGGCTTTGTGTGTGTCGCTGTTTCCACTCACCAAGACTTGTTCCTCGCTTACACTCATCCAAGGAACGTCTTTCATCTGCTCTCGGATCAGAGCAGGGAGCGCAGACACATCACTCCAGTCGCGTGCATCAGAAAACAGGCCGGTAAGCACTTGCTTCCAGCGGTAAGGTTTTTCAGCAGGGAACAGCTCGTTAAATTGTTCGTGTCGTGTAGTCATAACAAACAGACGAGAGTTTGCACTCTCGCCTGGTTTGATTATTCAGCCTTTGCCTCCTCAGCTGGTGCTTCTTCAGTTTTCTCTTCAGCAGGAGTTTCTTCTGCAGGGGCAGCTTCTTCTTTAGCTGGTTCCTCAGCAGGAGTTTCCTCTGCAGGAGCAGCAGCTTCAGCTTCCTTAGCAGCCTTTGCTTCCTCTGCAGCTTTTTCTTTTGCTTCAGCGTCTGCGGCTTTCTTTGCTTCTGCTTCCTCAGCAGCCTTTGCCTTAGCAGCTTCAGCCTTCTCCTTAGCAGCAACACTTTTTTCTTCGAGCTTGCCTTTGCGTTTCTTTGAGATGGTTGTAACACCACGCTTTTCACCTTCAACGATCTTCTCGTCTACAAGCAAGTTCCAAACAGTGTCAGTTGCCTGAGCGCCTTGCTGGAGCCAGTGCTTAACGCGGTCTGCCTTTACAACGAGTTCTCGAGGTTGTTTTCGTGGGTCGTAGTGTCCAAGGATTTCAGTGACATCTGCCCATGGATCGCGATGCTTTGGCATAACAACGATACGGTACACAGGTCGCTTCTTGGTTCCTACTCGTGAAAGTCGGATAGATAGCATAGTTCAAATTTATTGATTGAGAATCGAGAGCGCGATTCAACGGTGCCGCAAGTATAGCGAAAATAGGGGAATTGTCAATGCATTGAATTACAGGCAACCTCCCCTAGCCCCTCTCCCGCCAAAATACGTGGCGTGACCCCGCCAGGGCGGGGCTTGGGAAGGAGGGGGATCATCAAATTCGATCGTCCCCCTTCCCAAGGGGGACTATAGGGGGTTTGCCTTTGGAAAACACTGAAATCATCTGCAGGACAAGAACCTTCCATTTGCCGTGTTTGCCAACCCAAACATTTACACCAAAAAACCCTTATTTTAGTCAAATATCTGTCCGTTCCTCTTGACAAAGTGGGCAAAATGTGATAGTATGCTTCCACTAGATAAGGATAGAAAAGCTCCGGGAGAGAGCCTTTCCAATTGAATATATCTCTGGGGAGAGAGTAAGCAAAGCCTTAATATTAGGACTTTGTTGTATGGAAACCAGGAATACCTGGGTTTCTTAGCCGATTATTGCTTATTTCTCAAAGAGAAGTCACCAGTAATCGGTTTTTTTCTTGAGAAATCGCCAAATGAACCTCTAAGCAGCTCATCTCGGAGCTTCTGAGGCGATTCTCTCAAAGACTTGGGGTGAACATGACCGTCCAGTATTTCCTCTTGCTCGTCTTGTGCTTGATTGTGGGTTTAGGCCTCGGTATCATCGGTTACCACTACGTAACCTGTATCCGTTCCTTCGGCGAGTTCTTTGGCAACCTCATGATCAAGGCCTTCACCGCTCGCTAGCTCTCACAATCTTCCACCACGCGCTGACCTCGCCGCCGAGGTCGCCAACTGAATCCCCGAGTAAATACTCGGAGCTTCTGAGGCGAAACTTCCGTAGATCACAAAACTTGTGGTTTTAGGAAGGGTGGGAAGTGTAGTTACTCCAACTAAACTTGCCACCCTCGCTCTTTACACCATTCATTGCGCAAGCCTCGAGATTCCGTCTCTGGACTTGTGAAATGAATTCATCCAACCCATAGTTTTCTCGCCAACAAAAAGGCACGTTCATTCATGATCAAGAACCTCCGCATCTTCATTATCACCATCATCACCACTCTGGCAGTCGTTGGTATCGCGGCCGCCAGTGGAAACAAGGAAGTGTCTCTGGACGACATTAGGTCCGGAGCACACAGCGATCCCATCGAGATCATCAACCAGGACGGGCTCACAGTCCTGTCTATCGGTGGAGTGGTCTACACCTGTGACCCACGTCGTCATAACCGCATCGACGACTGCGCCATCAACTAGCCCCTTCCAACGAGCAGCGCATCCCTTTGAACACCTGGGTCCGTGCGTCCTTCTCAAAGGGCATGGTCATCTTCGCCGGCTCCCGCCAGCAGGTGATCGACCACCTCACCGGTCTCTAAACACTTCGACAGGAGACGAGATACCTCCTGCTTCCTCCCGGAAAGTCCGTTGGAAGAAAAACGCATCTGAGAATACGGTCAGTAAAAACTGTCCCTTGGCCGCCTAACAAAGCGCAGGGACGAGCTGGCACTGGGTCGGGCAACGCAACGCTCGACCCTCTCAACCCAGCATCTGAGCCTCACGCTCGGGCTCTGAGTTGAGAAAACCAACCACCCGCTCTACCAGGAGGAATCCATGAGCAACCCCCATTTCACCGTTTCCTGTGTCTGCCACGCCTTCGAGGCTGCCGCGATCGGTTCGCGTGTGACCAAGCCTGCCGAGTTCGAGGTCGAGCTGACCGCCGCGGTCAACGTGTACAACCCCAGCAACGACCGCACTCCCGGCCAGCACTTCGTGGTCATGCCCGAGGTTGCCTTCGACACGGTCAGCTCGGGCGAGGGCAAGCACACCCACCAGCTCGAGGACTACGTCCTGCGCCTGCACCGCGGTCGCGTCAGCCCCTTCCTGCGCCGCGACCTCGCCGCCCCGCTCCAGTCCCTCGCCGTGGTGGTCTACACGGTCAAGGCCTACCTGGCCGATCCCGAGATCACCGACATCCCCGGCGAAGCCGACCGGATCCGGGATGCGATCAAGGATCAGGGCATCACCCACGTCATCGTGGCCGTGATCGCCGCCGCCGCCCCCAAGTCCCCCCGCACCCCCTACCGCTTCGTCAAGGCCCTGGCCGGCGGAAACAAGGAGGCCGACAAGTGGACCCTCGAGATGGTGCGCGAGATGGCCACCACGTCCGCCGACTACTGGGACGAGTGGTGCGTGGTCGCAGACTAGCAGCCTGACCAGCTGCACAACCCCCCCCACCAGGAATAGGCCTGGTGGGAACGAGGATCAGCAAACGCAAACGCTGATCCACTCGATTGAGAATCTGAGTACAAACTCGGATCCTCTGAGAGAAAACACTTCCATAGCTCACGACCCGTTCGTGACCCTTGGAAGGGTGGGGAGTTGATCCTCCAATCGACTCACCACCCTCGCTCTTTACACTATTCATTCCACGCACCTCGAGATCATGTCTCTGGATGTGTGAGATGAATACCCCCCCAAACCCAGGAGAACATCATGGCACAGCAGCAGATCAACCGCGCTGTGATCAGCTACTACTTCCACTACTCTGATGGCACGCTCTTCCCCTTGATCGTCGGTGTCATGGAAGAGTGGCAGGTACACCACATCGATGAGCTGGACCTGACCGGTCAGATCATCGAAGAGAACGGCACCTCCCGCATCGTTGCGGCTGGTCCCGACGAGACCGGCCTGATCATGTTCGAAGACGATGGCGAGGCCTACCTCCGCTGCCGCTTCTTCCAGGGTCAGCAGACCGACGAGGAGCGCATGAAGGTCTACGAACTGGATCGCGCCGCCCGCGAGAAGGCCAACATGACCATCCCGGCCCGTCGCTAGCTCCTCTCCAGCACCCCCCACCAGGCAACCATGTCAATCTGGTGGGACACAAAAACACGGCCTCAAGCAAACGCAACGCTTGAGGGTACCGACCTCGACTGGAGTCTCAGACTCAAGTCCAGATCGGTGGAAACCCCACTAGAAAGGAAAACCATGAGAAGAGCGTTCGAAATGACCGCCTGCTTTCTCGTGATCGTAGCTGCAACGATCGTGGTTCCGTATGCCGGACTCTGGATCCTGGGTGGCCACGATTTCGCGTGGTTCATCTCTTCCAGACTCTTCGCAGCAATCTGGGTGATCATGATCCTGATGCTCCCGACAGTAATCAGGTAGGAAAAGAAGAGGATGAAAATGAAAAGCCAGCAGTGCTTCGTGGCCATGCGCGAGCTCGGACCCAGCAAGACCGAGGTGATCCGGGTCACCACCGAGATCCCCACCCTGGTTAAGGGATTCAAGCTCCACTGGTTGAGCACCGAGGAGAATCCTCGGATCGACTACATGTGCTCCCTGATCGGGGAGAGCATGAGTGAGGTGCTCAAGCTCGATGAAGCGCACTTCATCGACAACTTCAACCGGATCTTCATCTTCGTCGCTCACCGACGACTCGAGGATGCTGGAGAGATCCAGGTTCACGCTACGAGCATGTAAACCTCTACATCCAGATCAAGAGACACCGCAGCTTCTTCTAGCGCGACTCTTGATCAAACAAAACGGACCCGACCACGTCATCACGCGACGCAGCGCTCGGGACTCCATCTGAGAATCAAAACCATGTAGCGGAAGGCTTTAGCCTTCCAGTATGCTGGAGCCCTAAAGGGCTCCGCTACAAATAGTTTTGAGCTCAGATGGAGAAAACACAGGAGAAGACCATGGCCTACGACCACATGTCGCCTTCCATGAAGGCGTTGGTAGAAGCGCGAAACGACAAAAAAGGCGACACGGCGACACGCGAGAGTGACGGAACCACAGCGACCTTCACAGGCTACTGCTGGAAGTACGATTCCGAGCAGCAGCTCCAGGAGTTGGGTTACTGCCCCGGCTGCGGCCGCTACTGGGGCTCGGCCTGGAAGCAGCTGACCTGCACCTGCGGTCGAAGCGTCTCGCTGACCTGAGACAAAGACCTGGCAGGGTCTACACAAACACGCGGTGAGTGCTGCCACACTCACCACCACCGACCTTGAGTCGAGAGTAAGTCTCGACTCCGGATCGGTGGATACCACCAGAAAGGAGCAGCCATGCACCGGCTTCTCATCACTCTGATGCTCTCCCTCTCCCTCCTCGTTTCCAGCTCGGCATTCGCCGACGACAAGGAGGAGGTCTACTCGGCTCCGACCGAGTCGGACCAGACCGAAGAGGTCAGCGAGCCTGCCAAGATCCGTACGGGCAATGGCCCCATTGCCGAGGATTGCGCCAAGCGCTTCCGTGGCCCGGTCGCTCGCACGGCTTGTGAGGTGTTCGTTCACAAGATGATCGACTCCGGCATGGACTACGATATCTACTCCCTCGAATTCTTCGAGCGCGATCACCGCGAGCGTGTGCAGGTCTTGGAGGCTTCCAACGAACAGCTCAAGACCGAGACGGTCGCACTCAAGTCCCAGGTCGAGGTCCTCCAGGACCGTCTCGACCAGCTCGAGACCAAGCTCAAGGAGGAAGAACGATGACAGACGCCAGCAAAGGCTTCGTAGCCATCGTGGATCTGAACGAAGGGTCCACCCAGATCGGAGAGGTCTTCGAGCAGGAGACCACCCAGTGTGGCATCTACAAGCTCAGGTGGCTCGGGGACTCCGAGCAGGCCTTCATCCACTACCACTATGCTGACGGAGGATTCGGCGTCACCCTCTATGTGGATCAGACCAGAGATTCCATCTACGAGGACCCGCGCGAGCTCATGTTCCACTTCGCGCAGACCCGCGAGGATGTGCAGGAATGGGCGGAGCAGACGCTCGCCGCCTAGACGCGCCAAGACAACCCCGCTCAGACATGTACGATCTGACGGGAACGAACTCCCAAGCTAAAACGCAGCTTGGGATCACCGACTTCGAGTCGAACACTTCGACTCCGGATCGGTGAGAAAACAGATCCAAGGAGAACCCATGACCGCTCTGTACATCACCCTGGCCGCTCTGTACATCACCCTGGCCGTGATTGCCGTTCTCGGCATCGCAGGCTACATCGTCTACCGCGGCATCGGCTCCATCGTGGAGATCTTCAGAGATCTCCTCATCACCGCCATTACCGCCCGCTAGACCCATCCAACCGTCCAAGGAGAACCCATGACCGCTCTGTACATCACCCTGGCCCTGTGCCTGGCCGCGCCCGCAGCCGCTGACCCCGTCAAGCCTGACTCCTCCGAGGAGGCTGCCGAGCAGGAGGGCGGCTACACTCTGCCTGAGGACTTCAAGGTCCCGCTCCCGGCCGAGGCCCCGCTCTCGATCGACGAGGCCGAGCAGGTCTGCAAGGACTGGTTCCGCGGTCGTCGCAACATCCGTACCTGCCAGGTCATCGTGACCATGCAGGTCCAGGACCAGCGCGAGCGTTGGGCCTACGACAACGTCCCCAGCGACTGGGACGCCGACCTCGACCACTTGCGATACGGCCTGCAAGCCCAGCTCGAGATGCAGCAAGACCGCATCCGCGAGCTTGAAGAAGCAGTGCTCGAGAGTCGTTATCGCATCCGTCAGCTCGAACAGCAGGCCCAGTAGAGCCTGCAACCACACCCCGCCGGGCAACCAAGACATCCGGCGGAACGAAATCTGGCCCAAGTCAAAACGCGACTTGGGACCACCGACCTGGAATCGATTCATTCGACTCCGGATCGGTGGAGAGATCACACAAACAGGATGGGTTTATCATGATCGATGATCAGTCGCGATTTGAAGAACTCGAAAGACAAGCAAAATTGGCTCGGGGCAAAAGGAACGCAAGCAATGCTCGAAGGACACTGAATCTGGTGCGAAAAGCGTTGCTCGCAAAAAAGAAGCTGCAAGAGGCCCAAGAAGCCTATGACATCGCAGTCAAGGAGTTTGCGGCATGCACAATGCGCATACCAACAGATCCGGAACAGATTTCCGTCGCGTACAAGCGACTTCAAAGAGCTGAGAAAACGCTCAACCAGTGCAAAAGCGACAAGCGCCTTCGTTCTGGCATGGAAGGGTTGTTTCGCCAGGCCGAGCAGCAGCTCAGTCAGGTAGCCTGAGACTCACCCTCAATCTCACTCCCATCAGGAATCGGCCTGGTGGGTCTGCCACGTGGGCGAAAGCCTTTACGTGGAAACGAAACACTCCCAAGCAACACGCGCACACGTAAAGTCACCAAGTTGACCACGTGGCAAGCTTGGGACCACCGACCTCGACTCGAGTCTTGCTCTCGAGTCCGGATCGGTGACAAAAATCTTTTCCCTGGAGGCCCAAGATGACCCAAGATCCAGAACTGACTGAAGACACGCGGCTGGTGGTCGAGATCATCAACGCCGAGCGCGAGCTCAGGCAGCTCCGGTTCCAGCTCGAGAAAGTGCGCGAGAGCGTGTACCTTGCTGTGACCGCGGGTCTGGAGTCTCGTGACGTCATTCCCGTCTCACGGATGAGTGACTATCCGGTAGGAGAAAACATGCTCCCTGGCGTACCTGTGTACGTTCAGATCATGTCAAGTGGCATCGAGGTCGTCTTTACGAGCGAAGGCCAGGGTCTGATGCACCACACAGTCCGATTCGGCATCGACATCAAGCCTTCGTGGAACAAAGAGCTCACTCTAGCCCGACTCTGTCGGACAAGGGAAGAAGCCATCGAGTGGCTGATCGATCAAGGTTGGGGTCACAGCGACACCCACACAGACTTCGACTGGAGCTAGTTCCCAGAGAGCAGCTTTAGACTAGTGGGACTTGCAGATCTGCGATAGATCGTACCAAGATCCCGTGGACAACCCGAAGGTAGGAGACATCATGTGACCAACCCTCCCATACATCAGAGGTCTGAAGCACCTCGGGGCAAAACGCTTCAACGAGCCTCGGTCGCCGCGTACTACACGCAGGCGGCCGGGGACCTCAACCGAGCACCTGATCACAAACATGTAGCGGAACCCTTTAGGGTTCCAGCATGCTGGAAGGCTAAAGCCTTCCGCTACATATGTGGTCGGAGATTCAGTTGAGGACAACCGTCCTATCCAACCCCAACCGTTCGGAGGTCCCCCCAATGAACACCCGTCATGCCCAACATCTGGTCGTCGCCCGAGTGGGTGATGCGACTGCCAGTGCGGTCGAGATCGTCTCAACCCGCGACACCACCTGCGGCCCGTTCACGTTCCGACGCATCCTCAACCGGGGAGAGGTCGGAGTGCTGCGGTTCCATCTCACGTTCGAAGGCACCACCATACCCATGGTCATGCGGTACTCCGAGACTACACAGATCATGATCCCCATCGGGGAGCTGGTTTGGGTGCTTGTGCCAGTGCCTGGTCGCAACAATGCCAAGGAAAAGGCTGGGCGTTGGAACGGTGAGCTCTTCGCCTTGCCACCGACCCCATCCTGGCTCTAGTTCGCTCACCCTGCCCGCTACGAGGAGAACGACCTCGTGCCGGGCTCCTCAACCGAGCACCTGATCACAAACATGTAGCGGAACCCTTTAGGGTTCCAGCATGATGGAAGGCTAAAGCCTTCCGCTACATATGTGGTCGGAGATTCAGTTGAGGATACTCTGTATCACATCATCCGTTCCAAGGAGGGAACCATGTCCGATATGAAAAACAAGCTCGAAGATGAGCTCAAGGGAATCGGGTATCTCAATGTGGCTCTGCAAGCCACTCGAGACAACAGTCTGTACGCTGGTCAGCCTGGCTTCAGTCAAGCTGTCAGTGTGGCAATCGCTGCACTCGACAAGCGTGCAAACGAGATCCTCGAGGAACTCATGGGTCTTACTGGAAAGATGCCTCACATCATTACCAGTGCGGCCGGCCTCGAGATCCAGTACCTGGGCTAACCCACCCAACCGACCGACCAACCTGCCCGTCCCGAGGAGTACGTCCTCGCGCCGGGCTCCTCAACCGAGCTCTCGAATCCACTCGAGCTCTCAGTTGAGGACAACTGTCCTATCCAACCCCAACCACCCGGAGGCCCTCATGATGAGGACATATCCCAGTCGCTACCAGATCGGCTACCGCACGCCAGAAGGCAAGTTAGTGCCGTGTCATTGCTGCGACAACTTCAATCTGGCCGTGAGAACGAACGTGTTCCTCATGGTCAGAAGCTGGATGCAGGAAGGTATCGACAACGGCACCATCCGTCAGCTCGGCGAGCTCACCGGCAAGCTGGACGTGGGTGTATGGGAAACCGGCACCCAGAACTTCACCTGCCTCGGACATGTCGACATCATCCGTGACGAAGGCTCCAAACAGATCCTCGTGCACTTCGACCAAAGCTTCAAGCTCATCGAGGACTTTCGTGCGACTGCCACTGGGTCTGCCAAGGGACGCAAGGCTCGCCAGGCCAAGGTTTTGCGCGATCACCTGCTCCTCTGGGATCCGGACATCCGCTACAAGGCGGTCAGCGTCTGGCTCACCATCGAGAACACGGGCGAGGGCAAGACTTTCAAGGTCACCTTGCTCAAGCCTCTTGACGACGACGAGCCCGTGCGCTCGGATCTGGACGAGGAGCAGATGATCTGCTACCTTGGCCAGCTACTCCGCCGCCACACCGGAGGCTGAGATGCCACTACCTTCGTGGTTTGGCTAGGTATGCTCACGAAGAACCAACTTCAACAAAGGAGGAAGGCCATGCCTTTCGCATACTGGCACTGCAGTTGCACCGCGCCCTAAGCTGAGCGCGCCAAAAATCAGTTGTGAATGGTTTTCCTGAGGCTGTTACCAACGGCGTGGCGCATAACCCACGCGGAATAAAAAGAGCCCTCCTCGTCATGGTGGTCAATGACAAACACGAACACGGGTCCCTTGCGTATCAAACGCTCTACGCAAGGGTCTCCATCCGAGCACTCGATTCAATCGAGTTCTCAGACGGAGAATACACAAACCGAATCATTGTCATCTCGAGCGAAGCCGAGAGATCCCGCATCTGTGAGATTTCTCCACTCGTCGATACAAACTCCTCGGTCGAAATGACAATGGTTTGGTAAACATTCAACAGTTCCACTCGGAGGAATCCATGAGCGATCTGCTCACACAGAACGAAGAGACTCTTCGCAAGGCCGCCAAGCATCTACGTGAGGTCAAGGTTCGCTTCGATGCACATCGCGATGGAAAGCCGGCAGCAATCACAGCTATGCCACAGTTTCTGGGCGAACAGCCCGAAGGCACCTTCGACCTGGTTGTCGTAGATGGCGGGTATCGCTACACCAACATCCGCTTCGACCAGATCGAAGGCGAGGTCGAGCTGCTCCCCGAGTCGCAGGCCACCACGCACAGCCGCTGCGTCGAGCAGCCCTTGGATTGGCCCGAACAGCCGATCGAGAAGATCATGGATATGGACACATTCGGTTCCCGCCGTCCGTTCCATCCCGAGTTCGACGCTCTCGTCGAAGACTAGCTCGGTGACAGGAACGACTGAAACGCTACGCCACGTCAGACGTGGCACGCGGCGGTGGTGAGTACGACACTCATCACCGCCACAGCGACCCGTTCTCAAGGAAGCTTGAGCACGGATCGGTGCTCGCCTGCCGGGAGGCAGGGAAACACCAGAAAGGATTCCAAATAGGAAGAGCTGAGAAAGAGGTCCAGGAAGAACTCAAGGCTGTTCAGGACAGCAAGGACAGGCTCAGGACACAGGAGATCGGACTCCTGCGTGAGATCATGGAAATCCAGGCTGTCGCTTGGGTCGTGGGGATTGGAACGAACAACTTCACGGTTTCCGATGTCTGCCCTGTTCTCGATGGCGAAGACGAAGACAACAATGTCTTCGGTAACGTCTTCGCAGATTTGGAGGATGACAGCGATAGTTTGAGGATCTCTTGCGAGGACGAAGAGATGATCGTCAAGATCGGTCGTGCAGAAACCATGGACAAGCACAGCCTCTTCGTCGTGGCTGTTCGCACCAAGGAGCAGGCACAGCAGGTGTTCGCGTGTCTCACCGACCTCGAGGAGACCCTCGATAGCGTGAAGGAGCACGAGGCTATTCGCACCAAGGTGCAGGCACTGAATGTGGTCGTGGAACCCACCGACCTCGAGGGGTAGCCCCGCGCTACAGCCCGGCCCCTGAGCCGAGCAAACCCGATCAGGCTATGTATGACCTGACGGGAAAATACGGCCCAAGCTAAAACGCAGCTTGGGACTACCGACCCGGAATCGAGTAACTCGATCCTGGATCGGTGGAAACGCCAGAAAGAAGGAGTCATGTCTGAACGAACGGTGTCTTTCGATCTCAGCACGCTTGACCAGCGTGCTCGAATGCTGGGTTGGATCTATACGGAGCGTCGGCAAGTGGCCCGGATAGAACCAGTCCTGACCATCGTCTTCGAGCAGTGCACCATGGTGGGTGCACGAAGGCGAGAAGTCACCAGCAAGATCGTGGATGTGGTTGTGGAGGGTTCTGCCAAGGACTACCGGATCAATTTCGTGCTCAACGGCGGGGAGAAGGTCAGTCAGGCCAACTTCCTCAATCATGCCGAGGGAATCTCTTTCCCTGAGTACTGCGAGTTGGACCTGGATGGTGTGAGTGACGAGCTCATCGAGCTGATCCTCAGCTGGGAGCACGCTCAGCAGCCCCGAACCTAGCAACCTCAACCACCCGGCCCCTGCGCCGAGCAAACCCGATCAGGCACGTATGACCTGACGGGATCAATGCGACCTCAAGCGAAACGCAACCGCTTGAGGATACCGACCTCTAATCAATCACAGGCAACCCCCTGTGGTCCCCCTTGGGAAGGGGGACGATCAGATTGATTATGGATCAGTGATAACACTTCAAGGGAGGACAGACGCATGTCTGCACACATAGAAAACGGAGTGAACGGAAAGCACGATGCCCAGCAGGCTGTGCGCGATGCCCAGAAGGCTGTGGAGGATGCCAAGCGTGCTCTTCGCAAGGCCAAGGGGGCGCTCGTGGCAACCGAGATCGATGTCGTTCTGCTGATCCTCGAGTCCGCCGCAAGCGGGATGTTCCCTGACTACGACGGTCTCGAGTACGTCACCAAGCTCAATCAGCTCGGCAGCGTCGTGGTCCATCGTCTCGTCGATGGGCAGAGGATCGATATCGGACGCGATGCATACTATCTCGTGGAAGTGGACCGCGTCAGCTACAGTTGGTTCGTAGACGGACCCGCGGGTGGAATGTGGTACGAGAAACCTTTGAGCCCATCCGAGCTCGACGGCGACTTCTCCGGCAGCGATCAGATCGCGATCTACTTCAACGGCCCAAGCGCCGAAGCCAATGCAACCGCCTGGCTGCGCAAGGAGCACCAACTCGAGTTGCCCGAGGCGTAGCACATACGCAAAGGTAGCAACGCAGGCGGTGGTGAGTACGACACTCATCACCGCCACAGCGACCTGTTCTCAAGGAAACTTGAGCCCGGATCGGTGGAATAGTTCCATCAGAAAGGAAAAGGAGATGGGAAAAGAAAGAAATACCGTGAAGATTCGAAATGAACTCGCGGTAGTTCAAGGGGAGATCTCAATTCAAGGCAATATTCATAAGTTTCAGCTTCGTGAAGCTGAACTTCAAGTGGAGTTGCTAACCCTCGAAGAAGGGGAAGTTGCAGAGCAACTCAGTAGGGAAAAAGCAAGGTTGAAGAAGCTTAAAACGCTCACGTAGAGACCTGCTTAGCCTGCATCACACATACGGCCTCTGAGCCGAGCAAACCCTTGTCAGCTAGTCAACCCACAGTTGGACTGACAAGGAGGCACTCCGGTGCAAAACACGCGGCCCAAGCAAAACGCAGCTTGGGACCACCGACCCGCAATCAATGTAGCGGAAGGCTTCAGCCTTCCAGCATGCTGGAACCCTAAAGGGTTCCGCTACAAGAACATTGATTCTAGATCGGTGGAAACACCAGAAAGGAATACTTGGTATGAAAACTACCACACTGATACTGATTATTCTCAGTGGTATGGTCGGGTGGGGGGTATCTGATGTGATACACGAATTCATCAGCCCGGGTCACCCCAACAACCGGATCGCGAGAATCGAAAAGGATGTTGAAAGCATCCAGGAGCAGCTCAACAGAATCGAGATCATCCTCAACGAGTCCAAGGAGTAAAACCTCCTGTCTCGTGTTCATCACGAGGATGACGTCGTCAAGCGTCTCCTGAAGTACGCCCCACATCGAGGCGAAGAGCAGGGCTAGCTCAGCACGAGCACTTCCACCCCATCAGACACAGACGATCTGGTGGGAACTCACGTTCATTTCAAAACATGGCAAACGGCCAAGGATACTCGAGTCTCCTAACAAGCACTCAGAAACGCGCGCGGCGTGTTCTCCTCTTTGAGGATTTTGAACATGCCGTTTTGTTTTTCCATCCAAGCTCTCAATCGCAAGTTGAGCTCTCAGACGGAGGCAAACAAAAAACAACCTCGAAAGAGATTGTTTGTTGGCTGTCTTAAAAATCGAGTTGGACGTTTGCGCGCTTTGCCAGAAGAGCAACATGAGATTCAAGACGTTCATATTTGGCCCGCAATGCAGCAAGTTCAGTATCAAGTCTCTGGTGAAGCACTGCCAGTCCATCAACATGCGTAATCACTTCGGTTTTGACGTCTTGTATATCACCTTTTAGCTCCGTTCTAACATTATAGATATCACCCTTTAGCTCCGTTCTAACATTATCGACATCACCCTTGAGTTCAGTCCTGACATTATCGATATCACCCTTGAGTTCAGTCCTGACATTATCGATATCACCCTTGAGTTCGTCTCTAAATTCAACTAAGTCCTGCTTTGTAGCAGAATTGTCCTTGATAAAATGGACTATCTCCAGGACGTCATTAATTGTTTGCTTCTCATCACTCATACACTAACAGATTATCACATCCACACCCCCTATTCAATTACTGCTATCAGTTTCTCTATCCGGATGCTTAACCCATGTTGAGCCTCCAGACGGAGAAATCCGGACCCCCCGACTCTTCACCTGTTTCCAAGGAGGGAACATGAGTGACTACGCTGACACCCGACAGATCCTGCGCGCCAAGCAGCAGAGACTGCTCGACCAGCTGCCCGCCATCGACTGCCAGGTGCCAGAAGGGCATCTGCTCGTGTTCTTGAGCACCACCGATCGCTCCACATCCGGTGTGATCCCGCTTGTGCGAGGCGCTCGTACGCACAGGGCCTACATGCTGCCCGAGTTCGCCACGGTCTTCGACGGCCATAGCATCCATGTCGTCATCGATGCGCACCACGTGCGTCTAAGGCAAGGTCACACCTCCGTGATCCCGGGTGTGTTCGCGACCGGTGTCGGCGTCTTCTGCGTCATGCAGATCGCCGATCCGAGGCGTCAGACCGAGGTGGTCACCCAGATCATCAAGGCTCTGCCTCAAGTTCTGGGCAACGACCCGGTCTTCATCCGCTTGTAGTCGATCAAGACAACCATCGACCACACACGAGCCCCTGCACCAACGCACAACGCGCGTCGGCCAGGGTCTCCATCCGAGCTCTCGAGCCTACCTCGAGCACTCAGACGGAGAAATCTGAAATCTGTTTAACTCTCAACGTTCCAGGAGGGAACAATGAGCAACATCAAACCTCTCGCCATCAAGGCGGCCAAGTACATGACCAGCGGACTGTACGTGCTCTTCAGCACAGCGGTGCTCGCTGGAGGATTCGTGTTCATCATCGTCTTCAATTTCTGGTACCAATACCAGGTCTACGATATCAGCGCCCACCGCGCGTTCCGAGTCGAAGACCTCTACCACGGTGCCATCATGATGTCACCACTGGCGCTGTGGGCCGTGCTCATGTTCGCCCTCGTCTTCTGGATCCCCGACATGGTCCGAGGGCGTTTCTGCAAGCAGGCCTAGCGCCTGCAACATCACGAGTCCCGGTCGTCATGCATACACGCGCATGCCGATCGGGATCTCTATCCGAGCTCTCGAGCCTACCTCGAGCACTCAGACGGAGAGATCCGCAGAGCAAAAACTGAGCCTAGGAGGCTTCATGTTTGGCCCAAAAGATAAGTATTCCGGAGGTTTTCTCGGTCGAAACGGTCGACCGGTCAAGACTATCTCAGAAAACCGTAGTGCCTTTGTCCGCCACCTGCTCTTGGAACAGGTAAATGGATGGAGAGAAGAGATTCGACGATCAGGACTCGAGAGCATTGCAGGATTCTCCTGCGGCGTACTCGAGCTCGTGATTTGGAAGAGAACCAACCCTTCAGAGCCCACCCGCATCGGTGAGCTCAAGGTCGAGCGCAAAACCCACGGTTTCGAAATCAACTTCGAGCCTACCTAGAGAGGGAGAAGACATGGCAAGCAAGCAAGAAGAAGGAAAGATTCGATGGTCAAGAGATGAGCTTCTGGGCAAGGTGGGCGAGATCGACCGCGAGCTGCCAGACGGCTGGCTCGCTGTGGTCGCCTGTGGTTCGCTCCAGGGTGTCGCCTATCACACCTGTGTCCCGCTCGTCTACGGCGCCCGCGAGCACCTGATGCTGCGCATCCCGCGCTTCTCGGTCGTCTGCGACTCAGGTAGCATCCATGTGCTGCTCGGCACGCACCATGTGCAAGTCCTGCCCGGCCACGTGAGCATGATCCGAGGTTTCACGCCAACAAGTGAGGGTTCGTTCTACGTGACCCAGATCGACAGCCCCGACAAGCTCGACGAGATGAGGAATCGCATCCTCTCTCTGGCCATGACCTGCCAGATGCAGGCCAACACCCCCCTACCTCCGCAAGAGGAGTAGGACTAGCTCCTGAACAAAAACTCCCACCGGGCAACCAAGTCAATCCGGTGGGGCACGGATTCAAGCGAAACGCAGCTTGAATCTCCATCCGAGTATCAAACACATCTTTGTCATACCGAGAGAGACCATCCTTACCAGTTGTCATCTCGAGCGAAGTCGAGATCCCGCGGAGCCCGATCCGGCCTTCAGGCCGGAGATCCCGTATCTGCGAGATTTCTCCACTCGTCAACACAGACTCCTCGGTCGAAATGACAACAGTGCAACAGAAAAAAAGTTTGATCTTCAGACGGAGAAACCCAATCCGCTTCAGGAGGAAGCAATGGCAGAAGTACAAATCAAGAGTGATTCCATGGCCGAGGCTCGTGCCAAGGTTGAGGAGGCTCAAAGAGACCTCGAGCTGGCCCTGCAGGAGCTCACCGAGACCAAGATCGTCGCAGTCTTGCTCCAGCTCCGCTCCGAGGCCTACACAGGCCACCATGCCTGCGACGACGGCGAGCACTTCGTCCTCGGACATGTGTTCGTGCATCGCATGACCCTGGGTGACATCGTCAGTTCCGGACGTGAGAACTTCGTGGTCGACGAGTCCGACGGCAAAGTCTACCGCAACTGGCTCACCTCAAGCCGCGCGGACGGCAAGCGCGCAGTCGGATCCGAGGAGTGTGTCTCCGGTCAGCCGATCGGCGACAACATCTACCACGGCATCGACATCGTCTTCACCGGCGAAGATGCCGAGGATCAGGCCGCCGCCTGGCTCCTCAAAGAGCATGACCTGCGCATGCCCACCAAAATCGAAGTCTCGGTCTTCCGTCGCGACGAGCGCGGGGGGCTCGAGAGCATCTCAAACGTGGTCATCGACATGGGAACTGCTGAGATGAAGCTCAGCGGCCTGCTCGGCGTCGGTGGTCGTATCTACTTGGAACGCGACAGAGACCTGATCCGTGTCTGTCACTGCATGGGCTCAAGACCCCCCGCCGAGGCTTTCTGGTACCCACTGGGTGCCGAAGGTGTCGAGATCGACCTGCAAGACAAGGTCCTCACCATAGACCTGGTGGATCAGAAGTAGTCACGCACTTTCACGCACGCGGCGGTCCTGGGAAACCCCCGGGACCGCCACATCGACCCGCAGTCGAGACGCTCGACTTCGGATCGATGGGATTCTCTCTCCTCAAAAACAAAAACAGACCCGCAAAGGTCTGCTTTTTGTTTATACAATAAATGTTGTCATCTCGACCAAGGCCCAAAGGCCGCGTGGAGAGATCTCGCAGATTTGGGATCTCTCGACTCCGCCCTCCGGGCTCCGCTCGAGATGACAATGATGTGGAAAGGAGTGTCTTTGCATGAGATGACAATGGACCAAAACCGTTGTCATCTCGACCAAGGCCCAAAGGCCGCGTGGAGAGATCTCACATTATCAAGTGTCTGACAAATCTTTCCACTCTGGATTCACTCGGTTAATAAGCCTCTCTTTCTTCTTCCTGCTCCATTTCTTGAGTTGCTTCTCACGCTCAAGTGCATCTCCAACATCGTTCGTTTCTTCAACATAAATCAGCTCAACGCAGTTGTATTTCTTGGTGAAACCATCTGTCAGTTTTTCTTTGTGCTCAAAAACCCTCCGCTGGATACTATTTGTAATTCCTATATACAAAACAGTATGCGAAGGGTTTGTCATGATGTAAACAAAGTAACTTTTTTCAGGCATACGAGATCTCTCGACTCCGCCCTCCGGGCTCCGCTCGAGATGACAACAGGTGGGGCAGTTTGAGCTTTGCTCGAGATGACAATGGGGGATGGGGTGAGTGTGAGATGCTATCTTCTTGCTGTCCCACCATTCGCCACATCTTCCAGATGCACACTCAAGAGATTCGATACTCCATCATCTCCCATAGTCACACCATACAAGACATCAGCCTTTTCCATAGTCGCGCGGTTATGCGTAACAATGATGAACTGCGAGTTCTCGCTAAGCTCTTCTAGGATCGAGGCAAAACGCACAGTGTTTGATTCATCAAGCGCAGCATCAACCTCATCAAGCACTACAAACGGAGACGGGTTCACTGCCATGATCGCGCTCACAAGCGCAATCGAGGTCAATGCACGCTCACCACCTGAGAGCAGGTTCAAAGCCTTCATGCGCTTTCCAGGCGGCGTTGCTTGGATCTCTACTCCGACTACATGCTGCTCATGCTTGCTCAGCCGATCTGCAATCTCATCTTCTTTATCGCGTTGCTCCTCACCTGTGTCTGAGAACGCTCGCTCAGGCGTCACGCCCTCCACAGGATCATCTTCATCCTTCTTCACTTCCTCACGCGTCACTTTCACAAGCGCGCATGTTCCGCCTCCAAAAAGTACCTGGAAGTAGCGCTTAAACTCTTTATTGATCTTTGCAAACGCTTTGCGAGACTGCTTCTCAATCTGTTCGTCCAGTTCCTTGATAATCTTCTCAGTCGACCTGATGGCCTTTTGCAAATCATCAACCTGCTCTGCCAAGAAGTCATGCCTCTCACGCGTTTCTTCATACTCCTGAATCGTCTCAGGATCGATTCCGCCGATCAGTTCAAGCTTGTAGCGCAGTCGCTGAATCTCTGCGTATGCATCATCCCCGCCGCCAGAATACTCACCGCGCTCTGTGCGTAGGTTCACAGCACGCTCCTTCATGAACTCATCCATCTCTCGAATAAGGCTCTGTTGCCGCTCCTCATAGCGAGCCAGATCGATCTGTGTAGTGTTGCGTTGATTCTCCAAGAGGTGAATCTGCCTCTGTTTCTCACGCAAGTCACGCTGAGTTTCAATGAGTTCTGTGCGTACGGTTTTTTCTTTCCTTGCGTAGTTATCAATCTGCTCCTCAAGTTCTCCTAGATCTTTAACAATCTTTGTCTCTTCTTTCTTTTTGCTCTCAAGCGCCTTCACAAGCTTTGGATCAGGTTTGATGTCATCTGGATTCGGTCTCTGAAGTTTTTTGCGAAGCTCAGATGATCGTTTGAGCAAAACATCCACTGCCTTTGCAAACTCGCTAAGCGCCTTGAGTCCCTTTGCCTCCTTAAGACCCTCAACAATCATGCCAAGCTCGTCCATAATCTTGACCAGTGGAAGAGGCGCCCAGTTAGACTGCGCGCGAACACGTGTGAGTTCAATTTCTTTTTCAATTCTGAATTGCTCAGAGCGAATGCTGTCACGCTTGCGCTGCAATTCGCGATAGCTCTGCTGCAAGTTCTGCAGTCCACTATCATCATCTTTGACATCAGCCTTTTCAATCTTCTCAACCTGCACCTCAAGCACTTTAAGCTCACTGCGCTCAGTGCGAATCTTCTCAGTGGCCTGGTCAAAGTCATTTTTAACAACCCCCAGCTTGTCCACGAGCTTCCACCATTGCGATCCATAGTAGTTCATCTCAAGAAAATGAAGCTTCGTCTCAACCTCGCCACGCTTCTCAAGCCGATTTGCCTGCCTCTTTAGTGATCGCAGTCGAGGCTCAATCTCGCGCAGCAGCATCTCAACATCAGCCAAATTTGCCAGCGTGCGCTTAAGCTTAAGCACAGACTCATGACGCTTGATCTGAAACTGCCTCACTCCAGTGGCATCATCAAAAAATGCTTTGCGTTCCTCAGGAGTTGAAACCAAAATATGATCGATCATACCCTGTCCGATAACAGAATACGATCGCTGACCAACATTGGCCTGCGCAAGCAAGAGGTGAATGTCAGCGAGTCTCACTTTTGAATCATTCAAAAGATACTCAGAACTACCGTCACGAAACAGACGCCGTGTGATCGTTACTTCTGTGTAATCAATCGGCATCATGCCCTTCTCGTTATTAAACGTCATGCTCACCTCAGCCATTCCAGAGCGTGAGCGTCCATCTGATCCAGAAAAAATAACATCCTCCGACTTTTTACCACGAAGGAGCTTTAAGCTCTGCTCGCCAAGCACCCAACGGATAGCATCAGCAAGATTAGATTTTCCAGACCCATTTGGGCCCACAATAGAAGTGATTGGGAACGAGTCTTTGCGCGGCGGCAAGAAGGTCAGCTGCGTCTTTTTTGCAAAGGTTTTAAACCCCTGGAGTTCAAGCTTGGTCAAGTACATAATTTCCATTAATACTGGTGCATTATAGCATGGTTGACGCGTTTGTTTATGTTCGGTAGTGTTAGGAGCTTACTTACGAGAAAACGCATGGAATCCTATTTTCACAAGCAAATCCACGAACTTCTGATCAAAGCGCGCACCCCCGTGTTTGTTTCAGATGAGCGCATTGATGGGGATAGCTTGGGGGCAGCGCTAGCAATGGCTGATTATATGCTCCGGCATGGGCGCAGGATCCCTGTGTATGTTGCAGAGTCAGTTCCCGAGCAATACAGCCGACTTCCTCGCATTGACCACACAACCACAGACGAAGGAGTCTTCAATGACGAATCAATCGATCTAGTCGTGGTCTTTGACTGCTCAGACGAACTATTTGTTCAAGGGCTTCTAGATCTCATTCCTGGCGAGCCAACCGTGATCAACATTGATCATCACCAAACCAACTCTCGCTACGGCCATGTGAACCAAGTGATTACAGACGCGCCTGCAACCGCAGAGGTGGTCTACAGATTCTTTGAAGAAAACAAAATCATTCCGTCGCGCGATGCAGCCACCTGCATGCTCACAGGTCTGTGTTTTGACACGGGGGCATTTTCAAACGCAGCCACAGATCATAGAGTGCTTGAGTCAGCGTCCCAGCTCATCATGCATGGCGCGCGAGTACAAGAGGTGATCCGCACCATGTTTAAGAATCGATCAATCAACGCACTTCGCGTGTGGGGAGCAGCACTCGAGCGTCTCTTTCAGCATCCAGATCTGGGGTATGTCTCAACATGTCTTACGCGAAAAGACATTGAAGAAAACAAAGTCACAGACGATGAGATCGATGGGCTCTCTAACTTCCTGTCGCTGGTGACTGATGCGCCAACACTGTTTGTACTCAGAGAAACGGCGCGCGGCGATGTAAAAGTCAGTATGCGGTCGCAATCACGCGATGTAGGAGCGATTGCAAAGGTGTTTGGTGGGGGAGGCCACAAGCGAGCAGCAGGATTTTCATATAAGAATGCGAAGCTGCATTGCAACGAGCAGGGGTGCTGGAAAGTGGTCAGCACAACTCATTCGTAGTAACATGGGAAGGCATTAACAAGACATATATGAATGACATTCGATCACAAATTGAGCCACCAACAGATTCAATTCTCATCCCAATGGTTGTTGAGAAGACTCACATGGGTGAGCGTTCGTACGATATCTACTCGAGGCTTCTCAAAGACCGCATCATTTTTCTCGGCACTGCCATCGATGATAACGTAGCAAACCTCATTATCGCGCAAATGCTTTTCCTAGAAAGTCAGGATAAGAAAAAAGACATTCGTCTCTACATCAACTCTCCAGGAGGTTCAGTGACAGCAGGTCTGGCAATCTACGATGTAATGCAGTACGTAAAGCCAGACGTTTCAACCACATGTGTTGGAATGGCTGCGTCCATGGGGGCTGTGCTCCTCGCGGCTGGTGCAGACAAAAAGCGCTTCTGCCTTCCAAACTCAGAGGTGATGATCCACCAAGTGCTCGGCGGCGTATCCGGACAGGCAACAGATATCAAGATTCACGCAGAGCGAATCTTGCAGATTAAGGACCAGCTAAACGCTATCCTTGCCAAGCATACAGGTCAGAAAAAGACGAAAGTTGAGAAGGATACAGAGCGTGATTACTTCCTAAGTGCGAACGAAGCACTCAAATATGGCCTTATCGACAAGGTAATTAAGTGAATAGACAGGGGAAAAGCTTTGGATAGTCCGTGGATGGGCAAAACAGTGCTAGAAAAAACGCAGTAAGCACCCTTTTTCAGAGTAGATAAAAACAGGCTTTTCAGGCCTGTTTTTTGGTTCTTTTCTGACCAAATTTGACAAAAATCATTCAATTTTCTCAATAAAAACAGCACTCTTGAAAAGGCTGTTAAAATACGGTAACATATGTTTGATGACAACCCTTGACAAAAACTTTGCAAGGGTGTAGACTTCCTTGTTATCCTTACTCACGCATTGTGATTGAGGAGCCAAATAGACAGTGATCTGCAGGCACGACAAGCATGGGATTTCACTGCGTGGATACATCAGGTTTTCGGACTCGATCTATCCTCGTATGAAATTTCTTGCCTGCAGTTCATTGTCTGTTTTTATTTTCCTCGCTTCTAAATCGATCTTACGTTTAATTGATCCTACTGTGCAAGCACTCTTCTGTGGATAAGAACTAGCTTTCGGTTTCTGTTTCTTCTTCCTCTGTTGTTTCTTCTTCACCTTCAACAATTTCTTCTCCCTCTTCTACTTCCTCAGCATCAGGATCAACACCAACTAAACAGATGCGCGCAAGCGGCCTGTAGTGAGATTCATAAAGTGTTTCCTCAGTCTCCCCATCGGGAGTTACGACTGTGTAGTAAAAGTGTGCGTCCGCTCCCACATGTGCTGACTGACATTCTTCCACGCCAGGCTCAAGGTCTTCTGTCTCAATGCGCTGCTCTTCACCCACACCAATCCAACGATCTACAACCGGAGGAGTGTACGATCCCTGACGTCCATCGCTTGTCCCCCAGAAGCTAAAGCGAAGCTCAGAAGTTTCCGTCAGGTTCTCTGCTTGGAAGAGAACATGATGATCTGTGTTGTTTGTAAACTTATAATCAGGCGCAGGTTCATAGATTGTCGCGTCCGTACCTGGGAGTCCGTTTGTTGCGTCATTGTAGTAGGACACAACAAGCGAATGATTGCGCCTCTCAGTGATCTCCAGGCCGCTATTCATAGTCGCACGGAATGTGGTGGTTCCAATCTGGCAAAGCCCTCCAGCCATTTCAGGCTCAATCTTATCACCTTTAATCACAAGCTCAGGAAAGTACCCGTTTGCGTACGTAAATGGACTTAGTGCCTCAATCAAAGAGAATGTCTCCCCTGGAGCAATCAAGCGGCCGTTGAGCAAGTCAACGCCGTTTTGAATATTCAGTCGTCTGTTGTATGGACTACCAAGATAGCTGGAGGTTCCCACACCAAGCACCTCTGTGATCCCAAGATCATTTACATCTGCAATGGTCACAGTCGGCTCTTCGATAATAAGTGTAATCTCAACGGTTGGTTGCTCGCTTGATGTTTGAATCAGTTCTACAAAGCCTTCAAAGAGCATGTCAACATCCAAGTGCTGACCACTCGAGCTTTGAACAAAAGCGATGACCCGACCGTCTTCTGTATCAAGTCGAGCGTTCACAGCATCCACGTCAATCTGTTCCTGAATGGTTGTAGCCCACGCATCAAACAGTTCTCGATTAAGTGCAAGCTTGCTCTTCTCGCCAGGGATAATCATCGTTGCAAGTTGCACTGCTGTCATTTCCCAAACAAGAGGTTCCCGATCCTCGCCAAGCGTCTGCTGCGCTGTGTACGGTGCATCCCCTAGTGCAGTAAGAGCTGTTGCTTCCTGCATCTGTGCCTGATCGTATGTAACCTTGGTGTCAGTATCAGAGACATTGAGCACAAGATCTGAGTTATCAAGTGTCTCAAGTTGTGTTTGAAGTGTTTCCAGAAGCGGATCAATTTCAAACTCATACCCACGTGTTCCCTCCAAGGTTGTGACCTGCCAAGCCTCGCCTGCAAACACAATCTCAAATGCAGGTTCAGCCGCCAAAGTCTCTACATCAGGAAACAAAGCACGAACAGATTCTGTAACTGTCTCTTTTTGAATCACAACATCAACGCGTGCAAAAGATGGTCTAAATAAGGCTGTAACAACACGAATAGTGTCGTCGAGTGGATTGCTCCCATGTGCATCCAAAAGTCTTTCTACAAGCCCTTCAATGTCAAACCGTGTGTCTTCCTGCGTGTCAGTACCTGCGAGCGTGACAAGCGCAAGTGCCTTCATGATTCCATTAAGCTCAATGCGTACACCAGCATTCAAGATCTCATCCACGCGCGCCTGAATGGCTGTCTGAGCACTCTGTGGGTGCATACCACCAAGATCAAGCTCTCCTACAAACGTGTTTGGCAGTACGCGCCCATTGTAGGTCTGTGCCCAGGTGTAGGTCCCAGCAATCACAAGCAGCGCAACAATTACAAACACTCCAAGTGCAACCGCAAATGGTTTCCAAAAACCCCCCGACAATGCCGAGAGGAGATTTGCTTTTTTTTCTTCTAGCTCTTCATTCATAACGCTCCTTTATCTCCGCTTAACATGTAGTTGAGCACCTGCTTTGCAAGGGCCGCTCGTTCAGATTCGATATCGTGACGACTTAGCGCTACCAGCTCTATAGTCTCACCGATCTCTACGTCTGCCAGGCGCTCCTTGGGCCACATAAGTCGATGTCCGCTTTCGGTTGCGAGCTCAACCTGGTTTTCTTTGATCTGCTCAACAGTGGCTTTTAGGCTGTGGGGGAGTTGTGTCATACATCTGATTCAAGAATAGGGATTACTCGCTCCATCTCAACTTTTTTCATACGGATCGTCAAGATGCCACGCTTAAGTCCTGCTTCAACACGGTTTTGATCAACAGAGCATGGCAAGATAATCGACCGAGAAAACGAACCCCAGTGACACTCCTGAACATGAACTTGGTCAGTGTCTGATTCGCTGTGTGTATGTGCGCGATCACCTCGAACTGTAAGTGTGTCGTCAGACAAGGTGATTTCCAGGTCTTTTGCGCTTACTCCCGCAATGGCAGATCGCACGATAACCTCATGTTCTGTCTCAATTACGTCAACAGAAAGCTGGCCTTCGTGGTGCGAAAGCCATTGATCACTGAGCTCTGAAACCATGTGCGGCATCTGTGACATAATGTGAATCTATTTTACCTTGCTTTAGCGTCTTTTTCCAGCGAGTTTTCCTCTGTGAGTGTTTCCATTTTTCCAGACACTGACCAAAGCAGGCCAAAGATCTGTTCAAACATCTCTCTAATTGATTTGCTTGTGACCATCCAATGCAGCCCTTCAGGTTTTGTGGAGAAAAACGCAACCGTGTCATCCCAGAAAGAAACATTCGCTTCAAACGTAAGTTCAGGAGGAAGAAACCGTGCTTCGCGCAGTTCACGCGCGTGAGTTTTGCTGCTGTACTTCTTAATCTCATGCTCGCGCACACGAAGGCTCTTCAGGTTCACGCCGGCCTTGATTCTCCGACGCGAGTAATGATACTTCTCACCAATGACATCCTGAAACGCCTTTGCAGAAACGATCTCGTACACAAGCCCGCTCTTGCACTCCAAGGATTCATTAAAGATCTCGCTCACACGCTCGTTGCGAAACACCTTTAGCTTTGGTGCGGTGATGGGGTCTGTTTTTAGTTTGGTCAAAAGTGGCAGGATCGCGCCAATGCCTTTTGCTTGCTCACGCAGAAGATCCTTAAACACATTTGCATCAGCCGCCTCAAACACCTGACGAGATTTTTGCTTTGAGACATCCACCACGCCTTTCTTTACCAGGCGCCCAATCGCTGACTGCACCGTACTCACAGGAAGCCCCATCTGCCTTGCAAGGGGAGTAAGTGTGGTTTGTCCAAACGAAAGCAAGCCCAAATAGACCTCCTGGTCCTTTGGGCCAAAGCCAAACGATGAAAGTACTTCTTTGATTTCTTTGTTTTCGCTAGCTGTAAGCACAGATTTTCACGTTCTACGACGAATTTCGTAGAACGTTTTTAGTTTCTATTCGCTAAATTTAGCAAATTTCATTAATAAAGTCAATCACCAGCCGAAAAATCATGGAGAGAAAGCCGTTTCGCTGGCATGATTACAGCGTGAGGGAGAGAGAAACGTTCATTACAACGCAAGGAGCAAGGAAATGAAGGTTCTGAGCAAAGGAAAGCGAAAGATCAAGTGCACCCGGTGCATGACCAAGTTCGAGTTCGAAGCCAGCGATGTGAAGACCGGTCGCTTCGGTGTCTGTCACTACGGTGGCGACAGCGGAGAGTCGCGGACCTACGTCGACTGTCCTGAGTGTGGAAAGACTATCTTCGTCAAGTGGTAGAGAAAGCAAGGAGAAACAAAATGTCCAATCCCATCGTTACCGTCGATGCCATCCTGGTCTCAAATGGTCACATCCTCATGATCCGTCGCGCCAAGCAGCCCTTCCTGGGCATGCTGGCCTTTCCTGGCGGTCACGTCGAAGAAGGCGAAGACCTGACCACCGCTGCCGTCCGCGAGCTCGAAGAAGAAGTCGGAATCGTCCTCGACCCCCAGCGGCTCGAGTACCTGATCCGCCTCGACGGTTGCGACCGGGACCCTCGTCCTGGCCACGACCTCTCCCACGTCTACTTCACTCGCGTCGAGCCCGAGGTTCTGCGCAGCGCCAAGGCTGCCAGTGACGCCAAGTCCGCTCACGTGGTGGCTCTAAGCGAGCTGACCGCTGACAACTGCGCGTTCGACCACTACCTGGCCGTCCAGCGCCTGCAGGAGGTGCTCAATGCAAGTTCAAGCTAAGGGTCAACAACTGAATTGGTCGATCGAGTTCTTTTGCACCAACCCCTGGTGCATGACTCTGCTCATCGCCTACCAGAACGATGTGCAGTACGGCCCATATCCCGATGAGCTCAATCTCAACGGGGAAGGGTTCTACGTGCGATGCCGTCAGTGCCAGAAGGCAATGGCTCTTCATCGCTCCATGCTCTTTGCTCCGTTCGTCGAGTCAAAGGAAGGCGTTGCTCTCGAGAGTAACGAGACTTGGCGAAGATGAGCATATCAACGCAAACGCAAAACCCAGGAACACGTCCTGGGTTTTTCTTCTTTTATTCACCCTCCCCATTGTCATTTCGACCGAGGAGTTCGTAATGACGAGTGGAGAAATCTCGCAGATACGAGATCCCTCGGCTCCGCTCGGGATGACAATGTTGAGAAAAGGTATTTCATCGGGCTGATTATTACTTTAGCTCGTACCGCTTAAGCCACTCATACATCGGACCAATCGTGAACCCAACCACTGCCGCCCACATGAGCTCCTCTGTTGGCACACCACCGATCATGAATGTTGAAACAGCATCCCATTGCCAGAAGTGTGATGCGTCCACTGGATGCAGGCGCACAAAGAAAAACTGCTCAACCAAGAACACAAGAACAGCCAGCAGAAGCCCAGTGATAAGCGCGTTGAACATCAGATCATGTCGATCAGCGATGATATACGTTCCCACAAGTGCTCCGCCAACAATCAAAGCCATGATCGATGCCAGGTTGAAGATGTAAATAAGCAGTAGGGAAATGAACGCCCAGATTGCCAGTGTGAGAATCAGATGCGAGAGCATGTGCCACACAGGATGCTTAATCTGCACGCGCTCCCCACGCATCTTATGAAGATGCTTTCCAAGAACAGCCTGGTAGAGCACAGCAGCGATTCCAAAAAGCGAAAATGCAAAAATGAAATCCTCGATCCCAACCGCAGCTGCATATTCAGAAACAATATTGCGATAGTCCTCTGCAACCACAGCAATAATTCCAGGTGCCATCACAGCACCAACTACACTCATAATAATCTGCTCTCGGCGCGTCTCATGCGAGAAAAAGATGAGTGCAAGCCAGAGAATAAAGAAAACGAGCGAAACGATAAGAAAACTTGTCATAGATGTTATTGTTCACTCCCCATTGTACCCAATCCATTGACAAGTTTCCATCCAAGGAGTAACTTTCACGACGAACCGGAACCGCCCCGCGGGGTGTGGGTCCGAATTCGTCCTCGGACGTCTTCTCCACAACGGAACCCCTCTTCCTCTCCGCGCTCACATCCCGCGGGGCACCATTCCGAGTTCACACGCAACACGAACCCTTTGACTACAACGCAATGTCATAGGGTTTTCTCTTTGCAAAAATTCCCGTAGTCACAACCCCCACGGCTGTGGCGACCTAAGGGGCTCGACGCCCCGACAGGTCGCGATCCACCACCCCTACAAAACGTTCCAGGCCCAAAAAACCGTTCAAGACACTGTGCGAGTATTTCACGAGGTGGTGGTCGTCTCTATCTGCGTGACGGCCCGGATCCGCCTCGTGAAATACTCGCACAGTGTCTTGCGGCCCCAAACCCCCGCAGCAAGAAACGCAATCCACATCTTAACTCAACACGAACTACCAACTTTAAAACACAAGAAAAGGCTAATTTTATAGCTTAGAACGAACTAACTGAATCAATATGTTTTGACCTGACAAAAGAGTCTTGACACAAAAGCAGGGGAGATATAACGTTAGTGTGCAAGTAACAATAACTAAGAGCAAAACAAACCAAACAACTATTGACAAAAACTTTCAGATGTGTTAATTTCAGGCCTGTTTCATTGACAGAAAGCCCCTTGCAGACAGACTCCTTCAACCGAAAATTCGGTTCAAAGAGCCTGTCTGCAGAGGCAGAAAAACCCGAAACGCAATGGTCCCCCTCCCGGGGCCTGAGCAAAACCCGTCCAGCAGTTGCTGGGCAACCCGAGGGAGAAGAACCATGAACGAGGAACTCAAGACTCTGCTCACCGAGCTGGGTATCAAGCCGATCGGCATCTCCAAGATGGAGGCCGACGGCGTCATCGACGAGGCGACGCTGCAGACCCGCATCAACGAGCTGCAGACCATCGAGGCCTGCAAGGCGGACGGCTCCTGGATCATCTCCAAGGGCGCCTTCTCCAAGCTCATCGCCAAGTTCCCGCCCGTGGCCCCGGCCGCCCCGGCCGCGCCCGACGCCTTCGGTGCCCTCGTGGCCCCGCTGTGCAAGACGACCAGGCTGACCCCGGCCGAGCTGGCCGACAAGCTGGCCGACCTGGGTAACCCCGACGAGCTGATCGAGTACTTCACCGACGGTACCGTCACCAACGACCTGCTGATCCAGCTCTTCGGCGCCTCCGCCGACGAGCTCATGAAGGTCAAGCTCGCCCAGGGCCTCAAGAACATCAACGAGGCCGTCGAGGCCGCCAAGCCCGCCGCCCCCGCGGCCCCGGTCACGCCCGCCGACGACCCGGCTCGCGAGCTCGGTGAGAACGAGAAGCCCTCCCAGGCCCACATGGCCAGCTTCGCCAGTGCCAACGGCATGGACCTGATGTCGCTGATGATGTTCATGAGCGGCTCGGGTGGCCAGATGGACCTCTCCGGCATGATCCCGATCCGTACCGTGGTCGACGGCTACAACCCGCGCAAGCGCGACATGTTCCTGATGATCATGGGGCAGATCGAGAATCGGCTGGGCGGCAAGCCCATCGTGGTGATCGATGCCAACGGCGCCATCAACCGCGACCTGACCGTGCAGTACATCGAGGAGCTCGAGGAAGGCTACGAGCACGCCGAAGGCGCCATCTACGACGGCGGTGACGGTGTGGTGCACCAGCTGATCAAGGCTGGTGTGGATGCGCAGAGCATCAAGGATGCCGATCCGCTGAACTCCCGTCAGGCCCTGCGCGCCAACGGTGTCGGCATCGGTCGCATCAACTGGAACAGTGTCGACCTGGAGGTCAAGCAGGTCGTGTTCTACGCCGTGCAGACTGGCGAGATCGACCCCAACAACGACGCCCACATGGACTGGCTGCGCGAGAAGGTGTCCGAAGGTGTCAATCGCCTCGCTCTGGCTGGCAAGGCCCCGCAGGCGATCACCCGCTTCAACGAGGCCGCCCGCTGCGGTGAGCTCCCGACCCTCCGGGTCATGCTCAACAGCAGCCCCCGCCGCCAGGAGATCATGCCGCGCCGCCGCCGGTCCTCGCCCAGGGACCTGTCCGGCCTGCCCACGCCCGAGCGCGCCGACTTCTAGGAGCCTCTAGGGACGAGAACGCTACAACCGAGCTTTTGCTCGACGACGAGGGAGCTCCGCTGCATGCAGTGGACTCCCTCTTTCTATATCCACCCGGAAGGTAGCAGTGCAAACGCGCACTCGCTACCTTCCGGGCACGGATTTTCAAACGAACTTTCCACATTGTTGTCATCTCGAGCGGAGCCCGACAGGGCGAAGTCGAGAGATCTCGCAGATTCGAGATTTCTCCACTCGTCAACACAAGACTCCTCGGTCGAAATGACAACGGGTTGGGTGATTTAGCTCCTCGGTCGAAATGACAACAATGAGTCATAAAACCATTCCTCTTCGCTGCGAAATGATGAGTCTACTCGTCATCTCACACCGAAACGGGATGCCCCCGCTTCGACACAGGAGAATGCTGATGAGCAATCAAATGACTGTCGATGGACACACCATCGAGCTGCATTTCCCACTCCGTGACAACCGTCGTGGTCAGGGCCTGGCCCCTGTCTGCAGCTGGCCTGCGTACGATGCCTCGCTCTACCCCGAGCAGATTCCGCCCGAGTGGCTCGAGTTGGCCTCGCCCATCCGCAAGATCTACTTCTTCGGCGTCCCTCCCTTGCTGGAGCGTGAGGTCGATGGGGAAACGGTCCAAGAAGGTGACCGTGAGCTGTGGTTCAACTTCCACATGCTCAACCACGGATCGCATGAGTACGCCATCCTCATCCTGGTCCAGGGCCTCAACGCCGTCACCGGCTTGCCCACGGACGAGGGGATGGTCTCGGGCGAGTATCGCGCGCCAGGCAAGGCCGTGCTCGAGCAGTACAACAAGAACTGCCCGGCCCATGGCACGCCCCTGGGCGCGGATCGCTTCTGCTCCGAGTGCGGCTTCAACTGGCCCAAGCAGAACTACATCACCAACGCTGCCGGCCCCAGCTCGGTCAGTCAGTTCTGGCGCGACGGCTGGCGCAAGGGTGATGGCAAGATCTACCAGTTCGCCATCCGCCCCACCGAAGCTGGTGTGGGCGTAGCCCAGCAGATCCTCAAGGCCTGCCGGACCCTGGCCATCGACATCGTGGTCTTCCGCTCCAAGCAGCCCAAGCCCGCCCCCGCCCCTCGCCCTGCCTGGCGCGGTGGTGGCTTCCTGGGTGGCGGCGGCCAGTTCGAAACCTTCGGTGGTGGCACCGCCAAGGGGATTGGAAGCTCCATGGGCGGCGACTACGACCTCGGTCTCGAGTCCTGCGACGATGCGTACGAAAGCACCAGTCCCAAACCTATGTTCATGGGCCCGGAACCGACACGAGACGGCGGCTCCTTACATAGCGAGAGTGCTTCAAGGAGGTTCACCCCGGCTCCGCGTCCCGCTGCCCTCGAGCGTATGGAAGTCGCAGCCGGCCGCGAGGTCGACCAGAAGATCTACCCGGATCCCCACGACATGGAGTACTGGGAGACCGATCCCTGCGCCATGTTCACCATCGTCCCGGTCAACCAAGACTGGGCGACCCAGGTGACCACTGGCGGTCCGACCAAGCAGACGACGCCTGGCGGAGCTTTCTCCGGTATCCAGACCGTCTAGACGACAACGACACGCCGAGGAGTCCTGCAAAGGGCTCCTCTTTCAATTCCAAACAAGTTATTGTAACGTCACAAATAGAGCAAAACAGTCTGCTCAGATTGGACAAAACGAGTGAGTAGAGACACACACTTGATGCGAGTTCAAGGACTCAGTATCGGAATCCACTTTCCGCTCAAACGGGAAAAAACAAGCAAGAGCCTTGCGCCCTTGCTCAGGTGGCCGGTCCACGACGTGGCCGACTACGAAGACCAGTGTCCAGACGATTGGGTTGCACTCGGCGCGCCCAGTCGAGGTGTGTTCTTCATCGGTGTGCCCAAACCCGGCGAGGAAGAGCATGATCGCGAGCTCTGGTTCGACTTCCGCACCATGCAAAATGACCCCCATCACCTGGTTGTGCTCATCACCGTTCAGGGCCTCAATGCCATCTCTGGCCTTCCCATCGCAGAAGGCATGAGAAGCGGACTCTACGAGGCACCCGGACGCGCCGCGCTCGAGAAGTACCTCTCCAAGTGCCCAGCACATGGTGTGGACTTGCAGGCCAGGCGCATGTGTCCCCAATGCGGGTTCCGTTGGCCTGCCCAGAACTACATCACCAACGCGGCCGGGCATGACTCGGTCAACAAGTTCTGGCGCGATGGCTGGCGAACAGCCGAGGGGATCATCACCCAGTTCATGATCCGGCCGACCGAGGCTGGTGAAGGTGTGGCCCAGCAGATCCTAGGCGAGCATCGCAACCTGGCCATCGACATCGCCGTGTTCCGCTCCAAGGAGAAGCGGCCTGCTCCGCCCGCACCCTCACCAAGACCACTTCGCAGGCTCAAGAAGTACGGGTTGACTGGTGGGGTAAGGAAGAAGAACTCTCTCTCCGGTCGCAGGATCGGAGCATGTACTTCCTCAACCAGCCGCATCGGCGCCCCGTCCCAGATGGAGATCGGCCGAGGCTGCGAGGTCAGCCAGGAGGTCCACCCGGATCCAAACGAGCTGGACTACTGGCAAAGCGAGCCCTGCGCAATCTTCACGCTCGTACCCACGGACCTAGCCTGGGTCAAGCAGGTGACCAAGGACGGCCCCACCACCAAGACGCTGGAGGGAGGAGCCTTCGCCGGCGCCAAACCGGTGAGCTGACACGCACCCTGACGCATTGCGCCAGGGTTTTCTAATTGCAAAAACTAAATCTTTTCGTTAATGTTTACATGTCCCTCAACCCACGAGTGCATTCATGGAAGATAACCGCACCCCCGCCCAGATCGCTGAAGAAGAAGCGGCAGTAGAGGCAATCCTCGCCAGCATGACCCCAGAACAACGCGCCGAGATCGAAGAGACCATCAAGCGCGCCCGCCAGCACGCCCTCAGCGGCGGCAAGATGTTCTCACTCGCCGAGATCCGCACCCAATTGGGCATGGACAACTAGCACCCGACGACCCGGGTGTTTTCTAATTGCAATCAAAAAACCGACCCTGCGGCCGGTTTCCTTTTTAGTCCTTGAGTTTCCCTGTCGTCAGTATTCCTGATTTGTACAGCTCCAGCAGCGCCAGCATGGCAGCAAGCACGGTCGGTCCCATCAAGATTCCAATAGGTCCAAACGCCATGAGTCCACCAAGTACTGAGAGCAGAACCAGGAAGGCATGCATATGCGTTGTGCCTCGGATAAGGTATGGGCCAATGAAATTATCTGCGAGTCCAACAAACACCACTGACCAAATAAAGAGTCCAATGGCTGCTGCTGTTGATCCTGAGAAAAGCAGGTACAGCACAGCAGGGATAAGCACAATCGCAGTTCCAACAAACGGTACGAGTGCAGCCACAATCGTCACAGCACCCCAGATAATAGATCCAGGCACGCCAAAGATCGTCATTCCAATTCCAGCGAGGAGCCCTTGAACAATCGCAAGGAGTAGTACACCAAACACTACCTGTCGAAGTGTATTCGTAATGCGCTTGAGAAGCTTCTCATCAATGCTGTCGCGAAGAGGTGAGAGTGCAAGTGCTTCTGCATACATCCGCTCGCGCTCAACAAGAAGGTAATAGAGAGCAATAAAGAACATGAACGTGTTAATCAAAAGCTTGGTTGTGCTAGAGAACAGGCTTCCAACATTATCAAACGCCCAGGATGCTGCCTGCTTTCCAATCCCAACCAGATCAAGTGCAAGTAGCTGTTCTTGAACAACCATTGGTAGAGAAGCAAAGAGAGGGGAAGTCTCAGGGTTGAGCTGATCGAGCCAAGAGGTGTCTGCTGTAGCAAGCTGGATAAGATCTGACGCCTGGCGAGCCATAAGTAGAAGCAAGATCGAGATCGGAACAAATACGAGCAGGAACACACTAACCGATATAAGGAGCGCGCTTACACGTGGATGCTTGATCCACTTTTGCAAGAATCGATCCACTGGCGAAAGCACGACCGCGAATACTCCAGCGATTAGGAGTACGAACGCAAACGGTTGCAAGATCGTCCAGAATAAATAAAGCACAAGACCAGTAACGAGAAGAAAGAACCACTTCTCAATCGTCATGTGCGGAGTTTGTGAAAACATAAGTAGGCTATATAAAGCAATTATCTAAATGCAGTGTACCCGTTTTTTTGCATAAGCTCAACGTAATCAATAAGAAAACTCCGACACAGGGTCGGAGCTAACTGACTCGTTGTGAGTCAATTCGTGAGCCAGAGCAGCAGGTCGTGAAGGCTGCTCCAGGCGAAGAAGGAAAGCTCCACGAGAACGAAGGCGCTCCCGATGAAGATGAACGAGCTGTTCAGGATCGGCTTCAGCCGCGTGCTCCCAAAGCTCTGTGTGATGGTTCGAAGTGCCTGAGCTCCATCAAGTGGTGGGATCGGCAGTAGGCTGAGCCATCCCAGAACAGAGAAGAGGAAGGCAAAGAGCATGCCAAGTCCCAGCCATCCTTGAGACGCTTGGGTCGAGGCTGTCTTTGAGATCCCTCCGATTCCAACGTAGGACGCTCCCCATCCGCCTTCGCTGATCTTTTCCTTGGCAGCGTTGCAGACGATCACAGGTGTTCCAGCTACGAGCACAGTGCCAATCAGTGCAGACTGACCAACCGAGTACTGGTGAGTGATCGCGGGTTCGTCCACGACGCTGTTTGGGGTTGTGACACCGATGGTCAGAACTGCCGTGATGATCACCGCAGCCATGACCAGGTTCACTGCCGGTCCGGCAAGAATGACCGAGAGCCTCTGCCAGAGAGGGCGGCCACTCAGCGTCCAGGAAGCAGCCTTGATCCGACTCGTAGGGGACAGAAGCACTACCTTCGAGATCACCGGGATCAGGCACAGCTGCCACTCGGCGTCCACGCGCTTGACGTACTGTTCCATCTCGTCGCGGTCGAGCATGTTCAGGTCCAGATCGAACAGGGGTTCGATGGTCACGCCGCGATGCGGGTGAAGGCGGATAATCTTGCCAGGGAGCAGGAAGAGCTTGAACCGCCACGACCTGATCCCGTCTCGCTCTGCCACACGCTGCACACTGGCAAGGCGCGGGCCAAAGCCGATGCTAAACGTGAGAACCTTGACCCCGCAGGAGCGCGCGGCCAAGTAGTGCCCGAGCTCGTGGACAAAGACCACTGAGCCGAGCAGCACTAGAGCAATCAGGATTCCGGTCATGTCAGACCTCCTTTTGGGAACTGCACATCTTGCCCTATTTTAGCGATTTTGTCAAGGGAAGGAGGGATCAACGGTTAGGTTTCTTTCGCCTTTAACTGAATTCGGCTGAGCTTGCTGTGGGTGTTTGGGGCGGCCACGAGACATTCATTTAAAAAACTGACGCTGATGAGTTTTTTAAATGAATGTCTCCAACGGCCGTTTGACGTCCTGGACCGTTGGGTGGGGTGGTGGGATCACGACCTAGCGGGCCGTCGAGGCCCTTAGGTCGGTCTCTCCAGACGGGGTGTGACTGCTGGTTTCTAAAACAGAAAACACCCGTCAGATAGCTGCGGGTGTTGCGTGTTTGAGTGCTCGGCACGTGGCCGGGTTTTCTCGTGCGAAAAGGAGGGAGTCTCGTGTGTGACCGCGGTGGGCCACGGCGTCATGGACCATGCCTTGTAGCTCCAGCCCGTGATTCTGCAGATTCCTGATGGAACCAGCGTTCTTGGGCGAGCAGGTGGCGATCACTTGCCTTGCGCCTAGGTCCTCGAACACGAAGCGGATGCGTTCATGTGTGACCTCGTCTGCAAAGCCTTTGCCCCAATCCTGCTTGCGGATCAAGCAGCCGATCTTGGCGGTGAAGGGGTCGCTCTGCAAGAGCTCGATGTAGCAGATGCCAACCATCTCGAGCGACTCGCGATCTACCAGCGCCATACTCCACCGCATGCGAGGAGTGAGCCTACGCTCAGTCTCACATCGTCGCACAAACGCACGGACCATCCGACGCGTAGCAGGTCCCCAGATCAGGTGACGAGTATTTTCCTCGCTAGAGGTAAACGCATGAATCACATCGATATCCGCGCGCGTAATCTCGCGCAAATACAGACGCTTTGTGTGTTGTGGGAACAAAAGCCCTCCTAAGGCAAAGAGCAAGAATAACAGCACAATTCTAGTGCCAGATGGGGTGGGTGTCAAGGGGGCATGGTAAAATAGCCATGCTATGAAAAAGACCATCAAAATCATCTCCTGGAACGTAAACGGAATCCGCGCGGTCATCAGAAAAGACGTGTTTGTTCCTTATATAAAAAAGGAAGACCCAGATATCATCTGTTTGCAAGAAACAAAGGCCATGCAGGGCCAGGCCGAGATTGATCTGCCAGAATACGAAGAGATTTGGAACTCAGCCGAGCGAAAAGGCTACGCCGGCACAGCCATCTTCACAAAGATAAAACCAATCTCAATCACGTTTGGACTCCCAGGAATCAAAAACGGCGATCTAGAAGACAGTTTCGGCGACGCACTCAAAGAGGGAAGAGTTCTCACAATGGAGTTTGAGAAATACTATCTTGTGACCGTATACACTCCCAACGCAAAACGAGATCTAGAGCGCAAAGACTACAGGCACAAAAAATGGGACCCAGCTTTTCTTAAGTACGTGAAAAGCCTCGAAGAGAAAAAGTCAGTCATCATGTGCGGAGACTTCAACGTCGCCCACAAAGAGATCGACCTCGCTCGGCCAAAGGAAAACAAGAACAACGCTGGGTTCACTCCAGAAGAGCGAGAGGGTGCAGACAAGATTATTGAGGCTGGATTCATCGATACATTCAGAAACCAATATCCAGACCTAGACGGTGCTTACACCTGGTGGAGTTACTTCGCAAACTCTCGGGAGAAAAATATTGGCTGGCGCATTGATTATTTCTTTGTCTCATCCGTACTTGAAAAAAACGTCACAGACGCATTTATTCACGACAAAACCATGGGCTCAGATCATTGCCCAGTCGGAATCGATCTGATAATATAGCCATGATTATAAAAATATTGAGAAAAACTATGCGAGAAAACAGAACAGAACAACCACCACAGGCTGAGCAAGAGGGGCAAATCAAAGTGCAGGAATGTGTAGATGTCCTTGTGCGGTCAAATGAGTTTTTGGAAAATGTACTAGATCGATTCCCAGGATTTGTTGCCTACGACAAGAATAAACACGATCTTACTGGTGTGGAGAGACAGACAGCTCCAAATCCACCAGCAATGCCAGATTATGCATTTACTATCGTTCGGGAATAGATATTCATTCAAAAAAATCACCGCTCAAAACGGTGGTTTTTGTTTTTATTAAAAACCTTATTTGTCAATGGTTGCTGGGTCTGATTCATGACAATAAAGCACTTCTTGTGTAAGATAGCCGCGATATGACAAAGCAAGTCAACAAACAACAGATCTTGGACAAGGCGCGAGAGCATGTTTCTTGTGTTCAAAAAAAGATCGAAGAGGAAACGGAAAAGATGGATCAAAACGTGCAGGCAAAGAAGGTGTATGGAGATCCAGGGGATGAGCTGGTGCGGGAAAAATTGTTGCATCATTTTGCTGAGCAATCCGAACGACTACGTCAGATGTTTCCAAATCCATACTTTGCAAGATGTGATGTGCAGTTTGATGAGGGTGAGCAAAAGACAATGTACTTTTCAAAATTCTCACTTCCTGACGAGTCTGTGTTTTCTTGGACCACTCCTGCGGCCCGACTGCGTTTTGCAGATATTGGCCCTACGACCTATGAGACTTCAGATGGCGAGCATAATTCTGGTGAGCTCAGGCGAAAGGATCAGTTCATGATCGTGGATGGGAAAATCGTGTTCATGACCAGCGAGTCTGGCCACTATGGGCGCACATTGGTACACCAGGAGACGCTCTCCCAAAAGAAAGCAGGTTTCATTTTGCCAGAAATTGTAGAGCGCATGGAGCGCGCGCAAGATGACATCATCCGTGCTGAAAGCGACGAACCCTTTTTGATTGCTGGCCCAGCAGGCTCAGGAAAAACCACACTCGCCTTTCACCGCTTAGCCTACCTTCTTCAGTCACCAGACACAGCCGAGCAGTTCACATCCGACAACGTCATCGTGTTCGTGCAAGACGAGGGGACCAGAGCGTACTTCTCTCAACTCCTCCCAGACCTGGGACTACATGACGTCAATGTAACGACATTTGATGTCTGGGCTCGCGGACTGCTAGGACTCGAGGACTATACATATATGCGGCGTCCAAACAGTGTGGATGCAAAAGATGATTTCTACGAGTTCGATAAAGCAGGCGCAATCAAGCACGCAGATTGGGAACAGTCTCGCTCCCCTTTTGATGCGCTAAAGCTGCTCTACCAGAATCACTGCTCAAAAGAACACGCCATGAGGTTTGAGAAGCAACTCTCAGAGCGCGAGCTAGATCGCTTTGACCTGACCTGGTTGCTCAAGCGAGAAGCAGAAACAAAGGGATTATTTGTAGAGCAAGAATACCTAGAAGTAAAAAAGAATTTCGAAGTAAAGCGCAAGAAGCGAAGCGTACCTGTCGAGTATTCACTCATCGTCGTTGATGAAGCCCAAAACTATCTACCAACACAACTCACCGTGCTGCGCCGCTGTCTCTCAAAAAAGACACAGGCCATGCTCTACATCGGTGACCTGGGTCAGCAAGTACAGATCGGCACATTGCAAAAATGGTCAGACATCGGTGAGGTAATCGCAAGCGAGCGGCGAGTAGAGCTTGAAAAGGTTTACCGAAACACAAAGCCAATCATCGCCTACATTCAATCAAAGGGATTCGACGTATCCATCCCCGAAGGACTTCGCGATGGCAAGCCTGTGGTTGCTGAGATCTGTCCCGGGCAAGAAGCGCAGCACAAACGCATTTCCCAAATCCTAGAATCAAGCGATACCGCTGCGCAAGTCGGCGTCCTCAGCCCAGACCCACAAACCATCTCAAGCATCAAACAATCGTTTGAGAACACAAGCCGCCTCCACGCAATGACCGTCCACGAAGCACAGGGGGTCGAATTCGACATCGTCATCCTCCTAGGATTCACAGACCAGTTCTTCCAGACCAGCCACGACGAGCCGATCGCAAGCGAGCTCCAAAAAATCAAAAAAGATCTCTACTACGTAGCCCTAACACGAGCAACAGAAGAGCTGATCGTGCTAGAAGGGTAGTCGCAGCAGGGACACAAAAACCGTTCAGCAAACGCTAGGCGGTTTTTTCATTGGTGTTGAGAGGAGGTGAATTTTGAATAAAGGGGTCAGGTCTGGATAGTGGATATTTATCAAATAAAAAACCCTCAGCATAAACTGAGAGTTTTCTGGTGACCCCAGGGGGACTTGGTTGGAACCATTGGGTGGAGGAGTTGAGAGAGTAGGTGGGGTTTCGGAGGAGTATTGCATTGGGTTAATCAAGGTTGTTCTTTTAGTGTTTGCAAACAGAAGACCGCACCCGAGAGTGTTGAAGCGCACGAGGCGGTCAACTGTGGGTGCGGTCAGTGATGAGGTCAGATGCGGCCCTGTCCGAAGGACCAGGACACGTGCTCGACTCCCTTTCGGAGAGCCCTCACGACATCCCTCGGAACGTCAGCCTCTTCCAGCTTGCCAAGGCTGTATGAGTTCTTGCTAACAGGTCCTTGATTTGCCGATTCCACCAGCACGTGGTGTGTGGCTTCGAGACCGTCGTCCGACAGGACGTTTACACAGGCACCATTTGGCATTGGGGCCTGCATGAACAGCTCCTTGACGACCGCTCCACGCTGTCGAATGATCACCAGTGCCCAGGCGCCGGTGATATTCATGATGCCATGGTCACACATTTCGTCAGGCTCAGCACGGTAGAACAGGCCGACGATGATGTTGGGCTCCCCCTGCTCATGTCGTCCATTGCAGAACCTGGTTCGCCAACCACCAGCAGTGTTGCACTGGGGGAATGCATGCGCCAACCACGAATGCTCGTGGTATCGCTGCACCGGCATGGTGCTTCGTCCCGTGTCGGCAGAGACGATCAGCAGGTCACCGAAGTGAGACCTGGTGACGTGCACCTCCATCCGACGATCCGTGATCGCCTTCAGGCAGAGAGGGTCTCCGGGTTCGTGCGTCGGCTCGGTGGGGTAGCTGTTGCCGAACAGGCTGTCGATTGCTTCACTCTTGCTCATGACTGTTCTCCTTGTGGAGCTAACCCTACAGTCAGGGCCCTTGCATGCTTTCCACAACAGAAAGTGATGCTCGGTGGTACGGGATGAACACGGTGCCACAACAGCAACGTTATTATCCTCATTTAACAATCTACTTAGGTAGATGATTGGTGAGAACAACAAACTGAGACTCATTATAGGAGACGTAATATAACACAAAATAGGACTTTTGTCAATGTATTTAGGAGAAAACACCAATAAATAAGCTAATCATGAATGCTGTAACCTACACACGCGTCAGCTCCAATGAGCAGGTTGATTGTCTGCAAGGATTGGTTGCTAAAACATTTCTCAAATAACAAAAACACCCACCTTTCAGTGAGCGCTTTTGCTGGTGACCCCAGGGGGAGTCGAACCCCCCTTTCCAGGATGAAAACCTGGCGTCCTAACCGATAGACGATGGGGCCGTGTGATCGGGCCTGAAGGTTTGGACGGGCGTAATGATAGCAAATACACACGATATGTCAATGAAAGAAACAAAGCACCCCCCGAACCGTAGTCCGAGGGGTGTAGCGCCTAGTAAGCATCCCAGTCCGCGGTGTGGCGGCGGTGACGCTCCAGGCGCTCGTTGGCGTCCACATCCCCGCTAAGGACAATGGACAGGATCAGCCGGCTGTTGTGACGCACCCGACGGTTGGCAGCGCGAGCGCAGTCCTTGAACCACTGGGTGTTCCCCGAGTTGTTCGAGCGAATGCGACGGCCGTGGCGACTCTTGTGGGACATGATCTAGCTCCTATTTGAGGTGCTAGTCAAATCCCTCCTTGTTCGTCGAGGTCTTCATGCAGCTTCTCCCGTGTTGCGATAACAGACTAAGATACACGAAAACATGGGTTTTGTCAACCCCGACGCCTTGGTCAGGGCAAATAGAAAAACCCCGATCTTGCGACCAGAGTTCGTTTACCGGCCAAGCCCAGGGTAGATCCGCAGGGCATTGCCACGATAGATTTCGTACTTGACCCGATCGGTCACGTTCAGGTTCTCGACCAGCCAGATCGAGTCCGCAAAGGACTGGATAGGGAAGTCAGAGCCGAACAGGACGCGCTCGAATCCGTTGGGGGTTTCGATCAGGAACCGTTGAATCTCTATCATGATTTCTCGCCGGTACTCCAGCGAGTCCTCATCCGTGCCAGAGACAAACTGACCAGAGATGTCAGTGACCACGTTGGGGTAGCGCCGCATCAGCTCGCGCAGAGCTTCAAAGTGCGGGTTGCCCATGTGAGCTATCACGAACATGACATCCGGGAACGCACTCACAGCCAGTTCCATGGCCAAGGGGTGGGCCAGGTCTCCAAGCCGGTCGATCCAGCAGAAGTCGTTGTCGCAGCGAAGGTTGCCTTCCTGGCGACGCATGGCAGAGCAGCAGTGGTGAAGCTCGCCCGAGTGGATCGTGACAGGTAGGCCATGCACACGAGCGATCTCGAGCACGAAGGCCACACGCCGATCATCCATGGAGAAGTTCTGGTACCCAGGGTACAGCTTGATCCCCATGATCATGCCGCTGCGCGCCAGGTCATCGAGCTCACGCACACCAGCCTCGAGGTCGCCAGTCACATCCAGACTCCCGATCGCGCGAAGACGTGGGGAGTCGCTCAAACGAACGAGCAGATCCTCATTGCACAGCCCCCGCTTCTTGAACGGGAAGTAGGTAGCCAGCACGAGCGCACGCTCGATGTTGTGAATCATCATGCTGCGCTCGATCGCGCTGAGCGATGCATCGGCTGTATGCAGCCCACGCATCTGGTTGTTTGATGTGTGAACATGCACGTCGATAATCTGTGTCATGGAAACCTCTTTCCAGCCGTGGATCCATAGCCTACATCTGAGGGTGATTTGGGTCAAGGAAAAGAAAAACCCTTGCTGTACACTAATAATCACTCACTGTAACCTCACTCACCCTTGTCATCCCGAGCGAAGCCGAGGGATCCCGAATATGCGAGATCTCCGGCCTGAAGGCCGGATCGGGCTCCGCGGGATCTCGACTCGCTACGCTCGCTCGAGATGACAAGGGGGGTGGTGTGAATAAGAAAACTGACAACAGAAAAACCCTCCGATGCCTGCGTGGCGTCAAAGGGTCGTTGTCATCCCGTGTTGGGAAGAGATCTGATGCGAGCCGCCTGTTGGATCAGGTGCTCGATGTTCTTGTTTGCGCGTCCAAACTCGATGCGCAGGATCACGCCTATGAGCCAGAGGAGAACTCCAGCACCAGCCAGAAGTTCAGCACCCCATGGCGCAAACTCAGGTTCGGGGAGCGAGAATGCAAGCGGCAGCCAGAGCATGAGTCCGAGCACGAAGGCTCCAACAATACCCCAGTAGCAACAGTTCTTGTATCCGACTTCGCTCTGAATCTGTCGATCCAGCTCATGCGGATGCAGAGCTGCAAAGTGCTTTGTCATCGATCTGCTCTCCGCTCATCGATCTCTCGCCGCTCTTTCTCGAGCACCAGAGTGTGTAGCTCCTTCCGAGCAGAGTTATAAACGAAGGTGTTATACAAGAAGAAGATAATGCCAGTCAGAAATATTCCGATCCCGAAGGGGGTGGGAAGCGCCTGAAATTTGATCAAGTCATGACTGAACAAGGAGTTGAGCAGGAGGTTGAGGCCTCCCACTAACCAGAATCCAGTTTCGATCAACCTATCCACGAAGACAGTACTGCTGACTTCACTGATCTTCTTGACCAGCTCGTCGTCGCTCAGATGGGGGAACGCACCAGTCGCGCGCACCATACCCTCCCAGGTGTTCAGATTCTTTCCAGGGTCTTCCATTAGCCCCTCCTTGGGCTCAGGGGACTAAGGAAGTTAAGCATTTCAAGCGAAAAAGTCAAGTAACAGAAAACGACCAGCCTGCGTGGCATGGTCGTTGTTACCCCAGGCTTGGGGTCGTGCTCTCCTGAGTCAGGAGTCGCCTGATGTTCTTGCTTGTCGCGTAGATCTCAAATCCCATGATCGCTGCAAGCCCCAGGAAGATCAATCCTCCAAGACCAACGATCCCTCCAATGAGATAGAGGTCCCAAGCCGGGAACAGTGCGATAATCACTGCAATCGGGCACAGGTACAGCAGTCCCAGTGCGACCGAGCAAGGTAGCCCCACGAGGCAGGTAAGCTTGTAGGAGCGAGCCTGTTCGAGTGTGTAGCTCATCACTTCACCTCAGCTTGCCTTCTCCTGCGCACGATCTTGGCTTGCAGAACAAGACCGATCAGGAGCAGTGCGAAGTAGATGATGCCACCCAAGAGAGCGACGACACCAATGAAGGTGTAGATGTGACCAAGAGAGGAGAAGATGAGTCCATCTCCCTGACTCATCGGTTGAAGGAAGATGAGAGCACCACCAAGCAAGATACACATCTGCTTGAAGTTGCTCCAGTTCTGCCTCTTGGCCTTTGCCAGCAGTTCTGCACTCATGCCTGCGCCTCCTCGGTCTCCTGCTTATCCTTCTCGAGGATCCGGCCCAGACGCAGGTAGCGGAGAGTGTCCTTGCTGTGTCGCGCTTCCATGACAAAGAAGATTGTGATCAAGCCTGTGACAAAGCTCATCACCCCGCAGGCCAGAGTCAACCACTTGTAGTCATCACCCACCAGGTCCACGACCAAGGGGATCCACAGTGCCAGTGTGAAGGTGCAGAACAGGGCCGCCCCCCAGACACATCGCCTCACCCCATCTTCCACAGTCCTGATCACCGCATCGATCCCGATTTGCCGCGGAGTGTTTTCTTTTGAGTCTCCCATACCCTCTCCTTGGGCTGTAGGGATAAAAAACTTAGCATCTTCAGCGCAAAAGTCAAGGAACAGAAAAGACTCCCAGCCGTAGCTAAGAGTCCCGTTGCGATGGCTCGATTGAGTCTATCACTATTCCCCAAGCTTCAGCCCACGCCGCGTGACCTCGTGCCTGAGCATATGGCGGTTTGGGTAAGCGATGAGATCGGTCATATACTCCTTGATGGGAAATGCTGCAAGGAGGAGGAAGCAAAGGGCGAACAAGGCGAAGGTGAAGTCCTCCCACAGTGCAGAGGAGGTGTTGAAGTCTACGAAAAGGTGCACGACCCCCAAGACGATTGTGCTGATGAACAGGATCAGCATCCAGGTGCTGCGGGCCTCCACATTCTTCTTGTCCTTGAGTACCATCTCGACCACCTGGTCGTTGCTCAGGTGCGGAAACGGACCGGATGTGCAGATGATTTCCTCACGAGTCAGTTCTTCTCTCATGGCTACTCCTCGATTTTGCGAACAAAGAAACTTATCCTGTTTCCCTGTTTTTGTCAATACTTTTACATAAACCTAACCACATAACCGTCGATCGACGTATATGTGCCGAAGATTCTCCAATAAGAAAACCCCAGCTCCGAAAAGCTGAGGTTCGTGTTTGTGGGGTAGGCGAGATCTACTCGTCCATCTCCCACTCGGTGTAGGCGCGGATCATGTCGACCACGACCCGTTCCATGGTCTCGAAGCCGTCGGCGTCCAGGAATTCGGTGCGCTCGTGGCAGTTGCCGTAGCCCACACCCAGGTTGATGGCCGGGATGTCCGGGTGGGTCATGTTGAGCATGGCGCCGACCGTGCCGCCACGGACGCGACGCTTGAGCACGTTCAGTCCGAAGGCTTCGAGCGCGCCGTTCACAAGCAGTACGTGCTCGGGATTGGCGTCCACGGCCTCCTCAGTGGAGACGTAGTCGATCTCCATCTCGCTGACCACCACCGTGCAACCGAAGCTGCTCGCCGTCTCCTCGGCCATCTCGCGGATCTCATCCTCGAGCCCATCCAGTTCTTCGCGGTCGAAGTATCGCGGGATGATCACGATCTTGGCATCGTTGGGGGTACACACCGGAACAGCCGCCACGTAGACGAACCCGTCTTCCCCCTCCGTGTTCCAGGGCTGGTCGTAGCAGTGCCCGATGTCAGCCACCAGCCCGCAGGCCGCGTACATGGCGCTGTGGAGCTTGTGACCGGCGATGCCGGGGTGACCGTCGTGACCCTTGAAGTCCACCACGATCTTGGCGCCGTAGAAGCAACCGATGTCGATGGAGCCAGCCTGCAGGCCGTCGAGGGTGTAGAACACGTCCCAGGACTCGACCAGACTCTTGTCGAGCTCGCCCAGGCAGTTCTTGCCGATCTCCTCGTCCACCGAGAAGATGAAGGTCAGGGGTCCATGCACCGCGATCTCGCCACGCAGGATCTTGAGTATCACCTCCATCTGGATGGCGATACCAGCCTTGTCGTCACCGCCCAGCAGCGAGTCGCCGGTGGAGGTGATGACGCTCTGGCCAGAGACATCCTTCAGCTCGTCGGCGGTGATGACCAGACCATCCATGAGCAGCTCGATGTCGCCACCCTGGTAGGTGTGGAAGGTGGGTGTGGCCACGCCGGGCTGGCCCGGGTAGGTGTCCACGTGCACGCTGAAGGCCACATGTGGCATGTCTCCCATGCCCTCGGTAGCCGGCATCACGATCACAGCCGAGGTGTCCTTGGTACGCGAGACCAGACTCTTGTCCAGGCCAGCCTCGACCAGCTCGGCTACAAGCGTGTCGATCAGTTCGGACTGGGCCGGGTTGCTCGGGGTGGTGGGATTGTCCACGCCTTCGGGGTCCACAGCGTGGGTGTCCACAGTGATCAGGTGCAGGAAGCGGTTCATCACGGGGCTATATGCCATGATGGTTGTTCTCCTCTCTCCCTTCCGGGAGAAGCAGGGGGTTGATGTCAGCTGCCAGCACTTAAGCAGAAAGTCAGTTTTTGGTCAACCCACTTATTTGCACCCAATCCCCATATCTGGCAAAGTAAATTCGTCCCTTTCCAAGCGGTGACCTATGTCCGCCATCAGTCAGTCTGACTTCCGTCTCGGTGAACTTCTCGTGCGCGAAAAGCTCCTCACTCCCATGCAGGTCAAAGGAGCGCTCGAGCGCGTCAAGCACACCGGCGGTCCACTTAGCCACGAGCTCGTGCTCGCTGGCGTGATCGACGAGAACGCGATCGCTCAGGCACTTCATAAGAAGTATGGCGTGCCACGCGTCGACCTCAGTCAGTTCGAGATCGATGCCAAGGTACTGCGCATGGTCCCGCGAGAAATCGTGGATCGCCACACGCTCATTCCAATCGCCAAATCTGGCAACACGATCACCATCGCGATGGCAGACCCAGGCAACATCTATGCTGTTGATGAGGTCAAGTTCGCAACGGGCAAGCACATCGAGGTGGTTGTTGCGCCCGAGAGCAAGATTCGCGAGCTCATTGAGCGTCACTATGTCTCCTCAACAGCGTTTGAGAACGTCATGGAGGAGTTCGGACTTTCCGAGGACGACATCGAGCTGGGCGAGGACATCGAAGAAGACATGAGTGTGGGTGACCTCACCAAGCTGGCCGAGGACGCGCCAGTGGTCCGGCTGGTCAACTACATTCTCATGGATGCCATCCGCAAGGGGGCAAGCGATGTTCATATCGAACCGTTTGAGAAGCAGCTTCGCATTCGGTTCCGCATCGACGGTATCCTCTACGAAGTTCTCAAGCCACCATTTGCTCTTCGCAACGCGATCATCTCGCGCGTGAAGATCATGGCCAGCCTGGACATCTCCGAGCGCCGCAAGCCACAAGATGGCCGCATCAAGCTCAAGCTCCCCCAAGGTCGCAAGATCGATCTGCGTGTAGGAGTGATCCCGACCATGCACGGCGAGTATGTAGTAATGCGTCTGCTTGATGAGACAAGTCTTCAGCTAGACATGACCAAGCTGGGGTTCGAGCCAGAAGGTTTGGCTGTGTTCAAGCAAGAACTCTCAGCGCCACTGGGTATGGTTCTTGTTACTGGGCCAACCGGCTCAGGCAAGACCACCACGCTCTACAGCGCGCTCTCCGAGCTCAACAAGACCAGCACCAACGTGCTTACCATCGAGGATCCCATTGAGTACAATCTCTTTGGCATCAAGCAGGTGGAGGTCAACGATAGGACAGGCCTGACCTTCCCGGCGGCGCTGCGCTCGTTCCTGCGCCTGGACCCAGATGTCATCCTGGTCGGCGAGATCCGCGACTACGAGACAGCTGAGATCGCCACCAAGGCGGCCCTGACCGGCCACATGGTGCTCTCGACCCTGCACACCAACGATGCTCCCAGCACGATCGGACGACTGCTTCAGATGGGTGTCGAACCGTTCATGGTCGCAAGCACAATCCGCATGATTGTTGCCCAGCGACTCGTGCGCAAGCTCTGCCAAGACTGCCTCGAACCCACCAAGATCGACACAGAGCACCTCATGGCACTCGGTGTCCCACCAGAAGATGTACGTGGCTTTAAGGTGATGCGTGGCCGTGGTTGCGGCAAGTGTAATAACACAGGCCACAAGGGACGGATCGCGATCTTCGAGATCATGCCCTTTGGCGAAGAGCTCCGGCAGTTCGTGGTCAACGGAGCCACAGCCGACGAGCTCAAGCGCGAAGCAGTCAGGCAAGGGATGAAAACCTTGCGCATGAGCGCGCTCTCTAAGCTCAAGGAGGGCCTGACATCCATCGACGAAGTCGTCCGAGTCACGGACAACGACTAAGGGTCCCACCAGGGGTCCTTTTCTAATAAGAAAACCCCAGCTTCGAAAAGCTGAGGTGCGTGTCAGCACTAGTGCGCGGACTTCCCCTTGTTCGGGAACGCGTGGTAGATTTTGAGCGAGAGCAGGGTGCCCAGGACCACGGCTGGCAGGATGATGACCGGCCAGGAGATCCAGTTCTCTGCCTGCGTCAGGTCTCCGGTCAGGAACTTGCCAGTGATGAACGCCTGCAGGCTCGTACCCAGGTAGACGCCGCCGTCCACGATCCCGACTGCCTTGGCTGTGTTCTTGGATCCAGCGAACTCGGCAGCAGCAGTACCCGAGAGGATGCCGTGCACGCCGATCACGCTGGCTGCGACAATCAGCACGCCGATGCCGGTCAGCAGTGCGCCATGGCCTGCCACGTTGCTTCCCATCGAGAAGACCATCATCAGCATGGCCACGATCATGGCTCCGTAGAGCAACATGGCCATGGGCCCGCGACGAGATCCAAAGACCTTGTCTGAGACAACACCGGTCAGGTTCGCACCAATGACGCCACAGATGAGCAGGCACAGGCCCCAGTTCGCGGTCAGCCAGAAGCTGTCGTAGAACCCGACGCTCTTGGCAAACTGTGGGTAGTACTGGAACACGCCGTTGCGGGTGAAGCCCGAGAAGAACTCGATCGCGCAGATCGTGATCAGCACGTTGTGCTTTCCGCTCAGGAAGATCTTGTGCAGGATCTGAGGCATGGTCAAGACCTCGTTAGAGACCTTTTCCTCGCCTGTGTCGAAGTCTGCAAAGCCTGCCTTGCTCGGATTGGTGCGCAACCAGACCACCATCGGGATCAGCCAGATGATGGCAAACAGTGCCGGCACCAGGAACATCCACCAGTTCTGATCTATGCCTGTGTTCGTGGGTAGGATCGAGGTGAACATTCGAGCGGTCGCGCTCAGCTTGTCCATGTCCACGGCCGCGCGGGTGGCGCCCATGATCGCATAGCCCCAGTCAAAGGCGAAGTACACACCCAGGGAGATCATCACACCGAAGATCGCCGAGAACGTGCCACGCTCCTTGACATGGAACCAAGGCATGTTGATCTTCACGATCGACATCGCGCCCATGGACTGGAAGAACATGTTGGCTGCGTAGAGTACAAGCAGTGTCCAGTACAGGGAGATGTCCCAGCCACGTGTCATCACACCCCAGATGGACAGGGCCATGAGCAGGTTGGCCACCACTGCTCCAGTGACGCCAGTGATCATGCCCCAACGGCCACCCTTGCGGTCCACGATTGGGCCGTTGATCATGAAGCCCACGAAGTAGAAGAACGCGCCCAGGCTGAAGATGTTACCGAACTCGTCCAGGGTCATGTACGAGTCGCCCAGGGCGGTCTTGGCCGGGTTCAGGCAGTAGCGCATGAACATCAGGCTCGCGTAGCCCAGACCCAGCGGGAACCAGTTGCCAACACGGCGAAGCTGGTACCACTTGTCATGGACAGGCTTGTCCTTCTCGTTGAAGGAAAGAAGTGAAGGTTTCAGTGTTCGTTCCATTGAGGCCTCCTGGAATGAACGGGGTTTTCAGAATCCGCCTCAAGTAGACAGCATTTAAAGATCTACGTCAACGAGGTGAGTGGGGATGGAGAGTGGAGGTTGAATACAAAAATTATCAGGCAAATTATTATGTGATTGCATGTAGCGGAACCCTTCAGGGTTCCAGCATCCTGGAAGGCTAAAGCCTTCCGCTACATAGATATGCGGAATAGATATGAAATAAGCACATATACGTCGATCGACGGTTATGTGCTTAAAAAGAAAAGCCGCTCCCAGGGGGAACGACTCGTTTGAGGAGGTTGGTCTTCAGTGTCTCATCAGCACGTCGCGCGCCTTGACCAGGCGAGAGTCTGTGCTGTGCCCGTGAGACGTTACCTTCAGGTGAGGGTTGCTTCTCAGGTGCCAGTCCAGCCGACTGCGATTGCGGAAGTGGCGATTCTCGGTGAACTGCCAGCTCTTCTCGCGTTGAGCGAGCGAGCCGTTGGGCAAGCGTCGCTTCTCGATGTCGGTCACCTGTCTGTAGGTCACCTCGAGCGTCCACGGGAAGAAGTACTTGAAGATGCGTCTGAACATTCATCACGCTTGGGGCTTGAGGGGGTGCTACGTCCGGGCCAGCTGGCCTGTCCGTCGCTTGAAGTCGCGCGCTCGGTACGATCGCTCGTACCTGCGCAAGGTATCCATGCCGATATTCAGTGCCGATGCAGTGGAGCACAGCTCATCGCAGAGCATGAACCGGCGATACCCGATGTCGAGCAGCCAGGCCAGCTCAGAGTACTCCGACACGGCCATCCGAGGCTCAAAGAAGATGTCCAAGAGCTGTCTGCGCAGCGCTCTGCCTTCTGCTGAGTCGAACTGGATCTGGTCAAAGAGCGCCTTGATGACCCGCTCGCGCTCATCTGCCGGTACCGACTGACGAACCGTGGAGAGCAGCAGGCGCGAAGCCATGCATGCCTCAGGGTCTCGCTCGATGATCATGCGAGTCGCATCGGTCACGAGCTCAGACTTGGTAAGCTCGACGAACAAGTCGCCGCGCGCAACCGTCAGCACAAGCCCGTCTTCCTTGACGAAGTCGTTCTGGACGAACCGCAGCCCCTCGGGACTCTCGATCTTCAGCCAGACCTCGTGGCTCTTCCCGATGATTTCGCGCAGGGCATCGATGTCCGCCTGACACTCCACGTACGAGAGGAAGAAGCGGGTAAACCCAGCGCCAAGAGCCATCTGGATCTTGGTGATCTCGTTGTCCGAGAACAGCGGGCCGTGGATCTTGAGGCTCGGATGCAGGATGTGGAGCGACTCACCTTCGTGCACGCTCCATCGCGGCTGGTATCTCACATCACTGCTGAACACCAGTCGTTGTCCGCCATCTGCCAGAGCAGTGATGATGCCATGATCGCCCCCACCCTTGAAGAGGATGCGGCGAGCACTGTAGTCGTCTGTGTCCAGGCTGATGGGATGGTTCAGGACGATCTCGAATCGTCCGTCTTCATCCAGGATCTCCTTGATGCGCAGCTGCCGCCCCTTCACGTCGAAGTAGAGTGGCGTAGCAGACTCAGGAACATCCACACCCTTGAGCTCATCCGAGAGAACATCCGGGCCATAGGCAGCCGGGTTGACCCGAATGCCATCCAGGCGCGAATCTCCCACGAACTGAGTGAAGTGTTCGAATCCCAGCCAGATCGTGGCCAGAAGCTCGATCTGAGGCATATCTGTGCTCACGGTCTTTCTCCTATTCTTTGAGGAACTTAGCGACTGTCTCAATAGTTCGGAACAAACGACCTTAGCCAATTTTCAGCCAAATGTCAACCCATCTATCAGAAAAGCCGCCCAAAAGAGCAGCTTGCGTTGGATGCCTTCTCAGACATCCGGGAGTTCGACAGACAGATCCGCATCGATCACGATCACGGTCGCGCCAGGATCACGCAGAATGATCACGCCGCGCAGCACGCCGTTGACCGGCTGGATCGTGGCATGGGCCGTTCTGGCAACCACCTTCTTGATCTCCTCGCCCTGGCGCGCATGCCAGACCAGAAGCTCCTTGGTAGCCGAGGCCTGACCGTTCTCAGGCTCGAGCGTGAACGCGAACGTGGTGCCGCCGTTGAACTGATCGTCCCACGTGCACCAGTGCGTACCAACATTCTTGAACACCCAGTTCACATTGTTGGGATAGCGTCGATCGTTGCGCAGAGAGAACTTTGGCTCCACATCGGCCATCCGTTCATCACCATCCGTGGGCTTTGCCACGCACAGCAGGATGGCTTCCATGTCAGGTTTGTCCAGGTTGGTCTGCTTGACCTCCATCATCTCAGGAGGGGTAGGGGCACAAGCTGTCAGCGTCAGGCCACTGATCAGAAGTAGGGGAATCAGATATCTCATGGAGACTCCTTTGGGAGGCTCGATACCTTGGACGAAAAGACCCGTTTTGTCAAGCATCCCTACCATTCTTGCCCCATTTCGTGTAAGTTTAAGTTAGATATGATTCAACACGATGAAGTCCCACCAATTGACGCGATTTCACTCAAACTGCAACAGCTCTTTGGGGTTGATTCTATTTCCGGCATGCATCTACTCAGTGGAGGACATCTTTGTAAAAACATGATTCTAGAAACTTCCAAAGGGAAGTTTTTTCTCAAGCAATATCGCCACAAGGTGTCGCAGACGGTTCACCAGATAAAACACGCAGAGCAATACTTTGCAGACCGTGGCATTCCGGTTGTGCTTCCGATCAAAGACAAATATGACCGCCCAGCCTTTTACGTTGACCACAACTGGTACAGTCTTTTTCCGTATTACACAAACACACCTAGGCAGGTGACTGATCTCACAGATCGCATGCTTGAGCTCCTGGCAGAGTTTTTGGCAGACATTCACGAGGTGGGTAAAGGGGTAGGAGACGAGATTCAGCCAATGCTTCTTTGGGATAAAGATCGTTTCTTGCTTGAGGTGATTGAGCTTGAAATATATCTTGAGCAGCAGCCAGTACTGACTCGCATTGAGCAAAAGATTGAGTCTATGATCAAGCTCAAGCGAGAATTTGTAGTATCAAACAAGTTGGACATATTCAGCTTCAGCTTGCCAAGCGATACACTTCTGCACTGCGACTTTAGTTATCAAAACGTTTTCTTTTCAGAAGACTGTTCAAAGATCGAGGCTGTATTTGATTTTGAAAAGTCTGCCCGTGGACCAAGGGCATTCGAAGTCGCGCGTAGCATGTTTGTATGTTGCTTTGATGACGGGTGGGAGCAGAGAAACATCGATCAAGGTGTCACATTCATCTCAGCCTATCTCAAAAAACAACCACTTCCACTTGATGAATTCATTCAGGGTGTCAAAATGTACCTCATCCATCTGGCTCACCAGACCTGGGTTGAAACAAAAGTGCTTCTCAAGAATTCGGTAAGTTATGTTGATCTGCTGGACGCGCATGAGCGCAGAATCAAGCATCTTTCAGATGATATCGACATGTTTGCAACTGATATTTACGAAAAAGCCACAAATATAGACAAAAAAGCCACTAAGACAGCTTGACACTCAAGCTGTTTTTTGATAGGTTTCGCGTACAATTGAACTAGTGAGTCCTACGCACGCAGTACGTCTGCACGCAGACAGGAGGTCCACAACCAGAAAAGGAGGGTTTAACCCATGGCTTCCAACCTCAGAGCACCAGCACCGTACCGAACGCATCATGACTACTTGCTTGCGTTCATGGCTAACGTCTCCATGACATCAGCCACCACCGTTACTGGTCGCCAGCGTGGAAGCCAGGGCGCACGCTCAGGCAAACCTTCAGCTGGAATCTACGGTCATGAACTGGCCGAACAGACCACTTCCAACATGCGTGCGATCGGGAGGTTCATCGTAAAGGTGACTGACCCGGCTAGCGATTCCTCAACCTGGCCGTTCCGGCGGATCGTGAACGTGATGATCGACATGATTCACCGCGATCTCCCCAACAGGGAGCAGCTCAAGGAGATCAGAAGGCACGAGACCAGGAAGAGCTACGGCTGCCCTGCGTCCGAAGTCGAGGTGCAGTGGGAACAGTTCCTGGTCGAGTTTGAGAGACGTGTCCGGAACCAGGATGAAGATCTCGAGCGCTTGTGCGTCTGGGTGGAATACCAGGTCAGGTTCCATGTCCACCCGATTGCAGATGGGTCTGGACGGCTGGCTACTGCTCTTGTTGCTTGGGTCATGCTGCGCGCCAAAAGGCACATTCCGATGTACGCCTATGTGGAGCGCGACGAGATGCACTGCAAGCTCCGAGAGGGATTTGAACCCTTCGAGGCGTACTACCTAGACAGATGCTTTCGAGAGAGGACCGACGGGAACGGAACAAGCCCCGATGTCCCTTTCGACAAGCGGGTAGTGAGTGATGCGATCGCATCATGACTCATTGCCCAACGCGAGCTGGCCCCACAAAGGTCGGCTCTTTCTATACATGATAAAATGTTCTCACTATGAGAATTCTAGGAATCGAAACAAGCTGTGATGAAACATCTGTGGCGCTCGTAAGTGAGAAAGCTGGTGTTTTTACGGTAGAAAAAAGTTTAGTTTCATCGCAGATTGATATTCATGCAAAGTACGGCGGAGTCGTCCCAGAGGTTGCTGCTCGAGAGCATGCAGCTCACGCCATCCCACTTCTCCAAGAACTCGGCATCAGCCCAGATGGAAAAGGAATTGACGCGATTGCCGTCACAGCAGGGCCTGGTCTTGTGCCAGCACTTCGTATCGGAGTAGAGCTTGCAAAAACACTCTCCTGGGCCTGGAACAAACCGCTTGTTGCCACAAATCATCTTGAAGGTCATATCTATTCAGTTTGGCTTGATCAAGAAGAGGTTCCGCAGTTTCCAGCGCTCTGCCTGCTTGTCTCAGGTGGTCACTCAGAACTCATTCTCATCAAAGATCATTTGCAGTACGAACTTATCGGCATGACGCGCGACGATGCAGCAGGGGAGGCGTATGACAAAGTCGCAAAAATGATAGGGCTGTCCTATCCAGGCGGCCCACAAATCGACAAGCTCGCACCAGAAGGTGATGCGCAAGCAATTCAGTTCCCGCGTCCGATGCTTGAAAGCGGCGACTACGACTTTAGTTTTTCTGGACTCAAAACAGCTGTTCGAGTGTATCTAGCAGAGAATCCAAGTTTCAGTGCTGCAGATGTAGCAGCATCGTTCCAGCAGGCAGTGGTAGATACTCTTGTTACAAAAACAATGCGAGCAGTTGATGAGCACAAACCAGCATCCGTGATTCTTTCCGGGGGTGTTTCAGCAAGTCGAGCTCTGCGCAGCGCGCTCAAAGAGCAGCTCCAAGAGCACTCACCAAACACAACATTCTACGCACCAGACCTCAGGTTTACAGGAGACAACGGTGCCATGATTGCCGCAGCCGGACTCATGCGCGCAAAGAAAAAAGAGTTTGTAGATCCACTTACGCTTGTTGCAGATCCAAATCTTAAACTTATCTAATATGATCACACACTCAGAACAAGAAACAAAAAAACTCGCAAGCGAGTTTGCTGCCACCCTCAAAGGTGGAGAGATCGTGTTCCTCCAAGGTGATCTTGGAAGCGGGAAGTCTACGTTCGTGCGAGGCATTGCAGAGCATTTTGGATACACAGACCCAGTGCGCAGCCCAACGTTCACGCTTGTGAACAGACACGTGATCGATCACAAGCAGATTAAAGAAATCCTCCACCTCGATCTCTACCGCATCGAGGAGGCAACCGAGCTTGAGACATTGGCTCTAAGTGAAGAGCTTGGTAAGCCTCAGACAATTTCATTTATTGAGTGGCCGTCTGATGCTCTGGAGCACTACGGTATCATCCCAACGTCAACGATTCAGTTCAAAACAAACGGCACGCAGCACGAGATTGATCTCTAGAAATAGAAACCGCCTGGTGGAAAGGCGGGGCTCGTTGAACCCTTCCACCAGGCGGAGCGTTGGCCCGCAGGGGGCCGAGTGCGCGGAGTGCGCATCTCATCTTGGTCTTCCCTCCAGGGAAGGACCATCCGAGTCTGCCGCTAGGGCAGAGCATGCCAGGGACTTCCCTGGGTAGTCATGGGGTGTCACAATCACCCCTCCGAACTCTGTTAATACGCCCATCTCTGCGCCAGAGTTAGCCTTTGCACACCAGAGAAGATGGGTGTGCTCGCAACCCGGCAACCCAGACTAACCACCCATAGCTCCCCCTTGCGGGAAACCGCGAGCAGCCATGCATCCAGGTGCCAATGTGAGTTCGTGCGGCATGACCTCTCCGTGCTTATCAGCTTGCTACGACTGATTCATTAACCATACGTTGCTACCAGGCTTTTTTCAAGACAGCTTGTGGAAAACAAAAACACCCCTGCCAATGGCGGGGTGTTTTTTCATTAACTATTTTCTCCAGCAACACGCAGAATCTCTTCTACAGTCGTCAGCCCATCTAGCACCTTGAGCACTCCGTCTTGTTGCATGGTTATCATTCCTTGCTGCTTTGCAAGCTCTCGCATCTGATACTCTGATACGTTGTCTGAAAGCGAGGCTTTGATCTCGTCGCTCATAGTCAGGATCTCGTAGATTCCTACGCGTCCCTTATACCCTGATCCGTTGCATGCATCACAACCAGCACCTTTAAAGAATTTCCACTCAGCTTCTGGGGCAACGACTTCTCCTGATGCTTCAGGAATATCAGCTGTTACTTTTTTCACAAACGTCAGCTGCTCCTCATCAAGTTGCGTATCTTGTTTGCACTCTGTGCAAATCTTTCTTGTCAGACGCTGTCCAATAATTGCGTTAAGGGCCGGGGCGAGCAAAAATGGTTTTACTCCCATGGAGATAAATCTCGGGATTGCTCCAGCAGCATCGTTTGTATGAAGCGTTGAAAGCATCATGTGGCCTGTAAGTGCGGCATTGATCGCCACCTCAGCTGTTTCAAGGTCTCGGATCTCTCCAACCATCACTGTGTCAGGGTCTTGTCGCAAGATAGATCGAAGTCCGCCTGCAAACGTATAGTTCTTTGAGTGATCAATCTGTGACTGGTTGATTCCTTCCAGTTTATACTCAATTGGATCCTCAAGCGTAATAATCTTCACATCAGACGTATTGAGCTTGCGCAAGATCGCATACAGCGTGGTGGTTTTACCAGATCCAGTTGGACCGGTTGTGATCACCATTCCATGTGGCTTTGCAATTTCTTTGAGAAGTTTCTTTTCAGAAAGAGGTCGATATCCAAGTTGCTCAAACTCAACGTTAATCGAACTTGGTCTAAGAAGACGCATTACAACAGATTCTCCCCAAGTGGTCGGGATAGTAGAAACACGGACATCTGTATCACCTTCTTTTAAGAAGATTGTAAAACGCCCGTCTTGTGGCCGGTCATTAACATTGATCTTGAGGCCGCTAATCAGCTTGATACGTGCAATAATCTTTTTCCAAAAATCGTGTGGAAGCGCAGCAACTTCCTGAAGCACACCGTCAATTCTAAATCGCACAGCAATCGTTTCTTGCTCAGCCTCAACGTGCACGTCAGAAGTTCCAAACTGAAGTGCAGCTGCCATCACAATCGTAATAATGTCTGTGACGCTCGAGTTGTCCATGACAGACTGAACGTCTGAATAGGCTTTGAGCTGCTTCTTATACTTCTCAAGCTCGTCGTCTGTCACCTTCACACCTTTTACAATCTCCTTGATCTGCGGCAGTGTGTCATATGCCTTAATAGCCACACGCAGGCTTTCTTCTGAGATTTGATAAACACCACCGTTTGCTTTGTAGCGCTCTTGGAGTTCAAAAAGAAGAGATTTCACTTCTTCGTTATCTGGTTGTGTGCTCGCAAGTCGAATCTCAGGGCCGGTGTAAAGAAAACAAACCACACTGAGTTTTACAGCACGGTCTTTTTCAATAATACGAAGCGCCTCAGGTGAAATAGGGAACCCCTTTAGGTTCACATACTTCACACCGCCTTGCCCTGCTTCTTGCTCTGCAACCGATTCTTTTTCTTTCAGTCGCACCTCTCCCATCTTTTCGTCAAATTTCTCCACGGCAGTTTCTTGCCCTGGAGCAGATGGTGTCGCGTTTGCCGAGTTGCTACCCGTAAACTTTAGAAGGTCTTCAATGGTTTGTATGTCATTTGGCATAAGAAAAAGGGTCAAAGACGTTTGTGCCCATGACTCCTTTATCAGGAGAATTCTCTCCCAGTGTACGTGTTTTTGATTGTCTTCGCAATTGATCCTCGTGAATAACTAGTGTTGAAGCAGTTTCAAGATATGTGCAAACGGATGCAAGCCATGAATTCTGTGAGTTGCGCGCTTATAGAACATAAACCAAGCCGTATACTGGAATGTTGTGATCACTCCACCAAAGAGCATGACAACAAGCATTGCTGCCAATCCTGAAACAACATTCACTGCAAGAAAGACTGTGTAGGAACCAGACAAAAGCGCAGATGTGTAAAGAATTGAATACGGAATCGACAGGGTTGAAAGGACTAAAAGCATAAGCAGGCCAGCTCCAAATGAAGCTAAGAAAAGCAGCAGGCCGTATTCAAATGTTGCAACCCATTGTTTACGGAACATTTTTGCAGCACGTTCAATCGCGTGGATGGCTGAGTGGTTCTTATTCACAACATCAATGAGAGCCAAAATCGAGATGATGTTTACAATCAGAACAGCTGGGACAAACACAAGCATGGCCACGAAGAAAATGATTGCGTTGTATTGTGTTGTTTGTACGTAGAAAAGCAGCAAAGGGAGAGTCATGAGCACAACAAGAATTGCGCTTGTGACTTTTGTGAGTGTTGCAATCGTAAGGATGTCCCAGAAATGCTTATGTGTTTCCTTGCGGATTTCATGCGGGTTTGGCACATGCTTAACCTTCATTCCCAAGATGATCGAACCTTGAGAAATAATTGACATGGCAAGAAGTAGTAATGTCACTAGGGTTATGGCTGTCAGAATGCCTGCTGCGCGTCCTGTCCCAACAACAACAAGTTGATGAATGTACTGTGATGCAATCTCATATCCAAAAAACGAACTGCTCATGAGTTGCTCAAGCAGATTACCTCCAACCTTTACTTTTTTCATTGTGGCAAATGCGATATCGACTACACCGCCAGTTGAGATGATGGCCGCAAAGATACCAAAAACCCACAACGTTTTCCGCTGCCAAGTTAGGCGTGCTGCTTCAAAAAGTAGTCTGCGGTAAAGTGCTGTGGGTTTTGTTGACATATTCCTCCTAGCGCCGAGTCCTATGCTTTGTCAGCAAGTAGTTCCTCGAACGCTTCTTTTTCTATGGTTTCATCTTTGAGAAGCTTGTTTGTAATAAGGTCTAGCTTCTCCCTTTCTGTTTCGAGTATATCACGAGCAACCTCCATTGCGCTATTCACAAGCTTCTCAACCTCAGCATCGATAGCTTCAGCTGTCTTCTCAGAATAGTTTCGCTGCTCATGGATTTCCTTGCCCAAGAAAACCATTTCTTGGGACTCACCAAACACTCGTGGTCCGAGCGTGTCGCTCATTCCGTAGCGTGTGACAAGCTCTCTTGCAATGCGCGTACACTTTTTAAGGTCATCAGATGCTCCTGTGGTTACATCACCATACACAGCTTTTTCTGCCATAAACCCTCCAAGCATCACAGACATATCATCAATAAACTGAGCGCGCTTGTGGAGTCGTCGGTCTTCAGATGGAAGTTTGAGTGTGTATCCGCCAGCAGATCCACGTGCAATGATTGAAACTTTGTGAACAGGGTCAGCATTTGGAAGCAGGTGAGCAATAAGTGCATGTCCAGCTTCGTGGTAGGCCGTAATCTTCTTTTCCTCATCATTCATGACATAGCTCTTTCGCTCTGGTCCAAGAAGAACTTTTTCAATTGAATCAAGTGCGTCTTCTTGCTTTATTTTCTTGGCGTTTCGACGAGCTGCGCGGATCGCAGACTCGTTAAGAAGATTCATAAGATCTGCCCCAGAGAATCCTGGAGTGCGCTCTGCAACGCGACGTAGGTTTACGTCATCCTCAAACGGCTTGTCTTTTGCATGGACCTTCAAAATCGCTTCGCGTTCGTTGATATCCGGCATGTCAATCATGACACGTCGGTCAAATCGGCCTGGGCGAAGAAGGGCTGGATCAAGCACGTCTGGTCGGTTTGTTGCCGCAAGCACAATCACTCCAATGTTTGGATCAAATCCATCCATTTCTACCAAGATCTGGTTGAGTGTCTGTTCGCGCTCATCATGACCTCCACCAACACCAGCTCCACGCTGGCGGCCAACAGCATCGATCTCATCGATAAACACAATGCATGGTGCAGATTTCTTTGCGCGGCTAAACAAATCCCTCACACGCGACGCACCAACACCTACGAACATTTCTACAAACTCTGATCCACTGATGTGGTAGAACGGCACGTTTGCTTCACCAGCAACCGCACGCGCAAGAAGGGTTTTACCCGTTCCTGGTCGTCCCATAAGAAGTGCACCCTTTGGAAGCTTTGCTCCAAGATCAGAGAATTTCTTCGGATCAATGAGGAATTCCACAATCTCCTGCAATTCTTCCTTTGCCTCCTTTGCACCAGCAACATCCTTAAAAGACACTTTCTGCTTTGAGTCCTTGAGCTCACGTGCATTACTCATGCCAAACGACATGGCTTTGCTATTTGAGCCTTGCATCTGTCTGATCATGAACCAGAAGATGAGTACGAGAAGCAGGAGTGGAAGCATGGAAGGAAGAATCACGCCCATGATGTATGAGCGCGTTGATCGATCTTCAACGCTGATATCAGCCGCACGCAACTGATCAGAAGTGATTCCGTAGTCAATCAAAACTTCAGATAGAGATGCGCCAGATTCTTTTCGTGTGAGTTGTTTTGTTCCGTCATTGAGGATGACGTTTACCTCAACACCTTCCATTTCAATGGATTCAACAACACCGTTTTCAATCTCCTCAACAAGTGTTGCCATGGAAATATCCTCGGTTTTCTCGCCGCTGAGCGTGTAGCTTGAAAAAAGAGCGGCTACAACAAGCACAACCAGGATTCCGAGAACAATGTTTTTTGATAATGGTTTCATAGTTTTCTCTAATGCACACAACGCCGATCTGTTTGATCGGCGTTGGTTGTGTCTATTTATTCAGTCTCGACGGTGGTCTCTTCTGCTGGAGTTTCTTCTGTTGCCTCTTCAGTCACCTCTTCAGCTGCCACTTTCTCAACGATCACTTCTTCAGCAGCAGTCTCTTCTGCTTTCGCTTCCTCTGCAGATGCTTCCTCTGTCTTGTTTTCATTCAAGGCTTTCAGAGAAAGACCAAGGCGGTGCTCCTTAGGTTCAATTGAGACAATCTTGAACTCCACAATATCACCAGGGGATGCAATCTCAGTTACGTCAGTGATAGGCTTGTCAGAGAGCTCGCTTACGTGAGCTAAACCGTGGATCTCTTCATCAAGTTCAACAAAGAGACCAAATGGATTCACCTTAAGGACGGTTCCTTTAACGCTGTCACCAACCTTGTATCGTTCCTTCACATTTGACCATGGGTCAGTGAGGAGCTTCTTCATAGAAAGGAAGATCTTACTTCCCTCAATACCGATGATTTCAGCATTAACCTTCTGTCCTATCTTAAGTATATCGCGCGGATGATCAATTCGTTGCCATGCAATCTCTGAGATGTGTACAAGACCCTCAAGAGTGTCGAATTTCACAAACGCTCCAAAGTCAGCAACAGCAGTAACTTCACCTTCAACAACGTTGCCTACTTCAAATTTTGTAATAATGTTCTTTTGCTCATCTTCCCAAACAACCTTTTCTGACACAATGAGCTTTTCGTCTTCCTCGTTCACATCAATCACACGAACCTTCATACTCATACCAATGTATGACTTGAGCTTCTCAAGAATCTTGTTCTTGTCACCACCGCTTACGCGTGGGTAATGCTCAGGAGAGAGTTGTGACACAGGAAGGAACCCCGTGATGTGTGAGAGCCGTATGATAAGTCCACCCTTGTTGGCTTCCAAGATCTTTGTCTCGGTTGTGTCGCTAGAGGTAAACAATCGTCGAAGTTCTTCCCAAGCCTTTTGCTGTCCAGCAAAACGGAAAGAAAGTTCAAGCTCACCGTTCTCGTTCTCGGTCTCCATGACCGTTGCTTCAACTGCCTCACCAGGTACAAGGTTGTTGTACTCAGCAGACTCAGCAAAAAGTTCTTTGCCTCGTACGACTCCGGTTGCAACACCGCTGACGTCAAGACGAATTTCCCGTCGACCAGTTCCAATCACAGTTCCTGTGACCACGTCACCGATCTGAGGGATGTTGAGATAATCACCCTCCTGAAGGAGTTTCTCAAACTCCGATACAGTTTTCTTTTGCATAGTATGTTCCGATAGGCAGGCCGCGTCTGATGCGGGGGCCCATTCGGGGCTATGGAATTAATAGAATAACGGGCAAAGTGTAGCCAAAACCCCTTTTTTTGTCAATCCCATCCATATTCTCACTATTGTCATCCCGAGCGAAGCCGAGGGATCTCTAATCTGCGAGATCTCCGGCCTGAAGGCCGGATCGGGCTCCGCAGGATCTCGGCTCGCTACGCTCACTCGAGATGACAACAGAGGGAAAAGAAAGACTCGCCAACATGTGGCGAGCCAGTAATGCGCGAGCTAGCGCGTGAGCAGTTGTTTGACCGCGTGCGGGGTCATCTCGATGACGCCGGGGTCGCGCTGCATGGCCTTGTAGAAGGGGACATCGTCGCCCAGCTGCGGCTGGTTGGACTCGGGCAGGAGCCGGAAGCCAAAGCGCTCGTAGTAGGCCTGGTTGTCCGGGTTCGCGATCATCAGGAAGACCGGGACCTTGTCCTGGTCGGCCATCCAGAGGATCGGGACCATCAGAGCCGAGCCGTAGCGCTGACCCTGAAGGTCTTCGGCCACGGCGATGTTGTTGAGGTACCAGTGCGGTACATCCGGTCGCTTGCTATCGACTTCACCCAAGATCGAGAAGCCTCGGATAGTTCGCTGCCACCCAACGATCTTGATGCCGACGGGCATGAGCTTGATCTGCTCCCAGAAGGAGAGCTTGCCGGCCGTGTGAGGAGTCCACCAGGCAGCAGCGCCGCCTTCGTTGGCCTCCCAAGCCGTTCCGTACGGGCCAATGAAGCCGTCGATGTCCATCTCGTAGAGCAGACGTCGGGCCTCGGCGCGTACTTCGGGTGGGCCGTCCCGAACGATCCAGTCGATGAACGCGTCCTTGACGCCGAACACCGAGTCCATGTGCGTGATGGCGCGCTCGCGTGTCTGCGAGTCATCGAAGTCGATCGGACGCACGCCAAACGGCGTAATCGTCTCGAGTAGCCAGTCCGGCAACTCATTTTCCAGGTTCAGCTTCACGGGTTCACCTCATATATGTTCTGGAGGGTGCCGGCCTTTTTACCATTTTCAAGCCGTTTTGTCAACCCATCAATAAGAAAACCCGCCTTTGCTCTAGCGAGCTCTGGGCGGGCAGACCCTAACCATTTGGCAGGGTGGTGGAGGCTTATGCAGCATTCTCCATGTGTCGGTCGATGATGCGGATCATCTCGCACTTGTGAGGGCGGACATAGCCAGGAGGCTTGCTGTACTGGCCTTGGCGGCTTGATCGTCCCAAGCGCTTGCGGGCCTTGTGCGCGCGGTTGTCTGCCTTGACCTTGCGAGCCCAAGCCATGAAGGAGCGGTCCTTGAGGCGACGCAGGAGCGCGTGAGCCAGTGGTTGATCCTCAGCCTCGATCGTGAGCTTGTACTTTCCTCTGCGAAGAGAGACGTTGACGGACCAGCGGTTGAGGGCGTCACGGAAGCGCCCGATCGGGAGTTCGCTGTCCACGTCGATGTAGCGCGTCATCCACACACGCATGACCAGATGTGAGAAGTCAGGAAGTTCGTGCGTTCCAGTAGGGGGAGGGATGTACACTCCTCTCTTGTCACTCATGACCAGGACACTGCAAGGAGTGCCATCCGGCCTCTTGAACGTTGTTGTGTCAAAGTACCAGCCTTCCTCGCCGTCGATGGGGATGAGGCTGAGCTGTTCTGTGTCGATGTAGCACTTCATGGCCACCTCCAATAGTCGTTAACCAACATCCCAACCTACGTGTATTCAAGGATTCTGTCAAGAATCAGGGAAAAGAAAGGACCGATCCGTGAAGATCGGTCCCGTCATCTTGCGTGAAGATGGTTTTCTAGCTCCGGAGCGTCACCTCCGGCAGCTCGGCGTTGCCGTTGTAGCGCCGCCTGCTGTTCTGCCCGCGCCGCGAGTTCACACCCGAGCGCCAGCGCAACTCCCGGTAGTCGTGGCCGCTCAGGCTCTGGAGGTAGTTGACCTCCTCAGCCGTGAGCTTGCGCGTCCGCTTGTACTCAGCCGGGTGGTAGCGTTCGCGCTCCTCACCCTTGACCCACACGGTCTCGATGAACCAGTGTGTGACCTCGACCCAGCAGAACGATCCGTTCACCACGATGAAGTACGCGTGGTTCAGCCTTCCGTCCATGAGGGCATCCAGGTCCAGGATGGGCTGCTCGTGCACCGGCCAGGTGTCCGGCTCGCTGCGCTGCGGCCGTGGGCTCTGCGTCCAGTGCCATTCGTAGTCCTTGTCCGAGCGCAGGATGCCCTCGTGGTCCACGATCAGGTCTCGCCAGCCCGAGTGCGGGTCGTCCTCGAAGCCGATCCAGTACCGGATCTGCTCCTCGAGGATCCTGTATCCGCGCCAGGAGCGGCGGGGGAACCTGCGGCACAGCTCGCTGTACACGTCGTCCCAGCGCCTGCCGATCTGGTTCTTCAACCAGCGGTCCAGCACCCCCGAGGAGTGCTCGCGCTTGCCCGAGTAGCCCCAGCACAGGGGCAGGGGTTCGCCAGGTTCGCTTTCGTGCCAGAGGGTCTCGTTCAAGCTCATCCTGCTGCAGTGGGTCTTCCACCGCCTGCGCTCGAGCCGGTTGGACATCCTCCGGTTCCACTTCCAGTTGCTGCGGCACCCGCCCTCCACGAGGGACCGGGCCATGTTCTTGGTGGACATGGTACTCACTCCTTTCTAAAGAATTGAATACATGCGCACCTCCTTTCTTGGTTGGGGTAAAGGTTCCGGGCAGAGACACATCATGCCTCAACTTGCCCCTTTTGTCAAGAATTAGGTATGATTCCCATACCAACTTCTAACTACCAATTACTACCTACCCCTCCATCCTATGTCCCATCTACACCAATCCATGCTTGATGAGTTTGCATACGCAATCAAGCATTTCGTTCCAACGCTCCCAGAAGAGGTGAAAGCTGATGCAGAGCGCGTGCTTGAGTCTTTGTCACAAAACCCAGATGCTGACGAGCCAGTCATTCTTAAGGCTTTTTACGAGATTGGAGTCCAGGAATACCCACATCGCCACGCCTACGAAGAGCTCACAAGCTCATCTGCTGCTGAGCAAATGAACAAGATGGTCCTAGCTCATGTTGAGGATCCTGTGCGAGACATGATCAAACCTCATCTAGATAGCGGTGTAGGCCTAACCGAGCTTGTGCAATCAGATGTGTTTGAAAAAGAACTCTCTGCTGAGCAGCGCTACCAAGTTGAAGACGGAATCATGGTTGCCAAGTCAAAACTAGCCGAGTCTCTCAAGGGGGAGGTAAGTGACCACGCTGAGGCTTACCAGGATCTGCTCAAAAAGTGGCAGGAACACACAGAGGAGATTCAGATCAAGATCGAAGAGCTGGAAAAGTACGCTGAAGGTGGCACAGAAACCCAGCAAGAAGAGATTCACGGCAAGGCCGAACGCTACCGCGAAGGCTTTATTCTCACAGAAACAGATCCGGATTTAGAGGAAATCAAAAAGGAAATTGAGTACTGGCAGGACTTGTTTGCAAATGAAGAGGAATAAGGAATAGAACGATCCGGTTTCACAGCCGGATCTTTGAATTTGTGGGTTGTTAAATCCGTGAAAAAGTGCTAATATTTTGTCGTTAATTCTCCGTCGATCATGGACGGATTTCTCTTATTTTCTCCAGTATGGAAATTACATGGAACGGACTTTCATCATTTGAAATCAAGGCTTCTCGGCCAAGCGGGGACGTTAAGATTGTGACAGACCCTTATCAGAACACCACAGGACTTCGCTTCTCTCGCACTGCGCAATCAGAGATCCTTCTCGTATCACATGATGAAGAGGATGCAAACAACACCAGCGCGATCGGTGGAGAGCCATATGTTATTGATATTCCGGGTGAGTTTGAGGTCAAAGACATATTTGTTTTTGCTATTGATGCTCCACTCAAGCGCGAAGAAAAGAAAAAGCGCGTAAACAATCTCATCTTCCGGATCGAAGCAGAAGGCATGAAGCTTGCACATCTTGGTGCACTTGATCGCCCGCTCACTGACAATGAACTCCAACAGCTAAACAACATCGACATCCTCATGATTCCTGTTGGTGGTGAGCGTGTGATGACACCAAAAGTTGCAGCAGAAGCCATCTCACAAATCGAGCCACGTATTGTGATCCCAATGACACACGGCCTACCTTCTCTCAAAGAAAAGCTTGGGACTGTGGATGTGTTTTGCAAAGAGCTTGGAAGTTGTCGGCGCGAGGATATAAGCAAGTTCAAGATCAAGAAAAGAGATCTTCCAGAAGAAGACATGCTTATCGTAACGCTCAGCAAGTAGTGTGGCTAAGAAAAAAGGTGTCAAACCTGTTCGGCTTCGTCCGCTCAGCACAAAACACCGAATCATGATGTACATGAGCATCGTTGTGGCTGTTCTGATCATTGGTGTGGGTTGGTTCATGACTATGAAAAACGTACTGCCAGACCTGAGTCTCTTTGGTGTGCAAGCAAGGTCAACCTTCGAAGAAGTAACAGGCACGTTAAGAGACTTCTCTCAGCCAACCATCAACGAAGCAACACAGAGGATTGAAGAAATAAAACAGCAGTACAAGCAAACAACAGAAGCTGTGCAAGAAGAGATTCAAGCTAAAGCTCAAGAGCAAGAAGCACAGGTTCCAGAAGAGCAGTCAATCAATCAAGAAATAACCGAGTAAACAATTTTCCGCATAAGACGATATGCCTCGAAAGAAAAAGTTCAACCCAAATCAAGAAAAACTCATTGACAACCGTGGAAATATCGAGCCGCAAAGCTTGGTAGAGGAGATGGAAGATGCATACTTAAAGTATGCTATGACCGTTATTGTGGGGCGTGCCTTGCCAGACATTCGCGATGGTCTAAAGCCGGTGCATAGACGCATTCTTTATTCCATGTGGCAAACAGGTCTTCGCTCAAGCGCAAAGTTCAAAAAGTGTGCAACCGTTGTTGGAGACGTGCTTGGTAAGTATCACCCTCATGGCGATGGTGCTGTGTACGACTCGCTCGTACGTATGGCGCAAGATTTTTCAATGCGCTACCCGCTTGTGCGTGGACAAGGAAACTTTGGTTCGCTCGATGGAGACTCAGCAGCTGCTTATCGTTACACTGAGGCAAAGCTAGAAAAGATTTCAGAAGAGCTTTTGCTTGATATTGAAAAAGACACAGTAGATTTCAAACCAAACTTTGACGGCACACACAAAGAGCCAACTGTGCTCCCAGCAAAGCTTCCAAACTTGCTCATCAACGGAACAGTTGGAATCGCAGTGGGAATGGCTTCAAATATTCCACCACATAATCTCACTGAAATTTCAAACGCCGTACTCGCGCTCATTAAAGACAAAAACACAACCATTGATCAGATCGCTGAGATCGTTCAAGGGCCAGATTTCCCAACCGGAGCGATTGCCTACAGCAAGACTGATATCAAGCAGGCGTTTGCAACAGGTAAGGGTGGTGTTGTTGTTCGCGCGCGTACAGAAATTGTTGAGGACAAAAAAGGGAACTACAGAATCATCGTCACAGAGATTCCATACCAGGTGAACAAAGCAAATCTCTTGATGAAGATTGCACAAAACGTACGCGACAAAAAACTCGAAGGTATTAAAGATTTGCGTGATGAGTCATCAAAAGAAGGTGTGCGTATTGTGGTTGAGTTAAAGAAGGACGCATATCCGCGCAAGGTGCTCAATCGTCTCTACCAAACCTCACAGCTTCAAGAAACTTTCCACTACAACATGCTTGCGCTCGTTGATGGCATCCAGCCACGCGTGCTAAATATCAAGATGATCCTAGAGGAGTACATCAAACATCGTCGCGTGGTGGTTAAGCGCCGAACACAATACGATCTCACAAAGGCAGAAGACCGAGCTCACATTCTCGAAGGACTCCGCATTGCTATTATCAAGATTGACCAGGTGATTAAGACAATCAAGGCATCAAAAGATAAGGATATTGCGCGGGATAATCTAATGAAGAAGTTCAAGCTCTCAGAGCGCCAAGCACTCGCGATTCTAGAAATGCGCCTCCAGCAACTTGCCAACCTTGAAACGCTCAGAGTCGAACAGGAATACAAAGACAAGCTTGCGATTATCAAAGAACTTACAGCAATTCTCAAATCAGAAAAGAAGATGCTTGCAGTTATTGCAACCGAGGTTGAGGAAATTCGAGACGCTCACGGACAAGAGCGACGCACAGAAATCATCAAGCACGGCATCAAAGAATTCTCAATCGAAGATGTTGTGCCTGACAGTCCAACCGTTGTCATGATGACACGTGCTGGGTACATCAAACGCCTCTCGCCTGACACATTCAAAACACAAAAGCGAGGTGGAAAGGGTGTGTCTGGGCTTGCCACAAAGGAAGAAGACATCGTCGAGCAAGTATTTTCAACAACAACACACAAGGACCTTCTGTTCTTTACCTCACGAGGTCGCGTGTTCAAACTCAAGGCCTACGATGTTCCAGAGTCTTCACGCACAGCCAAGGGGCAGGCGATTGTAAACTTCCTGCAACTTGCTCCAGGTGAAAGCGTCTCCGCATCGTTCTCAATGGATGACATGGAAAAGATGAAGTACCTCGTCATGGTGACAAACCGTGGAACCATCAAGAAGGTAGACCTCGATCAATTCGACAATGTCCGCCGATCAGGTCTCATTGCCATCAAGCTAAAAGACGGCGAGAACCTCGAGTGGGTACGACCAACAACTGGAAAGGATCAAGTAGCGCTTGTCAGTGCCAAGGGGCAAGGAATCCGCTTCTCAGAAGAAGACATCCGCCCAATGGGACGCGTAGCCGCAGGAGTCCGAGGAATGAAGCTCAAAGCAGACGATCAGATCGTGGGCATGGGCATCATCGACAGCGAAGTTGTAAAGAAAAAGGGAGTGATGCAACTCATGGTGATCATGGAAAATGGATACGGAAAGCGATCAGACATCACAGAGTATAAAGTGCAAAAGCGCGGTGGCTCTGGAGTGAAAACTGCAAACGTCACAAAGAAAACCGGAGAGATTGTCTCAGCTCGCGTCGTGCCAGCAGACTCAAAAGAAGACCTCTTCGTAATCACAGAAGCCGGCCAGGTTCTACGCTCACCAGTAAAGACAGTGTCTGTGCTCGGGCGCGCAACTCAAGGTGTGCGTGTGATGAGGTTCAAGAAAGCAGGAGACACCATCGCCAGCGTTGCCCTAGTCTAAACCAATTGATAAACCCGGCCCACGAGCCGGGTTTTGAATACTATGCAAATCGAATACGAAGCCACATTTGAAAACATCGACAAAGACGACATGCGTTCTCGCCTCAAAAAAGCAGGAGCAAAACTCGAGCGCGAAGAGTTCATGCAAAAACGAGTCGTGTTCAATCTCCCATCAGGCCACGAGATCCCAGGAGGCTGGCTACGCGTGCGCGACGAAGGAGATCGGATTACGTGCAGCCTCAAGATCATAGATGGAAACAAAATCGAAGATCAAAAAGAAACACAGATCGAAGTTTCAGATTTTGATCAGACAGTGCTCCTTCTCGAGACAATGGGTGCCGAGCGCAAAGCCTTCCAAGAATCAAAACGAGAGCTCTGGAAGATGGGGGAGGTAGAGATCATGATCGACGAGTGGCCCTGGCTCAAACCGTTTGTAGAAATCGAAGGACCAGATGAAGAGAAAGTTCAAAGTGTTTCCAACAAGCTAGGATTCAAACGGGAAGAAGCAATCTTCTGCGCAGTAGGCAAGCTCTACGTACGAGAGTTCAACACCACTCTAGACAAGATCAACAACGAAACCCCATCCATCAGATTCGGCGATGCATGCCCATTCACCAAATAGAAAACCCAAAAAAACAAAACCGCGGTTCATCACACGCGGTTTTTAGTTTCCAGTCCACAAGGCGGCGGTCGTCTACCCAGACGACCCAGCCCCGCCGAGTAAAACCCCACACCCCCAGTAAAGCGAAGCTGCAGTGTGCAAAAAAAGTTCATGAGGTGGTGGTCGTCTCTATCTGCGTGACGGCCCGGCTCCGCCTCATGAACTTTTTTTGCACACTGCAGCAAGCGTATTGACACAAAACCCACTTCTTGCTACACTTTTGCCGTTAAATAAGCAATATTGTTATGTCAGTACCAGCAAGTAAAAAGTCACGTTCCGCTGCAAGGCGACGACGATCTCACATCCATGTAGATCCAGTAAGTTCCGTTAGCTGTGTTAAGTGTGGCGAGGCTGTAATGTCTCATCGCGCATGCGCTGCATGTGGTTTTTACAAGGGTCGACAGGCCATTGATCACTCTCGTGAAGCTGAGCGAACCATCAAGAAGATGGCAGCGGCTCCAGCACCAGAAGCAGAAGAAAAGCCAGCAGAGTAAACAAAAGCCCGGGGAAATCCGGGTTTTGACTTTTCATGCCCTCAATCCAGTGTTACCATACTCATAGCTCTTTTTGTTCAATTAGTTCCTTAGCCCTTTTTTCTATGTCCAACCGACACCTTTCACGCACAATCGCCCTTCAGTCCTTGTATCAATGGGATTTTCAAGAGCAGCCTGCAGATCGCATGGTCGAGATTGTGAAATTCAACCGCCGCGAGTTCGCTCCAAAGTTTGATGACGAAGGCTTTGTAGACAAGCTTGTAAACGGTGTGTTAGAAAACATGAAGAAGATCGACGAGATCATCACCAAGTTCGCACCAAACTGGCCCCTCGACACGATTACCGTCATTGATCGCAATGTCCTTCGACTCGGAGTCTTCGAGCTCAAGATAGCTGACGAGATCCCTGCCAAGGTTGCCATCAACGAAGCCATCGAGCTTGCCAAAAGCTTTGGTGGACAAGCCTCAGGTCGTTTTGTTAACGGCGTGCTCGGCGCTATCTACAAAGACATGGTCTCACGCGGAGTAGTCAAAGATGTCGACAAAAAAGAAAAGCGACAAAAACCTGAGGAGGCACAAGAAGCAAAGGAGGAAGAAGTTAACTCATAAAAAACCATATGCCAAAAGAAGATTTTTCTGGCTTGGAACAAACCCTTGGTGTCACGTTTCAAAATAAAGATACGCTACGCCAGGCGCTTGTTCATCGCTCATACCTAAACGAACACCCAGACTTTCCGCTCGGACACAACGAGCGACTCGAGTTCCTCGGCGATGCCGTGCTCGAGCTGGTGGTCACAGAGAACCTGTACGCAAACTACGAGAACCCAGAAGGGGAACTCACAAACTGGCGCGCCGCACTAGTAAACTCAGAGATGCTCGCCAAGCTCTGCCATGATCTTGCTGCCGAGCCCTACCTTCACATGTCAAAAGGTGAAGCAAAAGACTCAGAATCAAAAGCACGCAAGTACATCCTCGCAAACGCGTTTGAAGCAATCATCGGAGCGATCTACCTAGACGGAGGCTGGGATGCAGCAAAGAAGTTCATCACCGACCGCGTACTCTCAGAACTCCCAGCGATTCTAAAAGACGAGTCCTACATCGATCCAAAGTCTCGTTTCCAAGAGGCTGCGCAAGAACACCTAGGCATCACACCAAGTTACAAAGTGATGTCAGAGACAGGGCCAGATCACGCAAAGGAGTTCGAAGTAGGAGTGTTCCTAGGAAAAGAAAAAGTGGCAGTAGGAAAGGGAACCTCAAAGCACGAAGCACAAGTCGACGCAGCACAAGCCGGCATCGAACTCAAAGGCTGGTAAGGTCAACGTAACTAAGTTACGTTAGAAGAGCTAAAGTTAGCTAAATTAGAAAGCCCGCACCTCATCAGAGGGGCGGGTTTTGCGTTGCAAGCTCTGGCACGCGGCCAAAGGCTACGAGATGTTCAGCGGGGATGTTGCTAAGCGGCGCTTCCACCACATGGATCTTTGAGTTGGCTGCATGGATGAACCTGTCAGGGCCGCTGAGGATACCAACGTGACCCACAATGTCATCCTCGTGACCAAGGCGTCGTTTGCCTCTGCCAACCATGAACACCAAGTCGCCTGCTTGCAGATCATCCGGGTGAACCGGAATCGTGTTTTCGTACTGCTCAATCGCGTAGCGAGGGATTGTGATCCCCAGCTGGGCAAAGACCCACTGTGTCATGATCGAGCAGTTCAAGATGTGTGGAGCGTCCTGTGTGTCTGCACGCAGGACGTAACGTGATCGTCCAACAAGCGAGCGCGCCAGCGCTACAAGCTCTTCATGCATGGTGATTCCTCCAAGTAAGTCTGGAGAAAGGATAGGGGAATCTCGCCCATGAGTCAAAACAAAGACCCCGCACCAGAACGCTGGCAGGAGCCTTTGTTCTGATCGGGGTCAGCGCGTTGTCTTAGAAAATCGGCGGAGAGAAGTCTGGGTCTTCATCGTGCTCACAACCTTCATCACACGAGCCTGTCGTGAATGGTGTGCGATGTCGCTCCTCGAGCTCCTCGATGGTGATGGGGACGAATCGGTGTCCATCCCATCTCAGCAGTGCTGAGAATGCGTTCTCGAAGAAGTTGGGATCTGAATGCTTGGAAGCGAGCTTTGCGCGCACCTCCGGAGAACGAAGTATCTCGGCCGGAAGAACATGTAGGTCCACAGGAACCTCCGTGAGTATTGCTGAGGTCTCGGGGTCTTCATGTGGAAGTCCGAACCAGCCAATCAGGAGCTCTCGCAGGTTGCCTTGGATTTTGTTGTAGGCATCACCCTCCTCGCACTTAAATCTCCAGAAGAAGCTCGAGTAGAACCCACGGTCCAGGACCATGACGTCGACGTCACCAACCTCTTCCTCGCCTCGAGCTACTGAGCCAAACACGAGAATATCGTCGATGACCGGCACTGTCAGCCCATACTCCTTGATGCAGAAGAAAGGCAGTCTGGCCAGAATTGGAAGATCGCAAAAGCGGGTTTCGTTCAGGTGTCGCTCTCCCCTGCGGATCAGGCGAGCGATACGCTCTGCATACTCTCTTGCTACAGAGATCTGCATTTCGTTCCTCCTCGTGCTTTTCAGCACTGCGAAGTTTTATGTTTTTGAACAGATGACAATAGTGCAAAGAGTCGGGGCAGTGTCTTGTATCAGCCATCCTTGATGTAGTTGTACTCCAGATCGGTGACGAAGCCAACGTCAGGGAGCAGCTCAGCATCCTTCTGGTGGATGACGATCCCACCGGTGCTGATTGCGTCGATTCGCCTGCAGGCAGGCTTGTGATCGATGTCACTGCAGCTGACATCGCCAAACTGAGCGTCCACCCAGAGGCGGCCTCTGCCACCACGTCCCAATCGCGAACGGAACTCGCTCTGGATGTAGTCAGGGAGACGGCTCAGCATCTCTTCTTCGACCAGTTCACAATCGCTCTGAGAGAGCCACCATACGTACACAGGTTTCATTGAGAACCTCGTTGTTTCGGTAAAGATTGAAGGTTGCAGATGGACAACGCAAGATACCACAAAAACCCAGGTTTGTCAATGGTTTTAAGGAGTATTGCCCGACAAAATGCCCTATGCGGGTTGCTAAAACACCGACATCAAATGTCGATGTTTGTCCTAGGCTTACACAATTTATCAACATTTAATGTCCGACTTCTGATTCAACGTTGGAAGCCAGGCTTTGACAAAAAACAAAACACTCCGCTTTTGCGAAGTGTTTTGTGGTACACCGGGCGGGGTTCGCCTTCACCTCTCGTCGCTGCAGCTCCTCGGGATCAGGTCCAGGCCTCGCGGTGCTCCCTGCTGGTCGCACATCGCTCCGGCCGTTCTCACCCCACATCCGGCCAGCAGTGGCCGGATTGCCCGGTTGTTTACAAATTAAAGACACTAGCATGAACTAGTGTCTTTAATGGTACACCGGGCGGGGTTCGAACCCGCGGCCAAGAGATTAAGAGTCTCCTGCTCTACCACTGAGCTACCGGTGCATATTTTTTTGTTGATCAACGGCAATAGTATGCCAAGAACATTGACAAACGTCAATATCTGAAGTAGTATCTTGCTGTGAACAAGTATCCAAATCTTCTGCGGGTGTAGCTCAGCTGGATAGAGCGCGTGACTTCGGATCACGAGGCCGGGGGTTCGAGTCCTCCCGCCCGCACCACAAAAACCACCAGGAAACTGGCGGTTTTTGTATTTGTTTATGTTTGTCAAAATTTAACACACTTTCTGTCAGGAACCCTTGACTTTTAGGCCTTTTTGTGATATCTTTATCCCTTCCCTGCGGTAAAAACTCCACCCTCAACCCGCACGGATTTCCGAGGAGGAAAGATGAACCAGTTCCTGTCCAACCTGTGTGACCATCTGGCCCGCACGACCCCCCGTCAGCGTCGCATCGGCGCCGGTGTCATGGGCATCATCCTGATCGCCCTGCTGGCCCTGATCGTCTGGCCCGGCGACGGCGCCATCGAGGTCGACCCGGCCCAGACCGTCAGCCGCACCGAGGCTCACGTCGTGCAGTCCGGCGAGTTCCTCATCAAGATCGCCAACGACCACGATGTCCCCTGGGAGGCTGTCGCAGTCGTCAACGAGACCGAGCTCGCGCGCATCAACGCCGAGCGCTGTGGCCTGCTCAACGAGCGGTACACCAAGAACACCAGGCGCCCCGGGCACTACTGCAACGAGACCGTTGTCATCGGCGGCAAGCCGATGGTCAACCTCAACTCGCTCAAGGCCGGCGACGTTCTCCAGATCCCGTTCACCACCCACCCGGTCGTGGACGCGGTGATCCGGGACATCCCCGGTCAGCGCATCGCCATCGTCATCGACGATACCGGTTCCATGAACAACGACAACGCCCTGGTTTCGGCCTGGTACATGCGCGCCACCGAGGAGCTCGGAAAGGAGCTCACCACCGTCGTGCTCTACGCCAACGGTCACACACGCGAGTTCACCAATGTCGGCAAGGTGGACTTCCGGGTCTCCGGCGACGTGGAGAACACCCGCAACGCCCTGGAGGTCGCCGCGGCCTCGAACCCCGATGCCATCGTGCTCGTCAGCGACGAGCCCGGAGACGACTGGAAGGGCTTCTGGTTCCTGGACCTCCCGCCCGTCTACTCCCACTCCCTCGAGGTCGAGGCGCACGACAACCTCCGCAAGGTCTCCAAGAAGACCGGCGGTCAGTTCATGCGCCCGCCCCTCGCCAAGGTTGCCTCTCTCTAGAGGTTCCCCTGGCCGCACGCGCACCCGCACGTGCAACGAGACGCCCTCCTGGTACTCGTTGCTGGGCGGGTGTTTCTTTTTGACGAAATTGCAACACTCCTCTACACTTAAACCAGTATGAAATTCTTGATCGCCAGCAACCTCCCTTGTCCGAAGCTATCCATGGTGATGAGCTTCATTTAGCGTTCAAAAGAAACGAAGGATAAACAAAGCTGATCATCATGTCGATGGTCAGCTTTTTGCATGGAGGAAATCATGCAAAGCAAAACTGGTGATCCTTCGCCAAAGTCTAAAGCCAAGAAGCCTTGCGGTGGCAACTGCGAAAACTGCAAGTGCAAGGACAAGTTGCAACCTCAAGCAGAGCCTCAAACAAAAGCCCCTCCTCAACCTCGTGGCAACATGAGCTATGACGGCGTGATCGGCTGGTTCTCAAGTAAGGCTGGTTTCAAGGGCGAAGGACCTTAGTCACACGCGCCCGGCTAGAAATAGCCGGGCTTTCTTATTGACAAAAACCCCAGAAAAAACTATTCTTCTGAGTCGAAAGATTCGACCCACTACTCCCAAGGAGAGGAACATGTACGTACTCGCGCTTCTGATCCTCGCGATCGGCATTCCTGGCTACCATCTCTTCAAGCTCATCGTGGTCATGAGTGCACACAGATCGTGGGTGATCGACCGCTTCGACGCACTCGCAATCAACACGCTTCTCGATCTGGAGGAGTTTACGGATTGCCGTGACAGCCTCGAGGAACACTCATCAAGCTGGAACCGCCAGGTCATGAGAATGCTGGATCGTCGAGGAGATCCTGGTGGTGTGAGTCAGGTTGCGATCACGCACCGTGCGAACGCAGAAGCCTCACACCGAATGCTCACACAGTTCTCTGTGTCGGGGCTGATCAAGTTCGCTCTCATCTACACGTTCTACGGCACAGTCATCTGGTACAGGGGCATGGTCGACCCAACTGTTCTCAACGCATGCCTCGTTGGCATGACCGCAGTACTGGGGTTCTCGCTCATCAAGGTCGTGCTACGCAGTCACTACGCCATGTGCTGGATCGAGAGTGCTGCGTACATGGATCACTTCGCACAGCTCATCAACAAGAGGAGCTAACGAGACTCGGTTTCAGGACCGGGTTTTTCAATTGACACGATCCCTTTGGGTTTGTAAGGTTGGGGTCCGAATGACTCGGATCCAAGCTCCCAAGGAGGGGAACATGGAATACGTCGTGGTAACTGTTCTGTGTCTGCTGATCGGCGCCGCGCACATCGTGCGCACGAGCAGGATCGGGAAGGTGCACGGTTCCTGGATCATGCCCAGGAAAAGGAATCAGGCGTTCTTTGGCAAGGCAGTGAGCAACAACGCGTCGCGCTTCATGCATCTGCTCAAGGATCAGGACACCGAGTGGGGCAAGGTACTCAGGAGTATCTGCAACAATCGGTCTGAGCCAGCCAAGATCGACGAGATCACAAGCAGCTACAACATTCGGGCAAACGAAGCCATCTCCAAGATGAGCAAGCCCGACTACATCGCACACTTGATCAGCGCAGCTTCCATCTTCGCGCTCGGTGCTGTCTGGATCTGGTCAGGCAACTACAGCTTCAAGATGTGGCTCATCGTGGGGCTTGGTGTGATCGAGATCATCTACCTTCGATTGCTTGCCTGGCACCTTCGTCGCTTTCTGTGCCGCGCTTGGCACAAGAGCAACACGCAGATCACTGCCATCGCAGAGCTCTTCAAGAGCCATCACAAGCACGAGCAAGAAAGGGTTGCCAAAGCCTGACGCACACCTCAGCACACGCTGGGGTTTTCAATTAGAAAAGCGAGTCTTGCGTAGACTCGCTTTTCCCTACGGATAGGGAAGTCGTTCTGGAGAACCCAGGCGCTGCCAGGTCTGATACGGAACGCGCACGCGGCATGATCCGTCGCGCTGACGACAGGCTCGAAAGTCCTCGCTCCCAGTCTTGTCGATCTCGCACACACAGGTCGCCTGGCAGATCCCGCCTGGGAGCTGGTCAAAGCTGATCATCTGCATGCCATGGCGCTGGCCAATGTGGATCGCCTTGATGTTCGTGGTCGTGCCCAGGATATTGCAGTCCCGGTAGGTATGCAGGAACAATCGGTACAAGATGTCACCGATCGGCATGGCGCGCTGCGTCCCGCTCTTGTAGCGATACTTCCGCGAGACCACATACGTCCCCAGCTCATACCACATACGCCCCTGATCATCGCGCTCAAGCTCCCAGAGGACAATGCAGCCTGCCACGCGGTTCTGCTCAGTGCGATCCACAGCCAGGATCACATGCCCACGCTGCGCTGCCGGTTCCAGCTCTTCTCGGGACTTGAACAGCAGATGAGGCTCCTCGCGCGTGATGTCCTCGAGCTCGCTGTACCAACGCTCGTCCAGTGAGAGCAGGCGCTCACCCCAGAAGAAATCGATTCCAGGCGTCGCTCTCTTGTCCAGGGCAAACCGAAACTTAGCTCCCACACGACTCGTGCGGATTCCGATGCTGATATCTGAAGTCATCATCCCAAACATGTCTCTCTCCCTGTGTTTTGGGTAAACAAAAACGCCTCCGCTAGGAGACGTTGTTGCTCAGTACGATTTTCATCAAAGCATTACAAAACATCTCCCGCGGTCGGGGTCTTCTTGCTTTGCTTTTTTGTTGAGTAAAAATTCATACTGACACTAAGATACTTGAAAATTAGTCCTTTGTCAAATATGATGCATACATATGCAAGAAGTATTGCCATCAATCTGGAAGGTCCAAGGGACTGAGCCGGGACCAACTCTCACCATAACCGGCGGGATTCACGGAAACGAAAAAACCGGCATCGAAGTCGTGTCGAACCTGCGAGACAAGATCGATTCAGGCAAGCTTAAGATTGTTGCTGGCACGCTCTACCTAGCTCACGGCAACCTCGAGGCCATGAAGATTCCAGACCGCGGTACAGAGCCACACCTTGATCTCAATCGATCATTCCCCCTCGACCTGCTCGACCGCGAGCCAGACGGAACATATGAAGACAAGCGTGCTCGAGAGATCGCACCAATCTTTGCTGAGTCTGATTATCTCGTTGACCTACATGCCACCAACAAGCCGTCTGAACCTTTCTTGGCTGGCATTAGAACCGACGAGAAAGCAAGAGAGCTCTTCCAGTGGTATGAATGCAAAAAGATCTTGATCGACACAAAAAGCATTGTTGGTGGAGCACCCGTAACAACAGACGAGTACTGCGAAGCAAACGGCGGAATCGGAATCGCATTTGAAACAGGGCAAGCAGACGATGTGAGTCGAATAGCAGAAGTTGAAAACATGACCATGAACCTGCTCAAATACTTCGGGTTCATCGAAGGCGAGCCAGAACCACCAAAGCAAATCGATCACGAGGTCTTTGAGCTCACCGAGTCCATCTTGCTCACAGAATCTGGTTGGGAGTACGCGCAAGATCGCGGAAACGCATCCTGGGAGCCATTCACAGCCGGAACCGAGATCGGCCGACATGGAGACATCCCGCTCATACCTGACTACAACGGCGTGATCGTCTTCCCAAAGATGCCGCGCCACAGAACGCTTGGGAAACCCGTTGGTTACCTTGCAAAGAAAATTTAGCCCACTGTTGTCATCTCGACCAAGGCCAAAGGCCGTGTGGAGAGATCTCGTTGATTCGGGATCCCTCGGCTTCGCTCGGGATGACAATGATGAATTGAAAAAGCTCGGCTTGTGCCGAGCTTTGCGTTATGCGCAGGCGAACGGAATCGACGGACTCTCGGTCTCGTCAGCCTGGTCCGGATCCGATTCCTGATCGGTGTTGAGTGTGCACAGGTCCGTGAGTGAGCGGTGAGACTCTACCCAGGTACGGACCTCCTCGATGGTATCGATCACTTCCTGGAGTGTGATCTCGATTACGTCAAGCACTCCTTGACAAAAAGCCGTTTCTAAGGCAGGATATTTTGTCCACGCAAGATCAGTGTGAAAGGAGAGTCATGCCACAATCCAGCCTTAGCAAGCGGGAGATCTTCAAGGTCCTGCTTGCGCGCAGGATTTCAGTGATCGAGTTCTACTCGCACTTTAGCGTTCTCAGTTTCACCTACTTTGAGCCAATTCGCAAGCTCGGACATCACCGAATCCTCAGGTCTGTCGGCAAGGGTGGAGAAAGCCTGATAAATCTCGTTGCCATGAGACTGGCCATTGGGGGGACGGGAAAAATCATTACTCACGATGAGAACAAGCAGATGTTCTGTTGGGTCATGAACGATCTCATCAGCCAGCTGCCAGAGTATGAGCGACCGCAGCTGCAAGCCATGACCGAGCCCATGGTGGATTTCCTCATGTGCATCACCAGTGTCTGGTACGCTCAGACCACCTACGAGGCAGAGATCGAATACCTCGAGGTTGTCAGCGTACTCGCGGCTACACATATGCTCGACCCCATCACCTTCATCAAAAGGATCCCAGACGCGCACGACAACATCCTTCGCTGGATGTACTCACCCCAGAGTTATCGCGACCGCGAGATGGCGCGCTACGATGCGGTCCCTGCACAGCGTCTCGAAGAGCTGTTCGTGCAAGCCGTTCGTGGCTGTGAGGATGCCATTCACCTGGGATTCACAAACCGTATTGATGAACGCAAGCTCCGCGCCATGATTCCAGGCATGCTCCGATTCTGGCGTCACCGCGCAGCCCGCACCCAGCTCATCGAGCAAAACATCGAGCGCATCTGGCCTGGTTGCAACGCAAGCGGAGCCCTAGAGGTCTGAAATGACCTCTTTTCTAATTACAAAGAAACCGGTAGTATTGTCTTTGTATGCGATATTCACAACTTTTCGGAAAAACAACAAAGTCTGCGCCACATGACGCTGACTCACCAAACGCGAGGCTGCTCACTCAAGCTGGTTTTGTGCACCAACTTATGGCTGGTGTTTACACATATCTCCCGCTCGGTCTTCGAACACTCGATAAGATCAAAGACATTGTTCGAGACGAGATGAACAAGCTCGGATCAAACGAGGTTTACATGCCAGCACTCCATCCAAAGGATGTGTATGACAAAACTGAACGTTGGGACAAGATCGACATCCTTTTCAAGCTAGATGGACACGGTGGAAAAAAGTACGCACTCGGTTCAACTCACGAAGAGATTGTGACTCCACTTGTAAAACAGTATGTCCGGTCTTACAAAGACCTTCCTCTTTCTGTGTATCAGATTCAGGACAAGTTTCGAAACGAGGTGCGTGCAAAGTCAGGCCTCCTTCGTGGACGCGAGTTCTCAATGAAGGACATGTACAGCTTCCACACAGACGAAGAAGATTTCAACAAGTTCTACGAAGGCTCAAAGCAGGCTTACCTAAACGTATTCAACCGCTGCGGACTCGACGCAAAGATCGTTGAGGCTGACGGAGGAGTTTTCTCGCGCTTTAGCCACGAGTTTCAGGTAGAGACTCCACACGGCGAAGACATCATCTTTGTCTGTGACTGTGGGTTTGCACAAAACAGAGAGATCGTAGAAGTAAAAGAAGGCGACACTTGCCCAGCTTGCAAAAAGGGAACAGTGCGCACAGAAAAAGCAATCGAGGTTGGAAACATCTTCCCGCTCAAAACAAAATTCTCTGGAGCATTCGATTTCAAGGTTCAAGGTCCAGACGGCGAGATGCTCGACATCATCATGGGTTGCTACGGAATCGGTCCATCTCGCGTTATGGGATCGATCGTTGAGGTGCATCACGACGACAATGGAATGGTTTGGCCAAAGTCAGTTGCACCATTTCACGTCCAGCTAGTCACACTCCCAGGCGACGACCGCATCGAAGAAGTAGCAGCATCTCTAGCAGACGATCTCGAAGCAGCAGGAGTAGAAGTGCTCTGGGATGATCGAGAAGATGTTCGCGCAGGCGAGAAGTTTGCAGACGCAGACCTCATCGGCTTGCCATTACGTCTCGTTGTTTCAAGCAAGACCCTTGCAGAAGATGCAGTTGAATGGAAAGAGCGCCACGAGAGCGAAGCACGACTTGTGAAACTTGATGAGATTCTGGATCAAGTCAAAGAGTGGATCAACGCTCCAGACCATCTCACATCACACTAAAAACAAAAGCAGTCTTCCACAGACTGCTTTTTGGTTTGCTTGACAAGCCCTATTTTTTCGCTATACTAACACTACTATGAATAACAGAAAGCACTACACAGGCATGTTCCAGCCGCTCGCATCAGATATTTGCGTGCGAGTTTTGCGTTACCGGGTAGTGATGTTCTGATAGAAGATTTTATCATCAGATCAGATTCAACCCGGGAAACCGGGTTGTTTTAATTCGCAGCACAAAATCGGACGATCGCGCTCCTGCGTTCGGTTGGTTTTGTGCACCCTAATCACGAGGTGACGTATGGATGCAAGACGCACATACTATCTGTTCACTGCGCTCGCCGGCCTAGGCATGGCTGCAACCGCAACCGCCTACACACCCTTCCTGCAAACCCTCGGGCTCAGTCTCGGTGAGGTGGCTCTTGTGAATGCCATCTTCTGGACAACCCTGATCGCAGCAGAGATGCCAACAGGAATGCTCGCTGACGGAAAGTCCAGGGCCTGGTCGCTGCGCTGCGGCGTGGTGTTCTACGGTCTGGGTGCTCTCGCGTACCTGTTCGCAATCGGGTTCTGGTCCGCAGTCTTCGCCGAGATGCTGATCGCTGTAGGAGGGGCCTTCCTCTCTGGCGCGCAGCAGGCCTGGATCGCAGACGCACTCACACGCGAAGGAGCCAAAGAGGACCTGCGCAAAGTCTACGCAACAGACTCAGTCATCCGCGGGGTCGTCATGGTCTTTGGTGGCTTTGCTGGATCATGGATCGCACTCACCTTTGGTTACCGATTCATCTGGGTGCCATTCCTCTTCACAGGAGCGACTGCGTTCTTTGTGGCAAGGTGTCTGATGAACGGCAAAGGCGAGCCTCTCGAGTACGTCTCAGAGCTCCAGGCTTTCAAGCTCAGCGTAAAGCTCCTGCGTGAAAGCAAGGCTCTACTCTGGGTGGTCGCGGCTCTGATCGCGTTCGGGCCAGTCGTGGCGTTCAACCACTACTGGGCACTCTACTTCCTCCCACAAGTTGGTCAGTGGAACCTCTCATACTTCTGGGTGGCAATTTACGTTGGCTTCGTGCTAGCAGGAATGCTCGCGCGCCGCCTGACGATCCCACTTGGACAAGAGGGAAGGCTGATCGCCGGAGCCCTCGCGCTCACAGGACTCGGACTCCTCGCTGCTGCATCGCCATACCTTGGCATCGCAGCAAGCGGCGTCGTGCTCCACGAGTTCGGTCGAGGGTTCTTCACTCCACTCACCGACAGCTTCATCCAGCACCGCGTACACACCAGCTACCGAGCCACATTCGGATCCCTCCAGTCCTTCCTAGGACGAATCGGTTTCGCAATCGTACCGTTCGTAGTATGGCTGGGAGTAGAAGGAAAACCCGACTCACCAGAGACGATCTCAATCGTCTGGATGATCTGCGGAGCCTTCATCATCCTTGGAGCCGCAGTGCTCTACCTATTCCACCCAAGCGGAAAGGACTAATCAAAACAACCCTCAGGACTTGGGGGTTGTTTTCTGCATCAGAAAAGCCTGATCTTGAAAGATCAGGCCATACGTGAGCGACGAGCCAGAAGCTGTTCTGAGCGACGACGGGTCCACTCGAGAGCTTCTTGCTCCGTAGAGAAAGCAGCGAACAGCAAGCTGGCGAGCGGAACACCTTCATGCTCACTCCCGTTCGGTGCGATCAGATGATCATGACGCAGGCTCGGATCACCTTCTCGAAGGAATATGGGACCGAACTGATGCCAGGTTGCGAGCACACAAGGTTGATCGTTCTCATACCCACGATCACCAGGCTCGAGCCAGGTAACCCAGAGACCAAGCTGCTCGATGGTGATCTCATGTGCAGCAGGGATAACAGCAGTGACAGGCTTGCACTTGCTTCCACGGTAGTTCTGGATTCCTCCCATCACATCGACCTTGATGACACCCACCCAGGCACATGCTTGTTCGCGAGCACGCACAGGCTCTTCGTAGTGGATGTCGAACATGATCTCGCACATCAGACGATCCATACGTCTGAGCGATTCCAGTTCCTGTCGGCTTCTTGCCATTTCTCACCTCCCTATAATCAGTATTAAGCCCATCGCCAGTTTCAACCAGAGAAGATGTCTAGATTCCAGACAACAAAAAACACCCTGAGGACTCAAGGTGTTTTTAATCTTTGTTTTTAGATCTCTCGCTTACCCTTCAGAGTGTCTTTCAGCGCCTTACCAGCCTTAAACTTTGGTACAAGCACAGACGGGATCTGGATCTTTTCTGTTGGATTTTGCGGATTTACTCCGATTCGGCCCTTGCGCATGCGTGCGCTAAAGGTTCCAAACCCTGCAATGGTGACTTCTTCACCGTGAACGAGGGCTCGGGTAACAATCTCCTCAAAATACTCAACAAAGTCCTCTGCGAGCTTTTTTGAGATATCGAGTTTGTCCGCAAGTCTTGCGGCAAGTTCTGCTTTGTTCATACAACTAGCTATAAATAATCTGCACTAAATATAGCAAAGAAACCGATGTTTGTCAAGTCTACTTTGCGTATTCAATCACCCGAGTCTCACGGATAACCGTGACCTTAATCTCACCTGGGTAACTGAGCTCGGACTCGATTTTGTTGGTAATGTCCTTTGCAAGCTTGTAGGCCTGAAGGTCATCGATCTGTTTTGGATTGATGAACACTCGGATCTGACGCCCAGCCTGGATGGCATAGGTCTTTTCAACGCCTTCAAACGAACTTGCAGTGCGCTCTAGCTCCTCCATACGCTGAATGAACTGCTCCAGAGACTGCTTTCGAGCTCCAGGGCGTGCTCCGCTAATAGCATCAGCTGCTTTGATAATTGCCCCCTCAATTGTCTTTGGTCGATCCTCATGGTGAGCAATCGACTGGTAACAAATCTCCTCAGGGAACCCGAACTTCTTCATGATGTTGTACCCGATCTCAGGGTGAGCTCCTTGCATGTCGTGATCAACTGCTTTTCCAATATCGTGGAAAAGACCACCCTTCTTACACACAAAAACATCTGCTCCAAGCTCTTCACCAATCATGCCGGCGATAAGCCCAACTTCCATTGAGTGTTGAAGCGCATTCTGGCCATAGCTGGTCCTAAAGCGCATGCGTCCCAAGATTGAGACAAGCTTTGGATCAACAGATGAAACTGGGATTCCAAGCTGATAAAGTGCTTCTTCACCAAACTTTCGAAGGTCCTTTGCTAGACTCTTCTTTGCGTCATAGACAGCTTCTTCAATTCGAGCTGGGTGAATACGTCCGTCCTTGATAAGAGCATCAAGTGCACGTTTGGCAACCTGGCGACGAATAGGGGAGAAACCACTAACAGTGATCATCTCAGGAGTATCATCAACAATGATCTCGGTTCCAGTAAGAAGCTCAATTGCTTTGATATTCCGCCCTTCTTTTCCAATCACACGACCCTTCATCTCATCGTTTGGTAGATCAACCGATGTGGTGGTTGTGTCTGTAGAAACAGATGAAGCGAACCGAGTCAGTGCAAGAGACAAGAGTTTGCGAGACTGCTTTTCCATCTCATCTTCATTGTCCTTTTCAAGCTTTCGAATGCGGCTCATGAGCATCTCTTCTGAATCCTTCTCAACCATTCTTAGAAGATGTTCCTGCGCACCTGCTTGATCCATGCCAGCAATCTCTTGAAGCTTGTCGATCTGCTCTTGTTTGATTGCACGTACACGGTCTTTAAGCTCCTCAAGCTTCTTGGCCTTTTCTTCGATCTTATTCTTTCGGTCTTCGATCTCAATGAGCTTCTGGTCAAACATGGACTCTCGCTTTTCAAGTCGTCTCTGCTGATCCTGAAGGTCACGTCGACGAGATTGTTCATCTCGCTTTGCATCATCAAGGATCTTCATGGCCTTATCTTTGGCGTCCAGGAGAACCTCTTGATATTTTGATTTTGCGTCTTGGAGAACGTCTTGGTGCTTTTGCTTTGCATCAGAGATCAGCTTTTCAGCACGATCTTCTGCTTGGTCAATGGCTTTCTTGGCCTGCGCCTTTCGAAAGAAATATCCCAGCACGGCACCAATAACCATCGCTCCAATACCTAGTAACATGGTTTCAAATGACATAAAAACTTCTCAGTAGCACTGAGAAGCCAACAATCCTTTCTTTGAAAGGTGAGCAAGATTGGGATTTCAAAAACGCGTTTTTTACAACAAATCTTCCTCGAAAATCAAGGAAGGGAATAGTGAAATTGAGAGATTCCAAGCGTTTTTTGACATAATATGCTCGTCCCTGAGATCTTGCTTCGGCTTCTGCTAGTGCATCTTTAACAAATAGTTACATCCGAAGGTTAGCAAAGAAACGGCTCTGTGTCAAAGGTCAGTTGAGAGTTGCGAAAGCAGATTTTTTACTGGGACAAGATGATCTGCAACGTCCTCAGAATCTAGTCGATCTAACTTCTGAGCATCTGTAATTGAAAACGATCCTATTTGAGTACGTCGAAGCTCCTCAACATACCCGCCTCCACCCAGATCCTTTCCAATATCACGAGCAAGCGCTCGAATATACGTCCCACTTGAGCATTCAATACTCACAGCAAGCCGGTCCTCACACATAGGAAAATCAGCATCCATGCGATAAACCGTCACATTGCGAGGTTCAACCTTGAGAACCTCGCCTTTTCGCGCAGCCTCATACATCTTTTGCCCTTTCACTTTGATTGCGCTATACGCCGGAGGAATCTGTTTAATCGCACCAGTGTAGCTATCAATCACGGCTTTGATCTCACTTTCTTCAACCCGATCAATAGGTGCCGGCTCAATCACACCTTCTTTATCATCCGTATCTGACTGCGAACCAAACACAAACACAGCCTCATACGTCTTGTCGAGCCCAACAAGCTTTTGCATCTCCCGCGTTGCTCCACGCCCAACTCCAACCATAAGAAGCCCAGTCGCAAACGGGTCAAGCGTGCCAGCATGCCCAACCTTTCTAATCCCAGTAACACGTCGCACACGATCTACAACATCATGAGATGTCATGCCAGCTGGTTTGTCGATAAGTAAGAATCCTTCCATATATCCCTAGTCTACTCGGTTGACACCTTTTTTCAAAACAGTTTAAGTGTCAGCTCGGCAAAAAGCCGACAGAATCGGAGTAGCTTATGAAGAGTAAGGTCGCACGAAATCCGCGTCTGCTCTTCTGGGGAAGGGCATTCTTTGAAGTAAAAATGCTCACAGCCGTTGTGGTGCTGTTTTACCTCAGCCGCGACATGTCCATCGACCAGGTGTTCTACATGAGCATTGTCTGGTCCTTGGTCGCAATCGTAACCGAGGTGCCTTCTGGGTACCTAGCAGACAAGATCGGTCGCAAGCGCACGCTCATCCTGGGTGTGCTCCTCATGCTGATCGCGCATGCGGCTCACTTTGTCGCAATCGGCCCATGGGCGTTTGCAGGCATCTTCGCGCTCATGTCCGCGTCATTCTCTTGCTTCTCAGGAACCGACGAGGCGCTCTTGTTCGGGAGTCTCAAAGAGGTGGGCAAGGAAGACGAGATGACCAAGTACAATGGTCGTCTGATGTCCGCGCGCACGCTCTTCAAGCTCGTAATCCCGCTCATCGGAGCATTTGTGGCGCGCGACCTGCTCGAGTGGCAGTTCCAGATCCTTATTGTGGTAAATGTGATCGCTGTAGCGTCCTCGCTCCTGTTCCTCTCTCGCCTAACCGAGCCAAAGCGCGCAAAGAGCGTACTCAAAGACGAGATTGGTGTGTTTCGACAAAGTGTAAACACGATCCGAAACCACCCCTGGCTGCTCAAAGCATCGCTCAACAAGATCCTGATATTCATCGCCGTGTTCATGACCTGGCGCATCTACCAGCCCCTGCTAGCCGATGCTGGCTTGAGTATCATGTGGCTTGGAGTGTTTGACGTACTCTGCTACATCATCTTGTTTGCCATGCGTGGGTATGATCAAGTGCTCATCTTGGCTGTTGCCTTGTGTGTTATTACGCTCATTTGCTTTCCGCTTCACCAAAGAGAGCTTGAGCCACAGCAAGCAACCTAACGAACGAAACCCACCATCAGGTGGGTCTTTCTGTTGACGAAATTCCCATTTTTCGCTAAACTCGCGTACGTATTACTACAACACTCCATCTATGAACATTACCGAACTAGCACGTCGCCTTAGAGCCAATCCAGAAGAGCTGCGGGAAAAACTCCCACTGCTCGGATTTAGCGTTGGAAAAAAGGCTCTTAAGATCGATAACCGGCAGGCCCAGAAGATCATGAACGCCTGGAGCGAGATGAAACGCAAGGAGCGGCTTGCTGAAAAAGTAGAGCATCAAAAAGCGCGTGCTGAGGCAAAAGAGAATCTTGATCCATCAACACTTAAGAAAATTTTGGTTCCATCTGTGATCACAGTTCGAGATTTTGCTTCAGAGCTTGAGATTCCAGTTCCACGACTCATGCAAGAGCTCATGCAAAATGGAATCTTGGCATCAATCAACCAACGCATCGACTTTGACACTGCAGCTATTATTGCAGAGGACCTAGGTTTCCGCGCAGAGCTTGAGGGAGAAGGGAGTGTAGACGAAGACACAGAAGGACTCGAGAAGATCAAGAACAGCATCGAAAACGAGGATAAAGAAAATCTCCAGGAGCGCGCGCCAGTTGTTGTTGTGATGGGGCATGTTGACCATGGAAAAACAAAACTCCTCGACGCCATTCGATCAACAAACGTTGTAGACACAGAGGCCGGTGGAATCACTCAGCATATCGGTGCTTACCAGGTCGAGCGAAAAGGTCGTCAGCTAACCTTTATCGACACACCAGGACACGAAGCCTTCACAGTGATGCGTTCTCGTGGTGCAAAGGTGGCAGACATTGCTATTTTGGTAGTTGCAGTAGATGACGGTGTGCAGCCTCAGACAAAAGAGGCTATCAACATCATCAAATCAGCAAACCTTCCATTCATTGTTGCGCTCAACAAGATCGACCGAGAGCAAGCAAACATCGACCGCGTAAAGGGCGAACTAGCAGAGCATGATCTCACTGCAGAAGACTGGGGTGGAAAAACCATCATGGTGCCGATCAGTGCAAAAAAGGGAACAAACATTGATGAGCTTCTCGACATGCTTCTCCTTGTGGAGGAAATGGAAAAGAAGAATCTCGTTGCCAATCCTGATCGTCGCGCAATTGGAACCGTAATCGAATCAAACATGAACTCAGGGTCAGGTCCTGTGGCAACTGTGCTTGTACAGAGCGGAACACTCAAGGTAGGAGACCCAATCGGACTCAAAGGCTCGCTTTACGGACGTGTACGTGCAATGAAAAACTGGATGGGTGAGGATCTTAAAGAGGCTCCTCCATCAACACCAGCCAAGATTATCGGTTGGAAACTTGCACCAGCTGTTGGTGACATCATGGAGATTCCAGAGAATCCAAAAGATCTCGACCGCATCAAATCAACAGACATTTCCCGAACAGCAACAGAAGAATTGGCTTCAATCAAGCATGTAACAACAGAATCAGAAAACGGAGAAGATGATTCAAAGAAAGAAATTATCAACCTCATCATTCGCTGTGACGTTCTCGGTTCGCTTGAAGCGATCCTGGGAATGCTCGATAAGATCAGGCATGACGACGTTGGTGTAAAGGTGATTCAAAAAGGACTTGGAAACATTACAGATGGTGATGTTGACTCAGCAGAGGCATCAAAGGCAATCCTTATCGGATTCAACGTTCAAACAACAGGATCAGCAGAAGAGCTTGCACGAGACAAAGATGTTGACATCCGCGAGTACAAAATCATTTATAAACTCTTTGAAGACGTACTCTCAGAACTAGAAAAGCGATTGCCGTCAGAGATGATTCTTACAGAGCAAGGACACTTTGAAGTGCTCAAAAACTTCAAAAAGACAGACAATGGCTGGATCGTTGGTGGTCGCGTAAAGGGTGACAAGATCAAGCCAAAGTCCAAGCTTCGTCTTTCTCGAAAGGGTGAGTATATTGGAGAAGGGGAGATCCTCTCAATCCAACTTGGAAGGTCTGAGCTTAAAGAAGGTCAGGTAGGACAAGAGTGTGGAATCATGTTCAAAGGAAAGGTAAAGCCAGAAGAAGGTGATGTGCTCGAGTCATACACAGAAGAGCGCAAAGCAAAGGCTTTCAACATCGAAGGAATCAACCTCCGCTAACAATAGACAAAAAAACACCGCCACCCATTTGGGAGCGGTGTTTTTACTTGGGCGAGTGGGTAAATGGGTGTACAATCTTTGGGCAATAATCTTTCTAATATCTTTTATCGATTTACTTATGTCAGAACAAACATTCACACAGGATAACTTTGACACATCAGTACTTCAGGCCGAAAAGCCAGTACTTGTAGACTTTTGGGCGCCTTGGTGTGGTCCGTGTAAGTTGATGTCTCCGGTTATTGAAGAGCTTGCTGAAGAAACAGAAGAAGTCATTATTGGAAAAGTAAACGTAGACGAAAACGCCGACATTGCGCAGCGCTACAACATCCTCTCAATCCCAACCTTTATTGTGTTCAAGGGCGGACAGGTTGTCGAGCAGTTCTCAGGCGCAATGAACAAAGAGCAGCTCAAAGAAAAATTAGAGAAACACATATAAACAAAGTATTGTCATCTCGAGCGGAGCCCGAAGGGCGAAGTCGAGAGATCTCACATCTTCGAGATTTCTCCACTCGTCAACACAGTCTCCTCGGTCGAAATGACAACGATGTGTATGAATATTGAGAACGTAATCATTATCGGCTCTGGCCCTGCCGGTCACACAGCCGCCATCTACACAGCCCGCGCAGAGCTAAAGCCTCTTCAGTTTGAAGGGCTCCAGCTTGGTGGTCAGCCAGGCGGTCAGCTTATGCTCACCACAGAAGTAGAAAACTTTCCAGGATTCCCAGAAGGCATGCAAGGCCCAGAGTTGATGAGCTTGATGAAAAAGCAATCTGAGCGTTTTGATACAAAGGTTGTGTCTGCTGATGTCACTCGTGTAGATTTTTCATCAACTCCATTCAAGGTTTGGGCGGGCGAGGATGAATACCAGGCAAAGAGCGTGATCATCACAACTGGTGCACAAGCAATATGGATCGGAGTTCCGGGTGAGCAGGAGTATCAGGGCAAAGGCGTTTCAGCCTGCGCTACATGTGATGGATTCTTCTTCCGCGACAAAGAGATCGTGATCGTGGGCGGGGGAGACTCAGCAATGGAAGAAGCAAACTTCCTTACGCGCTTTGCAAAGAAAGTGACAGTCATGCATCGCCGCGAAGAACTCCGCGCATCAAAGATCATGCAGCAGCGCGTATTCGATAACCCAAAGATCGAGTTTGCCTGGAACACAGAAGTAAAAGAAGTCCTCGGAGATGGAAACAAGATCACTGCACTGCGCATCTACAACAACAAAACAGACCAGACGAGTGAGTTTCCGACCGAAGGACTTTTTGTAGCAATCGGTCACAAACCAAATACAAAAATCTTTGACGGTCAGATAGATCTCGACGAAAAAGGCTACATACTCACAGAGCCAGGAACCAGCAAGACAAGTGTCGAAGGCGTATTTGCAGGCGGCGATGTTGCCGACCATGTCTATCGCCAAGCCATCACCGCAGCAGGAACAGGCTGCATGGCCGCACTAGACGCCGAGCGCTATCTCTCCCTGAATGAGTAAATACCAACTACTACCTACCAACTACTACCTACTCACCCTATGAACAATCCTTTTGAAAATGCACTCTCCCAACTGGAGCGTGCTACAGCACTTACAAATTTCGACAAAGACTTCCTCACGCAGGTGCGTCTGCCAAATCGTGAGGTGCGTGTAAACATTCCTGTAAAAATGGACGACGGATCACTCCGAGTTTTTGAGGGCTACCGCGTGCAGTTCAACAACGCTCGAGGACCGTACAAAGGAGGTATTAGATTCCACCAAGACACAGACATCAACGAGGTGAAAGCCTTGGCGTTCTGGATGGCGCTCAAGTGCGCGGTTGTGAACATTCCAATGGGCGGAGGAAAAGGTGGTGTCACAGTAGACCCAAAGGAACTCTCCATCGGCGAGATCGAGAGTCTCTCACGAGGCTGGATGGCTTCCATGTCAGACGTCGTTGGACCACAGCAAGACGTGCCAGCACCAGACGTAAACACCACACCACAGATCATGGCCTGGATGGCAGACGAGTACGAAAAGATCACTGGCGATGCCACAGGAGCCGTCATCACAGGAAAGCCGCTTGAAAACGGTGGATCAGAAGGACGAGGCACAGCAACCGCACAAGGTGGTTTCTACGTCTTCAATGCACTGCGTACACGACTCGGGCTCCCAGAAAACTGCTCAGTGGTTGTCCAGGGATTTGGAAATGCAGGACAGCACGCAGCCAGGCTCTGGGCCGAGGCTGGACATAAGGTAATCGCCGTCTCAGACTCTCGTGCAGCCGTATTCAACGCAGAAGGACTAGATATTCAAGAGCTCATCAACCACAAAACAAAAACTCGATCAGTCGGCGACTTTGCAGGAGGGAAGAATCTCGATCCAAACGAACTTCTCTTCCAAGAATGCGACCTTCTCATTCCAGCAGCACTTGAAAATCAGATCCACGCAGACAACGTTGATAAGATCAAAGCCAAGGCTATTCTCGAGCTTGCAAACGGACCAACAACTCCAGAAGCAGACGACAAACTCTTTGAGCGAGGCATCCCAGTTGTACCAGACATCCTGGCAAACGCCGGTGGTGTAACCGTTTCAACATTCGAGTGGGAGCAGAATGTAAAAGAAGAGCATTGGAGCGAAGAAGACGTATTCGTAAAGCTCAAAGCTATCATGGAACTAGAAGCTGGCATGATTGCAGACGAAGCAGACGAGCTTTCAACGGACCTGCGCCGCGCCGCATTCGTCATCGCCCTGCGAAGACTAGAGGATGCAATGAAATCATAAAAGATAAAAAGAGGCCCTGCGCCTCTTTTTTGATTGCAAAAGAAAAACGCCCCTAATGGGACGCCGTGGGCTGAGACTCAGAGAGTTTGTTTGATCTCTCTTCCAGCCATTGAATGAACCTATTGGTCCAAAAGCGTTGCTTGTGCTGGTGGGGTGTTCGATGAAACCCTTTTTCCTTTTCACCGACACGCATCAGCGCTGGTTGCCAGTCCAGGCAATACTCAGCATTGAAAGTGTTTGTTCCACGGGTAATTTTCTGCCAATCAGCAATGAGCGGTCGTCGCTCAGATCTGACTTGCTCTTCACTGTTGTGCCATCTGCTCTTTAGACCTAGCTGGGATTTGATGCTGATGCATGCACCTTCTTCTTTGCCTGTCAGATGGGTGTAGAGGTCGATGCCCCAGATCACGTCTTCCCTCACAGTCGGGAGGTAGACACAGAGCTGATCTCGCTTGGAAAGATCAACAAGGGTATTCGATGCCGCTTGGGCTCCAGAGATGATCTTGGTCCAGCTCTTGCGAGGAATACGCCGTTCAACAAGCCTCATGAGTTGGGCTTGTTCATCATGGTGAATACCAATCAGTCCCTGGGTAAGGCGATGTTGCATCATAGAACCGATGATTGCGACTACGCGTCCTCCGCTTTTTTTGGGAAGCTGCTTGTAGATCCCAAACAGGATGAGTGCCTCCAGCACCCATACTTCCTTGTTGAGAAGCTGGTCGCGAACATGCGCCAGCTCTGCTTCCAGGATCTGGTCGTACATTGCCACGACCACACCCACAGGAACACGACCGCGATAGTTCGGGATCACAGGAATGGGTTGCAGTGTTTTCGCAATGATCCGAGCAAGCGCATAGAACTCCGAGGAGAAGCTTCTGATCGTGAACTGACTCAGATCGATTCTGTCGTGAGTTACAAGAAACGTCTCAGACAACAGGCCTCCTTATTCTCTGGTAAAAGGGCCAGATGAGGAGATTAGGGAAAAAGACTGTTTCTGTCAAGATTCAAACAGAAAAGACGGCAGCTTGCGCTAACCGTCCGTTGGGCTTACGCCCGTAGTGTGATGAGACCGCGTGGGGCCAGAATCCGCTTGCTTACGATCTGGTACATCAGCTCGCCGATCACCACACCGATGATCAGGCCGCCTGCGACTCCGATTGAGGTGCCGGCTGTGAACTTGGCCAGCGTCGCACCTAGTGCCGAGGCCACACCGATGATGAGGCGTCGCTCTGAGTGAATACCCAGAAACAGTGTGACGATGAAGGTAGCCAGCAGGCTTGCTGTGAACCAGAACCCCTTGTTGATCCAGCCAGGAAGGTTGTAGAAAACCGAGATAGGATGCGCATTTCTACTGAACTTCTCCAGCCAAATGTGATGTTCTACATCCCAATCAGCCTCTGGGCCTTTGGAGATCACTTCAAGGAAGGACATGCCAAAAAAACCAAATGAAACGAATGTGGTAGCGCCACAGCAGACCAGGAAGTACTCCCCGCTGGTGGCGTAGGGTCCTGTAAAGTCATGCGAAAGAAATGCTGCAACGATGGGTATCGTCATCCAGGACCAGATGGAGAAGTACATAGCCTTCTGTGACTTGAGGACCGTGCGCTGCTTCTCATTCAGATTCATCAGGTTCTTGAAGAAAGGTGTTGCCTTGATCTCTTCCCAAACCACGCTCGCTGCGGCCTTGGTAAAACGGATCACGGTCTGGTACTCGTAGGACAGGTAGCCAGCCAGACCACCCACGAGTGCACCGATCCACCACAGGTAAGGGTGAACAGTGCTGATGATCAGGTAGCCAAGAACGCCACCGATAATGGTGGCCAGAGCTGCCTTCAGAGAGTCCTGCATCATGACTGCCTTCCGATCCGTCCTGGACCGAGCTTGTAGAGAACATTCTCCTTGCGGAGACAGAAGATTCTCAAAAAAACATCTCTTTGTCAACCAACCAAACAGAAAAGACGGCAGCTTGCGCTTACCGTCCGTTGCTTACTCGTTGTCATCTCGAGCGAGCGTAGCGAGTCGAGATCATGCGGAGCCCGATCCGGCCTTCAGGCCGGAGATCTCGCAGAGTTCTCAAGTCTTGAGCTTGACCAGTCCTCGTGGCTCGAGCCAGAGCTTGGTCACGACCAGGTAGTTGAGCACTCCCCAGGTCGCACCGATCAGACCTCCGCCTATCAAGGCAAGAGACCCACCGCCCATCAGGTGCACGATCGCCACACCGATGGCCGCATCCACCCCACAGATCAGCCGTGCTTCCGAGTGGATCCCCAGGAACAGGGAGACCACGAAAGTCTTGATGAACCGTGCGAGGATCTTCGTGGTCGAGAGAAGCCATCCAGGGATCTTGGCAGTCACCCTTGGGATCAAGAAGATCGGGAGATTGCCCAGGTATTCCTGAATCAAGTCCTTGTTGGTGTCGATTGGCCTGACCTCGTGCGACAAAGACGATATAGCGATCCCGCAGCTGAGCAGAGTGAATACTCCGATCAGTGCAGTGAGAAGCAGTTCTGTAAACAGGATCGCTTCATAAAAGGGGTGGATGGTCTCCATACCAAGAAAACGAACTCCAAAGAACATGGCTAACGTGAGCGGTGCAAACCATGCATACGTCACAAGCCACATGATCCCCCACGCCTTTGCCTCGTACTTGGCTTCCTCCACCGGCCGCCACGCGCGCAGCTTGCGCCAGCTCACTGGGAGCTCGCGCCAGGCGCGGATCGCGGACGTACGCGCGAAGTAGGTCACGGTCTTGAACTCGTAGGCCAGGTAGCCGACAGCTCCACCTGCGATCATGCCGACCCACCAGAGCCAGTGAACCACAGACTCAGCGATCACCCCACCGATCAGGACACCGATCAGGATGCTCACGAACACCTTCAGAACCTTTGCCATCTTGGCCACACCTTCCGATCCGTCCTGGACCGAGCTTGTAGAGAACATTCTCCTTGCGGAGGGGGTATATTCTATCAAAACAGAACGATTGTCAACTCAGTACTCACCGCACCATTGTCATCTCGACCGAGGATTTTCTATTGACGAGTGGAGAGATCTCGCATATTCGAGATCCCTCGGCTCCGCTCGGGATGACAACAATGTTGGTAGTTTGTCGTATTATTATCAGATGGAATTAAAAAGAAAAGACAATAAACATTGGCTTATCAAGGCCTTTTTGATACGATAGCCTTCGTATGAGCTACAACCACCAAGAGATTGAAAAGAAATGGCAAGATCGTTGGTTTTCTTCCGACATCTTTTATGCCAAAGACGACTCTGATAAAGAGAAGTTTTATTGCCTGATCGAGTTCCCGTACCCATCAGGGGCCGGACTCCACGCTGGTCATCCGCGAAGCTACACTGCACTCGATGTGGTCGCGCGCAAACAGCGGCACCTTGGCAAGAACGTTCTCTATCCAATCGGATGGGATGCCTTTGGGCTTCCAACAGAAAACTACGCAATCAAAACCGGCCGAAAGCCACGCGAGATCACAAAGGAAAACACAGACAAGTTCCGCGAGCAACTCAAGAGCCTCGGAATCTCTTTTGACTGGTCACGAGAGATCGACACAACAGATCCTGAGTATTACAAGTGGACGCAGTGGATGTTCCAGGAGTTTTTCAAAGCAGGACTCACCTACAAATCAAAGATGGCAATCAACTGGTGTGTCTCTTGCAAGATAGGACTCGCCAACGAAGAAGTTGTAGGCGGTGCATGTGAGCGCTGTGGTGGGGAAGTAGAAAAGCGAGACAAAGAGCAATGGATGATCGCAATCACGAAGTATGCAGATGAGCTTCTCACAGGACTAGACGAGGTGAACTACTTGGAGAAAATCAAGACGCAACAGAAGAACTGGATCGGCAAGAGTGTTGGTGCTGAGGTGCAGTTCGAGGTGGTAGACCCACAAGGTCCTGTCACGCCATGGATCAAAGTATTCACCACGCGCCCTGACACACTCTTTGGCGCAACCTACATGGTTCTCGCTCCAGAGCACGAACTCGTTGAGCAGATCACAACAGAAGAACAGCTAACCGAAGTTCTCGAGTACGTAAAAGCATCAAAAGCAAAAACAGACATTGAGCGCGGCAACGATGAAAAGGAAAAGACAGGAGTCTTCACAGGTTGCTTTGCTATCAACCCAGTCAACGGAAAACAAATTCCAGTCTGGGTCGCCGACTACGTAATGTTGGGATATGGAACCGGCGCGATTATGGCAGTTCCTGCGCATGATGAAAGAGATTTTACGTTTGCAAAGAAGTTTGATCTCCCAATCATCGACGTGAATGAAGGCGGTGAAATGTCTTTTGAGGGTGTTGGTATTCTTTTAAAAACTAAAGATGGAAAATTTCTACTTCAGCAGCGAGATGAAAATACAGATCGTAACGCCGGAATGATAACTCCTTTTGGAGGCGGAAGAGAAGAAGGTGAGTCTCTGAGAGAAGCAGCTATTCGCGAGCTTAAAGAAGAACTAAATCTCGATGCCGATTCTTCTAGACTAAGATTTGTAGGTGATCGAATAAGTGATTTTGTTCCAGATGTTCAAATACGGATCTTTGAATATCAACTTGAAGACAAGGAACCAAAAAAAACAAATGAAGGTCGTGGTATTGCACGGCTAAGTAAGGAAGAGATTTTAGCAAACGAAAAAGTTACAGAGTTCACCAAAAATGTAGTCAGTGGGAATTTATCAAGTACAGTCTGGGTAGGTGACGGAGTTGTTGTGAATTCTGAAATTCTAAATGGTCTGAAGATCGTTGAGGCAAAAGAGAAAATTACTTCCTGGCTCGAAGAGAAAAAACTCGGCAAAGCTGCAACCAACTACAAACTACGAGACTGGGTATTCTCACGCCAGCGCTACTGGGGGGAGCCAATTCCACTTGTGCATTGCGATGCATGTGCAGCGCCAGATCAAGAAAAAGTGGTGATCTTCCATGGTTGGGAAGATTCTTCAAAGCACGCGTTCATTCCTGGGCTAAGAGAAGAGCTCGAGAAAAAGAACTACAAAACATTTGCCTTTGACGCCCCAAACCCAATGGAGCCAAAGTTTGATGAGTGGTGGGCATTTGCAGAAGAAAAACTCAAAGAGATCGGAACAGAAAACCTCACAGTCGTTGGGCACAGCATGGGCGGACACCTCGCGTCCAAGCTCTCTGAGAAATACAAATTCAAAAAACTCGTACTAGTCGCACCAGCAGGTTTTAAAGGATCAGAAGAGTACTTCGCGCGGTTTAAAGATGATCTCACAGATGAAGAGATGAATATCTTCCGTTCCTACATGGATCGAGATCTTGATGTAGACAAAGTGAAAGCAAACGTCGGTGAGATGGAAATGATCTTTGGAGAAGACGATAAATGGATATCCAAGGAAATTCAAGATTTCTACAAAACGAGCTTTGGTGACATTGCGAAGATTGAGACGTGGTCAGGCGTTGGTCACATGGGCGGACAAGAAGGTGTAGATCTTGCACACAATATCTCAACACACTTTGATGTAAAAGATTTCTCTGGCTGGATCCCAGTTCCAGAAGACCAGCTTCCTGTCACACTTCCAGATGTCGACAAGTATGAGCCAACAGAAACAGGTGAGTCACCACTTGCAGCGATTGAAGAATGGGTAAACACAACCTGCCCTCAGTGTGGCGGGCCAGCCAAGCGTGAGACAGACACAATGCCAAACTGGGCAGGATCAAGCTGGTACTTCTTGGCATACGCAATGAAGCTCACAAACGATTTCAAATTCCCAATGAGCTCGTACGCTGAGGTTCTCAAAAAGTGGATGCCGGTTGATCTCTACAACGGTGGAATGGAACATGTCACGCTTCATCTTCTCTACTCCCGTTTCTGGAATAAATTCTTGCACGACCGCGGTCATGTGCCAGTAAGCGAGCCATACAAGATCCGTCGAGCACATGGACTCGTCCTTGCAGAAGATGGTGCCAAGATGAGTAAGTCCAAAGGAAATGGAGTCAACCCAGACGATGTTGTGCGCGAGTACGGCGCAGACGCGCTACGTATGTACAGCATGTTCATGGGGCCATTTGAGGAGCCAGCACCGTTTAGCATCAATGGTCTAATCGGCGTGCGCCGCTTCCTCGACAAAGTCATGCGCTACGTTTCAAATTGGAGCGAAAACGATCTCCCCACTTCCCAAGGGGGGAATAAAGGGGGGTTGCCTGAGCTTGCGGGAATTATCGAGCGACACATCAAAAAAGCCTCAGACGATATCGACGCATTCAAGTTCAACACAGCCGTCTCCACGTTCATGCAGCTCTTCAACGAACTCGGCGACAAGTCGTGCACAAAAGATCAGCTCAAGAGAATCATCACGGTCCTCTGTCCATTTGCACCACACATCGCAAACGAGTGTTGGGAGATGATCGGGGAGACAGGTTTGGTGGAAGAGCAAAGCTGGCCAGAGTTTGATGACACACTTCTTGTGCGTGACACAATCGAGATGGGTGTGCAGGTAAACGGGAAGGTCCGTGCCAGCATACAGCTCGCTCCGGATGCAGACGAAGCTACAGCAAAAGAAATCGCACTTGTAGAAGAAAACATTCAAAAGAATATCGAAGGAAAAGAAATCGTAAAAGTCATCTACGTTCCAGGAAGAATCTTAAACATCGTTGTAAAATAACTATGGCGCATTTACCAGAGCAGGCAGAAAAAGTATTTGATGGCGTCATATTTGATGTTTATCAATGGGAGCAAGAGCTCTACGATGGAACCACAGCAACATTTGAAATGCTCAGAAGAAACGATGGGGCAGAGGTCATTGCAATCAAAGATGACAAGATCATGATCCAGATCCAAGAGCAGCCGCTCAAGCCAGAGTTTGTCTGCTTGCCAAGTGGAAACATTGAGGATGGGGAAGACGCGCGCACTGGTGCTGCGCGAGAGCTCCTGGAGGAAACAGGTTATGTATCAGACGATTGGGATCATTACAGTGCACGCAACCCCTATTCAAAATACGATTGGACAATGAACGTGTTCATCGCACGGAGCTGTCAGTACCAGCAAGAGCCAGAGCTCGACGGCGGAGAAAAGATTCAGCTCGAATGGGTAACATTCGACGAACTCCTTGAACTCGTTGACTCAGGAAAGATGGATCGCATCGAGCAAGAGCTGCGCGCACAGCTCATTCGCGCCAAGTACCACAAGCCAAGTTACGAAGAGATTAAGAAAAGAATTTTCGGCTAGGTTTCCACAGACAAACTATTGACAGATCTTCAGGCTCGTGATGGAATAGATACAGCAAGTGAGGTAAGAAATTACTTCCACACTTGGTGTCCCAAAACTCCCCAAACAACTTTTTGTTGTGGGGAGTTTTTGGTTAACCCAGGCCACGGGCCTGTGGAGGTAAGGGCAACCTCACTTGTTTTGACACCAAGAGCTACGGGTTCGATTCCCGTCAGGTCCACCAGGATCAAGAGATTCGGCCTGGGATCCAGCAAACCCAAAACCCATCTTTTGTGGGCGGGTTTGCTGTTTTGCGCGGATCTGCTAAAGTTCACTTCCTATGAATCTTGTCATTATTGGAACCGGATACGTTGGACTCACCACAGGAGTTGGATACGCCACACTAGGGCACAAAGTGGCGTGTGTTGATATTGACCCAAACAAGATCGCTAAGCTCGACCTTGGCCAGGTGCCGTTCTATGAACCAGGCGTTCAAGAAGCACTCAAGGATCTACAAGAGCAAGGTCGAATCATGTTTACTACTGACCTGGAAAGTGTGATCAACCAGGCTGATGTCATCATGATTGGTGTGGGTACTCCGCCAAAAAGTACCGGCGAGGCAGACCTTTCGGCAGTACATGCAGTTGCATCTCAGATTGGAAAGCTTCTCGAACACGAAGCAGTGATCGTGATAAAGAGCACAGTCCCGGTTGGAACAAACCGTAGTGTTCTCAAGACAATTCGTGAGAACATGAAAGAAGCTGGAAGAGAAGATCTCACAAGTTTGATCAACATCGTTTCACTCCCAGAATTTTTCCGAGAGGGAACAGCGATGAAAGATTTTCTTGAGCCTGATCGTATTGTGATCGGATCAGATGATGAGGTGGCGGCGCAAACAATCGACAAGCTTCACGAAAAGATCAATGCCCCTCGCGTACACACAACCATCGAGAGTGCAGAGCTCATCAAGTATGCTGCCAACGCGTTTCTTGCTACAAAGATTTCCTTCATCAACGAGATCGCTAATCTGGCTGATCGTGTTGGCGCTGATGTACGCGACATTGCTACGGGAATAGGTCTCGATAACAGAATTGGGCCTCACTTTCTGCGAGCTGGAATCGGCTACGGAGGCTCATGCTTTCCTAAGGATGTCTCCGCTCTCGCTCAGCAAGCCTGGTCAAAGGGGTATGTATTTAAACTCCTCGACTCAGTGATTGAGGTAAATAATCGACAACGGACACTCTTTTTTCAAAACATTCAAAGCGTGATTGGTCCAATCAAAGGCAGAAAGATCGCTGTGTGGGGGCTATCATTTAAGCCCAACACAGATGATATAAGGGAGTCTGCAGCACTCGACATTGTTCAGCTTCTGATTGCACACGGAGCTGAGGTTGTTGCCTATGATCCAGAAGGCATGGAGAGCGCAAAAAAGATTTTGCCAGACTCTGTTGAGTTCGCTCCAACTGCTGTAGATGCCACCGCCGGTGCAGAAGCGCTTGTGGTTCTCACAGAGTGGTCTGAGTTTCAAGATGTCTCTTTTGATGCGGTGAGATCTCGCATGATCAATCCAATGATTTTCGACGGGCGCAATCATCTCGCAAGCCTCAGACTCGATCAAAAAGGATTTGCCTACTTCGGCGTAGGACTATGCCTCTAGACCGCATTCGACTATCACCATCAAAAACACTCGCCACTTTTTTGGCGGTGTTTTGTTTTGGTGTCTTGCTGGGAGCTTTCACAAACACCCTTGTCACTTCAATTGGCATTTTGTTCATCATAATTCCGTTTGCTGCGGGGCTTCTCATACCAAACAAAAAACATAAGCTTCTCCTGTTCCTGTTTGCAATGCTTATGCTCGGTGTGTTTCGCCATCACCAAGCCTTGCTTCCACCAAACGTACCAACCGTTGCTGATCACACAGGCATCTCCACGCGCGTGGAAGGCATCATTGCAGCAGAGGTTGAGTTTCGAGAGCAGAGCCAGCGTGTGGTGATCGATAATGTCAGAGTGGTAGACGAGAGCGTTGAAGGTAAGGTGCTGGTCCAGCTCCCGCTCTACCCTCAGGTAAGCTACAACGACACGCTTATCTTTAATTGCACACTAGAAAAACCTGAGCCCTTCAACGGTTTTGCCTACGATCAGTATTTAGCATCCAAAGGGATCTTTGCCACCTGCCCCTTCCCACAGTTTGTTGATGTGATCGAATCCAACCAGTTTTCAATCGTTGGAGCTGTGCTCAAGATCAAGACATTCCTGCTCACTCAGCTAGACAAGCTTGTCCCAGAGCCTCACTCAAGTTTCCTCTCAGGCCTACTTTTTGGAGGAAGCTCCTCACTCAGCACTGATCTCAAAGATGATTTCTCGCGCACGGGAACCTCTCATATCCTGGCAGCATCAGGATTTAACGTCTCTCTTTTCTCGCTCGTCTTCCTAGGCTGGATCCTGCAAACCCCACTGGGCAGAAAGCGCGGTCTCATGCTCACAGGCCTCCTGCTCATCGTCTACACCATCACAGCCGGCGCTACACCCGCAGTGATCCGCGCAGCCATCATGGGGCTTCTTGTTCTAATCGAGCGCTGGATCTCACGCAAGGCCCTCATGACAAATGTAATCTTGCTAGCCGGAGCACTCATGCTTCTTGCAAACCCACTGCTCCTGCTAAATGACGTCGGATTTCAACTCTCCTTTGTCGCAACCACCGCACTCCTTCTCTATACAAAACCACTAGCTGAGAAACTTACGTTAATACCAGAACGACTGGGGCTCAGAGAATCCTTCTCAGCATCCCTAGCTGCCATCATCGCTACTCTCCCAATCGTAATCTATCATTTTGGCCAGGTTTCACTCATTGCTCCAATCGCCAACCTGCTCATTCTCCCGCTTGTGCCTTACGCAATCGGCTTTGGAATTTTTGCGCTCGCAGTCTCTGTTGCATCTCCTGCAATCGGTACGCTTCTTGCAGCACCAACCTGGGCACTCTCGCTCATTATGCTCTGGGTTCTTACTGTGCTAGGCAGCATTGATGTGTTTGTGCTCTCAGTTGAAGCCACTGCGATCATTGCGGTGTGCTCACTTATCTTTCCAGTCTCTCTTGAAATAATGAGACGTTCATATGTCCATTCGTAGAGCAAAGCCAAAACGATTGGTAAACAAACAGATCGAGCGCGCGCTCGTGGCCGTGATTGGTTTAGCTCTTGCATTTATGCTCGCGTTCCTCTCGTCTTCTGGAATCGAGCGTGTGGATGATCAAACAATGCAGATATGGTTTTTTGATGTAGGCCAAGGCGATGCAACATTTATCATTACACCAAACGGAAAACAGATTCTTGTTGATGCTGGACCGAGTGCGAGTGTACTTTCAAAACTAGGGAGTGTTATGCCTTTTTGGGATCGTTCAATCGATGCTATTGTCCTCACGCATCCAGACGCAGATCACATTACAGGTTTTGCTAAGGTGCTTGAGCGATACACGATTGCTTCTGTGATTGAATCTGGCGCAGACGCAACAACAGCGATTGCAAACGAAGTTGATCTTGCGATTGAAAACGAAAACGCACAGCATGTGTATGCAAGCGCAGGAGATGAATTCACTATCGACAATGTCCTCTTTGAAATTCTCTGGCCACAAACAATCAAAGAAGGGGAGATCGTTCAAGACAGAAACGAAGCGTCAGTTGTTCTACGGATCACCTATGGCGAAACCACCGTTCTTCTCACAGGGGATGCTGAGGAGCAAACCGAGCTAAACATCCTCGAAGACCTTAGGCCTGTTGATGTGCTCAAAGCCGGTCATCACGGCTCAATCTCCTCAAGTTCAACTGAGTTTATTTCAGTTCTGCGTCCACGCCAGAGCGTGATTTCATGTGGGATAGACAACCGTTACGGACATCCGCATCCCATTGTGATTGAGCGGCTTGAATCAATTGATTCAGGGGTTTGGAGGACAGATTTTGAGGGCGATATCCTGCTTTCTTCAGACGGGGGGGAGCCAATTCTTCGCGCAGCACCCTTGATGTTTTAGGATGGCTGTGGTATTTTTTGGGCGAAAATAATATTACTTTTATTATGTCAGACACACAAAAGACACTTGTACTTCTCAAGCCAGATGCACTCCAACGCGACTTGCTTGGACAGATTGTAAATCGCTTTGAGCGAAAAGGAATGAAGATCGTTGGAATGAAGTTCATCCGACTCGACAACAATCTTCTAGACGAGCACTACTCACATCTTTCAGACAAGCCTTTCTTTGACTCACTCAAAGCATTCATGATGCAGACTCCTGTTGTAGGAATGGTGCTTGAAGGTCATGAGGCTGTAACAGAGGTGCGAAAGATTGTTGGTTCAACAAACCCACGTGAGGCTGATGCAGGAACAATCCGCGCAGACTATTCAATGAACGTTCCATCAAACCTCATCCACGCTTCAGACTCAGAAGAAACAGCAGCAGCAGAGCTCGAGCGTTTCTTCCTCCCAGAAGAAATCTTCGACTACGAAAAGATCACAGACCGATATATTTTCGGAGAAGGCGTTTAAACTCGACAAGAAAAACTCATCTGGCAACGGATGAGTTTTTGATTTGTCCTTTGACGATCGGAGTCATTTCTGATAGCCTTGTTTTTGCGTTTCGCATTCACGACAATCAGAGGGGTATCACGCGAAAATGGCATCGACACAGAAAAAGTTGGAAGATGTGTACTCAAGCCTGTCTGCGACAGCAAGGGCCTGGCTGCTCAGCGGCAAGATTACGCTCGATGATGCAGAGACCATGACGCAGGAGCTGATGAGCGAAGACGACGTGTTCGTCTGGGTCAAGCAGCATCGCTTCACCAAGCCCTGGATCCAAGAGATCTACGGCGAAGCAATGCCTGACAGCGCTCACCTGATCAACGACATCCTGGCATGGGAACTGATCAATCCCATCGCCACCGAGATGTTCATGCAAGGCAAGCTCACGCTCGAGCAGATGCGCATGGCAGCAGCCTTGCACATGGGGCGACGCAGAACACGCATGCTCAGCATGATCAACGACCCAGACATGGTGCCCAAGCGCCGTGCTCAGGCCAAGAAGGCCAGAAAGGAAGCAGCTGCTCGCCGTCTGCCAAAGCCCCAGAAGCAGCCAGCTAGCTACCGCTGGAAGAGTCGGCCTTCTGCCACTCTCGTCATTTCCGGTGAAGAGATCCGGATCTGATCCAAGCTCACAACGCGCCCGCAGGCTTTGCTTGCGGGCTTTCTCATACAAGAAATTTTGACATCGCAAACAAGTACTGGTAGCCTACTACTAGCTATGACTACACACACAAACACATTTTTCTGGAGCTTCTTCTTCCGCTAAGCGGGGTGTGTTTATCTTAGTCTAAGCTCAAAGCTTCAAAGATCAACCGCCTCCAAGCGGTTGTTTTGTTTGTCACGGAGGAAAAGTGACCCAACAAGCCATCAGTCTTCTCACTGGAAAGCCTCTTATTCGCAATGCCACACCGGCCGATATTCCTGGTATCAACAAGCTGTTCACTGACGAGTATGGTGAAGGATACCCTTATCAGATCAACGGGCTCAATAAAGACCACATCGATATTGTTGCCGAGCTCTTCGGCGAGATCGTGGGGTATGCAAGAGCTGTGCCTTACGGACACTATACTCACGTCTGGGAACTTGGTGGCCTGGTTGTCAGGCCAGACTGCCGTCGCATGGGAATCGCGCGAAGCTTCACGATTGAGCGCATTTGTCAGCTCAAAGCGATGGGCGTTAAGACGCTCGTCTCTGAGTCAGTCGCATGCTACGAAAACTGCGCATCCCAGCACAACCTGGTGGCATTTGGGTTTAAGCCTCATGGCATTCTTCCATTCCAGCATCCCTGGATTCGACCTGAGTATCATGGAGAGCAGCCTCTCTCCCTCGTGCTCATGGTTGGCAGTCTCAATGGTGGAACAGGGTTTGGAAGGCGCAAGCTCAGCATGACCAGCCCAGACTACAAGGCGGCGCTACGGTTTCTCAATCGAACCGATCTGCGCCCACCATGGGCTTGGACACGTGAAGCAAAGATGCCTGATGTACTCTCAAGCAAACCCAAGCAGACAAACGGCATCACCGGATCCTCTTTCGTGGATGTACCCATTAACTGGATGGCTTCCAGGTCAGTTGCACATGAGCTGCGCGAGGACGGATATCGTTTCAGCGCGATCTTGCCAGGCTTTGGTCGCACTCAAACAGGGGAACACTACGACCTGCTACGCCTTTACAAGCCGCCCAAGGCCTGCAGGCACAACCACGCGTTCGCCAAAGTACATGTCCTACCCAAGCTCGAACCGCTCAAGCAGTTCTGCATGAGTGAGCTCACTTACTGAAGGGGCCACACCAGCCCCTTCTTTCTATTTATGATTTGACGCACAGAATCGTCTGTGGTCCAATAAAGACACAAACAAATCCATTCCTCCCCTCAACAATCCAGAAGGTTGTGAGGGTTTTTGTTTTGCCTAAGAAAAACTGAATCTTTTTCGTACCTACGAAAAAAAGTCATATGTGCAAAGAGGAAAATACAAAAAAGAATTTAATCACATCAACCTTAAATTATCTAAAAGACGGTGCGTGCGAAGCAGATCGGTTGTTCGATTTATGGGCCGGTGGATATCGGAAAAGGAAAAGTATGCTTTGCGACAGAAGTTATCAAAATGAAAGAAACAGACTTCGCTATCTAAAAGAGAAAGAGCTCATCCGGATTAAGAAGAAAGAAAAGAGGGTAATTGTTGAGTTGACTGAAAGGGGGCTTAGTGAGCAGAAACAAAGAGAAATATCAACTAGATCGAAGTTACCCATCTCTCAAGTGTGCATTGTTACCTATGACATACCAACCACCTCAAATAAAGGTCGAGATGCTTTTAGATATTTTCTTAAGCAACTTGGTTTCAAGAAAAGAAATCAAAGCGTTTGGGAATCTGAAAAGGATGTCGTAGCTGAAATAATGGACTTTGTTAAAAGAACAAAGCTTGAAGATTGGGTTTGTGTCTATATTGGTACCAAGTTGTAAAATGTTGACTTTTGTTCGTACCTACGAAAATTAGTCAACATCATTTCTGCGTTTCTTGCGTTCAAGAAACGGGGGTGACTGTTTCTCTGGTGTAGAAACCAAATATCTAGCACAACAGACTGTTGTATATTCACATACTCAAACACTTCCAAGAGGATGAACACGCATTGTGCTCACGCTCGAGTATACAAGAGAAGGGTAAAGCCTTCTCTTTCTATTTACACCAACTGTGTAAAAACAGTGGATGAACAGGGGAGTACTTACCCTTGAAAAACTTGCTGCAACCTGTCAGAATGCTATATTTAATTATGCCTTACGGTCGAGTGGGTGAGTTCCATTCACAACAACCTAAACCTGGTCTGGGAATGCGTGGCTTTGGCAACGCAACAGGACCAACCCGGTTCATCCGACTGATGTGGACGACATGGTGGATACAACAAGCTGCCATCATCGCTACTGTGCCGGATAGATGCTTACCCGAAAGAATTTCAAACAGGGATACTCGTCAAACCGAACATGAACCCGTTATCAGTGGGCCGCCCACTTCACCGCTAGGCACCAAAAACCACCCAGTCATGGGTGGTTTTTTTGTTGTATCCATTGACAAATGAACATTTCGAAAGTAAGCTGCTCCTCTGCTCCTTTCACCTACGGAGGCGAAAAAACGCAGATGGCTATTCGAAAGAATCCATACCTTCGCGCTGCAGCAGTTCTCAACAGGCAGAACATTGTTGGGGCGGTAGACAAACAAGTCGTTCAAGCTTACTTCCAAAAAGCCGCGACCAATGCTGAAGCTCCCAGTTGGATCATTCTGCTCTCTGCAAGAGCACTCGCCAGGCATTTCAATCAGCTTGGCATCCAAGAGATGGGCACAGCGACCTACGTTGCACACGGCATCCTCAATGACCACACACAGCTTTGGGGTGGGAACAAGAATGTTGCCCTTGGAGCGTTGGCCATAGCCGAGCGTCTAGGTTTCCGACTGGACACCCACAAAGACACGATGTCCATGTTCAGAAAGCTGCGTCAGGCGCTGGCCAAGCACATGTACTCGCTTCCAACAGATTCAGGGCCAGAGGTCTTGGAGCAGTTGAATGAAGGTATCGACAAGAACCTGGTCGAGAGCACGCTGACTTGGATCTCGCGTTGGCGAGAGGCACTGCAGGTGATGACACTTCTTGCGATCTCAGACAGTGAGGATGCTGAGCAGGGTGATGAGGACACACCAGACCTCTATGTACCCATTCATCTTCCAGCGCTGTGCGTCGACCTTTTCATGAGTCTGGATCTTGTTCAACGACTCACAGACACAGTAGAAGTGGGGATCAATGACGGGGGGACAGACTGTGTTCTGACCTACAGCATGCACCATGTCTGGGTGGTTCTCCAAGAGCTCGCACACATGGGTGTGCAGGAACAGATGATCCGCAAGTTCGTTGATCGTCATGACCTGCACGTACTCCTTTGGATCAGTGAGTTCTATGGAAACGTGATCGATCGCAGTGTGTTCACTCAGTTCGCCATGCGTCCTCACATCATCCACGATCTCTCCCGCGAGCAGATTGCAGATCTGGTCCGTGAGTGGAAGTCGCTTGATGAGAAGGTTCGTCTCGACAAGTTCGCCAAGTTCGGTACAGCCGAGGCTTACCTGGCTTCTCTGCCTTGCAGGCCGACGCCCGCTTGGGAAGACAAGGACGAGGACACCGAAGAGATCCTTCCACATCTGGTCGGATTTCGATCTGCTCCTCCAGAACCAGAACCCCAGCTCGTCCCTGACGGACTGGACTGGGACTGGATCATGGCAGAGCTCATGGTCGAGGACCTACTCCCGGATCTGGACCCGCGCCTCACGCGCATCTTGATCGTGCATGGCCTGCTTCGCCAGGGTGACCGCATGTCTTTCATGAATCGTTTGCCGTCTCGTGACCGCAAGCGCATCTGGAAGCAATGCCGCGATGCTGGCTGCGACTCATCTGAGCTCGACAGTATTCGCGACGAGCTCGAAGCTTGCGGACTGATCGTCCGAAAGGACAACAAGTACTCCTTGGCCAGCCAGGTGAGTGTTTCCAACGAGCTCCACGTTCTCCACGACCGCATCCGCGCACTCAGCGAGAAATACGCCGAGTAAACGACAAGAGGCCAAAAAAGCCTCTTTTTCAATACTGTTGATACTTTACTTGACTAAAGCACAGGCCCATGATAGCCTTATGCCATGCGAGTAGAAACACCTGACAAAGAAGCACTCTTCTCTGCGATTCTTAGCCTAGAGTCTCAAGAAGAATGCAAAGCCTTTTTCCGCGATCTCTTAACACAAACCGAGATCGAAGAGTTTGCTTTGCGCTTCAAAACCGCGTGCATGCTCACAGACGGTGTTACTTATCAAGCCATCCAGGATGAAACAGGCCTTAGCTCCACGACCGTAGCTCGCATTTCAAAATGGCTAAACTCAGGTATGAACGGATACAAACTAGCAATCGATCGCGTACATCATCATGACTCCTAACGAGGCGTCCTGATTTAACATATCTTCAAGACGTCTCACTGAGAGACGTTTTTTGATTATCTAACTTTCACCCCCCATTGTCATCCCGAGCGGAGCCTCTTCACTCACCTCACCTTGTCATCTCGAGCGGAGCCTCTTCACTCACCTCACCTTGTCATCTCGAGCGGAGCCCAAAGGGCGGAGTCGAGAGATCTCGTATATTTGAGATCCCTCGGCTTCGCTCGGGATGACAAAGGAAGTAATAAGAAGAATTTAAAATAGAATAATTCTCAAATCATATGAATCAAATACTACTTATCGCAGCAACACACGGCGACGAACCAATCGGTGTGCGTACGCTCGAGTCTCTTGAGAAAAAACGAGACGACTTCGATTGGATCATAGGCAACCCACCGGCCTACGAGGAGAACAAACGCTTCACAGAAGCCGATCTCAACCGCAGCGCCCCGGGCATGTTTACAGGCGCCACCTACGAGTCGCGCCGCGCCGCCGAGATCACCTCGCTTGCAAAGCAATACGACTACACGATCGACCTTCACGGCGCGCCGCAGGATTGCGGAATCTTCACACTTCTCACAAATCCAAGCGAAGCCAACCTGCGCCTGGCCGCCATGATTGACCTGGACCGAATCGTAATCTGGCCAGCCATCACCCCAGATCTAAGTGGGCCGCTCTCAGAGTTCTTCCCAGTCGGCCTGGAGATCGAGTGTGGACTCAAAGATGATCCCCAGACTCAGATCAAGCTCGAACGCGTGCTCACAGATCTTCTTGAAAACCGAGAAGTGCTGGCCAGGCAAGACGCAAGCAAGACTCTCAAACAAAAAGAGATCTACGAAGTCTACGGAGAGCTCCGCGGCGACCCCGGGGTCAAGCTCAAAGAGTTCCAAGAGGTGACTATTGCAGGCGAGACGTTCTTCCCGCTCCTGATCGGTGCATACGATGATGCCTACGGCGTCACCTGCTACAAACTAAAAAAACGTTCTGCACAGTCGTTACTTTTGTAACGGCTCCAGGACTGGATGCTCGAATACCTCGAGTCTCCAGGTCTGGAGGAACCCATGACCATCGTCCTGTTCGATCCCACGCGCGACATGCAGCGCGTCGTCTCTCTCTACAAGCAGTGCTTTGCCGAGCCACCCTGGAACGAGCGCTTCGATCCCATCGAGCTCAAGAGAGAGTTCGAAGAAATGCTCACCTGGCCTGACACAAGGTTCCTGGTCTGCATGCACGAAGGAAACGTGATCGCAGCAACGCTCGGGTTCCATGTTCGTCGCAAGCCAGACATTCTCGAGCTCCTCGACCCCATCGACCAGAACAGCTTCTACGCAGCCGAGCTCTTCGTGGACCCGCGCGCCCGCCAGCGCAAAGTGGGCTCAGAGCTCCTCACCATCTTGCTCTCACTAGCCAGACACCAGGGGCTCGAGCGGGTGACGGTCAGGACCAGCACAGCCCAGAGCATCGTGCAGCATCTGTTCCTAGGCAACATGGGTTGCAAGATCGTGGCCACTCAAGACGTCATCTCCACCAAATGGATAGATGATCGTGAGCTTCAAGTCCCTGACCAACGCATCATCATGACCGGCAGGATTCCAGTGCGCATTGAGCGCCTCGCCCTCATGGAGACGTACTACACAGGCATGTGTAGTCGCTAACAAACCTCGCCATCGGCGGGGTTTTCTATTTGTGATATCATCGATCCATATGCGAGCAGTCATCCAACGAGTCAAACAATCTTCAGTCACCGTCGATGGGGAAGTCGTCGGCAAAATCGATCAAGGCCTCCTGGTCTTGCTTGCGATCCACACAGACGACACAGAGCCAATGATCGAAAAGATGGCGCACAAAATCGCAAACCTGCGCATCTTCGAGGATGACCAAGGCAAGATGAGCCGCTCAGTCCAAGACGTCGGTGGCAGTGTGCTCGTGGTCTCTCAGTTCACACTCTACGGCGATGTGCGAAAAGGAAACCGACCAGGCTTCAGCGCCTCTGCTCACCCAGACAAAGCCGAGCCCTACTACGAAAAAGTCACCGAGGCTGTCCGTGCTCAGGGTCTCCCAGTCGAAACAGGAACCTTCGCAGCCATGATGGACGTCTCGCTCACAAACGACGGTCCAGTCACCATCATCGTAGATTTATAAAATCAAACAATCAGAAAACCCGTCTCTCCTGCGTGGAGGGGCGGGTTTTTTCGTTCACGGATCATCAATCGAGTCCTGCGTGGTTGGTTGCGTCGCGATCTTGATCTCCTCGCCGGATATGCAGTCAACGAACGCCAGAACACCGCCTCGCTTGGGCTTCAGGGCGATCCAGTTCTGTCCGATATGCAGCATCTCTGCAGTGCGCTTGAAATGTACTTCGAGCGTGGCAATGATCTGGCCGTTGTGAACCCTCACAGATCCTGCGAGCAGCTTCCATCCATTGATGTTCGCGCCGCGCGGAGGATTGCCCTTCACTGCGCCGCATCGCGTGCAAAAGGGAAGTGTGGCACCTTCTCGCTGGTGATAGGAGTTGGTGCACGGCTTGTAGAGATGGATGCCCATTCCAGGCATTCTCGGAGCAGACAATCGCAGGTGAACAGTACCCCGAAATCCATCAGTGCTGTAGGCAGTCTCACCGGTCATGCCCATTGTGATGGTTCCGCTTGAGTTTCTCACTATCGACCACGTAGGTGACGACATGTGCGCCCCTTCTCGTCTTAGACGTGTTTCCTCACCCGACGTTACGAGACAATGGGAATGATGTCAACCATCTTAATTAAAACACAGACAATAAAAATACTGACAAAATTTCGTACCTACGAAAAATAGTTAACAAACAAACAGCAACATATTTCTTGAAAAGTGAGGTATAAATAAAAAAATGTTGACTTTATTTCGTACCTACGAAAAAAAGTCAACTAATTGAAAAGCCCGCACCTCCGAAGAGGGGCGGGCCGTTTTCGTGCGTGCCTGAGCTCAGTCGCCCAGGAAGTTGAAGCCTTCGCGCTGGAAGACTGGCATGGCCGCGCGCTTGTGGCGCGACCTGCGCATCAGTTGCAGGAACCGCTCGCGCTTGCCATTGATGTCCTCCATGGCCAGCACGGCTTCCTCGCCGCCGACCGCGAACACGCGAGCGAACGTGTCGAGGGTCTCGTAGGTCATGTCCAGGTCAGCCTCGTCGCTCTGGCGCTGACCGTTCTCGTCCTCGCCTTCGAGGTCCGCGCTCGGCACCTTGTCGATGATCCACTGCGGAGCACCCAGCATACGCAGGATGGCCCACACATCGCTCTTGACGAACTGCTGCAGCGGACCGAAGTCGCCATCAGCATCGCCGCCACCCTTGGTGTCGTAGCCCACGATGGTCTCGGACCAGTTGCAGGTGTTGACGAACAGGTAGCCGTTCATCTCGGCCCACAAACGCCCCACGGTCGTGCGAAGGCGCGCCTTGACATTGCCCTTGGCGACCTTGATGGCCTTCTCGCGGTCTTCGTCCGAGAGAGCGTCCAGTCGAGGAGTGCTCTCCGGAAGCTGTGCCTCCTCCATGAGCGTCGCGAACGTGCGGTCGAGCGCGCGGTCGATGCAGCGCACACCAACGAGCTCGCAGAGCCTGTGGGCATCGATCAGGGCGTGCTCAGACGACCCGATCGGAATACACAGACACAGCACATTCTCCGCTCCCAGAGCCTCGACCAAGATGTACATGGCCGCACAGCTATCCGAGCCACCGCTCATGTTGAGCAGCACACGCGTGATACCGATGGAGCGCAGGAACTCACGGACCCACACGATCATCTCGTCGAGTTCTTCGCGGGTAACGGATTTGAGCATGGGGGTATTGGACATGATTTCCTCCAGCGCACTTGGCGCGTTAATTTTCCCACGAGCTTCCCATCGATGTGATGAGACTCTCGTTGAAACCCCCGACCATCAGCATGCGTTGCTGTGGTCAGGGAAGGGGGCCTACTCCAGGCCCTTGAGCATGGTGCTCAGCAGGTACTCCACCGTGGCCTGCGGATCGATGACCTGGTGACTCTTCGCGGTCTGGCCGATCACCAGCACGCGGTAGTCGTCGTCAGCACCGACCTTGACGCGCACCGGAGCGAAGTGCTCCTCACGCACGGACTTGATGGCGGCCATGATGGCGGTCTGGTCGTAGAGGTTGAAGACACGGATCTTCTCCCAGATTCGGTCATCGCCGTCCAGGTCTTCCACGTTCTCGGCGCCGCCACAGAAGACGTTGCCGAACCAGATGGGATCACCGACCTTGCCGGGCACGCAGGGCAGGCCTTCGCGACCTTCCTTGTCGTCTCCCGGGAGGTTGCAGCGATGCCAGAGGTGCTGGATGAGCGCCTCCTGCATGGCTTGCAGGCGGATGCCCACCGGGTGACCCGTGTCTGCGAACTCGTCGTAGCAGTCGCGCGGGCTGGCCGCGGCGTAGGCAGCGTGCTTGGAGATGATGGCCAGGGGGATGCCCAGCTCCTGCAGGGTGCGGAACGCGTAGATGGACGCGCCTTCGTCGTGCTTGTTGTTCACGGCCGCGAACCAGGGGGTCAGGTAGCCGTCGTTGTCGAAGACGAAGTTGCCACGATCATCCACGTCCGCGCCGCCCATCATGGACACGCCGCGCAGCTTGCGCTCGAGCAGGTTGATATAGCGGGGCTGGCCCTCGGCCTCGCGCAGGTACTGAGCGATATCGCTCATGCCACCAGCGCACACGAACACCACGCTGCTGTTCGGCGCGCCCTCGAGGGTCTGCCAGAACAGGTCGCTTCCCGTGGGGAAGTCCATCTCGTCGCTGATGTACGGGACATCGAACTGGACGTCCTCGTTGGTCTGACGCGCGCCGAAGTTGGCACCGATGGCCACCGGGACGTGGCTCATGCCGAGCTGGTCCAGGGTGCCGCGGGCCACGCGAGCACGCATCTGAGCCGGGTTGCGGTGCACGATCACACCACCGAGCTTGATCTCGCCCATGGCCATCAGGCCAGCGAGCATCACCAGGGAACCTTCCTCATCCGGATCGTTGCCGGTTTCGCCATTGAACAGGATGATGGGGCGGGTGGAACTGAGGGACATACTGCTTCTCCATGTATGTGAGCCTGGCAAGCGGGCACACCATGTGCTTCGCTTATTAGGTCATCCTTCTGCATCAGAGTCAGAGAAGTTCTGACACTGGTGGAAAGGGGTAAGCCGCGCGTGAGCACAGCTTACCTCGTTGCGTCTTGGGTCTAGCCCTGACGCTTGTTCAGGAGGCGCTTGAGCGCGCCACCCAGCAGGTTGTCGTCGACCTTGCGGGCGAGCCAGCGCAGGTCGTCGCGGTTCTTGATCGCCTCGAGCACCTCGTCCATCTTGCGACACAGGTCCTCGGCCATGTTCTTGATCTTGTCAATGTCCTCACCCTGGTAGAGGGAGAGTGCGATCAGGAGCTTGGCGTCCGTGAGCTTGTACAGCTCGTCCCAGGGCATCACGTGAACCTTGATGTTCTCGTAGTCGCCCTCACCACCGTCCGAGCCCTGGATCTCGTCGATGACCGAGTCGTCGACCAGGAGCTTGAGGTGGTAGAAGCCCATCCTCTCGTTGCAGCCACCTGGCGAGATCCAGATCGGGTCCTCACACAGAGGCCTGATGTTCTCGGAGGTGAACATGCCGCTCAGGGCCGGGACTTCTTCCTCGAGCTCGTCGATGGCCTTGCCCTTGAAGTTGCCGTCGCCGTCCATCATGCCAGCCGGGGTCTCGAGCAGGTAGCCGCCCGAGGGGAAGCGAGCCTGACGCGTGAGCACGGCGTAGCGCTTGCCGGTGTGGGTCATCAGCTCGACCAGGATGGCCACGCTGTCACCACGCAGGAACACGGCGCCCGGGACGAAGTTGCCGTCCGCATCGGTCACCTCGGCGTTGAGGTAGATGAAGCCGGGGCGCGGGCCGAACATGGTCACGCCAGCGATCTCGATGCTGTGGACGGTCAGCTCCTCGTCGATGGTCGAGAGCCACTGCCGGAACAGGTCCGAATCGACGATGGTGGTCAGGCGCACACGCCCGCTCTTGAGGGGGGTGGTATCGCGCACAACGATCTTGTGGTTGCTCGAGGTCACTGGGACCCGATTGCCATTGATCTCCATGAGCATCTGCTGTCTCCTTCGGATCGTGTTCCCAGGGTGCATCCCTGAGTCAAAACACGATGGAAAGGGGTGTACGCGCGAAGCGCACACCAGTTGGGCTAGTTGCCCACGTTGAGCTTGATATCCAGGTGGATGTGCCTGTCCAAGCTGATCACCTGAATGGTTCCGTCAGAGCCACTCAGCTCGTCGGTGGGGATCGAGTCGCTCACGTAGAGCACCTTGATCGGTCCGTTCTTGGTGAAACGCTTGATCGCGAGCTTTGGCACTACCAGGTGGGGGGAAGCTGCGCGAACTTCACGTGCCCCCATGTGGATCATGACCTCGGCGCACTTGCCCAGCGTGCCACCTGAGATGATCAAGTCGTCCACGATCAAGATGTTCTTGCCCGCAGGGTCGCCTTCCTTGACGTGTACCGTTCGCTGGTCGCCTTCTCCTCGACGCTTCTCGCAGATGATGTGCGGGAGGTTGGGGAAGTAGCGCTTGAAGCGTTTGTAGGCACCTTCGTCCGGGAACGCCACTGCGTCGATCGGCCACTCTATGCCAATCGAATCCGCCATGTGGAGGATTGCGGACTGGCAGTCGGTTGCGACCGTGTCTGCGAAGAAGAAGAGCTCTTGCTCCGCATGGATATCGAATATCACGATCCGCGCCGGCCCAGTTCCGTGCAGCATCGGGATGTTCGAGAACAATCGAGCCACGCTCTTGGCCCATACGACCCGTCCTGGAACGTCGATGCGATCGAGCGTGCCAGGGAAGTATGGAATGTAGATCGTGAGTGAATGCGCACCGTATGTCTGCAAGGCACAGAGCACGGCCCATTGCTCGATCACGTGCGTCGGAGTCGAGGCGTCTGCGATGAATACCACGTCTGCACGACGGATGAGCTCGGGTTGCTGGATGATGAAGTCCGGGTTGCCGCTCTCGAAGCTATCCCACTGCATCCGTACAGGTTGGATACGGTGATCGAACGCACAGATACCGTCTGCGATAGCGCTTTGTGTTCTGGCACACATGAGCACTGTGGGGCGTTGATAAGGCACAGGGTCTCCTTTCGAACTAGCGCCCGAGAGTATCTCAGGGGCTCGTGGAAAGTCCCGACGCAACGTGTGTGCGTCAGGGAGTTGTTCTACGCAGGGTCTTGTATTACCCCAGCGATGGTTCTGATTATCAGGTTGAGTTCTTGATGCAGCTCCTGGCCGGCTTCTGAAAGACGTTCCATCTGACCGGGCTTTGCATCGTAGAGCAGATGATTCAGAGTCCGCCCATGCTCGAGCAACTGTTTGCGGATACGATCAGCGATCTCGGTATCCAGGTCGGTCGTGGAGTTTACTGCGATACCCCACATGCGCAGGCAGCTGTCGTACTTGAGCACGACTTCTGCTCGTGCATCGTATTTCAGACCCACCATGCACTTCTTGTCGAGAAAGCTCAGCAGCTCCCTCTGCGCCATTGGCACAGTCGCAGGAATGGCCGCCAGAACCACTACGACCGTCAGGATCACCTCCCACGGACCAGAGTCTTCTGTCACTTTCTTGACCATGTTGATCACGACGTCTTCGTTGAGAAACGCCAGGACCGTAGAGAGCACACACGCTACAAAGATGATCTGAGCCGGCGGTGCTTTGATCAGCAGGATGATCATCATCAGGTATAGCCCATACCATCCGATGAGGACTGCCGAAACGATCATGATTACCAGACGAACCTTCTTGATCACGCTGTCATACTTGTCATCGACAGCACTGATCGCAATCCCGACAGCGTCGGGCAGGTCCTTGGTAAGATCGATTGAGAAGTTGGAAGTCAAAGCGCCCTCCTTGACGTCTTTGGCACGAGCCTCCGAGAAGAACCTCAGGGGCTCGTGGAAAGTCCCGACAGCGTTGCGGTCAGGATTGTGAGCTGTCGCTCATGAGGAGCTTGAACTCGCGTAGCCAGCTCTGTAGATCTTCCTCAGCCGAGATGGTGTATGTGTCTGCTTCATGCATCTGGCCGATGGGAGGGTCCTTGAGCAGGTTGCTGATCACGTAGCCGAGTGACATGAGACGGGTCTTGTGGCGACGGGCCTTTTCGAACTCGACCTTCGAGATCTTCTGTCCGGATCCGTTCCAGTCTTCCACGCACGTCCGGAACAGGACCACAAGTCGGTGCCTGACATCGGACTTGAGATGGATCATGAAGTGGCGATCCATGCTGTCCCTTGCGATCCTGTAGACCTCTCCCACGAGGATGGGGAAGCCAACAATGGTGACGATCAGGATACAGATTCCGCTGAGGATGCCTGTCTTGCCACTCATCGCCACCCGGATTTTCTCAATGACCCCACCACGCGTGATCAGGATCACGATGCAGAAGAGCAGGACAAGCAGAAGTTGAGCCTTGCTGCTGTTTGACTGCAGGTTCGAAAGGATCGTCAGAACATAGCCGACGTACAGTGTCAGTATGCAGCCCGACAGGATCCTCACAAACCACTTGGCCTTGGCAAGTTCGATCTTGCTGGAGTACATGAGCGAACCCACAGCCATGTTCAGAAGGTAAGGAACATCATGCTTGGGGACGATCACGAGTGAATCACGCATGTTGGCCTCTTTGGTCAGCTTTGACATGAGATCTCGGGTGTAAGTCTCAAGAGCTCGTGGAAAGCCCCGACGCAAGCGTTGCTAGGTCGGGATCGTTGGATCAGGAGAAGATGCAGTGAAGCGTCTCCAGGTAGATCCGTGCGCCATCGGGCGTCAGGCCCGTGGCAGCGAAGGTGTTGGTCTGTATGTCGGTGCGGCGCATCAGCACATCGCCCCAGTGCAGGTCCGCCGGAACCGGCTTGCCGTCCTTGGCGAACTTGGCGCGATCCGCATCCGTCACACCCTCGAAGGGATGAATCGGGACCGAGGTGACCTCGATGGGCACCACGTCGTAGATCTGCTCGCGCAGCTCTAGGTCGAGCGAGAGGGCTCCAACCACATCGTGGATGAAGATCAGCTCGTTCGGATCCCTGGCCTGACGTGGAAGCACCGCAGCCTGGTACCAAAGGGCGTACAGGTGAAGCAGCGCATCCACACCCTTGTTCTGCGGCAGGGTAGCGCGCAGAGCTTGGGTGTTCTGAAAGCCGATGTCAGCCACACGCGTGACCTCGGTCGGCATCAGGTAGATCGGGCACTCCAGGCCACGAAGGACCTGGAAGGCCGCCATGGGATCACAGGCCACATTGAACTGCTTGGCGCCGCGGGGCGGACCACCCATGTCCATAAGCTTCACGTTCCCCCAGGTGGCGAACATAGCATGGATCTCGGTGATCTTCGCAGCAACCTCAGGGTGACGAGTGATCGTCTGGGCAAGGCCGGTCATGGGGCCACCGACCACGACAGCGAACTCATCGAGTTCGATCAGTGCCTTGATCAGCTCCTCCTGCGGCTCGAGCTCACTGTGACGGATGGCGGCGAGGGGGTCGACATCCAGGAACTTGTAGTACTCCTCGAAGTGGATCCAGTGCGGAACCAGGGTACGAGGGGCAATACCACCGTCGTAGACGTTCACGACATGGAAGCCGAAGTAGCGCAGGAAGTTCTTGATCCGCATCGCACTGGCCTGCTGAGCCATACGAGAGGATTCGAGATCCCACTCCCACAGCTGGTGAGCCTTGCTGGCACCGAATCTCACCGGTCGTCCGGTCAGAACGACACGGATGTCAGCTTCGGGGAAGAGTTTCGCTAGCGCGATGAGCATGACGAAGTTGTCCGGATCCGGCGCATCCACAAACGCGACAATATTCTTGTGCATCGAGCTGTCTCCTTTGGCACGAGCTCCCGAGAAAAGTCTCAGGGTCTCATGGAAAGGGGCGAACGTTCTCGCCCAAGTTGTTGCTGGTAGCCGCAGGCTTTAGCCTGCGTTAGGACGCGGGCTAAAGCCCGCGGCTACCAGGGTTGAGTATGTATCGTTCTTCTCGTTGGATCAGTACAGGATGTCTCCGTTGTGATCCCAGTTGCGGTAGCCATGCCCGTCAGGCTTGTGCACAATCGACTTCATGACCGTGCCGCTGTTGGCTTCGTCGCAGCGCGCGAACGTGATGTTCACACCATGGTTGGGATCATCGAAGATGCCTCCGACCAGGAACACCGGAGTGCCCCAGGGCAGAGGATCGCCCATGCGGATGCCATGCGAGTTTCCGCGCTGCTTGGCAATGCGGTGGAAGTCTTGCTGAAGCGGAGCGATGTCCACGCGGTTGGCGACATTCCAATCGTAGACCTCGCGGTTGATATCGCCGTAGACCTCAGGGATCCAGACCTCTCGAACGACCACGCTCTGCGCACCCAGGTTTCCGAGTTCGCGGATGTAGTCGATGAGTCCCTGCGTATCCGAGACACCCTGCTTGTTGACCACCAGCGACACTCGGACCATCAGGTTCAGGTCTCGAGCTTTGCGGATCAGCGCAGCCGCGCTCTGCTTCTGCACCATGAGCTCACGGTTGGTCATCTCGTCGTGATGTGCGATCGAGAGCGTGATCATGGTCAGGCCAGCACGCTTGAGCCGCGCGAGCATCCCCGACTTGGGCTTGCCATCCAGTAGCAGGTAGCCATTGGTGTGCATGTCCACCAGCGGCAGGTACTTGCGCGAGAGGCGAATGAGATCTTCCAGGTACCCCTCGTCTTCCTGTGTGGGATCAGCCTTGCCGGTCAGGATCGCGTGAGTCGCGCCCAGACGCTTGGCATAGGCCAGGCCCACCTCGACACGATCGAGGTTACAGGTCTTGACGGCATTGGTGCACTTGATGGCGTCCGGCGTGGTCCTGCTGATGCAGTACAGACAACCCGCTGTGCAGCGCACACGGTCACTCACCTGAATCGAAATCGACTGCGCACGCATCTGGCCCGAGCCATGCGAGATCGCTACCGAATCGTCAATACCGACGAGATTCTGTAGGGCTGCCTTCGCGCGAGCCCCGAGTCGCTTGCGAAGTCCAAACATGATTACCTCCATTGCTTTGGCATGAGAGCTCGAGAAAAAACTCGAGAACTCGTGGAAAGCCCTGACGTACTGCGTGTACGTCAGGGGGTGGTGATCAGACTAGCTGATCGTTTCGATCGGGGCCGAGGCAAGCCAGAGGCGATGCATTTGTTGGAAGACCGCATCGCTCACACCTACCCGGTAGGGGGCGGGGTTGAGGCGGCGCTGGTGCTTCTCGGGCAGGCATGCCATCTGCTCGTGGATGCGTTCTCGGGTGCTCTCGATCGACACGTCATCGAGCGCGCCTTCCACGATGTGACCATCCCACACGAGAACATGGAGAGGGATCACACTGGTCGGTACGATCTTGATCCGCTTGGTCTCGTGGATCGGGTCGCGTACCAGGAATGGCTCACCAGGAACCGGGGGCTCCTCGTCCGGCATGATCAGCACATCGGCCAGGAACTGACCGTTTTCGCCGATCAGTCGATAGCCGCGCTTGGCACCGGAGATTGTGACCTTGACCATCTGCTCGGAGAGCTTGATCACTGCCTCACCATCGACCATCACCACCTTGTAGACTCCACCGAACGCGGGTTCGATCTTGCAGGTGACGAGGTGGGTGCCGATGCCGAAGATGTCGATCTCGTGCCCCTGTTCTATAAGGGCGTAGATGACGTCCTCGTGGATGTCATTGCTGGCCGCGATCTTGTAGTCGAAGTCCACCAGCGTGCAGTTGCGAACTTCCGCGTACAAGGCATATCCAGCCTCGAACTGCTTCCTCGCCTTCTTGGACAGATCAGCCAGATCGCCAGAGTCCAGACGGATGCCGACACCACGGTAGCCGAAGTCCTCGAGCGCCAGAGCGACTGCGAGGAAGTTCGGAACGCCCGAGAGCAAGGTGTCGTAGGTATCGACCAGGTTCAGGTTGTTGTCCGGGAACGCCAGCGCATAGGCCGTGAACGCAGCCAGTTCGCTTTCGTTGCTGTCCTGGGCACCGAGCTTCTCGCGCCAGAAGAGGACGCCGTTGATGAGGTTCTCCATCTGACCCGTGCGCTTGTTGAGCAACATGGGATTGGGGATATCCTCGAAGCCGTGGAACGAGGTGACGAATGCGTGAGCATGCGTTCCCAGAACCTTGATGTCGAAGAGCTTGCCAGCCAGGACGTTGCTGACAGCACTGAATCCGGCCATGTAGGCGCACTTGGATGCAGTGATGGCGCCATCGGGGCCTTGTGCTCGACGAAGACCGAACTCGAGCAGACTGCTTCCAGGTCCAGCAGCCTTCACCATGCGGTAGGCGTTGGTGGTCACCAAGCTGGCGAAGTTGAGCAGGTTCAGCAGAGGGGTCTCCAGCAGGTGACAGATCGCAATCGGACCTTCCACGATGACCAGAGGTACGCGGGGGAACGCGGCACTGCCCTGCTGCATGGCCCACACCTTGACCTCGCTAGCATCCACCTCGCGGAGCCAGTCGAAGAATGCGGGGTCAGCATGGGGAAGGATCTCCTTTCGGATGTAGTCGATGTCGTCCTCGCTGAAAAGGAAGGTGTTGAGCAGACCCAACAACTCATCCAGACCTGCGAAGATCGAGAACTCCCCTCCGAACGGATTCTTGCGGAAGAACTCTTCGAAGACCGTGGGGGTCGTGTGGCGACGGTGGTACCACTGCGCATAGACCATGGTCAGTTGGTAGCAGTCGGTGAGAAGGATCTGAACGAGGGGATTGGTCGGACGGTGTTCGCCCATTTTTTCCTCCAGGGGGGGGGTTGGAATCAGTGGTTGGTACTCTGATGAGCACCTCATGCACGCGCTCGAGATACTCGATCGAATACATGATTTGCTCAAAGTGGTAGCCGCGGGCTTCAGCCCGCGTTCGAACGCAGGCTAAAGCCTGCGGCTACCGGTGGTTTGTTTAAATTCTGGTTGAAAGATCGTACCGGCCAGGCCTCCTCGCGTTGAGGAAGCCCAGCCGGGGATCGTTGTGCTAGCGCGTGCAGCACGGCGGCAGGTAGAGCTCCATGAGCTTTTCTGCCAGATTGGTCTCAGGGAAGAATGCGAGCTCTGCCGCGTACACACGGCTTACGCTCATTCGGACCTTGCGAACAGGGTCTGTCTTGCGCCCATCAGCGCGCAGCCACATCGGCCGTTTGCTCTGCTGCATGAGATCGACTTCGACCACGGAGTCGAGCGAGAGCGGCATCCAGCTCCATGTGGTCATCCCAGCGGTCACACCCACACCCGTGAGCAGATTCGACGGAGTGCCGATGATGATCGGGGTGGTCTTGTGCGAGCGAGCCCAGCCAGTCGATCCAGCCGCGGTCGAGAGCATCAGGCCATCACCGTCCAGCTGTGCGAAGCGCACCACGCCGTCGATCTTGACCTTCATGCACCCGCTGTGACCGTCGGTGGTTTGCAGGTACAGCTCATTAAACGCCAGGCGCTCATGTTCCACGCCGTCCACGGTCTCGAACTGGGCGTGAAGCAGTGGCTGTCGGTAGACATACACCTTGCCACGCCTGAGGCGCTCCTCGAGCTGTTCGAGAGTGCCATCGTTGAGCAAGAAACCGCGCGTGCCAGCGTTGAGTCCCACAAAGGGGAGACGCAGTTGGTGCTTGTCCTTGGCCGAATGGAGCATGGGGCCATCACCGCCGATGACCAGGACATGATCAGGCTCACCAGTCCGATCTGCATTGACCCTCTCGGCCATGACGGCAAGTTGCTTGATGCGCTTTTCGCGCACGGGGTCGAAATCAGCCGGATCTGGCGGCGGCGGTGCCACCACGATGATGCCAGGCCCCTTGAGGTCATACACGGTCGGGCCCAGGATGGGCCTGCCGGTGTAGAGATGATGCCGCGCGATGTAGCGCGCCACCTCAGGAGTGACCAGATCGCTGTAGTCCTCGCGCAGGAAGGCCCGCGTGCGGATCTCCTTGCTCGAACCCGAGTGCCCACCAGTCCGCGTCAGGCTGAGGATCTCCTTGCTCGGCGGCAGGTCGCCATCATTGATGGGATAGCCGTCTCGAGGGATCACCAGGAAGCTTGCCTTGCGGAAAAGCTCCAAGCCACGAAACCAATTCTCGGTGATCAGGCGCGTTCCATCCTTGTCGCGAAGCTGGTCTGTGCCGATCACATGCCAGACCTCGTGAGTGTCACAGCGGTAGCGCTGGTCCAGGTCCCAGGTGCGGGTGAACTCACTGCGCTCCAGGTCGCTCAGGTCCACGCTGATGCGCGGGTCGTTGAGAGTGGATGCAGACAGCTCGGTCATGGCCGCGCGGTGAACAGTTAGGGTGTCGTTGACCGACTCCTTGCCGTCCGTGCGGTAACCACACGGGATCAGGATCAAACGATCCTTGGGTCCCATCTTGGCCAGGATAGCGAAGATGATGGACAGGTGATGAACACCAATGGGATCGAAGCTCCCTCCGAAGAGGTAAATGCGGGGTTTCATGATTGCCTCCGTTAACTTCCAGTCTCCAGCCCAAACCATTGAGCTAGAAGCAGAAAGGGAGAGTCTCTTCGTAGAGACTCTCCGTTCGTGCGTGGTGCCGGGTCAGGTCACAGCTGGTAGCGCAGCTGATCGCTGGTGACACGAATCACACCGGCTTCGTCGAGCTTCTGGCGCATGCCTTCGACCGTGCCCGGCTTGCCGTCCATGGGGGGCAGGTCGATACTGCGGCACCAGTCCTCGATCAGGTAGGACTCGAACCCCTCCCAGGCCGCGTGCAGAGCGCAGAGACCCGCGCAGAAGTCCTCGGCCAGGCCGAAGCTGAACGTGCGCCTCGCGCCCAGCGACCGCAGCTTCGCGGCCAGGCCGGTGGGCTGCATGAGGTCGTCGAAGAAGGGCGAGTACGAGTGGATCAGCCGACCCCTGCCCTTGACCATCTCCAGCAGGAACTCGATGTCCCTCAGCTCGGGATGGAGCAGGCGCTCTTCCGGGGTGTGGGCATGGGCGTTCCAGAGCATCATCTGCTGGTACGTATGCCGGATCACCGCGGCCTGTAGCTCTTCCATGGTGAAGACCGCGCTGGGCGCCAGCTGAACCTGGCCGCTGTTGACCTCCTGGATCGTCAGGGGGCCCTGCGTGCGACCCACGTAGGAGTCGACGCTGAAGGCTGCTCCGATGCAGTGCTCTTCACGGATGACGATCCGCTGCTCGGGTACGAACACCTCGATCCCACTCCGGATGGGGGAGACGATCTCCTCCGCGCCAGGCACAGCGAGTCCTCCATTGCGGAAGAACGCACCGATCAGATCGACGAGAAGGGCATAGTCGTTGCGGCCCAGTTTGATGGTTGTCATCACATGCCTCCTGTGGCTTTCATGGGGTCTGAAAGATCTGCACATTACAGAACTTATTTGAACTCATGAAACAGCCGACCTTGCCACATTTTTGATGGTTTTGTCAATAGCTATAAGGGAAATACTGTTTCTTACTGTAGAATATACACTAACTGTTAAGCCCAGTTTTACGGGGCTTTTTAGGCCCCGTATGGCTAAACAACTTCTACGAATGTCAGGTCTCGATTTTTGAATGTATACAGCGCAGCTGGCCGATGTGCCATTCCATACCGTTTCTTGCCTGTCGCCTTGATCATCTTGAGCTCATTTAGACGCTTGCGAAAGTTTCTCTTATCAAGAGTGCGTCCCATAATCGTCTCATACACATGTTGGATCTCTGTGAGGGTGAATTCCTCTGGCAGAAGGCTCCAAGCAATGTTTGTGTACTGAATCTTTGCACTTAGACGAGCCTCTGCAGTATCAATAATTTTCTTGTGATCATAGGCAAGTTTTGGCAGTTCATTCACAGGCCACCAACGCACATCCTTGTACTTGTCTGTGGTGTGAAGCTCAATCTTTTCATCAGGCATAAGCGCAAAGTGTGCTACGCTCACAACGCGTCCAGCAGGATCGCGGTCCACATCATCAAACGTGCGTAGCTGCTCTAAGTACACACTATCCACTCCAGTCTGCATATCCAAGATACGCGCAGCTGCCTCGCGAGTTGTTTCACTCTCCTCAAGCAGTCCGCCAGGCACAGCCCACTGATCTTCAAAAGGAGACTTCTTCATCTGGATGAGAAGAACTTGCAGGGCGTCATCTTTAATCGTAAAGATAACCGCATCAACCGCAACTTTTATATTTTGTGTGGATTCGTGGTACTTCATATTGTTAGTGTCAGTATCACACAAAGTAAGCGAGCTGTCAAGAGAGAGAAAAGTCGGTATAATCCACAGGTATGAAATTAGAGTTAATAAGACCGATCACTTGGCAAGAGATCTGGGAGCAGTGGAAAAAAGATGAACAAGGCTGGTGGGAGGATCACTACAAAGAGGAAGGATTCTCAGATTGGGATAGCTGGCGCGGCAAGCAACAGATCACCGCTTTTCTCAAAAGCAACACCTGGAACCTCTACAAGATTCCAGATCCATTCCAAACGGTTCCAGAGTTTTTTGTGGGTCCATACAAGGGTTGGCGAAAATACTATCCTGACATGGAACACTCACGCTTCTCCGACATCGTTGCCCACCCAGGCTATATCGGTTCGCACACTCAGGAAAAAGTAAAAGCGATTCTAGGTGCGTTTCCAGAAACGATTCAGATCATTGGTGCTCGGGGTGATGGAGAGGTAGGGATCCTTGAAGGAACTCATAGATGCTGTGCACTCGCTGAGATCTCACTGCATAACCTAGATCAGCGCGCAGAAGTCACAGTCGCACTTGCAGATATTCCCAAGCAAGAATGGAGAGCGATTCAAAACATAAAAAAAGATCTACCAATCAACACAGAATAATATGGAAAAACAACCGCAAAGAGATCCAAGAATTGTTCCCATGAGCGGGAAAGAGGTCGAGACTATGTTTGGAGATGATTCTGTGCTTAAGGCCGAGGCGGTTCTTGAGACTGTTAATAAAGAGATTCTGGATATTCAAAATGTACTTAACGGGGAAGATGATCCTGATGAGCAAGAGGTGCTTCGTATGCGGATTCAAGATCTGCGAGAAGAAAGAACAAAACAAAGTCGGGATGTTCGCAATCAACAAAAAGACTTTGGTAAAAAGCGTGGCCCTATAACACTTTGATGAGTATGCATCTCAAGCGCACAAACATCGATGGTATTATCGCCGAGTTTCTCGAGCCCAAACGCCCATCAAACAACGTGGCATTTGTCTGCGACGGACTCCCGTCTCTTCCATCAAAAAAACCACTCGTAAAGTGGCTGAGCAAGCTCGGCTTTTGGACATTCCACATTCGCTACCGTGGCGCATGGGAGAGCAAAGGACAGTTTCTAGATCATGACCCAAGCCAAGATGTGCTCGAGGTTCTGTCCAAACTTCCACATGGATTCACATCTATTTGGGATTCAGAAGAGTTCCGGATCGTTCCAGACAAGGTTGTCGTTGTCGGATCAAGCTTTGGAGGTACAACTGCACTCATGGCCAGCCTGGACGATCGCATCGACAAAGCAATCGCACTCGCGCCTGTCATTGACTGGACAGACGAGTCAGGAGAAGAACCAATGGATTGGCTCGAGCAGCTTCTCGTCAAAGGCTATCCAGAAGCGTTTCGGTTCAATCACGAAGACTGGATGCGCCTCACGCGCGGAGAGTTTTTCCAGCCGTATGACCTGATGGACAAGTTCGGTCAAAACAAATTATTTGTCATCCACGCTCAAGATGATACAGTAGTACCAATAGGCCCAACCGTTGATTTTGTGAAGAATCTGGGCTGTAAGCATGTCTTTCTACGCAAAGGTGATCATCTCTCATCTAGTCGAATACTCAAGTGGCCACTTTGCATGAAAGCACGAAAGTTTCTTCTCTCATAAGATATGAAAGACCACACCGTAAAAATCGTTCCCATCATCGTTGCCTCGTTTATCCCGTGGCTCATTCTTGTTGCAGCAGAGACAACAGCATCTGGACTTGGCGACCCTTGGTTTTTCTTGATCCAGTACGTGCTGGCTGTGCTTCTTTTTGCGATCGCATTCTCAATATACTTTCGTGCCAATTCAGAGGTGGAGACATTTGAAGTGACCATTTCTGCAATGGTATCGATTGCTGTTTACGAAATCGTGTACTGGACGTTCATCTTTGAAGGACCTTCTCCATGTGAGGGGTACATTCACTGGATCGTGCCCATGTTCCTGATCGCCACAACGATCTATACGCTCGGTAAGCACACAAGATAAAAACAAAACAGGCAAAGGCCTGTTTTTTGATTTGATCTTTACGCGCCGAGCGCTTCTTGTTAGTGTCACTTCATTGGAGGTTTGCATGAAAAAATTGCTGGGGTGGTTCACAGCTGCGCTATTCCTGATCGCAATGCTCACACTCACGATCCCTCACCTGCTACTCAACGTTGCCTGGTCCGGGCTTCGAGGTGAAAACGAGATCGAGTATCGCAAGCGTCTCTCGCTCTGGGCCCTCAGATGGGGTGAGCGGTTCTTCTCACTCGTACAGGCCACGCTGCGCCTACGAGTCAAGTACGATATCGACAATGCAATTCGAAATGGCAGCTCCTGCGTGGGCAAGATCCCGCGTCCAAACCCCATCATCATTGCCAATCACCGAACCGCCATTGATCACCCGATCGTGGCGATCACGGCAATGAAGTACGGGGTCACAGACATCCGTTGGGTGCTCAAGAGCCAGATGCACCGCGCTCCTGTTGTGGGTTGGCTCATGAGTCAGCTCCAGTGCGCGTTTGTCACGCGCAGTCGCGACAAGAGCGACATGCATCGCATCCAAGATATGGTAGATGTGGCACGTATGGACGATGCAAGCGTCATGATCTACCCAGAGGGAACGCGCTTTGATGGCACGCCCAAGCCAGATTCTCAGTTCTCTCATGTGCGCGACCCAAAGTTCAGGGGCTTCCAAGAGGTCTGCGGAAATCTCCAGTCTCGCGACGTGCTCGTGATCGTGATCGACTGGGGAGACATGCAAGGCGGCAAGACTATGTGGGATGGCGACGCCTTCTTTGGCCGAACCGTTCGCGTGCATGCCTACCCAGTGAACAACCCAGGATTCAAGGGAGCCAAGCAGGCTCTTGAGCAAGCCTGGCATCGAGCCGACGAGCTCATCGACGCACAGGGGCAAGTCTCTGTTTGCCCTGAGCCCAAAAGCCAGGCTATCAAGTCCTCCTGACGAACGAACCCTCCTTCGCCTTGGCAAAGGGGGGTTTTCTGATACACTAAATATAATATGCAACCAATATTCATCTACGATGGAAACTGTGGGTTTTGCAACAAGTGTGTGAAACGATGGAAGCGCCAAATAGGTGATCATGTTGCATTTGTGCCGTTTCAAGAAAAAGGATATCGCTTTGCCAGCATCCCCTTAGAACATTTCACAAAGGCGCCACACTTTGCAGACGAGCGTGGCAAAGTGCATGCAGGTGCAAAAGCAGTAGTCGAACTCTTTGCTCGAGGAAAAGGTCCAGCCTGGCATAAGTGGATCTACCACAAGTTTCCAGGAGGAAAATGGCTTTGCAACTTTCTCTTCAAGCGAGTTTCTTCATGCAGAGAATGCGCAGACAAGATCACAAGTATCTTCTGGCGCGACTAAACGATCTCAAACAGAAAATCCCCACCCGCGCGCGTCGCAGGTGGGGATTTCGTTTCCGTGTCTGGCTAGGCCAGCAGGAAGGTTCGGATCTTCTCGAGGATGCTGAGCATCCTCTCCTCTTCCTCGAAGAAGAAGGAGTGGTCCGCGTTTTCGATCCAGAGGAAGGTGACCTTCTCGCCCTTGTACGTGACGCCTTGCATGAACAGGTCATTGCGAGGGCACACGGCCAGGATCTGGCAGGGGAAGGGCGCGAGCTTGATCTTGTGCAGCGGAGAGAAGATCTTCAGCGCGGGCTGAGCCTTCTGCGGATGCATCACCTCGATCAGTCTGCGCGCCACGCCGAAGCGGTTCGGGTCATGGCCAGACATCATGATCTTCTGGACCTGCTTGGTCGTCTGAAAGCGCACGGAGCGCCCCAGGAACGCACCCAGCACAGGACCAGGCGCTGCGAGCACGGCTCGGACCACAGTCCAGAACCGAACGCCAATGCGCTCCATCCCGCTCAGGAGGACGCCGCGGATGAAGAGATCACCTCGGCGCTCGCACACAGCGCGAGCGAATTGCGCACCCAGCGAGTACGCGATCAGGTACGCGCTCTTGTTGGGGACGTCACGCAGCTGCCGGATGGCGCCATTGACGTGATCGTCGTAGGTGTCGCCCTCGTAGGTGATCAGGATCACGTCCCAGCCCGGCAGGGCCGAGAAGAACGCGATGACCGGAGCGAAGAAGAACTCGACGTGCTTTGGGGTTTCGTTTCCCCACGCGCCAGGGAACAGGACAAGGGTTTTCACAGACATCTAGTCGCCTCCATTTCAGCTGTTGTCCAGGTCGAGCAAGATACCAAAAAACAGGGGTTTTGTCAACCCCCCAAATCAAAAAACAGCCCATTTCGGGCTGTTTTTATTAGCTAATCTCAATCGAGTCTGTTTTCTTCAAGGCAAACCTCTGCGCGGCACTAGCTCCCTGGATAACCAGCTCAACAAAACGATGTCCCAAGAGCCCAGAACTTCCAGCAGTAAGCGCTGCATTTCCATCCGGTACTTCAGCAAGTTTTTCAACGCATGGAACTTTCATGTTTGTTCCATCAGCAAATGTAACCTTCACTTCTTTTCCAGAAGCCACATCAAGATCTTTTTCAGTAAGCGTTGTCTTGCAGTTCCCAAAGCTATCCACCCACCAGATAAGAGATGGCATATCAGGCACCTCATCAATCGGCATGGTCTCAGATGGAACGTCTTTTTTCTCCCATACAATCTTTGCAAGGCGCGGAAGATAGTTGAGGCTCCTAAACTGTGTGTTTACTCCAACCTCAATCTGCTCTGGTGTATAACCAGCAAACTCAAGCACAGTCTTGATGTCAGTGACCTGAATCGCATCAGCGAGCTTAAAGCGTTTGATGAATCCAAACGCAAGCCCATCAATGGTTCCAACAATCAGTTTCTTGCCAACCCAGCAATATCCAAACGGAGAACCATTCTGCCATTTCTTTGCGCGGCCATTTCGAGGTGCACAGTTTACAGCAATAATACCAGGGGCATCGTCTGAGGCATCAAGTACGTCGATCACGTTTCCAGATGCTTCAATATCATTTTCAGCTCCAACAAAGCTGATATGCACACCAGGAAAAAGGTGAGCATAGCGAGTCTCTTGCCGTGTGCGAGCATTGTGATCGCGGCAATCAGTGATAATAGTTACAAACATAGGCCCAGAGTCTAGCGTTTTTTATAAGAATTGAAAAGAGACCCGGGTGGGTCTCAGCGAGCAAGAGAGCTGCGGAGCGCTCTGAGGCGTCCAGTAAGCTCACTTGCCTTGGGGAATCGAGGGTCTGCCATGGCAAGCGAATAGACACCTCGTTTGAACGTAATCACCTTGGCCTGGACGAGCTGGCCAACAGTGCTCTCGAACTCGCGCTTGGAAACGCCAGATAAGCCGCGCCTACCCGCCTTCCAGAGCTTGGCTTTTTTCAGGCCATACGAACTCAGGTCTGCGACTCGCTCACCTTGCCTGAGCAGGCCATGCACGAGCACAGCGCGCGCAAGCTCTTCGTCGATCAGGGGGAGCAGGTCCGAGGTTTCCAGCTTGCCAGCAACCTGATCCCAATCGATCTCGACTGACTCACCATCGCCCTGGAAGTTCCAGTGACGACGCTTGTTGCCTGTGGGTCTTTGCTTGCCCTCAGGTGCGGTGCGTGCCGTAGTACTGACGATCTTGGGAGCAGGAACAGGTACCTGGTCTCTCTCAGACTTGTGTCCCAAGATGGTTCCAGGACAACCGTCGTCAACCCATGCACGAATCCTCTCGATCCAGTCATTGTTCTCAATTGGGTAGTTCAGTAGCTCTACAAGAACTCTCTTGTGGATCAGCTCGTTCTTCAGCAGAGTCATCCCCACAAACAGGTTGAGCGGGTCGGACTTGAAAAACGCACGCATCAGTGACTGGCTGATTCCAGCTTGCTCCATCGCGCGCATTATCAGCCAGAGCTCAATGGTTGCAACCTCGCTGGGCATTCCCTCAGAAGGGTTATTGTTGCCCAAAGCTACGTTGCTGTAGACATCGAGGTCTGGGAGATGCTCTCGCATGATCTCTACAGCCAGACCCGGCAGCTCAGGGGAGGACAGGGGAACATCAGCACCGCTTTGCGAGCTGGGGCTCCAGCCAACCACCGCTGAGAAACCGTTGATGAGCTTCATGATCTCAGCTCTGTGTGTGGGCGGGGCGGCTTTCGGGTCTGCCATTTCCATGTGCGCTGTCCGCGATGCTGTCCAAAGGTCATCAAGAAGCTTGAGGGTCTGAGCGTGCCGTGGGTACTGAAAGCCATTCACCTCCAGGTAGGTGAGGAGGGTAATGGTATCTGTCTGTGACTTTGCGCCCCAGGCATAATAGTCATTGATCACATGGATCAAAGCTGTTCCATACGGCATGTTTCCTGAACATGCACTCAGGGCTTGTCGTTCAAGCATGTTTGCTATCGCTTCAAGAAGACGCTCTGGAGCATCATGCTTTTCAGCGAACTGAAGGACAGCCGCACGCAGACGTTTTCTATTGCGTCCGATATCGTACCAACCTCCATTGACAGGTGCGTCTTTGAGCCACTCGATCCTCCGACGCTTCTTAATATCGTCGAGCATGGTGTCCTTTCTCTTCGAACTGTTCCGAAGAAACGACAATGCGCCTATATGGGGGATTTGTCAATACTCAGGAATGATGTAAAGTAGATGTTAGCCGCGTTTTTTCGGCCAAATATGTCGATCTCCTCATTCATATTAATTGGTATCCATACACTCGTCGCCTGGGTGCTTGTTGAGGTCTTTGTAAACACAAGTCACAGGCTCTCACGATATCGATATCTTGTTCTTCATTACCTTGTGATCTTGGCAGCGTTCTCGCTTGTGTTCTGGGTCTATTTTGCCTTCTTCAATACCACTCCCGTGTTCTGGACAACACTCACAGCCTGCGGGTTTATCTTGTCTCTTGAGTGGATCGTGTTTCGATATCTCTACAGCGGTGACCGCTGGTTTTTAAATTGGTGCGACTGGATCTTCCCAATGTTCCTCGTCGCCAGTTCGATTTATTTTATAGGTTCAATTGTATAGTCAATATGGGATTTCCAAAATTTATGAGAAAGGGTGTTGGTGGTGGCAGTGTTGAGAGATCAATCCGGCCACTTGATGACAAAGAAGTTCAAGAGGACGGCGTTGAAAAGACGGCTCCTGAAAACAAACAGGAACGCGAACAAAGTATTGCCGAAAAAGCAGAGCAACTCATTGAAGATCTTGATAAAAGAAGTCCTTACATTAACCGTGCAAGTGCTAAGGGTTATTTGGATGACTGCACGAGATTTCTTAATGGAAATGCAGAAAAGGCCATAAGTATCATTGAGACTTTTGTAGGAGAGTCTGGGTATCAATATCTCGACACTCATATCAGTCGGCGCTTGGATGGACTTAAATTTGTTTTTGATTCGGACGATGAAATCAGAGAGGTCTTTTTTGATTGTGTTGATTCTTTTTCACCCAAAGCAATTGTTTTAATCGTTGACAAGATTGGTTGTGTGGGGCGAGAAATTTCAGGAGCATTTTTTCAAACGCGTGAGAAAACATGGAAAGATCACCCGTCTTCAAGGTGGGCAACAATGGAGGAATTTTTGTTGGATAATTTAATCGTCCAGGAGATGGCAAGGAATAGGTTGGTTGAAAAAGACCTTGAAGAAACACTTTTGGAAATGCCAGAAGCAGAAGACGAAGATTTTGAGGTTGCTGTAGAACTTGAAATTCCAGGAATGCAATATGCTCCAGACTGGTGGTCTGTTGATCACACATCATATGTACGAACACGAGAACGCGGAGACGACAAAGACTATGTTTTGCCTTCAGAATTACCAAGATTTGATCACACAGGATCAAGAGCTCCTGGTTCAAAAGAGTACGTACATCTCATCAGGGCAATAAAAAAAGGGGACACAGAGGCACAATTAAAAAGCTTGGAGCAAATTATTGGTCTTGGAGAGATTCCTGAAGAAAAGAGAGAGGTTCTCTTGCGTTCTGTAGAAATGATGGCAAAGGTGTGGGGATTTTCTGAGCCTGAAGAACATGATGGCGAAGTGCAAAGATTAAGAGCTTTGCTTCAAGAAGCACGTTCGAATTCTCCGCTCCCTGAATCATCAAACCCATTAACAATCCATCACAAGACACTTGACCGAACATGGACAATGGGTTCTTTTGAGGATCGTCTTCGCGCTCGCATGCTCGAACCGCTTGTAGCTGGTGCTGTGCATTATGCTCGAAGAGGCAAGGATGATAATTCTGATCTGATGGAGCAGCTTATTAAGATAGAGTTTGAAGCACGAAAAATGTATCAGAGGGTTGTGGATACAGGGATTCCATTGTTTAAAGATTTTGTCTCTTGGTTAAACGAAGAAGCAAGAAGGACTCAGGAGAAAGGAGAAGAACATCCAGGAGAATTTTACGTTGGTCGAGATACTTTTGAAACTTTGTATCCAGCTGCAAAAAGTATGCGGTGGGGAGAAATGGAGCTAAGTAAGGTGAGAAAATTGACCGTATATGTAAATGTCTCCAGGCCGCTGATTGATTGGAAAGAAGGAAGAACGCCGCGAGTTGATAACCTGGAGGCTGTCCAGCAAATGAAAACAATTTTCAAAAAATGGTTAGAGCAGGAGGGGGTAACAGCCAATATGTTTGGTATAGATGGCGGTTTTAGTGGTAATGGACCAACACCTGTTATTAAGGCGTTCAATGAATCTTTTTCGTTTGATCAAATAAGCGAGAAAGTAAGGTTAGTCGAGACGAGTTATTCTGAAAGAAGAATGAGGCTTCGAAGTGATGTAGATGGATTTGTTCACTGGATGGAGCACCTACCTAAGTTCACAGATCGATCTCAAAAAATTGTCGAATCACCGATTGGAAAGCTTGGTGTGCAGACTACAGAGCAGACGGCTACTGAACGTGTATTTGCATGGACAGTTCAACATGTTGTTTTAAGAGAGTTGATCAATTACGAACCAGAAGATCGTTCACAAGACACATGGACACAACCACCAACCCTAAATAGTGGTTTAGATGAAGATTACGATCCATTTGATGATGAACCACCGCCAGATGATGATGAGTATGGTTACCAAGAAAATCAAGAAGTTTTTGATGAGGGGTTTTTCCCAAAGAAAATCCAAACAAGCACAGGGGAAACAATTTCCCTCTCTGAGACAGGAGGGTGGACCCAAAGAATCGAAGTTTGTCTTGAGGGGTATGGAACAATCGGTTTTGCCAAGCTGGAGATTCTATCTTCATCTCAAGGGGGTGTAGAAGCTTTTTGGAAGGATATTGTAGATGAGGTACAAAAAACTAGAACTGAGGAAGAAAAAGATGTCCTTTTTGAGTCAATCCGTTCTATTACACAAAAGCATTTTCCTGACGTTTACTTATCTTCGTGGCTAGATTCAAAGCCTGAAAAGGTTGATCTGCATCTTGGTATGGAGTTGCCTGCAACCAGCATGTCAAGCACTGGTCGCGAAATTATTCTTTCAAGAAGTCGTGGGTGGGGAGAAACACGAACAGACATCGAGATTAGAGGAGCGGGATATGTATATTTCGAGGACACGCTTGAGATGCAACTTGACAAAGCAAAGCTTGAAACGTTCTGGTCACAAGTTAAGATTGAATCTAAACTCGTGGAGACAGATAATCAGCTTATTGAAATTATCGCCACGCTCGTGAAAGTGCATTTTCCTGATGCATTAATCAACAAAAATATTGACGGGGACCAAGAGGATTACAACGACGATGTGGAATATGGTAATTATGATGATGCGTATCCCGACTATTAAAAAAAAGAAAACAAGAAAACCGGTGGGCTGCGTGCCTACCGGTTTTCGTATCTCTTGTTGATGTGCTCAGACTTGTTACGGAATGAGCACGTTCGCGAGACGGTTGATCTCGGCGCGGCGTTCGAGAACGTCGCACCAATCGCGGGGAACGCTCTGGATGCCAAGAAGCGTTCCGACAATGGCTCCGGCCATGGATCCGGTTGAATCGCTGTCACCTGAGTGGTTGACTGCAAAGCAAACGGCCTTGTGGTAGCTCTCGGGATGACGCCTGGCTGCCAGGATCGCGATCGCCAGAGCACTGTCAGCGCTCCAACCGCCATCACCGACGTTGCCAGGATTGATCTGGTTTACACGTTCGATCGACATCTTGACGACTTGGCTCGTCAGTGGGATCGGACCAGTTCCGCATGCTTCGACGATCTGCATCATCTTCGCAAGAGCGGATTCCAGATCGATGTCGTCCATGAGCAAGCTGATCAGAGATGCCATGGCCCCACCTGCAGTAACAGCTTCACTGCCGCCGTGGGTGAGAACGCTCACATTCATCCCGGCCATAAAGGCCTTCTCAGGGCTGCCGGCAAAGGCGATTCCCACAGGATGAACACGCATGACCGAGCCACAGCTGTTCGAGTGGTTCAGGGGCTCCTCGATCGTGCCTGGCCGAGAGCCTGACAACGAACCCATGGAGTTTCCTCCAGGAGATCGTGCTTGGCCGGGAATCGACTGGCTCTTGTGCCAGCGCTTGAGCTCTCGCCAGACCTCTTGCCGGATGACCTCCGGACTCAGTCCGGTCATCATTGCTGTGACCAGACCCTCGGCTGTTGCCAAGGCTTGCTGAGTGTCGTCGGTGATCACTCCGGGCGGAAGATCAAACGCATTGTCCAGGTCTTGGATGCCTTGTTCGCCGTAGACCCGATGGATCATGCGTACATCCATGAATTCTACCGAAGCCCCAAGAGAATCACCCCCTGCGGCTCCACACATGCACCCAAGGGCGCGGAAAGATCTGTTCACTGTTTGCCTCGGGGAGGGAGGGTTGTTCGTCTTAATAGACAAACAACCTTAGCAGGAAAACAGGAAAATGTCAAGAGTTTAAGCTAAAAATAGAGGAAAAACCTTGACGCTCAGGGCTCATAGAGTATCATTTACGTAACAATATGACTGATATTTTTCGCGTAACCGGTGGGTCCTCTCTTAATGGAGAAGTCACCCTTTCCGGAGCTAAAAACGCCGCATCCAAGATGATGATTGCAACCACGCTCACGGATGAGGTTGTTCGTATTTCAAATGTCCCACGTCAGCGCGAAAGCGCAATCACCCAAGAGATTATTGAGGCTATTGGTGCCAATATTATCTGGGAAGATGAAAACACACTTCGCGCGCAAACATCAGAGGTCTCAGGAACAGCCGTGCGCAAGCTCTCTAGAAAAAACAGAATCTCCATCCTGGCCCTCGCCCCGCTTCTTCATCGTGCAGGCGAGGCTTTTGTTCCTCAAGTGGGTGGAGACAAGATTGGTCCGCGTCCAGTAAACTTTCACTTGCAGGCACTTGAAAAGATGGGGGCCAAGATCGAAGAAACAGAAGACGGCTACCACGCTACTGTAAAAAAGCGTCTCAAGGGCGCGCTCATCGAACTCCCGTATCCATCTGTTGGTGCAACCGAGACAGCTCTTCTGGCTGGTGTACTTGCAGAGGGGAGGACAACAATTCGAAACGCAGCAATCGAGCCTGAAGTGCTCGGCCTCATCATGATGCTTCAAAAAATGGGAGCTATGATCCAGGTCAATGCCGGACGCTCAATCGAAATCATCGGAGTAGAAAAACTTCACGGCACAGACGTTGAGGTAATCCCTGATCGCATGGAAGCAGCCTCCTACGCATGCATGGCATTAGGAACCGGCGGAGAGATTTTTGTGCGCGGAGCAAAGCAACGAGACATGGTGACTTTTCTAAATGCCGTGCGAAAGATCGGTGGAGAGTTCGAGGTTTCTCCTGAAGGCATTCTCTTTAAAAGAAGCAACGGACTCAAAGGAATCGAAATGGAAACCGACACACACCCAGGCTTCATGACAGACTGGCAACAACCATTCGTGGTCGTGCTGACACAAGCTGCGGGAACATCAGTGGTGCACGAGACTGTGTACGAAGAGCGATTCGGCTACACCAAAGCACTCGTAGACATGGGTGCAGACATCACACTTTTTTCAAACTGCCTCGGCGAAGTCGATTGCAGGTTCAAAGGACAAAACTACAAACACTCAGCCGTCATCAACGGACCAAGTAAACTCACTTCAACAACCGTAGAAGTACCAGACATCCGCGCCGGCCTAGCATTCGTGGTAGCAGCACTCGTTGCAGACGGCACATCCACCCTCACAGGAATCCATCATCTAGACCGCGGGTATGAGCGGCTGGAAGAGAAGCTCAAAGGGGTAGGGGCGAAGATTGAGCGGGGAGAGCAAGAATAAATTAATGAGTATAATTGCTATGGAAAGAAAAACAGGATCTCTTGAAAATGCTGTAAATACTTCAGCAGAGCAACATACGGGGCTTTGTCCTCATATGAATATGCCGGGCATGTGCTTAACATGCGCGCAGGATAAAAAAGAAGGAGGAATAAAGGCAAGGGTTGAAGAAATTATATGTCGATCAAGCAGAGAAAACAGAGAAAAGGTGCTTGAGCAGTTGGCGTCAAAAACTCCAGACGAAATCAATCGTGTCATTAAAGAAGCAATGAAGTTTGTGTCTGATCCAGATCGTCAGGACCAATTTCATCTTGGAGGTAACTTTAACGGACCTGAAGGAGAACGTGGGCGCAGATTAGTAACGCTTTATCATCCAGAAAAACAAAAAGACAATCTTTTTCTAGACTACCTGGCACTTAAGATTGTTAAAACACCCAATAGTAAAAAACGAGCGAGTGTAGTGGGTGAAATCAGGACGCATGCACTTATTGAAGCCGCGTTAGAAGAGCTGGGGGATGAAGCAAAGTTTCGAGTACCGCTCCTCATGGCTCTAGAGGATTTACCGGAGGCTGGTGCTGTAGGTGTTGTTATGGAGCGGCTTCCTAGGGATCCAAACAGTGCTTCATTACAAACATTTGAGGAGTCAGCAAAACGCCAAAAACATGTTGCTAGGATCTCGGATGATCTCGCTTTAGACATAAGACAGGCTTTCAAGCAGTTTCACAAACTCGGTTTTCATCATGGTGATATCAATACTGGAAATGTTTACATTACAAATGCTTCAATTGAAACCTACGAACTTCCAAAGGCTTCGGGAAAACCAAGACCAACAACAGAGTTTATTCATGAGGGAACTGTTTATCTTCTAGATTTCGAACGGACACTCCCTATGCCAATTAGAGAAGCAGAAGCAAAAGAAGATTCAGTAAATGAATTAAATGAGATGCAAGAGACATTAGGTGCAATGCATTTAGAGGTTGATTACGGTGCGGATATAGAGGATCTTATTGATGCAAATGATGAGTTCTTCAAAATAAGAAGAGCTGGTTAGTCATTCCAAGCAGAACAAAACACAGTCTTGACAGGCTGTGTTTTTTGTTATAACGTCTCATGCTTGGTCATCGACGATAGAGAAGGGAGGAAACATGACTGTGATCAATATGCGGGATCCAGGGCGCTTCGAAGAAGTGCTCCCGCAAGCAGTCGAGCTCCTCCGCAGTCCGGAAGGGTTCGGCTTCTACGTCGGAAAGGGAAAGGATGGTTGGGTGTACCACATGGTAGACCCGACAGACCTGCTAAGCAACGAGTTCGAGGGCTTGGATGTCAAGATCTGGGTTCCCGGATTCACTCGCCGGAGAAGCGAGATTGAGATTCATCGTCACGTCTTCGCTTCTCGCCCAACGCACTTCCGTGTCCCAGAGCTGGTGCACGCAGATACTTCAAGTGGCGCGTTTGTGATGGAGCACATTCGTGGAATGACAGCCTACAGGGCTCTCTTTCACGGAAGGCGACTGATCAGCGAGTCCCTGTACGATTCTGTGCTAACAGCATTCCGTGAACTTAACGTGATGGGGGTGCATCACGGCGATGCACACCTTCTCAACTGGATGCTCGAGGACATCGAGACTATCCAGACTCCCAGGGGAACAGTTATCACCGATGCCGATGTGGTAATCATCGACTTCGGCCGAAGCTCTTTCTCGCACGGAGAGGATGTTGCTCAGGTCCGTGAAGACATCGAGTTCAAGGTCGTTCTTGGCCTCTAGACGCGACTCCCTAACTGTAATGGTGCGGGAGTTTTTCAATTGAAAACATTCAAGTCTTCCTGTATTATTTCATCATTGAACAACAACTCTCTATGTTCCTAGACTTACTACTCGGCTCACCAGCCCTAGCTCTCGCCTGGATCGCGGCAATCTTTGCTGTACTTACGCTCCACGAGTTCTCACACGCTCTCATGGCAAAGATTCGCGGAGACCGCACGGCCGAGCGCGAAGGCAGGCTTACACTCAACCCTGTCGCACACATCGATCCAACAGGACTCATCCTACTGCTACTCTTTGGATTCGGTTGGGCAAAGCCAGTACCGTACAATCCATACAATCTCAAAGACCCAAAGTGGGACTCAGTAAAAGTGGCTCTGGCTGGACCTGGATCAAACCTAGTCCTCGCAATCATCGGAGGGCTCGCGTTTCGATTCCTGGTCGTTGGTGGCATGATCGATCAGCTCAACCTCCTCTCGATCTTCATCTTTCTAACCATCATCCTGAACCTGTTTCTCATGCTCTTCAACCTGATCCCGATTCACCCGCTCGATGGTTCCAAACTTTTCTTTGCCCTCTTTGACAAACCACAGCACGAAAATCTAAGACGATTCGTAGCTCATCGAGGCCCTCAAATTGTCATGATAGCCATCTTGATAAGTGCCTTCACACCAATCAACATCTTCGGCTTCATCTCAGAACCATCCTTTGCCATCTGCAATGTATTGACTGGCCGAAGCTGTATAGGGTACTTCGCCTCGATCTTCTCGTTGATCTAAATTTCGAACAAAAGAAAAGAACGCTAAATGCGTTCTTTTATAATACCCAAGGATTGACAAACTCGGCTTTCTGTGCTAAAACAGATCACCACGGTAAAGCCACACCAATGCCAAGGAGGGCATAACATGACCGAGGACATGGACGCTCTTCAAGAGCGAATCGTCCATCTCGAGGCTGAGAACGCAGACTTGCGTATTCGTCTCGAGACAGCCGAGGAAGAATCGCTCGATTGGAAGGAAAAGGCCCAGATCGATTCCATGACTGGCCTACCCAATCGCCGCGCCTTCGACTATCAGCTCGAGCTCTGCGCAACCGATGACACCACCTTGGGCGAGCAGTTCGCTCTGCTCTTCGTGGACTTGCGCGGTCTCAAGAAGATCAACCACGAGCACAGCCCAGCTGTAGCCGACAACGTGCTGCGCCATCTCGCACGCAAGCTGCGCATGGCCCTGCGCTCAGACGATCACGTGCTGCTCGCCCGCATCGGCGGCGACGAGTTCGCAATACTGATCCGCACCCAAGGCCTGGACCTCGAAGGCCTCACGATCATTGCCAAGCGCATCTACATGATCGTGTGCTCCGAGGACTACTGTCGCCGCGACAACAATGAGCTGATTCCCATCCAGATCTCGATCGGTGGGTGTCTGCGCACGCTCCCGGTGATGGATGCAGAAGAATTCTTCCGAGTCGCATCCGAAAACAACGAGCAGGCCAAGGAAGTCTACTACCAAGGCCACGACCAAGACGGGGAATTCCCCATCATCATCTCCAGCTGAGGCTGCCCCAAAAGGCGGCCTCATTTCTATTTTAGGGCTGTGTGCAGTCGGCTATTGACTCTAATTTAGCTCCGTGGTACTCTTCCGGCGCATTTTTTAGCAGTATTTTACTATGCCAACAGTCAACCAACTTATTCGAAAAGGCCGAAAGACCAAGTCTTCTAAGAGTGGGTCTCCAGCTATGCAATACACGCTGGATTCACTTCACCGAAAGCAGACAAACCTCAAAAAGGGAAGCGCATTCAAGCGTGGTGTTTGTGTAAAGGTGACAACCATGACCCCAAAGAAGCCAAACTCAGCGATCCGAAAGATTGCTCGTGTACGTCTTTCAAACGGAACAGAAGTTAACGCCTACATTCCAGGAGAGGGTCACAACCTTCAGGAGCACTCTATCGTGATGATTCGCGGTGGTCGTGTGAAAGACCTTCCAGGTGTGCGCTACCACATTGTGCGTGGAGTGTATGACACTCAGGGTGTTGAAGGGCGAAAGCAGAGCCGATCGAAGTACGGTGCAAAGAAGCCGAAAAAATAAACCTTCAAACACAAGCGATCTGCCAATCAGGTCGCTTTGAGCTTTACAATACTATTCAACTATCGAGTACCTCTCTCGCGGGGGAATAAAGTCGGTAGGATAAAGATAAAACTATGCGAGGCAAAAAGGCCCCAAAGCGTCCGCTTATGCCGGACCCAAAGTTTGGTAGCACTCACGTTGCTAAACTTATCAACTACATCATGCAAGACGGAAAAAAGACGACCGCACAGCGAATCGTCTATGATGCGTTTGCATTGATTTCAGAAAAGACCAAAGAGGATCCAATGGATGTCTTTGAGAAAGCTCTCAAGAACGTCCTTCCATCACTCGAGGTGAAAAGCAAACGCGTAGGAGGAGCAAACTACCAAGTACCAATGTCTGTTCGAGGTGATCGTCGGTACGTGCTCGCCTTCCGCTGGATCATTGCAGCGGCAAGAGCAAAGAAAGGTCAGCCAATGGCAAAACGCCTAGCAAACGAACTAACAGCTGCTGCGATCGGAGAAGGGGATGCTGTTAAGAAGCGCCAGGACGTACAGCGCATGGCAGAAGCCAACCGAGCCTTCGCTCACTTTGCACGATAATCACATCAACGAACATTAGACTATTTATATGGCCCGAGAATATCCATTAGACAAGATTCGAAACTTCGGAATCTTCGCTCATATTGATGCAGGAAAAACAACTGTGTCTGAGCGTGTACTTTTTTACACAGGACGAAAGCATAAGATTGGTGAGGTGCATGAGGGTGAAGCCACTATGGACTGGATGGAGCAGGAGCAGGAGCGTGGAATTACCATCACCTCTGCTGCAACAACTTGTTTCTGGAAAGATCACCGCTTGAACCTTATCGACACTCCAGGACACATTGATTTTACTGTTGAGGTGAAACGATCAATGCGTGTACTTGATGCTGGGATCGCTGTGTTTGATGGTGTGGCTGGTGTTGAACCTCAATCTGAGACCAACTGGCGCTACGCTGACGAGTACAAGGTTCCACGAATCGTATTCATCAACAAACTTGACCGAACAGGAGCAGACTTCTTCTTTGACCTAGACTCTGTGCATGATCGTCTTACAACGAATGCACATCCAATTCAGCTGCCAATCGGAACAGAAGCAGACTTCATCGGAATCATCGACCTTATCAAGATGCGTGCTTTCATCTACAAAGATGACATGGGACGTGAGATCGAGGAGACTGATATTCCAGAGGAATACAAAGCATCAGCAGATGAATGGCGAGGAAAGCTCATGGAAGCTGTTGCTGAAAATGACGAGGCTCTCATGAATAAGTACCTCGGTGGAGAAGAAGTTCCAGAAGACGATATTCACGCTGTTATTCGAAAAGCGACAATTGCAAACGACTTCATCCCAGTGATGTGTGGTTCTGCCCTTAAGAACAAGGGTGTGCAAATGCTTCTTGATGCAGCGGTTGCATACCTTCCAAGTCCACTTGATGTACCTGATATTGTTGGGCATGATCCAGAGGATTTAGAAAAAGAAGTCATCCGTAAGCATTCAGACAGCGATCCATTTTCAGCTCTCGCATTTAAGATTGCAGCAGACCCATACGTTGGTAAGCTTGCCTTCTTCCGTGTGTACTCTGGAGTTGTAAAAGCTGGTTCATACATCCTCAACTCAACAACTGGAAAAAAAGAGCGTGTTGGACGAATCGTGCGAATGCACGCAAACTCTCGAGAAGATGTTGAAGAGGTATACGCTGGAGAGATTGCTGCAATGGTTGGTCTCAAAGAGACATTTACAGGACACTCTCTATGTGATCCAGATCACCCAATCTTGCTCGAAGCAATCGTCTTCCCAGAGCCAGTGATCTCTATTGCAATCGAGCCAAAGACAAAGGCTGACCAGGAAAAGATGGGTGTTGCACTTTCAAAGCTTGCTGAAGAAGACCCAACCTTCCGTGTACGAACAGATGACGAGACAAACCAGGTAATCATCTCAGGAATGGGAGAACTTCACCTCGATATTATTGTTGATCGCATGAAGCGTGAGTTCTCAGTTGAATGTAACGTGGGTGCACCTCAGGTGTCATACCGCGAAACCATCAAGGGAGATTCAGAAGGAGAAGGAAAGTTTATTCGACAATCTGGTGGTCGTGGTCAGTATGGTCACGTGAACTTCACAATGGAAAAACTCAAACCAGGTGAAGGAATTGTATTTGAAGAAAAGATTAAGGGTGGTTCTGTGCCAAAGGAATATTTCAATGCAATTGAAAAGGGAGTTCGAGATGCAGCTGATCGCGGTGTGCTTGCGGGATATCCACTTCTTGACGCAAAGATCACACTCGTTGACGGAAGTTACCATGAAGTTGACTCATCAGAAGCAGCCTTTAAGGTGGCAGGTTCAATGGGGTTTAAGGATTGTGCACGAAAAGCAGGTCTTGAACTTCTCGAGCCTATGATGAGTGTTGAGGCTGTAACTCCAGAAGATTTCATGGGAACTGTTGTGGGAGACCTCAATGCAAAACGCGGACAGATTCAGGAAATGGGAGACCGATCAGGAGCTAAAGTAATCAGTGCGTTCGTTCCTCTCTCTGAGATGTTTGGATACGCAACAACACTCCGATCTCTCACTCAAGGACGTGCAAGCTATTCAATGGAATTCGATCACTACGCAGCAGTACCAAACAACGTTGCAAAGGAGATCATTGAAAAGCGAGGCGGAAAGGCCGAGTAAAAAACAAAGAAACAAAAAACCATCCTGCCGACGCGGGATGGTTTTTGATTTACTTTATTGTGTACAGATAAATATTCGCCTCTTGCGCATCTGCCTCCCAATCCGGAAACTCAAATCCATTTGAGACCACACGTGCTCCCTTAGGCATTTCCTTTGTAAGCTTCTCACCGATCTTTTCCATGGCATAAGGAATTTGGTAGAGCAGCATCACATCAGCCTCGCTTGTATCAAATGTCCAGAGGGATTTCTTCTTAACTGTGACCTTGTTTTGCAAGCCTTTCTTCTTAATCTTGTATTTTGCAAAGCGAACGAGTCCAGGGTGAATCTCACAACCGATCGCTTCCTTCGCTCCAGCCTCCACTGCAGCGATGAGAAGCCTGCCGTCACCACACCCAAGATCCATAACGGTATCAGTGCTCTTGATGCCAGCCAAACGAATCATTCGTTTTAGACGATCAGGAGAGGATGGAACATAAGGGGCACCACCAAAGACAAGAGGGATAAGCATGCCTCCAAACCAGTAGAACGCAAACAGGTTCATTGCGATGATCAGTACTGCTCCAAGGATGAGTGCGAACGTGATAAGATTCACAAAACTTGTAGATTATTGAGTTATGAAAAACTCGGTTCCAAAACAAATTCTTTCCCAATACGATATTGGCGCGATCTTGGTAATCAAGCCTATTTCTTCAGGTTTGGTTCACAAGACGTTCTCGATCGAATCTGACAAGGGTAAGTATATCATCCAGAGACTCCATGCGGTACTTTCCAGCGATCAAATCGCAAATGACTTTAAGGCTGTGACAAACTTTCTCAAGTCAAAAGATTTTCTCGCGCCAGAATGCGTGCTCACAAAAAAAAGGGAGGTGCTTGCTGCAAGCGCAGGGGAAAAGTGGCGCATGCAAACACAAGTCAAAGGAAGCTCTGTGGACACAGTTAAGAGTTGTGCCATGGCAAAAGAAGCAGGAAGAATCTTCGGCGAGTTCCACCGCACGCTCTCAGGCATTGATCACAAGTTCGAGTCAGACCTCATCCTTCATCAAACAAAAAAAGAGTACGAGAAGTTTCTAGTCGCACTCCCAGATGAGATTCCAGACGAGATAAAAACTGAAGTCGAGTTTGTGCGCTCTGAGCTTCCAAAGCTTTTCCTTCCCGACTCACTCCCACTCCGTGTCATCCACGGAGATCCAAAAATCTCAAATATTCTTTTTGATAAAAACAATCACGCTCAAGCTATCATCGACCTAGATACATGCAACCGCTCTCCGCTACTCGTAGAACTCGGCGATGCATTTAGATCATGGTGTGGCAATCAGGAAGACGATCCTAAGAACAAGTTCTGTCTGCACAAGTTCAAGTCGGCTTGGACCGGATACAAACAAGGAGCAGGGGATCTGCTCACAACCGAAGAGCTCAAATGGCTACCGATCGCAATTGGCACAATCACACTCGAACTCGCTGCGAGGTTCCTCGCCGATTACTTCAATGACAATTACTTCGGCTGGGACCAAGATCGATACCCCTCACGCCGCGCCCACAACCTCGCCCGCGCCCGCGGACAAATTGCAGAGTACAAGTCGCTGCAGGAAAAGATGGAGAAAGTAAAGAAAATTATAAGTGAATAAGTATCAACCATTTGTTGTCATCTCGACCAAGGCCGAAGGTCGCGTGGAGAGATCCCGAAATTGCGAGATTTCTCGACTCGCTTCGCTCGCTCGAAATGACAACGGTTGGGAAAAACAAAACACGTCCCGCTGAGCGGGATGTGTCTTTACATCTAGATTGAGATAATCGGTTCAGGCTTAACTGTGTTACTAATTCCTGTTCAGCATCGTCTCTTCTTGAGCTTGCGGTATCTAGACGTCTTCTACCCGAGGGTAGGAATCGCGATTGATGCAAGATAGAAGGATACCAGAGATACCTTATTTTGTCAATAGGGCTGATGAAGGGATGCTTGTTTTTTTCCCAAAAATCAGCGTTTTTCTCGCTTGACTTTGAGGTTGGTTCGAGTAAAATAGCCCCACTATGAAGGATCAACTCAAGCGCATCCTAGGTCTTGTTCGAAAGACCGGTGACACTATGATTGTTACTGACCCAGATGGCAAAGATGCCTATGTGGTCATGGATTTGGATCAATACGAGCTATTTTTAGGCTTTTCTGGCGATGATGAAGAATTTGAAGACAGTCCGCTTGGTATGGAGACTGAAGAATTGGATGAATACCACCCAATCGATGATGAGCTTCCTCCAGTTGAGGAGCCGGTGGATCAAATGCCTGAAAACCTCCCAGATGTCTGGGGCATGATGCCGCCAGCAGGGGATGATTCAGAAACTTGGGATTTGAACCAGCTTTCTGATGAGGAGCGTGCCGGCCTAGAAGAGCAATATCAAGCATTTGTAGCTAAAAACGTACAAGAAGCCGTTGAAGAAGCTGCTCCAGAGCCTGTCCAAGAGCCTGTGCTAGAGACTCAATTTGTACCAGAGTTAGATCTGCCCGAGCAGGAATTAGAGCCAATGCCAGAGCCTCCAAAAGACAGCCTTCCAGAAACTGATGATGATTTCGGTGAAGAGCAGTTTTATCTCGAGCCAATCGAGTAGTTCTCAATCCTAGAAAAGGAGCAGAACCCAGGGGAAAAACAAGGACCCGGTATGTGTTAATAACCTGAGGGTGAAGGACTTGCAATGTTTTTAACTTTCTGCTAAACTTTCGCACGTCTTTGAGACAACTGTCTCGCACACAAAAAACGTAAATAATTTGGGGCAAAAGCCCTTCCACTCATTATAAATATGGCTGAAACATTTGAGCGAAACAAGCCGCACGTAAACGTCGGTACAATTGGTCACGTTGACCATGGAAAAACCACTACTACAGCGGCTATTCTCGCAGTGCTTGCCACTAAGGGATTGAGCGCCCAGACAAAGGGTGTTGATGACCTTGACAAAGCACCTGAGTCAAAGGAGCGTGGTATCACCATTGCGACAGCTCACTGTGAGTATGAGTCTGAAAAACGACACTACGCTCACGTGGACTGCCCAGGACACGCTGACTATATTAAGAACATGATCACCGGAGCTGCACAAATGGACGGTGCGATTCTTGTTGTGTCTGCAGCAGACGGCCCAATGCCACAAACTCGTGAACACATCCTACTTGCACGTCAGGTTGGAGTTCCAGCAGTCGTGGTATTTTTGAACAAAGTAGATCAGGTTGACGACCCAGAGCTCATCGATCTCGTTGAGGAAGAGGTTCGAGACCTTCTTACACAGTACAAGTTTGACGGAGCAAACACTCCTGTTATTCGAGGTTCAGCACTCAAAGCTCTTGAAAATCCAACAGATGAGGAAGCTGCAAAGCCAATCATGGAAATCATGGACGCACTCGACAACTTCATTCCAGAACCAGAGCGAGACACTGAAAAGCCATACCTCATGCCGATTGAGGACGTTTTCTCAATTGAGGGACGAGGAACAGTTGTAACAGGACGAATCGAGCGTGGAATCGTAAAAGTAAACGAGGAGATTGAAATCGTTGGAATCAAGGAAGATTCACGAAAGACAGTTGTAACCGGTGTTGAGATGTTCAACAAGTCACTCAATGAGGGGCGAGCAGGTGACAACGCAGGAATCCTTCTTCGAGGAATCAAGAAGGAAGAAGTAGAGCGCGGAATGGTGCTTGCTGCTCCTGGATCAATCACTCCACACACAGAAGTTGAGGCAGAGGTATACGCTCTTACAAAAGAAGAGGGTGGACGCCACAAGCCATTTTTCAAAGGATATAAGCCACAGTTCTACATCCGAACTACTGATGTTACTGGTGAGGTAACTCTCCCAGAAGGAACAGAAATGGTAATGCCTGGAGATACTGTGAACTTGACTATCAAGCTCATTCATCCAGTTGCTCTTGAGGAAAAGATGTCTTTCGCTATTCGCGAAGGTGGACGAACTGTTGGAGCTGGAATCGTAACCAAGATCATCAATTAATATAGTGCGGAGGGGCCTGAAAACGGCTCCTCCTTTTCGTTCTTTACCCCCCAGATTCTGTGACTGAACAGAAAACCGAACAGGAGACTACTCCTCGTATCCGAATCAAGATTCGCGCATATGATCACAAGATCATTGATCAGGCTACTCAGACCATCATCAAGACGGCTGAGCGCTCTGGTGCAAAAGTCGTCGGACCTGTACCGCTTCCGACTGAGAAGCGAAAGTACACTGTGAACAAATCAACATTTGTTTTCAAGGATTCACGCGAGCAGTATGAGATACGAATTCACAAGCGTCTCATTGACATCACCGAGCCTACAGATCGAACCATCGATGCACTGATGAGTTTGAACCTTCCGGCTGGAGTAGATGTTGAAATCAAAACTTAATCGTCTGGGGTGAGCTGCGAGTGTTGGCAAATATTGTCACCAGTCGTAGCTCACCCTATCCAAGCGATAATCGAATCAGGAAGAGAGATCTCATGAATACCAGAAGCATTTTGGAGAAAACCTTCCTTGACTTTGAGAGTTGCATACGGAGAACACGCCCATAAAAAACAAATAGCATTCTTACAGTTCAAACGCGCCTATGGCGCAGATGTTTTGTAAGCTAGAAGCCGTGTGATAAGTTTTCTTGTCACTCGACTTCTAGCTTTTCTGCTAGTTCAATAAGGTTATTATGCCATTTATCATCGGAAGAAAACTTGAAATGACACAGCTGTTCCAAGAGAACGGTGTTGTTGTGCCTGTAACACTTGTTCAGGTGAGCCCGAATGTGGTTACGCAAGTGCGGACCTCAGAAACAGATGGGTATACAGCAGTGCAGTTGGGAACAGGGTCAGCAAAGAAGCTCCTTAAAGCTCAAAAAGGACACCTAAAGGACCTTCCAGAGGTTCGAACTCTTCGAGAGTTTCGTGTCAACGAAACTGAGCTAACACGTGGAGATGAGATCAATCTTGAGGCTTTTGAGCCAGGAATGAAGGTTGATGTCGTTGGTGTTTCAAAAGGACGCGGATTTACTGGCGTTATGAAGCGCCACAACTTTAAAGGTGGACAAGCCACGCATGGAAACAAAGACCAGCAGCGCATGCCAGGATCTGTTGCTTCACATCCACAAGGAAAAGTGATCAAGGGACAACGCATGGCAGGTCAAATGGGGAATGCCCGTGTGACTGTAAAGAATCTCGAAGTTGTATCTATTGATCCAACAAACCAGACAATCGCAATCAAGGGAGCAGTTCCTGGAGCTCGCGGTGGTCTACTTATGATCAAATCTCGACATGGAAAAACCATATGGCAAGCGTAAAGATGTACAACCAAGAGGGTGTAGAGATTGGAAAGCTTGATTTGAATGCAAGTTTGTTTGAAGTAGAAGTAAATCCTTCTCTTGTTCACGAAGCTGTGGTTGCTCAACAGGCAAACGCTCGTGAATCCATTGCTCACACCAAGACACGCGGAGAAGTTCGTGGTGGTGGACGAAAGCCTTGGAAACAGAAAGGAACAGGACGTGCTCGTCATGGATCTAGACGTTCTCCGATCTGGTCAGGTGGTGGAATCACTTTTGGTCCACGAAGCATTCGAAACTTTGCAAAGAAAATGAATCGAAAAGCACGGCGAAAAGCTCTTGCCATGGTTCTTTCTGACAAGCTTTCAAGCGAAAAAATTATCGTTATTGAAGCATTGGGATTTGATCAGGCAAAGACAAAGAACCTTGCTGCTGTGCTTGCAAAACTTCCTTCAAGTGGAAAGAAGACTCTTATCATCACAGAACCAGAAAACAAAACAGCTTCAGTTGCTGCAAAGAATCTTGAAAAGGTAAACACACTTCCGGCACACGCACTCAATGTTGTTGATCTTCTTAGAAATGAGTACGTAGTTGTAACAAAGGCTGCAATCGAAGTTATGACGCAGACCTATAACCGCTCATAGTATGGGAATCTTTAAACGAAAAAACGACGACACTTCTGATGCTACAGAAGCTCCAAAGAAAGATAAGAAAAAAGCAGAAGAGAAAGTCGTAGAAAAGAAAGCAAAGACAAAGAAGACCGTTGAAAAGAAGACTGCCAGCGTTAAGCTTGGTGTGCACGGATCAGAGCTTATCATCCGACCACTCATCACAGAGAAGAGCGCAACGCTTTCATCAGAAAGCCAGTATGTATTCGTGGTAGATAAGCAAGCTAATCGCATGCAGATTCGAGCAGCGATCCAGGCTATGTACGGTGTGACTCCAGTTTCAGTAAATATTCAAAACGTTAAGGGAAAGAAAGTTCGTTTTGGACGACGTCTTGGAAAGCGAAAGAATTGGAAGAAGGCAATTGTCACATTGCCTCAAGGAAAGACGATTAATGTTTACGACGGTGTTTAATCGATAATCTGATATGCCAGTAAAGCGATACAAACCAACAACCCCGGGTCGACGTATTTCAAGCGTTGATACTTTTGAAGATGTTACAAGCACCAAGCCTGTAAAGAAACTTACAAAGACCCGTAAAAAGTTTGCCGGCCGCACCAAAGGAAAGATTACTGTCAGGCACCGAGGTGGCGGAGCAAAGCAGCGCATCCGATTGATTGATTTCAAACGGAATAAATTTGATATTCCTGCAACGATTGCAACGATTGAATACGATCCAAACCGAGGAGCTCGAATTGCTCTACTCAACTATGCTGATGGTGAAAAGCGATATATGCTTGCACCTGTCGGACTCAAGGTTGGTGACAAGGTTGTTTCAACACAGAAAAAGGGAGATATAAAAGTCGGGAATCGATTTCAGCTTCAAAGTATCCCAATCGGAATGCAGATTTACAACATTGAGCTTAAGCCAGGAAAGGGTGGCCAGATCGTTCGCGGTGCTGGAACCATGGCGCAGCTCATGGCTGTAGATGGGCCATACGCCACCATCAAGCTTCCTTCAGGGGAAGTGCGAATGGTTCAGCGAACTTGTATGGCAACGATTGGACAGACCTCAAACCCAGATAGACGACTCATTCGATGGGGGAAGGCTGGAAGAACACGTCACCGAGGATTTAGACCAACCGTTCGAGGTAAAGCCATGAACCCAGTTGATCATCCACATGGTGGAGGTGAAGGTGCGAATCCAATTGGACTCAAGCGACCAAAGACTCCTACTGGAAAACCAGCACTTGGTGTAAAGACACGTAGAAAAGGAGCATCTGACAAACTCATTATCAAACGCCGAAAGAAAGGTCGTTTCGTAGGCGGAAAGTAATATGGCACGAAGTCTCAAAAAAGGACCTTACGTCCACCCAAGCATTCTTAAGAAGCTTGCGAAGATGAAAGCTGGTGACCAGACCGTCATTAAGACCTGGGCACGTTCTTCAACGATCACTCCTCAAATGGTGGGATTCACGTTTGCGGTACACAACGGAAAGGATTTCATACAGGTTCGAATCGTTGAGAACATGGTTGGACACAAGCTTGGAGAGTTTTCTCCTACACGCAAGTTTGTCCGCCACGGTGGAAAGATGAAGAAGTAGTCATATGGAAGTCAAAGCAAAAGCAAGATACATCCGAATGTCACCACGAAAAGTTCGATTAGTAATCGATGTAATTCGTGGCATGGGTATTCGTGAGGCTCGAACACAGCTCAAGTTCATGAAAAAGGCTGCTGCAGAGCCAGTATTGAAGCTGCTCAACTCAGCTGCTGCAAATGCACAGCATAACTTCAGCATCAGCGAAGAAGATTTGGTTGTAAAGGAGATCATGGCTGACGGTGGACCAACCCTTGGACGATGGCGCGCACGAGCGTTTGGACGAGCGGCTCCCATCCGAAAGCGAACGACTCACATCTCAATCACTCTTGCCCCAAAGGTTGTAAAGGTTGAGACAGAAGAAACAAAACCAGTAATAGAAGAAAAAGCTTCAAAAGCAAAAAAGTCAAAAGAAACCAAAAAAGCTAAGCCAACCAAATAAAGATTATGGGACAGAAAGTACATCCAAGAGTTTTCCGAATCGGTGTCATCCGTGGATGGGATGGAATTTGGTTTGCTGGAAAGAAGAGCTACGCTTCACTCCTTCAAGAGGATATACGTGTGCGTGAGTTTGTGAAGAAAGAAGTAAAGGATGCATTGGTTGATCGAGTAGAGATCGAACGATCTCGCGAGGAGCTCAAGCTTAACATCTACGCAGCAAAGCCGGGAATCATTATCGGGCGTGCGGGTGCTGGTATTGAAGAGCTTACAAAGAAGCTGAAAAAGAAGTTTTACAGTGGACGAAGGGTGAAAATCAGCATCAACGTAAAAGAACTTCAAAAGCCGTCACTGTCTGCACATGTTGTTGCTCAACAGATCATTGGAGACATCGAGCGACGAATGCCGTTTAGACGCGTGATGAAAGGAGCAATTGACCGCGTAAAGAAAGCTAATGCAGAAGGAGTGAAAATTACAGTTGCTGGGCGATTGAATGGGGCAGAAATTGCTCGAACTGAAACAATTTCCGACGGAAAGATTCCTCTTCACAATCTACGATCTGATATCGACTTTGCTTCAATGCCAGCGCGCACTATCTACGGTGCTATTGGCATAAAGGTCTGGATCAATCGCGGAGAGGTATTCGACAAAGAATAATCATGCATTCGTATGTTGTTACCAAAGAAAGTAAAACACCGAAAATGGCATAAAGGCCGTGCTCGAGGGAAGCGAATTGCTACCCAGAAGACACAGCTTGCATTTGGAACGTATGGACTTAAAGCCGTAACGGGATGTTGGGTTTCCTCAAGACAGATTGAGGCAGCTAGGCGTGCAATGACACGTGCGATTAAGCGTGGTGGAAAAACATGGATTCGCATCTTCCCGGACAAGCCAGTGACAGCAAAGGGTTCTGAAATGCCTATGGGTAAGGGTAAGGGTGCGGTAGATCACTATGTATGTGTTGTGCGTCCTGGAACTGTGATGTTTGAAATGGCTGGAATTGACGATGAGCTTGCACGAAAGGCTCTTACGCTAGCTGCACACAAGCTTCCAGTGAAGACTAAGATTATTACTGGAGAACTTAAATAAGGATATGGACGCAAAGACTCTTCGATCAAAAACTGAGCAAGGACTCCAAAAGGAGCTTCAGGATGCAAAAGAGCATCTCAAACAGCTTTCGTTTAAGGTAGCTTCCAACCAGCTTCGCAATGTTCGTGATATTCGGAAAACACGAAAAACCATCGCGCGCATTGAAACAATTTTGAAACAAACGGCAAACGAAGCTGCTTCAAAAGAGAAATAAGTATGACCAAGAACACAACAGCCATTAAGCGAACGTTTACCGGTGAAGTCGTCTCTACAAAGATGAACAAGACGATTTTGGTGCGTATAGAACGAACACTTGTCCATCCAAAGTATGGCAAGCGTTATGTTCGAAGCAAAAAGTACCCGGTTCACGACGAGCAGGCACAAGCAAAGGTAGGAGACAAGGTTTCCTTTAGAGAGTGCCGGCCATATTCTAAGACAAAGCGATGGCGACTCGTTAAGATTCACGCATAGTATGGTTCAAAACAGTTCAATGTTAACCGTAGCCGATAACTCGGGAGCTAAAAAGCTTCAGGTTATTCGTGTACTCGGTGGATACAAAAAACGATACGCACGTATTGGCGACATTGTGACCGCAACAGTAAAAGATGCTGTGCCTCACATGCAAGCGTA
>FLOH01000186.1_pt1 | contig 168663 bp, 158 predicted proteins | sample 756751 | NCBI WGS metagenome assembly FLOH01 (sample SAMEA4026879, study PRJEB14308) | marine metagenome | biome: coastal water; material: water | depth 74 m | reverse complement strand
GTTTTGGCGGTATCGACGGCCTGTTCGGATTTGGATTTCGCTTTACCCCGATCACCCTCAATCTGGCGCAGCATTCGAGCACTGCCGAGCGCAATGATCCGGTTTCGATCACACTGAAAACCGTTGAAAGCAATATTCTGCAAGGGACCGCGCTGGCCGATTTTCTGGTTGGCAATAATACCGCATCGACCATCAGCGGACGTGAGGGTGCCGACTTTATCTATGGCGACACGCCGACCAATCTGTTGTCGGGGACCCACAATATCGGAAACACGCTACTGAACCCGACGTTCGACGCATCTGGCAGCAATGATCTGATTGCCGGTGGTGCCGGCGATGACAGAATCTGGGGCGGCGCGGGTGCGGACATCATTTACGGCGATGTGCCAAATGATGCTTCGGCGTTTGGCCTTTCAATGGGCAGTGCCGGCAACGGTGCCGATGTGATCTTCGGTGGTGACGGCAACGATACGATCTATGGCAATGGCGGCGCCGATACACTGAATGGCGAGGGTGGTAACGACACCTTCATGCTCGGCGATGATGACGGCGCCAACGATATCGTGCGGGGCGGCGACGGCAGTGCCGATGCCGGAACCGATACGGTTGATTATTCGACCGCCGGTGCTGCGGTTACGATCGATCTGGGTGCCGGCACAGCGGTCGGGGCAACGACCGGCTCCGATACGCTGGACGGTATCGAGAACGCCATCGGTTCGGCGTTCAACGACACTATCACCGGTTCAACCGTCGCCAATTCACTGAGCGGCGGTGCCGGTAACGACACCATCAGCGGGCTTGGCGGGATCGACAATATTTTCGGTTATGCCGGTGACGACGTGCTTATCGGTGGCGCCGGCAACGACACCTTGACCGGCGGAACGGGCGCAGACCAATACCGCTTTGAAGGCGGCAGCGGGGCGACGGCGCTGGATCATGCGACCTCTCTCGGCACCGACATCATCAACGATTACAATGCCTCTGAAGGCGATCTGTTCATGCTGTCCGATGCCGATTTCAGTTTGGGCAACAGCGGTACGCTGACCGATGGCACAAACTATTTCGAAGCCAACACGACGACCATCAACGGCATCGCGCAAAATCTGTCGGGCGGTGTCGCCAACGCCGGTGTCGTGATCATCGGCTCGGCCAGTGGCAGTGACGGCGCCGAAGTCTGGTACACCGACGACGCCAGCGCCATGACCTCCGGCAACTCCTATCAGATCGCCAGCGTCAGCGGCGCCGATCGTTCAAGTCTTGACGCCGGAGACTTCAATCTCAAAAGTTGATCGGTGACGTTTCAGTCCGAAACGGCGGGGGCGTCGATGGCATCGATGCGTACCGCGACCTGCTGGTAGGCCCAGCAGATGAAGCTGAATTTCACATTGCAGGCCTCGACGAATTCAACGAACGCCCGGTATTCGTTATTGCGCCAGTTCGGCATGTTGAAAAACGCATCAAAGACAAGAATGCTGCCGGACTGCAATCGTGGCGCACTGTCCCAGACGACGCGGTTGACCTCGCCATAATACGGACCCCAGATGACTGGTCGTTTTTCGGAATCCGATGCATACACGTTCAGCCAGTGATTGCGGATCGCCGTAATGGTATCGGCGGGGACAACGTCATGAAGGATTGTATAACCCTGCGCGAGAATATCCTTGCGCACTTTGCCTTCATCAATCGGTCGCAAGGCTTCGGCCTGTTGCATGGGATGTCCCCCGGCCCCGGTTACAGAATATGAGGCAGTCATCACACAAAAATATGGACCCGCTCAGCCGTGACTATTCAACTCGACATCGTGAAAGCAGATTAACGGAAGGCGCTCATGCCCGCCATGCAGTCGGCCCCGGCAGATCCGCATGGGCACCGCGTCCCGGCTGGATCCGCCGGTAGGCAAGCGCCTCGGCAATGTGGATGCGTGAAACATGTTCGGCACCCTCAAGATCGGCCAGTGTCCGGGCAACCCTGAGCACCCGATGAAAACCGCGCGCCGACAGGCCGAACGCGGCGACGGCATCGTTCAGCAACTGTTTGCCGGCGGCATCGGGCGTGGCGATCTGCTCGAGCGCCTGACCGTCGATGCGGGCGTTGGTGATCGGCACGCCGGGGCCAATTTTCTCGGCCCGCACGCGCTGGCGGGCGCGCGCCACGGCAACCCGTTCGGCGACATCAGCGCTGCTTTCGCCGGGTGGCGGCAGGCTGAGGTCGGTCGGATTGACCGCCGGCACGTCAACTACCAGATCCATGCGGTCGATCAGCGGCCCGGAAATCTTCGCCTGGTAATCGGCGCCGCATCTGGGTGCGCGTGAACAGGCTGCCCCCGGATCGGCGAGGTAGCCGCAGCGGCACGGGTTCATCGCCGCGACCAGTTGAAAGCGCGCCGGATAGACGACGTGCGCATTGGCCCGCGCGATACTGATGCGCCCGGTTTCCAGTGGCTGGCGCAGCGCTTCCAGAGCCTCCCTGCGGAATTCCGGCAGCTCGTCCAGAAACAGCACGCCAAGGTGCGCCAGCGAAATCTCGCCGGGCCTGACCCGGTGTCCGCCGCCGACCAGCGCCGCGACCGAGGCCGAATGATGCGGATCGCGAAACGGCCGGCGCTTGGTCAGACCGCCGCCGGGCAATTCGCCGGCCAGCGAATGGACCATCGAGACCTCGAGAATTTCGCGCGACGACAGCGCCGGCAGCAATCCGGGCAGGCGGTGTGCCAGCATCGATTTGCCGGAACCGGGGGGACCGATCATCAGCAAATTGTGGCCGCCGGCTGCGGTAATCTCGAGGGCGCGCTTGGCGGTTTCCTGTCCCTTGACGTCGATCAGGTCGGGATAGTCCGGCAGTTCGTCATAAAGTTTCGGTTGCGGCGCGGTCAGCACATGCGTGCCTTTGACATGGTTGATCAGCGACAAAAGATCGGCGGCGGCAATGACCTCGATATCACCGGCCCAGACCGCCTCGCCGCCCTGCGAGGCGGCACAGACAAAACTTTTCGCCTGCGACGCGGCATGGATCGCGGCCGGCAGGATACCGAGCGAGGGCGCGATGGTGCCATCAAGCCCAAGCTCGCCCATCGCCGTCATGCGCGATGTTTCGTCGGGTGACAGCACCCCCATCGCACCCAGCAGGCCGAGCGCTATCGGTAGATCAAAGTGACTGCCTTCCTTGGCGACGTCGGCGGGGGCAAGATTGACGGTGATGCGTTTCGGCGGCAGCGCCAGCCCCATGGCGTTGAGTGCGGCGCGGACCCGTTCGCGGCTTTCACCGACCGCCTTGTCCGGCAGGCCGACGATGTGAAACGCCGGCAGCCCCGACGCCATCTCGACCTGGACATCGACGTCGAGAACATCAATTCCCTGAAACGCCACTGTACCGACGCGCGCAACCATGATCGCCCCCTTGTTTCCGTTACAAGGGGGCTATGGCAGGGCGATAGGGATTTTTCCGGTTAGACCGGATAATTTAACGATCAGGCGGCCTTGAGAAGCAATTCCTCCAGAGCACCTTCCGATTGCATCGTCAGGGCGAGACTGGTCAGGCTTTCGTCGATGGCTTCGGCGAGAACCTGTGGTCCGCCGAACTGGGCGACGGTTTCCGGTGGCAGGAACTTGATCATCAGGGCGGCGGTGCCCGGCGGCAGGCCGGCGAAATGCACCGAAACGATGCCGAAATCCCTGAGCATGATCATGGCCAGTCCGGCGGTTGCTTCGTAGGGAACGCAGGGCACCTTTTTGATGCCGCCCCTTTCCATGGCCATTTCCAGAATGTCGTCGGCGGTCAGCTGCACGATCACCGGGGTTTCCATAACCCGGTTGTCGCCGAGCAGCCGTTTCAGATGGCCACCCACTTCCTTGGTCATGACAACGCGTTCGCGGACCTTGTCCGGGCTGTAGTTTCTGAGGCTCTGGACCACGGCCGGATACAGCATCTGACGGGCTTCGACGCCCATCTCGTAGGCACGGGCGCGGATTTTCGCGACCAGATCCTTGTTGCCGCCAAGCAGGCCGAGGCGTGGACCGGTGGTGCCGTACTTGTCCATACCGGTGGCGCCGACATCGACGCCAAGCTCAAGCAGTTTCGGCTGACTGAAGCAGGCTGGACCGACCCGGGCCCCGCCGGCATCATCGACCATGATCATGGCGCCGCGCGAACGGGCGAGACGGACGATTTCATGCAGTTCCGCTTCCGGCAAAAGCTCGTAGCTGACGGAAAGCCGGGTGATGAAGACGACATCGATCTTTTCGTGCCGGGCCAGTTCTTCGCGGAATCCGCCAAGCCCGACGGTATCGGTAAAGTTGCCGCCACCGTGGGCGACGGCGCGCTGCACGGCCGGGTGCGAATAGCGCGGCGAGACGCCGATCACGGTATCGCCCGGTTTGATCATCACGTCGGCGGCGGTCAGCAGTGCCGCGGTCAGGCGGTTGAAGACGAACACGTCATGCTGATCGGCATTGCCGCCCAGATGCTCAAGCCCGAGCGCGGTGACGTCATCGGAAAACAGCGCCGAGGCGATTTCGTCATCCATCACCGTAAGATCAACCTCGTCGAGCTGCAAATTGCGCTCAAGGCCACTCAGCAGATAGACGCTGTTCTCGCCAAGCTCGTTTCGGCGGCGGCGGATATGTGCCCAGGCGGTCTTCAGTTTGACGATGTCATCAGCGGTACCGGGCAGGATTTCGCCACGGGCATAGCTCAGGCCGGGTGCAAACGCATTACCGAAACGATCTTTTTCCATGAGTTTAATTCATCCATGTTTTGACGGTATTGGTGAAGTTGAGTCATGCTAGCACCCGGATATTTTTATTCAAAATGGTGAATATTCACCTATTGGATGAATTAAATTCATTATATGATGAGTTATGACAAACGCACATTTACCGTCTTTCAATGCCATCCGCGCCTTCGAGGCAGCGGCCAGACTGGGCAGTTTCAAGGCGGCGGCGGACGAGCTGTTCGTCACGCCGTCTGCGATCAGCCATCAGATATCCAATCTTGAGCGAATGCTGCGGGTCCGGCTGTTTGACCGTCGCGGCCGGCGGCTGTCGCTGAGTGAGCCCGGCGAGCTTTACTGGCGACGGGTCAACGAGGCCTTGAAGCTTCTGGAACAGGCATCAAACGGAATTGCTGAAGTTGGCGGTAGCGGCGTGCTGACCGTTGTCTCCGCGCCGAGCCTGGCCGCGAAATGGCTGATGCCGCGGCTGGACGGGTTTCTCAGGCGACATCCCGATTTGCGGATACGGGTTGAGACATCGGCAGATCGTCCCCGTTTCGGGGATGCGGACGTCGGCATTTTTTATGGCCCGCCGCCGGAAAAGGGACTTGCTCAGCATCATGTCATCAAGGAGCGGATGACGGTTCTGTGTGCGCCCGGATTACGCGATTCCGGCACACCACTGGATGATCCGCGCCAGCTTACCAGTCACGTTCTGATCCACGCCCGCAACCGGTTGCCGTGGCGCGACTGGTTGACAATGTTCGGACTAAGCGATCTGACGGTGCGGCGCGAGCTGTCGGTCGAACGTTCGACGCTGGCGATCGATGCCGCGCTTCGCGGTGTCGGGGTGATCCTCGAAAGTGATTTTTTGTGTGCAGACGAGCTTAGGGACGGGCGCCTGATTGAGCCATTTGCAGGCCGCTACCGAACCCCGGTGGAGACCGCCTACACGATTGTCACCCGCGAACAGCCGCCCGGCGACGGGCCGCTTGCGGCATTTATTGACTGGCTCGGCAAGGAAATCGGCAACCAGTCATGAAGCCCTCGCGATAAACATATGCGTGAACGGATGGATGAACGGGTTCTGAAAATGCTACACAGCTGAGATGATCGACATCACGCCCGAAATCAGCATTGCCGACAGCGAGATCGAGGAACGGTTTATCCGCTCGCCCGGTCCCGGCGGCCAGAAGGTCAACAAGACGGCCAGTGCGGTGCAGCTTCGCTTTGATGCCCGACATTCGCCGGCGCTCAGCAATGCGCAGTTTCTGCGTCTGAAGACGCTGGCCGGCCGGCGCATGACGGCGGATGGTATCATCGTCATCACGGCGCGGCAGTTCCGCACCCAGGAACTGAACCGCAAGGATGCGCTCGACCGCCTGATCGCGTTGATCCGTGATGCCGCCGAGCCGCCCAAGCACCGGCGGCCGACGAAAACGCCGAGGGCCGAAAAAAGACGCCGGCTCGAGTCCAAGAAACATCAAAGTGCGATTAAAAAAGGCCGGGGCTCGGTGTCACGTGACGAGTGATCGTCTGTTTATCCCTTTCCCCTTGAAGGGGGAGAGGTTCGGTGAGGGCTCTGCATGGAACCTGTAGCAGGTTCAGGATGACGATTTTGATTTAACCGCCGATCACTCTTAAAGCTTGGATTCAATCGCATCCCAGATGTCGGCCTCGAGGCAGACATCGTCGAAGCGGTTGATCTCCTGCAGCCCGGTCGGCGAGGTGACGTTGATCTCGGTCATGTAGCCGCCGATGACGTCGATGCCGACAAAGATCAGTCCGCGCTTTTTCAGCTCCGGCCCGATCGCCGCGCAGATGTCGCGTTCGCGATCAGTGATTGCCGATTTCACGGCTTTGCCGCCGACGTGCATGTTGGAACGCGCTTCACCTTCCATCGGCACCCGGTTGGTGGCCCCGGCAATTTCGCCATCAATTAAAATGATGCGCTTGTCACCGGCGCGGACGTCTTTCAGATACGCCTGGGCGATGATCGGCTCGCGGTACAGTCCGGTGAACACTTCGAGAAGCGAGTTGAGATTCTCGTCGCCCGGTTTGATGTGAAACACGCCGGCACCACCGTTGCCGTAAAGTGGTTTGATGATGATGTCCTTGTGCTCTTCGCGGAACGCCAGAATCTGTTTGCGATCCGATGCGATCAGCGTCGGCGGCATGAAATCCGGAAAGTGCGTAACGAACAGTTTTTCAGGCGCATTGCGGACTTCGCGCGGATCATTGACGACCAGGGTTTGCGGATGGATCTGCTCGAGAATGTGAGTTGCCGTAATATAGGCCATATCGAACGGCGGGTCCTGTCGCATCAACACGACATCGGCGTCTTTGACGAGATCGAGGGTGCGGGTTTCGTCAAGCGTGAAGTGATTACCGCGTTCACGCTTCAGCGTCATCGGCTCGGCCTCGGCCAGCACGCGCCCATTGGACAGTGACAGTTTGCCCGGAACATAATGAAAAAGATTGTAACCGCGCTTTTGAGCTTCCAGCCCCATGACAAAGGTGCTGTCACCGTTGATGTCGATCGAGCTGACGTGATCCATCTGGATCGCAACGTTTAATGTCATGGCGTTTCCTTAAGGCGTTTTGTTCCTGAGCGGGCATTCGCCCTTTTATGTGAGGCGGGTGCGCAGTTCCTGCAAGAGGATCGTGGTATTATAGCGCGCCTGTTCGCCGGCGCCCAACCTGAGATATTCCTCAAGCGCATCGACGGCGGCCTGTATCCGGTCAAGCCGGGCATTCAGCAGACCGCACTCGCGCCACAGGGTCGGTTCTTCGGGGGCAATCCTGAGCGACACGTCGAGCACCACGGCGGCATCTTCGAGTCGTTTGCTCCGCAACAGCACCGATTTTCGTCCGGCCAGCATTTTCAGCAGGGCCTGCCGGTCATCCATTGCCTTCAGACTGCCCGGCGTCAGTTCCGCCTGGTTGCCGTCAAAGGCCTTCAGATAGGCGCGAATATCGGCTGGCTCGAGGGTTTGTCCGTCGCCGAGCGGATCGGAAATCAGACGCTCGCCCTGGGATTCAAGGCGAACCAGCATGCGGCCCGGAATATGGATGATGTCGGTCAGCCATCCGAGCCGGCGCGCCGTCGCGGCGTATAGAATGGAGAGGGTATCGCTTGAACCGGTGCGGCTGTCGATGACACGGGTCAGATCAAAACAATCTTCGTCGGTGCCGCCCGACTCGCCACCGCCATAGCCGTAATGTCTCGACAGTACCTGACGCAATGCATCGATCATCACGGCGACCGGCACCGGACCTTCGTTGATGCGGGCGTAGTCGCCGACTTTTTCGCTCAGCTTGTCGAGGTGCCGATGATAGCGGTCCAGCGGCAACGACGGGCGGTCGATGGCACCGATCAGCAATGCGACGTCTGCCAGTTGCAGGGTCGCATCATCACCCATGCCGTAACGGGTCAGCTGATCGAGGATATCGCCGCGGCTCGTCACGATGCTTTGGTACCCTTGATCCTGACGTGGTTGACGACTTGTTTTACGTACTTGATGGAACGGGCATGATTGAGTACGCGGTCCAGCTCGGTCTGGTCCTGGGCAATGCCGATGAGATAAATGACGGCGCCGACCGTTTCGATTGAATAGTTGATGGCGAGTACTTTCTCGTCGAGCGTCATCTTGGTTTTCAGCTGCGTGGTAATCCACGTGTCGTTGGCCATGTCGCTGAGCGGATTGGCGCTGACCCGCACTTCATTGATGACGTCCTTGACGTTGGGTGTACTCCACGCAATGCGAACCGCACTGGCCCGCATGTCTTCGGTTGGAACGCGCCCGGTCATCAGCACGCGGCCTTCATAAACTTCGATGCCGATATCGCCGAAAAGGTTTTTGTCGGTTTCAAGCAGCTTGGCCCGGATCCGGGTCGCTGTTGCGGTATCCTCGGCGACGCCTGCGATGCCGCGTTCCTGATAGGCTGCGACGCCGGCCGTTGCGGCACCTCCGACAACCATGCCGACGCACCCGCCAAGCGGCAGAATGGATACGGCGCAAAGCATTGCAATACAAATACCGGAAATGCGCTGCGCCGTCTGCGGGAGGGTTCTGGAAGTCATGGAGGTTCTTTCCTTTCGTATTATCTTCTGTGAGGTGAATACACTTTTAGCATTGATGATGGCAAAGGTCAGGATGGAAATCTTAAACCCGCTCCTTAACCCTGCCATGCATCCTGTAGATGCCTAGGCCATGAATAAGGCAGAATTGCGATGACATCGTAGCGCAGATCGCATTGCGCAAGCGCCGGGTGCCGAGCGATGAACTGTCCGGCGGCACGGGCAATCCGCTGCCGTTGTTCCGGGCTGACCGCGTGCACGGCGTCGGTATAGGTGTCGCGCGCCTTGACCTCGACGAAGGCCACCGTATGCAACCGTCGGGCAATGATGTCAATCTCGCCAAGCGGACAGCGAAAACCCTGTTCGAGTATTGTATACCCCTTGAGTCGCAATGCCCACGCTGCCAGTCGCTCGCCGGTATGGCCGCGCCGGTTTGCCCGCTCGCGGCGGTTTTTGCTCATTGGCCGGTTTCGGCCTTCAGGGCGAGGGCGCGGTTATAGATGTCACGCCTGGGCAGACCCGTTTCCATGGCGATCCGCTGTGAAGCCTCGCGCACACTTTCGCTCAGCAGTGCGGTACGCAGGCGGGCATCAATGTCGTCGTTATCCGGCGTCTCGTCACTTATCGGACCGCCGACCACCAGCGTCACCTCGCCCTTCGGCGCGCCGGCCCCGGCATAGTGTGCGGCCAGTTCCGGCAGCGTGCCATGGCGGACCTCTTCGAACATCTTGGTCATTTCCCGGGTCACGCAGGCGGCTCTTGGGCCCAGCACATCGGCCATGTCGGCAAGTGATGAAGCCAGACGCTGCGGCGATTCCAGAAACACCAGAGTCGCATCGACGGCAATCACGCCACCGAGCCAGGTCCGGCGCTTGCCCTGCTTGGGCGGCGGAAAGCCGCAATACATGAAGCGGTCGGTCGGCAGACCCGCCAGCACCAGTGCGTTGGTCACCGCCGAGGGGCCGGGAATGGACTCTACGGCAATCGCCTCTTCGCGGCAGGTCTCGGCCAGACGGTAGCCGGGATCATTGATCATCGGCGTTCCGGCATCAGACACCAGCGCCACGATTTTGCCGGATTTCAGCTGTTCAATAATGCGCGAGCCCATCTTGTCGGCATTGTGCTCGTGATAGGACACCAGCCGAGACGAATCGAGACCATGAATCTGCAGCAGTTTCCGGGTCACCCGTGTATCTTCGCAGGCGATCACGTCGGCGCTTTTAAGCACGTGCAAAGCCCGCAAGGTAATGTCGGCGGCATTGCCGATCGGCGTGGCGACAATATAAAGACCCTGAGTCAATTGCTGTGGCGGTTTACTCGCTTCGGGCAAGAGGCTACCGTCAGCAGTAATTTGCTGTGCATCGAGTGAACGAGAGACAGATGATTTCTTCCCGTGCTTTTCCGGTTCGTGCGCCCCTGAATTTTTTTGGGATTTTGTCGCGTGTGGTTTTTTCGGCTGCGCCATGCGTGGCCCTCTTGTTGCTCTCAGGGTGCCAGCAAACCGCAATCTTCGGGAGCGAGCAAGCGGCACCGATGGTTGCCGGTCCGTCTGCAACGGGCAATCTGCCGAAAACACAGCAGCTGCCGCCGGTTTCCGGGCCGCGCGTGCCGCCGGGACCGATCCTGACACCGGTGCCGCAAACCGCGCCGCGGGCCAGAGCCGGCGAGCCTTTACCGTCACTTGCCGAATTGCTTAACAGGCCAGGAGCTTCAGGGGTTGCCCCCGATGTCATGACATCGACAGTGCCGATGGCCGGTGAAGGGTCGGTTCGTGTTGCCCTGCTGGTGCCGCTGAGTGGTCCGGCGGCGAAGCTCGGCCAGGCCATGCTCAACGCCGCGCAGATGGCGCTTTTTCAATTCGGCAATGACCGCTTTGAATTACTGCCGCATGACACCAAGGGAACGGTCGATGGTGCGCTGGCCGCGGCACAGCTGGCGATCGGCGACGGCGCCCAGCTGATCCTGGGTCCGTTACTGTCACAATCGGTGCAGGCGGTCGGGCCGATTGCCCGTGCCGCCAATGTCCCGGTGATCGGATTTTCCAATGATCGGACTGTCGCCGGGAACGGCGTCTATGTGATGGGTTTTCTGCCCTCGGCGCAGACCGACCGGGTGCTTTCCTATGCCATCGGGCGCGGCTTGACGCGCTTTGGGCTTCTGGCGCCGGACAATGCTTTTGGTGCCGCCGTCCTGCAGACGATGCAGCAGGTCACCCTGCGTGCCGGTGCGCAGATCACCCGCGCCAGACTGTATGATCCGAACGCCGACGATTACACCGATGTGGTGCGCGAGATTTCTGACTTTGATGCCCGCAAGCAGGAACTGAAGCGACAGATCGCCGAGCTGAAAAAGCTCGATGATGCTGTATCGAAGAAAACCCTGGAACGGCTGGAACAGCTGCAAACGGCCGGGGATTTGCCCTTCAATGTGCTGCTGGTTGCTGATGGCGGCAAACGTCTGCAGCAGATCGCAGCCCTGTTGCCGTTCTTTGACGTCGACCCCGCCGTGGTCAAGGTGCTCGGGATCGGCCAGTGGGATGCGCCGGGTCTCGGCAACGAACCGGCGCTGGTCGGCGCCTGGTATGCCGCCCCCGACCCTGCCGCGCGCGACGATTTCGTCAAGGAATACACGGCAACTTTCGGCGAGCAACCACCGCGCCTGACAACGCTTGCCTATGATGCAATGGCGCTGGCGGCGGTTCTCGGACAGGGTGAAAATGCACCGGACTTCTCGATGGCGGCGCTGGCGTCACCGAACGGGTATTGGGGACGGGACGGTATTTTCCGGTTGACCTCGAGCGGCATCACCGAACGCGGTCTTGCCGTGCTCGAAATAACCCGCAAGGGCAGCAAGATTGTCGATCCGGCCCCGGTCAGTTTTCAGGCGCGCATCAACTGATCAGTTCAGCAATGATCCGAGCACGGCATTGAGCCGTTGCCGGCCATCGCTCGTCGCGTATAGACGGGTGCCGTCTTCAACCAGCAAGGCGCCGTCGATCAGCCGGTCGCGGGCGTGCGGATCGATCATCTGTTCCAGCGTCCGTCCGGTGATAGTCTGAAACCGCGCCTTGTCGATGCCCTCGGCAAGCCGTAGCCCCATCATCAGCAGTTCCCGTGCCCGGTCTTCGGCACTCAAAGGGCGCCGCTTGGCGGTGCCGTGGCCTTTGCTCCGGGTCAGGTCCAGCCAGCGCGTCGGGTTATGAACTTGATGCGTGCCGAAAAAACTACCCTCCAGCGTCAACCGTCCGTGCGCGCCCGGGCCGATCCCCAGATAATCGCCGCCACGCCAGCAGGTCAGATTATGCCGGCTTTCGTCACCGCGCCGGGCATGGTTGGAGACCTCATAGGCAGCATAGCCGGCAGCCGCCAAAATCTCCTGCGTCGCTTCGAACATGTCGGCGGCGCTGTCCTCATCCAAAGGCTTCAGGCCTTCGCGAAAGAACGGTGTGCCCTGTTCGATGGTCAGCTGATACAGCGAGATATGGCCGCCGGCATGGCCGAGCGCCGTGTTCAGCTCGTGCCGCCAGGCATCCGGCGTTTGTCCCGGTCGTGCATAAATCAGATCAAAGGTGGTGCGCGGGAAAATCGCCTGTGCCCGCTCCAGAGACTGAAGCGCATCGCCGGCACCGTGATCGCGACCGAGAAACTTCAGCGCCGCGTCATCCAGAGACTGCACCCCGACCGAAACCCGGTTGATGCCGGCAGCACGAAAATCGGCAAGCTGCTCTCGCTCCGACGACGTCGGATTGGTCTCAAGAGTAATTTCGATATCGGGTGCCGTCGGCCACAGCGTGACAACGTCGTCGATCAGGGCTGCAACCGTAGCCGGGGCCATCAGCGACGGCGTGCCGCCGCCGAAATACAAACTGGTGACGGTCCGCCCTGCGGTCTCGGCGGCGTAATGCGCAAGCTCGTCGCGTAATGCCTGACGCCACACCGTCTCGTCGATCGGTGATTTTTTATGGACGTTGAAATCGCAATAAGGGCAGATGGTCTGGCAGAATGGCCAGTGGACGTAGACACCGAAGCCTGGGGGATGGCCGCTCACCTTTGCGGATCACCGAAGCAGGCGGCGACCAGCTTGGCAAAGGCATCGGCGCGATGTGACAGCACATGCTTCTGTTGCGGATCCATCTCGGCGAAAGTGACGCTCTGGCCGCTCGCGGTAAAGACCGGATCGTAGCCGAAACCCTTGTCGCCCTTCGGCGGCCAGGTGATCTCGCCGGCGACGGTGCCCTCAAAGACGTCGGCGTGGCCGTCCGGCCAGGCCAGCGCCAGCGCACAGACGAACTGCGCGCTGCGATCTTCGCTGCCGTGTAACAGTTCCTCGACCTCGGCCATGGCCTTGTTGAAATCCTTGTCCGGACCGGCCCAGCGCGCCGAATAAATGCCGGGCGCGCCGCCAAGGGCGGTGACGGCAAGGCCTGAATCGTCGGCCAGCGCCGGCAGTCCGGCCCCACGGGCGGCGGCATGGGCTTTCAAAAGCGCATTGTCGATGAAGGTCGCACCGGTTTCGTCCGGTTCCGGCAGCTTCAGTTCGGCAGCCGAGATCACCTTGACGCCATAAGGGCGCAACAGATCGGCAATCTCGCAAACCTTGCCGGGATTATGGCTGGCAATAACCAGCTGATCGTCTTGAAAGCGGCGCGCCATTGATGGGCCTCAGATGCCGAGCACGGTATTCTGTGCGATGGTCAGTTCCTTGATGCCCTTTTTGGCCAACGCCATCATCGACATGAAGGCATCTTCCGAGAACGGATCGGCTTCGGCGGTACCCTGGATTTCGACGATCCCGCCGCGCCCGGTCAGCACGAAATTGGCGTCCGCTTCGGCATTGGAATCCTCGGCATAATCGAGATCGAGCACCGGGTGGCTTTCGAAAAGGCCGCACGAAACCGCGGCAACGCTGTCGATCAGCGGGATTTCCTTGACGATTCCCAGTGTCTGGCAGCGCTGAAAGGCCCGGTACAGGGCGACGTAGGCGCCGGTGATGCTGGCCGTACGGGTGCCGCCATCGGCCTGAATGACGTCGCAGTCGAGTTTGATCTGCAGCTCGCCCATGGCTTTCAGATCGGTAATGGCCCGCAAAGAACGGCCGATCAGACGCTGGATTTCCTGGGTCCGGCCGGTCTGCTTGCCGCGTGCCGCTTCGCGGTCGGTGCGGGTGTGCGTCGAACGCGGCAGCATGCCGTATTCCGCCGTCACCCAGCCTTTGCCGCTGTCACGCATCCACGGCGGTACGCGCTGTTCGACGCTGGCGGTGCACAAAACATGGGTGTCGCCGAACTTTGCCAGGCACGACCCCTCGGCATATTTGGTGACATCAATCTCAAGCACGATGTCGCGCATCTGATCAAGGCTTCGGCCGGAAGGGCGCATCAGGAACTCCGTCTTTTGTAAAAGTGACGGCCAAGCTAACGGCTTGCCGGGTACCCGTAAAGCCACGCGTCGCCAGCGGTGCCTTATCGCGAGTTGAGTTGACGCGACGAAAGGCGGAAACTACATAACGCTGGCTTTCTGGGCGCCAGCTTTGTCGAGCGGGGTTTGATGATTTCGGAACTGAACGAGCGGTCACGGGAAATTTTCCGTCTGATTGTCGAAGCGTACTGCGACACCGGCGAGCCGGTCGGCTCCAGGACGGTATCGCGACGCATGACGCAACAGCTGTCGCCGGCGACGATCCGTAACGTCATGTCCGATCTGGAAGAAGCCGGCCTGCTGTTCTCGCCGCATATCTCGGCCGGGCGCATGCCGACCGAAGCGGGCTTGAGGCTTTTCGTCGACGGCATTCTGGAAGTCGGCAATATCACGGATGCGGAACGCAGACGCATTGAACAGCAGTGTGCCGGTACGTCGAAGAACGTCGATCAGGTGCTTGAAGAAGCGACGACGGCGCTGTCCGGCCTGACCGGCTTCGCCAGTCTGGTGTTTGCGCCGAAAACCGACAGCCCGCTGAAACACATCGAATTTGTCAGCCTCAGCCCCGGTCGCGGTCTGGTGGTGATGGTGACGGAAAACGGCGTCGTCGAAAACCGCCTGATTCCGGTCCCGTTGACCCTGCCGCCCTCGGTGCTGGTGCAGGCGACCAATTTTCTCAGTGCGCGGATGGTCGGGCGAACCCTGCAGGAAACCCATGATGAGATCGTCAACGAGCTGGAATCGCACAAGGCGCAGCTGGACGAACTGACGCAAAAGGTCGTCGAAAGCGGTCTGGCGACATGGTCTGGCGGCAGCAACCGGACCGACAGATCGGGCACATTGATCGTCCGCGGTCAGGCGAGGCTGCTTGAAGACGTCACCGCACTGACGGATCTTGAGCGGATTCGGACGCTTTTTGAAGCGCTTGAGACAAAAAACGAGATGCTGAAGCTGCTGACCCTTGCGGATGACGCAGATGGAGTCCAAATCTTCATAGGCGCGGACAACAAGCTGTTCAACGTTGCCGGGTGTTCGATGATCGTCGGACCTTACCGCAATGACGCCAATCATATTGTAGGTGCGATCGGGGTGATCGGGCCGTCACGAATGAACTATGCACGGATTATTCCGATGGTCGATTACACGGCCAAGATGATCGGTGAACGGTTCCGTTAAGAACGATGGGAAGATAATGCAAAGCCAGAACAAACCTGATGGGTCGGAAAACGATATGACCGGCGATGAAAACCAGGATGAAGCCCTGAACGCTGCCGGTGCTGAAGCGGCGGATGACAGTGGTGCGCAGGATCTGGACGCGGCCTCATCCGAAGCGGTTGACGGCACCGGACAAAGCGCGTTTGAGACCGAACTGGCCGAAACCAAGGACCGCTTGCTGCGTGCCCTGGCCGAAGCGGAAAACGTCCGCCGACGGGCTTCAAGGGATGTCGAGAACGCGTCGAAGCGCTCGATTGCCGGGTTTGCCCGGGAAATGGTGGTGGTTGCGGATAACCTGAACCGTGCGCTCGGCTCGGTCGACAGCGAAAAACTCGGCAACAATGATGCGGTCAAAAGCCTGCTTGAAGGCATCGAAATGACCGCCCGGGAAATGCAGAACGCCTTCAGCCGCAACGGTATCAAGAAAATTGACCCGCTCGGCGAGCGTTTCGATCCGCAGCATCACGAAGCAATGTTCGAATTCGAGGATCCCTCGAAACCGGCCGGATCGGTCGGTCAGGTGCTGGAACTCGGCTATACCCTGCATGACCAGCCGCTCAGACCGGCCAAGGTCGGCATCACCAAAGGCGGTCCGAAACAGGGCGTTGCACCGTCGCCGTCGCAGCAAACCATGAACGAAGCTGCTGGCGAAAAGGCGTCATCGGCGGGCGGTACGGCCTATGAAAATCAGGGCAAGCCTTCGGGCACCAATCTGGATGAAGAGCTTTAAAGGGGCCGGATACCCTTAATTTTTATGGGGAAAGCCGTTGCAGCCCCCGAATTCCGGGATTATATCCCAATCAAATGAAGACCATGGGGTCTTAAACCCGCGGGGTCGGATCAGGCGCTTTAGAGGCCGGTCGCGACCGCCACAGAAAGAGAGGTTATCATGAGTAAAGTTATCGGTATCGATCTTGGTACAACCAACTCGTGCGTCGCTGTTATGGACGGCAAGGACGCCAAGGTCATTGAAAACGCCGAAGGGGCACGGACCACGCCATCGATGGTCGCATTTGCCGATTCCGGCGAACGTCTGGTCGGTCAGCCGGCCAAACGCCAGGCGGTCACCAACCCCGAAAAAACCCTGTATGCGATCAAGCGCCTGATCGGTCGCCGTTATGACGACCCGGTCACCGAAAAAGACAAAAAGGTCGTCCCCTACAACATCATCAAGGGTGACAACGGCGATGCATGGGTTTCCGCCGGTGATGACAAATATTCACCGTCTCAGATTTCCGCTTTCATCCTGCAGAAGATGAAAGAAACCGCCGAGAGTTATCTTGGTGAAAAAGTCGAACAAGCGGTGATTACGGTCCCGGCCTACTTCAACGACTCCCAGCGTCAGGCGACCAAGGATGCCGGCAAGATTGCCGGTCTTGAAGTGCTGCGCATCATCAACGAGCCGACCGCCGCGGCGCTGGCCTATGGTCTTGATAAAAAAGAAGCCGGCACTATTGTCGTTTACGATCTGGGTGGCGGTACCTTCGACGTATCGATCCTGGAAATCGGCGACGGCGTGTTCGAAGTGAAATCGACCAACGGCGACACCTTCCTGGGTGGTGAGGATTTCGACAATCGGATCGTCGATTATCTTGCCGACGAATTCAAAAAAGAGAACACCATCGATCTCAGATCGGATCGGCTGGCCTTGCAGCGGCTCAAGGAATCCGCTGAAAAAGCCAAGATCGAGCTGTCCTCGACGGCGCAGACCGAAGTTAATCTGCCGTTCATCACTGCCGATGTGTCGGGTCCGAAGCACCTGAACATCAAACTGTCGCGTGCCAAACTTGAAACTCTTGTTGAAGATCTGATCGAACGCACGATCAGCCCCTGCAAGAGCGCGCTCAAGGATGCCGGGATCAGTGCCGGTGAAATTGACGAAGTGATCCTGGTCGGCGGCATGACGCGGATGCCGAAAGTCATCGAAACCGTGAAGAAGTTCTTCGGCCGCGAGCCGCACAAGGGTGTGAACCCGGATGAAGTCGTGGCACTGGGTGCTGCTATTCAGGGCGGCGTGCTGAAGGGCGACGTCAAAGACGTTCTGCTGCTCGACGTGACGCCACTGTCGCTCGGCATCGAAACGCTGGGTGGCGTGTTCACCCGTCTGATCGATCGCAACACGACCATTCCGACGCGCAAGAGCCAGACCTTCTCGACGGCTGAAGACAATCAGTCCGCTGTGACCATCCGGGTCTTCCAGGGTGAACGCGAAATGGCTGCCGACAACAAGATTCTCGGCCAGTTCGACCTCGTCGGTATCCCGCCAAGCCCGCGCGGCATGCCGCAGATCGAGGTTACGTTCGACATTGACGCCAACGGTATCGTCAACGTCTCGGCCAAGGACAAGGCGACCGGCAAGGAACAGCAGATCCGCATTCAGGCCTCAGGCGGCCTCAGCGACTCTGACATCGAAAAGATGGTTCAGGATGCCGAACAGAATGCCGATGCCGACAAAAAACGCCGCGAGCTTGTCGATGCACGCAACAGCGCCGACAGCATGGCGCATGCCGCCGAAAAGAGCCTCAAGGAATATGGCGATCAGGTCAGCGAAGCTGAAAGAACCGCCATCGAAACCGCCATCACCGATCTTCGCAGCGTGATGGAAGGCGACGATCTCGAAGCGATTACGGCAAAAACCGAAGCCCTGACGCAGGCCTCGATGAAGCTGGGCGAAGCCATGTACAAGGCGCAGCAGGCCGAAGCGGAAGCCGGTGCTGCCGGCCCGTCTGACGGCGGCAATGCGGGTCAGTCCAAATCGGATGATGACACGGTTGTCGATGCTGACTTCGAAGAAGTCGATCCCGATCAAAACAAAAAGAACGGCTAAGATCGTTCCATCGGGTCGGGCGGTAATGTAAAAACACCATTACCGCCCACCGCCGGACCGCTTCGGGGGAATGCGATAACATGGCAAAACAGGATTATTACGAATGTCTTGGAGTCTCTCGCGGTGCCGATGCCGCAGAGCTTAAAAAGGCCTATCGAAAACTTGCCATGGACTATCACCCGGATCGCAATCCGGGTGATGCCGATGCTGAAAAGCGTTTCAAGGAACTCAGCGAAGCTTACGAAGTTCTCAAAGATGATGACAAGCGGGCCGCTTACGACCGCTTCGGCCACGCCGCCTTTGAAGGCGGCGGTCCCGGTCCCGGCGGTTTCGGCGGCGGTGCCGGCGCCGGCGGTTTTGCCGATATCTTCGAAGAAATGTTTGGTGATTTCATGGGTGGCCGCGGCGGTCAGCGTGCCAGTGCCGGACGCGGATCGGATCTGCGCTTCAACATGGAAATCACCCTTGAAGACGCCTTCAATGGTCTGAAGACGGAAATCCGCGTTCCGACGGCTGTGGCCTGCGATGACTGCAAAGGCACGGGCGGCAAGGATGGCGCGGCCCCGGCGGCATGCGGCAGTTGCGGCGGCGCCGGCAGGGTCCGTCAGCAGTCGGGATTCTTCACGGTCGAGCGGACCTGTCCGACCTGTCAGGGCACCGGCCAGACGATCAAAGATCCGTGCCGTGGTTGTGGCGGCAGTGGCCGCAAGCAAAAAGAGAAAACCCTTTCCGTCAATATTCCGTCGGGTGTCGAGGACGGCACGCGCATTCGACTGGCCAGTGAAGGCGAAGCCGGTCTCAGAGGGGCGCCGACGGGGGATCTGTATATTTTCCTGGCCATCAAGCCGCACCGCTTCTTCCGTCGCGACGGCGCCGACATTCATGTTCGCGTGCCGGTACCGATGGCGACGGCGACACTGGGCGGCCAGATCGAGGTGCCGACCGTCGAGGGCAAGCTGCTCCGCGTCTCGATTCCCGAAGGCACGCCGACCGGGCATCAGCTGCGCCTGCGCTCCAAGGGCATGAAGGTGCTGCGCTCGGAAAGCCGCGGCGACATGTTCGTGCAGATTTTTGTGGAAACGCCGGTCAACCTGACGAAGAAGCAAAAAGAGCTGCTGATGGAATTCAACGGCGACGACAAGACGACGAAAAAGCACAGCCCGGAAAGCACCGGCTTCCTCGACAAGGTCAAGGAACTTTGGGAAGACCTGAGGGACTAAGTCCTTCTGGACCCCGGCCTGCGCCGGGGTGACACCTCGGGCTAATGGCAACCGTCATTCCGGCGGAAGCCGGAATCCAGCCATTTGAGATTATTGAGTAGACGGACAAAGCCCCGTGTTTGCGGTGGTGGCGCGTTGGCTAAGCACGTGACAGGCTTCATTCAATCCGTATGATGCGACAAAACGGATTGTTTGAGGAAGCGTGTCATGAAAATCGGAATTGTCGGGTGTGCCGGACGGATGGGGCGGATGCTGGTTCAGGCCATTCATCAGACCCCGGGGGCTGAACTTGCCGGCGGCTCGGAAACCAAACAGTCCGAATTCATCGGCCATGACCCGGCATTGCTGGCCGGTCTCAAGGCGTCCGGTCTGAAGATCACCGACGACACCAGAGCATTGTTCGAGGCGTCCGATTGCGTGGTCGATTTTACCGCCCCGGCCGCGACGGTATTGCATGCCAGACTGGCAACGGAGACCGGCACGGCGCTGGTGCCCGGCACCACCGGCCTTTCGACCGATCAGCAGGCGGTCATCGCCGAAGCAGCGAAGTCTGTCGCCATCGTCCAGGCCGCCAATTATTCCATCGGCGTCAACCTGCTGCTCGGCCTGACCGAACAGGTTGCCGGCATTCTCGGCGACGAGTTCGATATCGAAGTGCTGGAAATGCATCATCGTCACAAGGTCGATGCGCCTTCGGGCACGGCGCTGGCGCTCGGCAAAGCCGCGGCATCCGGGCGTGGCGTCAATCTTGATGAGGTCTCGGACCGGGTTCGTGACGGTCATACCGGTGCCCGCACGGTAGGTAATATCGGATTTGCGACGTTGCGCGGCGGCATGGTGGTCGGCGACCATTCGGTGATTTTTGCTTCCGACGACGAACGCATCGAAATCACCCATCGCGCTGCCGACCGGGGTCTGTTCGCCAAAGGGGCGATCCGCGCTGCGTTGTGGACTGCCAGCAAGACGCCCGGACTTTATTCCATGCGCGACGTGCTCGGCTTCGTCTGATCACCGGGTAAACGCAGCTTCACTGGGCCGGGTGGCGGATATTCTGCAGCAGATGCAGTTCGTCCTTGAGCGCTGCACATAACGCTTCGCGTTCGTCGTCGGTGAGAAACTTGCCGATGATGATCCGTTTGCCGTGCGTCCCGGCGATCAGCTGTTTCGACGTTTCGTCAAAGCGAAGCTGCAGCCATTGCGGCTGGAACGTCCATTGCTTGCGCTTGCCCCAGTGATCGACCTTGGAGATTTTAAACTCCCGTTCGCTCAGCGTGATCGCCTCGAATGCCGAGCCGACCTTGTGGTTGTAGTGCAGGGCAAAGATCAGCGCGGCGACTTCGAGCCCCATGAAGCCGAACACCGGCCACGCCCCCATCAGCAGAAAGGTCGTGCCGGTCGGGATGAACAGAAACAATACGAAGAAGCTGACGATCCGCACCGCACGGTCGCTGGAACTGCGGTGCGGCCGTAACACTCTGGAAAAGCGGATCGCGTCGCCGGGGTCTTCGGGCTTGTCGATGACTATGCGTGTGTCCATGGGATTCATTTTATGCGCACAGGCATAAAAGCAACAACCGGGTTTTCTCGTGCCCTGATATGCGGGATAACAGGAGCATGAAAAAAGCCGATGTCGTAACGTTTTATTCAAGGCTCCGTGACGCCGACCCTGAACCGGTGGGCGAACTGCATTATGTTAATCCCTATACGCTTCTGGTGGCGGTGGCCTTGTCGGCACAGGCTACCGACGTCGGCGTCAACAAGGCGACCCGGCCGCTCTTCAAAAAGGTCAAAACGCCGGAGGCGATGGTCAGGCTCGGTCTTGACGGGCTGAAGGCGTATATCAAGACCATCGGTCTATATAATACCAAGGCGAAAAATGTGATTGCCCTCAGCCAGTTGCTGATTGAACGGCATGGCAGTGTCGTGCCGGACGATCAGGCGGCGCTGGAAGCCTTGCCGGGGGTCGGCCGCAAAACTGCCAACGTGGTCCGCAATATTGCCTTTGGCGCACCGACGATTGCCGTCGACACGCACATATTCCGGGTTTCCAACAGGACCGGGCTGGCACCGGGCAAAACACCGTTGGCCGTCGAAAAGGGTTTGCTGAAGGCAACGCCTGCAGAATTTGCCCTGCACGCGCATCACTGGCTGATTTTGCTTGGCCGTTATACCTGCAAGGCCCGCAAACCGGATTGTCCCCGTTGCATTGTTGCCGATGTCTGCGGCTTCAAGGGCAAGACGACGCTTGCATAGGCGTTATCCCGTGCTTCGGTTCTGGCGGGCTTTGACGACGGCGCGCAGGCATAAACCCTGATCATCGGTGCCCCGCACATCAAGATGATCAACCTGCAGGTTGCCGGTGGCAGCGCCGCCTTTCGGATACAAAAACAAAAACAGCACGCAAACGTCGTTCCGGTACTGCCAGATTTCGGCGCCGAGATCGCGGCGCACCAGACTGGCCGCGCCAAAGGTGCGGCTGAGATCATCCTGCCGCCAACCGATTATGGCTGCGGGGGCCGGGGCATTAACCTCCAGCTCGGGCGCCGGTGCCGGTGTCCGGTTGGCGTAGATCGGTTTGTTGAGGAGCGACGGCGTGCCCTGAGGGGTCGGGGTATTGAGCGAAACAGGGTTGGCATCTCCGGCGCAGGCTGCCAGGAACAGTAACCCGGTCAGCCAGATGGATTTGAACCAGCGCCGATCAGCGTCAGGCTTCATCAGGGTCCTTCGGTGTCAGGGTCTGCATGTCGCCGGCGATTTCGCCACCGGATTCAATGACGATACGGCCATAGCGAACGGTGCCGTGAATCCGCCCGGTGGATCTGACGATCAGGCGTTCGCGGGCGATAAGATCGCCTTCATAACGGCCGCTGATGTCCGCTTCGTCGACTTCGGCGGCACCTTTGAAAAAACCGCTTGGGGAAATTTCGAGGACCCGGGCACCGGGCAGTGTCACTTCAACATGACCTTCGACGATCAGTTTGTCGCAGGCGGTGATTTCGCCGTTAAGCTGGATATCGCGGCCGACGATCAGGCGGCGGCTTTCGACTTCATTGCTGCGCGGTCGGTCAACGCGCCGGGCCGGCGCACTCGGCAGGTCCGGTCCGCGGCGTTGCAGGTCCGGCATGTGGGCGCTTGATGACGGCGGCTTGGCGGGCGCGTGCGAGCCCTTCTTGGAAAAGGGCTTCAGCGGCGGCGCCGATCCGGCATCTTCGTCACCGGCATGGTTATCTATGGGCAACCCGATCACCTTTTCCGGTGATTTTGCAGGATCTTCGTCTTCTTTCTTCTTGCCGAACATCAACTTCTACCCCCACCTTGAGAAGGCGCTTCGCCTTCTTCAAACTTATATGTATATCCGATCTTCAACACAACCTAACGCTCACGCTATGACGGCTGACGATCCCTTGTGGCTCGGACGCCACTTTTCAAAAAGATGGACCATCGCGGACGTCGCGACAATCGGCATCAACAGGTTAACCACCGGAATGGTCAAAGCAAAAGCGATGAACACACCGACTGCAAGCACGCTGCCCTGGCGTTCCTTGCGAAGCCTGGTCACGTCCTGCGGCTGAAGCCGACGTGACGCCACCAGCTCAAAATATTCCCGTCCCAGAAGATAGCCGTTCACCAGATAGAAAACAAAAGGGAAAAGCGGGCCGAGGAACAGGAACGGCAGCATCAGGATGTTAAGGCAGATCAGAATACCGAGAAACTTGACCGACATGAAGACGGCTTCGCCGAGCGGTTGGCCATGAGCCGCCGGCAGGTTCGGGTAATAACGTTTTTCGACACATTCGGCGACCTGATCCAGAAACAGGCCGATAACGGTGCTGACGGTTGCCGGGAACAGAAACCACGTCAGTGCCAGAGTGGCGATCCCGCCCAGAACGTCTATCGCGCCCTCAAGCCAGCCGATGCTCGAGATCGATGTGTGCTCCAAAAGCCAGCCGACGACGCCCCAAAGGCCGACCAATGTCAGCAGCGCGGCAAGGATAGAAAGCCACAGGTATTTCCGTGTCGCTTTATCGCTTAATTGATCTATCCCTTTAATAAAAGCACCTAACATATTGAAATAACCGCGTTCTGTTTATGGAAAATCATCGACCTGATTTAAGGCCGCAGCCGCGTCCGGGTCAAGGAGGGAATCTGCTTCAAAGTCTTAAAAAGGCAGGATTATTCAGTCTTATCAATAAATTATTAACCATATTTTAGATTGAATATCAGCCTCTCTTCACGACCGTATCGAACGATATTGTTGGCACTTGCCCGGACCTCGGCAATGACTATACTCCGCGCGCGTATTGCAAGTGCGAAAAAGAATGTTCGCAGCGCCTGATTTTAAGCGAGATTACTATGTCTGCTCCAACCATCGACGTTCTCGGCATCGGCAACGCCATTGTCGATATTCTGGTTCAAACCTCGGATTCGTTTCTTCACGAAAACGGCTTGAACAAGGGAACCATGGGTCTGGTCAGTGCGGAAGAACAGACGGCACTTTATGATAAAACCGGACAGGCCGTTGAAAGCTCCGGCGGCTCTGCGGCCAACACACTGGCCGGGATTGCCGCCCTTGGCGGTCGTGCCGCCTTTGCCGGCAAGATCAAAAACGACCAGCTGGGCAATGTGTTTTCGCATGACATCAAAGCCGCGGGCGTGACGTTTACAACGGTGAAAGCCGAAGAAGGCGCGCCGACGGCAACGTGTCTGGTGCTGATTTCACCGGATGGTCAACGCACCATGCAGACGTATCTCGGCGCCTGCGTCGAGTTCAGCGTTGCCGATCTTGATGAAGCCATGATCCGTGCCGCCAAGGTTGTCTACCTGGAAGGTTATCTGTGGGATCCGGATCCGGCCCGCGAAGCGTTCTTCGAAGCTGCGCGCATCGCCCACGATGCCGGCCGCAAGGTCGCCCTGTCCCTGTCCGATCCGTTTTGCGTTGATCGTTACCGCGACGGTTTCCTGTCCTTTATCGAAAAGCACGTAGATATCCTGTTCGCCAATGAAGACGAAATTCTCGCCCTTTACGAGATTGAGGATTTTGACGTCGCCGCTTCTAGGATCAAGGGGATCGTCGAGATCGCCGCTCTGACCCGCTCTGCAAAGGGCTCGGTGGTGGTGACGAAAGACGAAATAATTAAGGTTCCGGCCTCGCCTGTCGACAAGCTGATCGATTCAACCGGTGCCGGCGATGCCTATGCAGCAGGATTCCTTACCGCTTATGCGCATGGTCGAGATCTCAGAACGGCCGCCGTTCTCGGTGGCCACCTTGCAGCAGTCATTATTCAGCAGATTGGCGCACGACCGTCCGCCAACGTGCAACATCTATTGCTCGGGTTAGACGGCTAACACTTCACGCCCATACAGGACATCATTGATGGAACTCAGAAATATCGCGATCATCGCGCACGTCGATCATGGCAAAACAACATTGGTCGATACCATGATGCAGCAGAGCGGTGCCTTTCGTGCCAATCAGAAAGTCGTCGAGCGCGCCATGGATTCCGGCGAGTTGGAACGCGAACGCGGCATCACCATTCTTGCCAAGTGCACATCGGTTGAGTGGAAAAACCACCGTATCAATATCGTCGATACGCCGGGTCACGCTGACTTTGGTGGCGAAGTCGAGCGAATTCTGTCAATGGTGGACGGGGTTGTCTTGCTGGTGGATGCCGCTGAAGGCCCGATGCCGCAGACAAAATTCGTCACCGCCAAAGCCCTGAAGCTGGGCCTCAAGCCGATTGTCGTCGTCAACAAGGTCGACAAAGCCGATGCGCGTTCCTATGACGTGCAGACGGAAGTCTTCGATCTGTTTACGGCGCTTGATGCTAACGACGAACAGCTTGATTTCCCAACGCTGTTTGCCTCGGGCCGCAATGGCTGGGCGTCGCTGACACCGGATGAACACGGCACCACCCTGGAGCCGCTGTTTGCCAGTATCGTCAAAAACGTCAGGGCACCGGTCGCCGATGCCAAGGGACCGTTTTCGATGCTGGTAACGACCATCGAAGCCGACCCCTATCTCGGTCGCATTCTGACCGGGCGGATTTTTTCCGGCTCGGTCAAACCGAACCAGCCGATCAAGGCGCTCAACCGCAAAGGCGAAGTGCTTGAACAGGGCCGGGTTCAGAAAATTCTGGCGTTCCGTGATCTGACGCGCGAAGCCATCGACATCGGCGTTGCCGGCGACATCGTGGCCATCGCCGGGATGCAGAAGGCGACCGTCGCCGATACCCTGTGCGCCATTGAAGTGATGGAAGCGATTCAGTCGCAGCCGGTCGATCCGCCGACGCTGGCGATGACGTTTTCGGTCAACACCTCGCCGTTCGTCGGTCAGGATGGCGACAAGGTTACGTCCCGGGTCATCCGCGAGCGGCTTTTCCGTGAAGCCGAAGGCAACGTCGCCATTCGCGTTTCCGAAGCCGACAACAAGGATGCCTTCGAGGTTGCCGGTCGTGGCGAGTTGCAGTTGGGTGTCCTGATCGAACAGATGCGCCGTGAAGGGTTCGAACTTTCGATCTCGAGACCGCGCGTTCTGTACCGTGAAGATCCTAAGACCGGCGAAAAGCTGGAACCATTGGAAGAAGTCACGGTCGACGTCGATGAAGAGTTTTCAGGGATCGTCGTTGAGGCGCTGAGCGTCCGCAAGGGCCGCATGACGGAAATGCGCCAGGCTGGCGGTGGCAAGGTCCGCCTGACGTTTATCGTTCCGTCCCGCGGTCTGATCGGTTATCACGGCGAGTTCATGACCGAAACCAGAGGCACCGGCGTTTTGAACCGGGTCTTCAACAGTTACGCGCCGCTGCAGGGCTCGGTACCGGGCCGTCGTAACGGCGTGCTGATTTCCAATGCGACCGGCAAATCCAACGCCTACGGTCTTTCCGGTCTGGAAGGGCGCGGCTTGTTGCTGATCGGCGCCGGCGTGCCGGTCTATGAGGGCATGATCATCGGCGAACACAGCCGTGGTAACGATCTAGAAGTCAATCCGCTGAAAGCAAAACAGCTGACCAACATGCGGGCCTCGGGGACGGATGAAGCGATTCGTCTGACACCGGCCAAGCGCATGAGCCTCGAAGAAGCCGTCGCCTATGTGAACGATGATGAGCTTCTTGAAGTGACGCCGACAAACCTGCGTTTGCGCAAACGCTTCCTGGATCCGCACGAACGTAAAAAATCGGAGCGCTCCAAGGACGCCGGTTGAGCCTGAGCCACGTCGGAGATACTCTAGGCCGATGCTGGATCACGATGTACAGGCGACAGGTCTGATAACCGGGACGGCACCGGACCGGCATGATCGGCCGACGGTGCAGGTCTCGCGTTTCTGGCGGATGTTTCCGGCCGGCATGCGCCGACGCTGGTGGATGTTTCGCCCGTTCGACCTGATTGCCCGGAACATTCCCGTCTGGAAAAAGCGCCGTGGTCTGCTGGTGGTGCGGATGGACGGCATCGGCGATATGGTGCTGTTCCGGCAAAGCCTCGATCATTATGCCGAAGCCTTTGGTGTCGAAGCGCGCGATATTACCGTCCTCGGCTGTGACAGCTGGCAGAGGCTTGCGGCAAATGTGTTTGCCGGCTACCGGGTCATCACCATTGATGAACATGCCTATGCCCGAAAACTGTTTTATCGGTTTCGCGTCAATCTGTTGGTGCGCCGGCTGGCGCCTGAAATCGCCGTCTGTGATTCCTATCTACGACGCGCCATGATGGCCGATAGCCTGGTCTGGGCGGCGCGGGCCAGTCGCAGCATCGTGTCGATGCCGTATGTCAACGAGCCGACCCGTTCGGAATTCAATTTTTATCTCAGCCAGGTCGATGACATCATCGATACGGGCCCCTACCCGACTCACGAAATTGATCGTCACATCCGCTTTGTCTCAACCGTTGCCGGCAAACAGTTTGCCGCCAAGGCGCCAAGCATCGACTGGCCCGGGGACAGCCCCGCTTTTGCCGAAGCCGGTCCCTATGCCGTGATCAATCCCGGCAGTAACGAGCCCGGTCGCCGCTGGCCGTTTGCCGGCTACGTCGCGATCGCCGAAAAGCTGCTGGCGCTCGGCTGGCGGGTCGCCTTCGTCGGCACGCGCGGTGAGCGCTGGGATGCGGCATTGCTCGATGAAATCGGCAAGCGTCCCGGTGTCACCGATCTGACGGGGCGGACGTCTTTGCACGAACTGATGGGCCTGATGAAGCATGCCGGTCTGGTCATCAGCAACGATACCGGCCCGGCGCACTTGTCGATTGCACTCGGCGCACCGTCTCTGGTGATTGTCGGCGGCGGTCACTTTACCAGCTTTGTGCCCTACCCGGCCGAGGTCTGCCCGGACAATGCCCGCTTCATTTACGAGGTCATGGATTGTTATCACTGCTTCTGGCGCTGCCATAAGCGTAAAAGCAAATTCGATGTGTTCCCCTGTGTCGAGGCGATTGCCGTCGATGACGTCTGGTCCGTCTGTGAAGGACTGATGGGCGATGCGCTGCCCGAGGGCAACCGCCCGAGAGCCGTATCCTGAGCCGGCATATGACGGCGCGAATGCAAGCCTGGCTGTCAGCGAGTGCGCTGCATCTCGAGAAAAAAGTTCTGCTGATCGGTTTGCTGGGTTTTTCCAGCGGCTTGCCGCTGCTGCTGGTCGGCGCCACGCTTTCAGCCTGGCTGCGTGACGAAGGCACATCGCTGACCGACATCGGCTGGTTCTCGCTGGCCGGCGCGGCGTATGTGCTTAAATTCGTCTGGGCGCCGCTGGTTGACAGAATGCCCGTTCCCCTGCTCGGCCGGATCGTCGGACAGCGACGCGGCTGGCTTTTGCTTTCGCAGTTTTCGGTGATGGGGGCGATCCTGGCTTTGGGATCGAGCAACCCCGATGCCGGGCTGACCGGGACAGCCTTCTGGGCCGTCGTCCTCGCCTTCGCTTCGGCGACGCAGGATATCGTTGTTGATGCCTACCGGATCGAAAGCCTCGACGAAAAGCGCATGGGGGCCGGTCAGGCCAATTATGTCATCGGTTACCGGCTGGCCTGCCTGTTGGCCGGCGCCGGTGTCCTGATCATGGCCGATCATGTCGGATGGTTCCGGGCTTATGCGGTGATGGCCGCTTTCGTCGTCGTTGGTATCGCGGCAACGCTTGCCGCCCACGAGCCCAAGCGTCCGCCGATGCCTGCGATTGTCGGGTCGACGTTTATCCGCAAAGCCCTTTCGGCGCTCCGCGAAACGGTATGGATGCCGCTACAGGATTTCATCGGGCGCAGCAACTGGCTGGCGATTCTGATGTTTATCGCACTGTACAAACTGGGCGACGCCATGCTCGGCGTCATGGCCAATCCGTTCTATCTGGATATCGGTTTTTCCAAGACTGAAATCGGCCTGGTGACCAAGGGCTTCGGCCTCACGGCAACGCTGCTGGGCGGGATCATCGGTGGTGCGGTGGTCGCCCGCTACGGCACGCTTCGGGCGCTGATGTTCGGCGGTATATTGCAGGCCCTGTCGAATGTCGTGTTTGCCCTGCAGGCCTGGGTCGGACCCGAGCTGCCGATGCTGTTCGTCACCATCGGTATTGAAAATCTGACCGGCGGGATCGGCACCATTGCCTTCGTTGCGTATCTGTCGGGTCTTTGCAACATCGCCTACACGGCGACACAGTTTGCCCTGCTGTCGTCACTGATGGCGCTGGCCAGAACGGTGTTTGCTTCCGGTGGCGGCTGGCTTGCCGACCGCACCGACTGGGTATCTTATTTCCTGATGACCGGCGTTGCGGCGACCCCCGGGTTGCTGATGCTGGTCTGGCTTATCAAGCGGGCGCCTTTGCCAGCACCCCCTGAAGCGCCGCAATAACCGCATCCGTCGGGATTGCCGACATTTCCCTGGAGCCGAACGTTTCTGCCCTGACAACGGCGATGGTTTCGCACATCGGCGGGAATTTCTCGTAAACGGTCGGTCCGTAAAGGGCGACCAGCGGTGCGCCGCCCACCGCCAGCATGTGCGCGATACCGGAATCGTTGGATACCGCTGCCGTCAGACTTTCGGCGAGTGCGATGCTCAGCAACGGATCAAAATTGTGTGTCTTTGCCCCCTGCCCTGCCTGTAACGGCAACAGGGCGTCGGGCAGTTGTTGGCGGATCACCTCGACCCATTCCTGTTCCTGCGGGCCGATCAGGAAGACCGCTCGGGCGCCGGTTTGCTGCAGCGATGCGGCGACGGCGATAAAGCGTTCCAGCGGCCAGCATTTGGGCCTGCCGCCGGAACCCGGCGCAAAGGCAATATAGCCGGGGCCTTCCGGCAGCAAAGTGCCGGCCTGCGCGCGAATAACTTCGGGGATATCAAGATCAAGTCTGTGCGGTGTCGGAAACGATTGGCCCGATGCAATCTCCAGCAGATCGAGCATCTGTCTTTGCATGGCGCGAGGAAATGTATAGCCCGATTTCGGTTTGGCCGACGACAGCAGAAATCCCGCCGCCGGCGAGACAAAGTAACGGTGCCGGATACGTCTGGCCGACAGCGCGGTCGAAAGATTCCGCTGCGTGTCGATCACCAGATCGAACGACCGGTCAGACAACGGACGCCTGACAAATAGCTCTTTTGGACTGTGCCCGACGCCGCCGTATTCGATGATCTCGTCCAGCTGATCGGCGACCAGTGATTTGAGTGCACCGGCATAGACGGTGGTCTCCTTGCCGGCAAACCAGGTCAGCCGGGCATTTGGAAATGCCTGACGCAATCCGCGCACGAACGGCAGCTTCAACAAGCCGTCGCCGAGCCGGTCGAGGCCGACGTGAACGAGGACGCTTTGCAATGTGTCTGGGGATTTGATCATGCGCTCGGCTCCATCTTTCCCGCATAGCACGGCGGATATATTTTGTAGAGCGAAAGGATCATTTGATAGGTCATGCCGACAACGGCTTCGGGGGTCTGGCCAGCAAGGCGACGGCGGCGCTGGCAAAACCGAAGACGGCGAAAGTCGCCAGCGATGCATCGTAGGTACCGGTGGCATCGCGAAGCGCGCCTGCGATCAGCGGTCCGGCGGCCTGACTGGCAACCTGTACCGTCAGCGCCGCACCGCGGATTGCACCGTAACTGCGCCGGCCGAAAAAATCCGCCCAGGCAATCGGCAGGATCGTCAGCATGCCGCCGATGCCGCAGCCGAACAGCGCCGCCGCGCCATAGGCCATCAGGGTTGAGTGCACTTCGTGCATGGCCAATGCGGCACTGCCCAGCAGCAAGCCGACCAGAACCAGCGCGAACCGCAAGCCGATCCGCTTCGGCCAGAAACCATAGGCAAAACCGGTGATCGCCGAGACCAGCGAGAAAGTGCTGACCGCCGTCGCCGCCACCGTGACATCCAGTCCCCGCTCGATCAGCAGCGGTGCCTGATGCAGACTGACGCCGGCCTGAATCGGATAGACCAGCAGCGTAAAGGCACTGAGCATCCAGAAAGCCGGTGTTCTCATGGCCTGGGCGCGGGTGAACGCGGGCTCGGGTTTTGCCGGTGCCTGTGTCGCCGTCGAAGATGCTTCGGACGTCGCGTTGTCTGCTTTTTTATTAGGTGCGCCATCAATGGTGAAGCCGAGATCTTCCGGACGGCGGACAAGAAAAAGCCACGTCGGAACGAATCCGGCAATCAGGACCGTCGCGCCAACGGCAACCCATGCATGTCGCCAACCGCCCGCCTGCATGGCGAAATGGGCGATCAGCGGCATTGCCACCAGACCCGACATCAGCGCCAGTGTCGTGATCGACGTGGCGAACGAACGCTTCACGTAAAACCAGTTCACGATCGAACCATAGATGCCGATGTCGTAGGGTCCGGTGAAGTTCATCCGGGCGATGCAGTAAAAGAAATAAAACATCGGCAAGGCATTCACCGCCGACAGGCACAACAGCGGAATGCCGGTAAACAGAATGGCAAAGCAGAGGATCGTCCGCGCCCCATTGCGATCCAGCAGCGGCCCGATCAGAGGGGCGGCGATGGCCCCCAGAATGCCGCCCAGCGAGACCGCACCGGAAATTTCCGTTCGGGACCAGCCGAATTCCGAAGTCATCGGTTCGATGAAGATGGACAGCGTGGCGACGGCCGGTCCCTGCCGGGAAAACGAGGCGGCGCAAATGGCGGCGAGAATGACCCAGCCGTAATAAAAAGGCAGCCGCACTGCCAGTGCATTGATCATTCGAAGGCGCAAACTGGTATATCCCCTGTCCGATGATAGGACGCTATCAGGTGGATGAAAATATGTGGAGCCAAAGCCGCGTTAAGTTTATGGTGCGCCGATGGGGGGCTTCGTTAACAGACTGTATTGAGGAACCTGCGATGAATTTGGATCTGGTACCAATCGGGGATAATCCACCCTATGAAGTCAACGTATTGATCGAAATTCCGCTCGGCGGCAATCCGGTTAAGTATGAAGTCGATAAAAAATCGGGGGCAATCTTTGTCGACCGCTTTTTGCACACCGCCATGTATTATCCCGTCAATTACGGTTTCGTGCCGCACACGCTGTCGGAAGACGGCGATCCGATGGACGCGGCGGTGCTGGGGCAGATGCCGGTGATTCCCGGATGTATCATCAAATGCCGCCCGATCGGCGTGCTGATCATGGAAGATGAAAGCGGCATCGACGAAAAGCTGCTTTGCGTGCCGGTTGATGCCCTGCATCCCTATTATGGCGACATCAGTTCTTACCGGGACATTCGCCCGGTTCAGATCAGCCAGATCCAGCACTTCTTCGAGCACTATAAAGACCTGGAACCCAACAAATGGGTCAAGGTCCAGCGCTGGGGTGAAGCTGAAGAAGCCATGGTGCTGGTCCGTCAGGCCATCGATCGGGCCGGAGAAGACGCGCCGAAGGGTTAATTCGGCGCGCCTGTTGTCCTGCCGCTTTGTCAGTCGGCCTGATGCGCCGTCAGCGCCGCCAGCGTCACCATATCAGCCACAGTTGCGCCCATCGGCACTACCTGCACTGGTTTGCTGAGGCCTTTGATCAATGGGCCCAGCACCGTGGCACCGCTGACCGAAGCCAGCAGTTTGGTGCTGATTTGCGCGCTGTGCAGCCCCGGCATGACCAGCACGTTGGCGGTATCGGTCAACCTGCAGAACGGATAGTTGGCCAAAAGATCACGATTAAGTGCGACATCGACGGCCATTTCACCGTCGTATTCGAAATCGACGCCCCGGCTGTCGAGAATTTCGACGGCTTCGCGGACCAGTTCGGCGCGCGGCAATGCCGGGTGGCCGAAGTTGGCAAACGAAACCAGCGCAACCCTAGGATCATGACCGAAGCGGCGGACTTCCAGCGCCGCCTGCTGGGCAATATCGGCAAGCTGCTGCGGGGTCGGCGATTCATGCACGGCGGTGTCAGCGATGAACAGGGTGCGACCCCGATCAATGATCAGCGACAGGCCCATGACCAGAGCACCCGGTGCCGGATCGATGACCGACGAGATGTTGTTCATGGCGGCATGATAGTTACGGGTCAGACCCGTCACCATGGCATCGGCATCACCGGTCGCAACCATGCACGCGGCAAAGATGTTGCGGTCCTGATTGACCATCCGCTGGCAGTCACGCTTGAGACTGCCTTTGCGCTGCAGTCGGTTGTAGAGATAGTCCGCATATTCGGCATTTCTTGAACTGAGCCGGGCGTTATGAATCTCAAGGCCTTCGTTTTTGCCGAGGCCAAGCGACTTCATCGTCTCGATCACCCGCTCCTCGCGGCCGACCAGGATCGGCGTGCCGTAGCCGGCGTTATAGAAAGCGTGCGCGGCACGGATCGATTTTTCTTCCTCGCCTTCCGCAAACACGACACGGCGCGGGCGGGCACGGACCTGATCCAGTGTCGCCTGCAGATTGCCGATAATCGGATTGAGGCGTGCCGACAGCTTCCTGGCATACCCGTCCATGTCGGAAATGGGTTTCTGGGCGACGCCTGAATCCATGGCGGCTTTGGCGACGGCCATCGGCACGGCAACGATCAGGCGCGGATCGAACGGGGTCGGGATCAGATAGTCGGGTCCAAACTGCAGATGCGTGCCGGCATAAGCGGCGTCGACTTCGTCGGGCACGTCTTCGCGGGCGAGATTGGCCAGCGCATGGGCGGCGGCGATTTTCATTTCCTCGTTAATGCGCCGGGCACGGACGTCGAGGGCACCGCGGAAAATATAAGGAAAGCCCAGAACGTTGTTGATCTGGTTCGGGTAATCGGACCGCCCGGTGGCGATGATGGCATCGTCGCGGACCGCTTTGACGTCTTCCGGGGTGATTTCCGGATCGGGATTGGCCATCGCGAAGATGATCGGCCGGTCAGCCATCGAGGCAACCATGTCCTTGCTGACCGCGCCTTTTACAGAAAGACCAAGGAACACGTCGGCTCCCTTCATGGCATCGCCCAGGGTACGCGCATCGGTCTCGGCAGCCTTTGCGGACTTCCACTGGTTCATGCCTTCCTGGCGACCGCGATAGATGACGCCCTTGGAATCGCACATGATGATGTTGTTCCCATTAACGCCCATCGCCTGCATCAGGTCGGCACAGGCAATCGAAGCGGCGCCGGCACCGTTGATGACGATTTTGATGTCGGCCAGATTTCTGCCGGTCAGGGCCACGGCGTTGATCAGCCCGGCCGCGGTAATGATCGCCGTGCCGTGCTGGTCATCGTGGAATACCGGCACATCAAGCAGCTCGCGCAGGCGTTCTTCGATCATAAAGCATTCAGGGGCCTTGATGTCTTCAAGGTTGATGCCGCCGAAGGCGTTGCCGAACAGCCGCACACTGTTGACGATCTCGTCGACATCTTCGGAGAAAACCTCGACGTTGAAGGCGTCGACATCGGCAAAGCGTTTGAATAGCACGCACTTGCCTTCCATCACCGGCTTGCCGGCAAGCGGGCCGATGTTGCCGAGACCCAGCACGGCGGTGCCGTTGGAGATGACGCCAACCATATTGCCGCGCGCCGTAAGCTCGTAGACTTTGCTCGGGTCGGCATGGATGGCGAGGCAGGGACCGGCGACACCGGGCGAATAGGCCAGTGTCAGGTCACGCTGTGTGGTCAGGGGCTTGGTTGGCTGAATTTCGATTTTGCCGGGCTTGCCTGAGGCATGCATGCGCATGGCTTCATTGTACAGCATCTCGGTCGCGTGGTCGTCCATTTGGATTCTCCCAGGAGATATGTTTTTTTCTGTTGCCGGTACTGCCCGTGGACGGGCATATGCCGGGATCGCTATTTTGACCGTAGAAACAAAAAGTGCAACGGCGCGTGTGTCCCGGGCTTGACGTGTGTTATGGTCCTGACAGATTTTTAGCCCCCGACCATCGCCGGAATGCCGATGAATAATCAGACACAACCCGCAACTGACAATACAGAAATGCTGACCGATTCAGAGCCGGCGGACGCCGGTACGGATAAAAGCGCCGACAAATCCGTGACGCCGATGATGGTGCAGTATCTGCAGATCAAGCGGGATCATCCGGATGATCTGCTGTTTTACCGGATGGGCGACTTTTACGAGATGTTCTTTGACGATGCGGTGGCCGCTGCTGGGGCGCTGGATATTGCCCTGACCAAGCGCGGCAAGCATCTGGATCAGGATATTCCTATGTGCGGTGTTCCCGTGCACAGCCACGAAATGTATCTTAACCGATTGATCAGAAAGGGCTTTAGGGTCGCCATCTGCGAGCAGACCGAAGACCCTGCCGAGGCCAAAAAGCGCGGTTCGAAGTCTGTCGTGCAGCGCGGTGTGGCGCGCATCGTGACGCCGGGCACGATTACCGAAGACGTGCTGCTGGAATCGCGCCGCCATAACTATCTGGCCTGCGTGGCCAGGGCACAGAGCGATTTTGCCGTCGCCTGGCTGGATATCTCGACCGGGGATTTTCGCACCCAGAGCGCCGGAGCCGGGGATATTGCGGCGATTCTGGCGCGCATCGATCCGGGCGAAGTGATCGTAGCCGACACGCTTTTGACGGGCGTCGTGCCGGAACAGACCTGGTTTGATGTTGATGAGCGGCTGACGCTGCTGCCGGCGGCCCGTTTTGACAGCGAAAACGGGCGCAGGCGGCTGATGACGCTTTATGGCGTCAAGACGCTGGATGCGTTCGGAGCCTTTACCAGAGCCGAAATTGCCGCCGCCGGAGCCCTCGTCGATTACGTTGAACTGACGCAAAAGGGCCGTTTGCCGCGCCTGCATCCGCCATCGCGGGTCGAGCAGGGCGCGGTCATGGAAATCGACGCCGCAACCAGGCGCAATCTGGAACTGACCCAGACCATGTCCGGTGAACGAAAGGGCAGTTTGCTTGACGCCGTCGACATCACGGTGACCGGGGGCGGTGCCCGGCTGCTGGCGGCGCGTATCGCCGCACCTCTGACCAGTCCGGCCGAAATCAGCAGAAGACTTGATCTGGCGGCGGTGTTTCACGCCGACACCCGGGCCCGTGAAGCACTGCGCAGTCATCTGAAAGCGGTGCCGGAAATTGCCCGCGCCATGAGCCGGCTCAGCATCGGACGCGGCGGTCCGCGCGATGTCGGGGCCATTCGTGAGGGTCTCGGGAAAGCCCTCGAGGTTAAGGAAGTGCTGCGCTCGGTGACGTCGCTGCAGTCAGCCGAGGATCTGCCGGCGTTGAGCGCCGCGCTGGGCGGGCACGATGCGCTGATCGAAGAATTGTCGCGCGCTCTGGTCGCCGAGCCGCCGACCGGCACGGCGGATGGCGGCTTCATCCGGAAGGGTTATCATCCGCGGCTGGACGAGCTGATTGCGATGCGCGATGAAAGCCGTCGCCTGATCGCAGCACTACAGCGGCGATACGCTGAAGAGACCGGCATTCAAGCCTTAAAAGTCCGTCATAACAATGTCTTGGGATATTTTATTGAAGTTACGGCGAAGCAAGCCGATCAAATGCCGGGCGGTGTGGAAAGCGCCTTCATTCACCGCCAGACCATGGCCAATGCGGTGCGCTACACGACTGTCGAGCTGAATGATCTAGAGGCCGAGATATCCCGCTCGGGCGAGCGCGCCCTGGCCCTCGAAATGGAGATTTACGGGGCGCTGTGCGGACAGATTCAGGAAAGTGGCGCGGCCATTGATGCAACGGCATCGGCACTGGCGGTACTGGATGTTGCGGCCAGCACAGCGGAACTGGCGATCAATCAGACGTTTGTTCGCCCGATCATTGACGACAGCGAGGCGTTTTCGATTGAAGGCGGCCGGCACCCGGTTGTCGAGCGGGCCATCGGGCGCAGTGGTGAAGGTACCTTCGTTGCCAACGATTGTCGGCTTGAGGCTGCCGACGCCGGCAAGCCGGGCGAGCGGCTATGGTTGCTGACGGGGCCCAACATGGCCGGGAAAAGCACCTTTCTCAGGCAAAATGCGCTGATAGCAGTGCTTGCACAGGCGGGTCTGTACGTGCCGGCCACCCGCGCCCACATCGGCTTTGTGGACCGGTTGTTTTCCAGAGTGGGCGCCGCTGACGATCTGGCCCGTGGCCGCTCGACGTTTATGGTCGAAATGGTCGAAACGGCGGCGATCCTGCATCAGGCAGGCCCGCGGGCACTGGTTATTCTCGATGAAATCGGCCGCGGTACGGCGACCTTCGACGGCCTGTCCATTGCCTGGGCGGTGGTCGAGCACCTGCACGACATCAACGGTTGCCGGGGGCTGTTTGCGACGCACTATCACGAATTGACGGAACTGGCGCCAAGACTGGCCAATCTGACCTGCTACACCATGCGTGTGAAGGAATGGAAAGGCGACGTGGTGTTCCTGCACGAGGTCGCCGCCGGCGTTGCCGATCGCTCCTATGGCATCCATGTGGGACAGTTGGCCGGACTCCCGCATAGCCTGATCAAGCGTGCAGAGATGATCTTGGAACGATTGGAAAAGTCTCAAACTGGGGGTGCCAAGGGCCTGGGAGACGATTTGCCTCTGTTTTCTGTCATACAAAGGCAAATATTTGATCCTAAAAAGGAAAGCGAAGCCGAATTGACCCTTAATAAGATCAATCCAGATCTCTTGACACCGTTGCAGGCGCTTGAAGAGCTATACAAGCTCAAGGCAATGACTGAAATTAAAGATGATAATTAATCTGATCTTATTTTCCGAGACCGCCGCCAACCGTTTGTTTCCGGTATTCATGCCGATCATGTCCCTGAGGTGGGGCAGGGCCTTGTCAAATGCGCCCAGGCATATCAGTTCGCTATCTTCTCGCGAACCACTCGTATATATACAGCAACTATGATTCGCGTACCGAAACCCAGGGACATTATCGATCGCAAACAGGTGCTAACACGCCTGGATGAGATCCTTGGCTGGTCGGGTTACTCCCCCGATAGACAGCGCGAAATATTTGATATTTACCGTGAAATCCTTGAACGCGGCCGTGCCGAAGTACGGCGCCGGTTTGAAGCTGATGAGCAGTCTGGCCGCAATACCATCAAGGCCGGCGCCTATCTTATCGATCAATTGGTGCGCATCGTCTATGACGTGGCAGCGGAGCATATCTATCCGGCCGGGATCGAAACCGCCGATGACGTGATGTCGGTGATTGCCACGGGCGGCTATGGGCGGGCCGAGATGGCCCCGCATTCAGATATCGATCTGATGTTCCTGCTTCCCTACAAGCTGACGCCGCGCGCCGAGCAAGTGGTCGAATACGTGCTTTATACGTTGTGGGACCTGGGCCTCAAGGTGGGTCATGCGACGCGCTCCGCCGATGAAGTGGTGCGGTTGTCGAAGGAAGACATCACGATTCGCACAAGTCTGCTGGAATCAAGATTGATTACCGGCAACGTCGAGCTTTTCGACACCTTCAAAATGATGTTCCAGAAGGAAGTCGTGAAAGGCACGGGCATGGCCTATGTCGAGGCCAAGCTGGCGGAACGTGACGACCGCCATGCACGGATGGGCGACACCCGCTACGTGCTTGAGCCGAATATCAAGGACGGCAAGGGCGGTCTCAGGGATTTGCAGACCCTGATGTGGATCGCCAAGTATCTTTATGGCGCCGAGAGCATTGATGATCTGAAGCTCAAGGGTGTGCTGACCGCCGACGATGCACGCCGCTTCGAAAAGGCGCAGGACTTTTTATGGACGGTGCGCTGTCATCTTCATTATCTCGCGGAGCGCCCCGAAGAGCGTCTGACCTTCAACGTGCAGGCCGACATCGGCAAGCGCATGGGTTATACTGATCATGCCGGCCTGAGCGGCGTTGAACGTTTCATGAAGCACTACTTTCTGATTGCCAAGGATGTCGGCGATCTGACCCGCATTATCTGCGCCGCACTGGAAGAGCAGCACAAGACCAAACGCCGCCGCTTCCGCCTGCCCCGCTTTGGCAAGGCCGGGTCGCAGATCGACGGCTTCAATATTGATGGCGATCGTCTGACGGTGGCCGATGACAATATTTTCGAAACGGATCCGAAAAAGCTGCTCGATCTTTTCTGGCAGGCACAGAAACACGGCTTTGATATTCATCCCAGCGCATTGCGTCTGGTCACCAAGAATCTCAAGCGTATTACCAAGAAGTTGCAGAACGATCCCGCGGCCAACGATATCTTTATCAATATACTGACCGGTCCGGATCCCGATAAAACCCTGATGCGCATGAATGAAGCCGGCGTGTTCGGAAAGTTCGTGCCGGACTTCGGCCGCGTTGTCGCGCAGATGCAGTACGACATGTATCATGTCTATACGGTTGACGAGCATACCATCCGAGCCATCGGTGTGCTGCACGGGATCGACACCAACCGCTTGACCGACGATCACCCGCTGGCCTGTTCGGTGATCAGTGAAGTGCAGTCGAAGCGCGTTCTGTATCTATCCGTGTTGCTACATGATATCGCCAAGGGACGCGGTGGTGATCATTCGGAACTGGGGGCGGACATTGCCCTGAAACTCGGACCGCGGATGGGTCTGAACGAATGGGAGACCGAGACCGTTTCATGGCTGGTGCGCTATCATCTTCTGATGAGTAATACGGCCTTCAAGCGCGACATCGATGATTCCAAAACGGTTGCCGATTTTGTCGAAATTGTTCAGTCGCCGGAACGCTTACGCTTGCTGCTCATCCTGACGATTGCCGATATTCGCGCGGTCGGACCGAACGTCTGGAATGCGTGGAAAGCCGGTCTGCTGCGCGAGCTTTACTGGCAGGCACGTGAAGCCATGTCCGGTGAGACGCCGCAGGAACGTTTGTCGAAACGGGCCGACAGGGTGAAACAGAAATTGAGCGAAGCATTGCTTGGCCTGAAAAAGGGATGGACCCCGGAAGCAATTGAAGAACACTTCGAACTGGCCCGTGATAACTACTGGTTGACGTTCAGCACCGACGTACTGCTGCGCCATGCCGAGTTGGTCCGCTCGGCAAGCGACAAAAAACAGAATCTGTATATCGAGCTGAATGCGGATGAAGCACACGATGCGACAGAGGTGTTGGTTTACACCGTCGATCATCCCGGCCTGTTCGCCAAGGTTGCCGGCGCGCTTTCGCTTGGCGGCGTGAACATTGTCGATGCCAAGATTGTGACGTTGAACAACGGTATGGCATTGGATTCTTTCTGGGTCCAGGACGCACAGTCGGAGGCGATTTCAGGCTCGGCGCGGATGAGCAGAATCCAGAACCGCATCGAGCGCGCGCTGTCGGGCGTTGCGTCACCGGCATACGAATTGAAGGAAGCGCGCGCCAATGCGATGCCGTCCAGAACCAGCGTTTTCAAAGTGCCGCCCCGCGTGCTGATCGATAACAAAGCCAGCCGCACCTATACGGTGATCGAAGTCAACGGTCGCGACCGGCTTGGCTTTCTGCACGACATCACCAACGCCATAACCACTGCCGGTTTACAGATTGCGTCGGCGCATATTTCCACCTATGGCGAGCGGGTCGTCGATGTGTTTTACGTCAAGGATATTTTCGGTTTGAAAATGGAACAGCAGAGCAAGATCAAGTCTGTTCGAGAACGCCTGCTGGCGGCCATTGATGGCTCTGTGGCCAGCAGCGCACCGAAGGCGGCCGAGTGATCATCCGCCGCTTGACCACGCACGCCATGACCCTGCCGCATTTGCCGGTGAGTGTGCGTTCATGAATCTGGTTCGTGCAATATCCGCGATTGGATCGATGACGATGCTAAGCCGTATCTTCGGTTTTGCGCGTGACATTCTGATCGCCAATTTTTTGGGTGCCGGTGCCGTCGCGGATGCCTTTGTCGTCGCCTTCAGATTTCCCAATCTGTTTCGCAGACTGTTTGCCGAAGGGGCCTTTGCGGCGGCATTCGTGCCGATGTTTTCGAGAAGTATAGAAGGCGAGGGCGAGATCCCGGCAAAGCGGTTTGCCGAAGAAGCACTAAGCGTCCTGACACTTGTTCTGCTGGCGTTTGTCATCTTTGCCGAATTGGCGATGCCGTGGCTGATGCCGTTTCTGGCGCCGGGATTCGAAGCGGTGCCGGGCAAGATGGAAATGACTACGGAATTTTCCAGGATCGCCTTTCCGTATCTGCTGTTCATATCGCTGGTGGCACTTCAATCAGGCGTCCTTAACGCGTTCGGCAAATTCTCGGCCGCCGCCGCCGCGCCGGTACTTTTGAATATTACCCTGATTGTCGCGCTGCTCGGTTTTGGCGGTTCGGAAGTGCAATCAGGAAGGGCGCTGGTGTGGGGTGTTTTTGCGGCAGGGGTCGTACAGTTTCTGTGGATGGGCTGGCATTGTCATCGCGCCGGATTTCATCTGCGGGTGCGCGCTCCGCGCCTGACCAAAAAGGTTCGTACACTCGGACGACGGATTCTACCGGTGATGTTCGGCGCCAGCCTTTATCAGATCAATCTTTTGGTCGGCACAATACTCGCGACGACGATATCGGACGGGGCCGTGTCGTATCTGTATTATGCGGATCGCGTTACGCAGCTGCCGCTTGGTGTTGTCGGCATCGCAGTCGGCACGGCCTTGCTGCCGATGATTTCAAGGCAACTGGAATCCGGCAATGCAGAACGGGCCAATGCTTCGCAAAACAGAGGGATAGAAATTGCCCTGCTGCTGACCGTCCCGGCGGCATTGGCACTGATCGTCATTCCGGGGCCGATCATTGCGGTGCTGTTTGAACGTGGCGCGTTCGGCAAGGTTGCCAGCGATGCCACGTCGCAGGCGCTGATGGCGTATGCAATCGGCCTGCCGGCATATGTCGGCATTCGTGTTTTTACGCCGGGATTCTATGCGCGCGAGGATACGGCGACGCCGGTCCGCATTGCCGCACTTTCGATGCTCGTAAACATTGCCCTGAACTTTTTGCTGATGCGTCACTTCGCGCATGTTGGCATTGCCCTGGCCTCGAGTATATCGGCGTGGCTCAACATCGGTTTGCTGGTCGCCGTGCTGGCCAAACGCGGACACTACCGGGCCGATGTGCGGCTGCTTTCACGTCTGATCGGGATCGCCGCCGCCAGCTTGATTATGGCCGCGTGTCTCTGGTTTGCCGCCCAGTGGGCAGAGCCGTGGCTGTCCGGCCGGTTATGGCAGCAGACGACGGCACTGACCGTACTGGTTCTTGCAGGCCTGATCGTCTACGCGATTGCGACCCGTCTGTTCGGTGTCTATTCGATTGCCGAGATCAAGCGGATGCTTCGCGCCACCTGATGTTCCGGGGCCGCTGAACGACACCTCGCTTGACCGGCTTCGGATGACAGGCGATAACCCGCACTCGTCATAAGATTTCAAGGCCTATGATCATGAGCGAGCGTATTTTTTCCGGTGTTCAGCCGACAGGTAACCTTCATCTTGGAAATTATCTGGGCGCGATCCGTAACTGGGTAAAGCTGCAGGATGAATATGATTGCCTGTTCTGCGTTGTTGATCTGCATGCCATTACGGTCTGGCAGGATCCGGCGATGCTGCGCACATCGACTCGCGAAGTTGCGGCGGCGATGATCGCGGCCGGTGTCGATCCGAAAAAACATATCATCTTCAATCAGTCGCAGGTGCCGGGTCATGCCGAGCTGGCGTGGATTTTCAACTGCGTAGCCCGTATGGGCTGGCTCGGCCGGATGACCCAGTTCAAGGAAAAGGCCGGCAAGGACAAGGAAAACGCTTCGGTCGGCCTGTTCGCCTATCCGAACCTGATGGCCGCCGATATTCTTTTGTACAAAGGCACGCATGTGCCGGTCGGTGAAGATCAGAAACAGCATCTTGAACTGGCGCGCGATATTGCCCAGAAGTTCAACGGTGACTATGGCGTTGATCTGTTTCCGGTGCCGGAACCGCTGATTCTGGGCACCGCAACCCGGGTCATGTCGCTCAAGGACGGATCCAAGAAGATGTCGAAATCCGATCCTTCCGATCTGTCGAGAATCAACATGACGGATGATGCCGAGACCATTCAGCGCAAGATCAAAAAGGCAAAGACCGATCCCGATCTGCTGCCGGATTCGGTCCAGGGCCTGGAAGGGCGACCGGAAGCGCGCAATCTTCTCGGCATCTATGCCGCTCTGGCCGATGTCTCCATCGAGGTCGCGGTCAATGAATTCGCCGGTCAGCAATTTTCAGCGCTGAAGGACCGTTTGTCCGATGTCGCCGTCGCCAAGCTTGCACCGATGCAGGATGCCTATCGGCGGCTGTTGAACGACAAGGGGCAGATTGATGCCTTTCTGGCGGATGGCGCAGAGCGGGCGCGGGCGATTGCCGGCCCGGTATTGCGGGAAGTCCAGGAAGTTGTCGGTTTCCTGCATGTCGGCAAGCCCTGAAGGGCATCCGGCGAGCGTCATATGAATGCCGCCTTGCATGTTTGTGACCCGCAACCCAATTAATAGGCTATAGTGCGACGCATTGAACCATACGGCTGGCCGTTTTTTAAAAATACGGCACTGGAGAGATAAATGTTCATTCAGACCGAAAGTACCCCAAATCCGGCGACGTTGAAGTTTTTGCCCGGCAAGGCCGTGATGCAGAACGGTACGGCGAATTTTGCCGATGCCTCTGAATCGTCCCGCTCGCCGATGGCAACAAGACTGTTCGCTATCGAAGGTGTTGCCGGTGTTTTTCTCGGGTCCGATTTCGTGACGGTGACGAAGATCGCCGAAAAGGACTGGGACGTTTTGCGGCCGCAGATTCTCGGCAGCATCATGGAGCATTATCAGTCGGGCAGGCCAATGATTGAAGATGAAACCGGCGACGATGCGCCGGGTGATGACAGTGACGACCCCATCGTCAAGCAGATCAAGGAACTGATTGATACGCGCGTCCGTCCGGCCGTGGCTCAGGATGGCGGCGACATCATTTTCAAAGGCTTTGAAGGCGGCGTCGTGTCTCTGCATATGCAAGGTGCCTGCGCCGGTTGCCCCAGTTCAACGGCAACCCTGAAGCACGGCATTGAAAACATGCTGCGATATTATGTCCCCGAAGTGCAGGAAGTCCGTGCCGTCGATTGACACTCTGATTGTCATGCCGACGACGGTTGATAAGAGTGCTGACCGGCGCGTGAGAGGTGCCGGTCTGGCGATCCTGAAGCCATTCAAAATAGGTTCGGGACCGAACCTGTAATGTTTGCCGGTGGATAATTTCCCTGAAAAACGGCAGAGTTCCGGGACTGTGCACAGGCCCGATAATACCTAGGATAGTGCTTTGGCGAAGGCATAATACTAAATGTTGACAAATTTCAGTATTCCGCCTACCCATCATCAAATAAGTAGCATGGTAAACTCGATTGTGTTAACCATGTTGCGCGTTAAAGCCGGCCAGTGATTAGACAGGTAAATATACCGTCGGATCAATGAGTGAATAGAGCCGAAAAACCCAGGGCGATTGAAACGAGATTGAGGGACGGCGTACGTGCCATAAACATGTCGCCGGAAGCACAATGACCGCTCGTAAATTCGACCGCTTGATTTTCAGCATTATTGGCTGCGCTGTCATTGCTACGGCTATGGCAAGCCTTGTAAGCCCGAGAGCCGGGCTGGTCGCAAGCCCAAGAATTTCATTTGATCTCGACAAAGCCGAAGATGCCCATCTGTATTCGGGTTTTGATACGGAGCCCCCGGCCGAGATGGAAACTGCCTCCGGCATGCCGCTGAGCCAGGTAAAGCTGGCGAATGATCTGGCAAAAAGATTTCAGGACATCGGCTATCATCTCGAGAGCATCAAGGACGGCGATCAGGCGGTTCCCAGAGTCTTCCTCACCAGCCTTCCCAGAGATCTGCATGCGATGCCGGAAGTCACGCTGAAAAAGACGGTTTTCTTCCAGGCCATGCTGCCGCTCATCTTGCAGGAAAATGAGCGGATATTGCGGGACCGACAACGACTTTTGAATTTGAAGGCCGCGATGGTGCTGGGCGATACTCTGCCGGCCCGTGACCGTCTGTGGATTGCCGTATTGGCTGAGCGTTACAAAGTCAAAAACGAAGACATGAATTTACTGCTGCGACGAGTTGATATCATTCCCCCGTCGCTGGCAATGGCCCAGGCCGCTGAAGAAAGCGGCTGGGGAACCTCCAGGTTCGCAAAATCGGGCAATGCGGTTTACGGGCAATGGACGACGGCTGACAGTGAAGGCCTTATCCCCGAAGATCGTGCCGACGGCATGGATCACAAGATCAAGGCGTTCGACAATCTGGAGCAGTCCGTCGCATCTTATATGCGCAACCTGAATACGCATCGGGCTTATCTGAATTTGCGCCGCGAGCGCAGGCGGCTCCGAAATGCCGGTCAGGCCATTGATGGCGAAATCCTTGCCGGAAGCCTCGTCAAATATTCCGAACGGGGTTCCGAATATGTCGAGAGCATTCGCACGATCATTAACGTAAACGGCCTGCGTGGACTGGATGATGCGCGACTGGTTGTCGATAATTCAGACGACGATCAGTCGGTCTGAACTTTCTTCGGCACATAATACTGCTGACCAAACCAATACCATCTGCCGTTCCCTGCGGGGATCGTGCAATTGAGCCGGGTCCTGCCCGGCGGCATGGCTTTGTCGGTGCGCACTTCAATGCGTTTGCCGAGCCGCTGCAGCTCAAGCTTTTCAACATGCGAGGCGTAACAGGTTAACCTGTCGAGACCCGTTTCCGGCCACGTCAGGGTAAAGCCGATCAACGGCGGGTTCGGTTTGCCGAATGTCGGATTGGCCGGCGTGATGTCGGTCACGCTGATCGGCAGGGCGTTGGCAGCAAGCTTGAAGCGGTCGATGGAGCCATAGGATTCGTTCATCGCAAAGCGCGGCAGATTGTACAGTTCCCCACCACTGCCGATGGCGCCCGAATGCTGACCGAATGCAGCGACATACCCGGCATCCTTGACCAGCGCCATGACTTCGGTGCTTGCCTCGCCATAGGGATATGCGAACAGATCGGGGACCTTGCCGAGTTTCTCTTCAAATATCTCGTTGGAAATCCTGATTTCCGTTTTATTTGCTTCGGCGGACAGATCGGCCATGTGCGGGTGGAACTTGGTTTGGCTGCCCATGGTAACGCCTTCATCGGCAAGCGTGCGCAACTGATCCCAGCTCATGTAGCGGTCGGTATGCTGCTCAATCGGATCGGTGGCGATGAATATCGTCAGGGGAAATCCGGCGGCCTTGAGGATCGGCCAGGCTTTTGTGTAAACGGATTCGTACGCGTCATCAACGCTGAGCCCTACCGTTTTCGGCGGCAAAGGCTCCCCATTGCGCAAGGCGGCAATGATTTTCGGCAACGAGGTGACATTGTATCCGCCGGTCTTGAGTTCCTCAACGTGCGCACGGAACTGATCCATTGATATGTTGGTTGATGGAAAATCACCTTCGCCGAAACGATGGTACATGATGACCACGGCTTTGGTTTGCGGTTCCTGCGCGCTGAGGGATCGGGGGTAACTCACCAGCAGCCCGCTGCCGGTCAGTCCGAGCACAAGAATGAAGGTCGAAAGCAAAACACGATAGGTTATCATCCACGCTCCCCCTTTGAGCGATTTGGCTTGATGAGACATATGATGCGCTGGTTACACCTTGGGATGAATTGTTGCAGTTTATTGTGAAGATCATCAAGTATGTTATGGAAAACATGCGAAGACAGTGATGTAGCGCACGATGCGCTGAACCGTGGAATGCCTGAAAGGTATATGATGAGTAACCCCCTGAGCGCCGAGGCCTTGAATATGCTGTTTTTAGAGGCACGGACGCATAACGCCTGGCTGGACAAGCCTGTCCCGCCAAGCCTGCTCGAAAAGATATGGTCGATTGCCCGGATGGGACCGACGAGCGGCAACAGCAGTCCTGCCAGAATAGTCTTTGTGAGTTCTGATGCGGCGAGAAAGAAGCTGCAGCCATGCCTTTCGCCGGGCAATGTCGATAAAACCATGGCGGCACCGGTGACCGCGATCATCGGCCAGGACATGACTTTCTACGAAAAACTCCCGGTGTTGTTTCCGCACGCCGATGCCCGCGCGTGGTTTGTCGGTAACGACCCTCTGATTGAGGAAACAGCCTTTCGTAACAGTTCTCTTCAGGGGGCATATCTGATGCTGGCGGCACGTGCGATGGGTCTGGATTGCGGTCCCATGTCCGGTTTTGACAAGGACAAGATCAACGCGGCTTTTTTCGCAAACACGCCGGTCCGGGCCAACTTCCTTTGCAACATCGGATATGGTGATGCGACCGGACTTTTCCCGAGGAGTCCGCGCCTTGCGTTTGCAGAGGCATGCCGTGTCGAATAAGAACAAGGCGCTGCACGGATGACACAAGCCGGTCTGGCCGGCTTAAGCAACGGAAAATGATGTGACACGCAACACGGTCTCAGCAAGTATCTATGTTGTTCTGGTCGCTGTTGCGATTTCTTCAAAGTTCTGGCCTTACCCCTTTGCCAGCGAAATCATTATTACGTTAACCGTTGCGTTTTTAGCCCTTGAATTTGCCAATGCACCGCCCCTGCAACGCAATGTCGGCGCAATCATCTTTGCGATCGGCGCGCTTGGCGCGTGGGCCGGCGGTGATTTGCTCGGCGGCGTTAGGGACGGCCTCGAGCGGTCACAGATATTCATCGTTATGTTTTTTGCCGTCAGCTGGCTCCGTGAACCTGCCGTGACCAGTCCGTCGCTGAGGTTATTGCGCGATGCGGTCGTTGCTCAGCCGCCCGGACGACGCTATCCGATCCTCTGGCTGAGTGCGCATTTTCTGGGCTCCGTGCTGAACCTTGCGGCGATGAGTTTGCTTTCGAGCATGGTCGGCGATCAGACGGATCGGCGGCTTCGCAAGCGTATGTCGCTGGCCCTGATGATGGGTTTCACCACAGCGTCCACATGGGGGCCATTTTATATCAGCATCGCCGTGATCCTGACGGCGATCCCGGGCGTGAAGTGGATCGAAATCGCGCCCCTTGGTTTGTGTCTTTCGATGATATTGCTTTGCGTCGGCTGGGCCTACGACCGGGCTTTTCTGCGCGAGAAAATTCCGGCGGTAAGCCGTCACAGCGGAGTTCCGCTGACACTGCTGACGCTCGGGCGGGCCGCATTTTTGCTGATGCTGCTGATCTTCCTGGTTATGGGCGCGCATCAGATCATCGGTCTGGCGATCCCGATTGCCCTGGGCGTCATCGCACCGCCCTTTGCCGTCGCCTGGGCCGCCATACAGGCTGAAAAGGGCCTGGCCTGGTCGAACGGTGCCAAGCCATTGATCAAGCGCATTTTTATCAATCTGCCGGGGCTGCGCAATGAAGCGATAGCATTTGTTGCGGCGTCCGTGCTTGGTGTCGGCGTCTCCAAAGTACTGCCGCCCGAGAAAATTAGCGCGCAACTGTTGTCGATGGGGATCTCGGAAGACTTTGTGGTCATCGGCATTATCTTCGGCATGACTTTGGCCGGTGCGGCGGGTCTGCATCCGGTTATTCTGGCCATTCTGGTCGGCGAGGTGATGCCGCCCGAAGTGATTGGTATCGCCCCCGAGGTTCTGGCTATTGCGATGCTTGGGGTCTGGGGAACCTCGACCATGGTTTCGCCGTTTTCGGCAACTACGCTGTTCATGGCGCGGGTCGTCAATTTGCCGAGCCATGTGATAGCCTGGCGTTGGGGCACGCCTGTTGTGTTCTTGTCTGCTGTGGTGGTTGCGGCTTATGTCGTGACGATCAGACATTTGTTGTATTCTTGAAACGGGGCCGACAGCGTGACGCTTATTCTGGGTATTGATACGGCGACGAGTGGTTGTTCAGCGGCCTTGCTCCGTGACGGGATCTGCCTTGCCGAAGGGGCCGAACGCATGGCGCGCGGGCAATCCGAAGTCTTGATGCCGATGATCGAAACTGTGGTCCGCGATGCCGGTATTGCAATGTCTGAAATAGATGCCATTGCCGTTACCAGGGGACCCGGGGCTTTTACCGGCCTCCGCATCGGCCTTGCCGCTGCGCGCGCTCTGGCGCTGACGCTCGACATCCCTTGCCTCGGCATCGGCACATTCGATGTCCTGGCCGCGCAGGCGCAAGGGCAGCTCTCGCCGGGCACGATTGATGCGCTGCTGGTCGTCATTGAAAGCAAGCGCGCGGAACTGTTTACCGCCTTGTATGATCCTGATGGGGTCATGATCGACAAGCCGGTGGCCGTGCTGCCCGACGACATTCCGGCTTTGCTAGGTGCCTGCCGCCGTATCGCCATTGCCGGCGATGCCGCCGAAAAGGCGCAAGCAGTCCTGCCTGGAAACTTGGATTTGCAATTGATAAGCGGTGCAGACGTTGCCGATGCAAAAATCGTTGCCGGACTGGCAAGGCTGCATATGGGAAATCCGGCCGCGGCACCGGCCAGCCCGTTTTATCTTCGCGCTCCGGACGTCACAATAAATTGATACCGTCAGATCGCAGCCTTGCGAATAAGCAGTGTGTGCACCCCGTCGGCACCCTGATCAGGCGATTCCGGTCGCAACGACAGGACTTCATGGCCGTGCTGGCGTGCCGAGCGCGGAACGTTCTGCAGCGGCTCCGAGCCTTTGAGGCGAACCTCTAGGGTTGCGCCAGGTGCTATTTTTTCAAGCAGAAGTTTAGTACGGACAAATGTCATCGGGCATATCAGCCCTGTAATATCAATTTGATGATCGGGGATTATGTTTTCTTCAGTCTTACTGCTTTTTTTCATAGGGTAACTTGCACCTTACTGGGAATATACTTATAAAAACGCCTCGTGAACTTCTTACAGAAAAAATTTAAATAAGATTATAATGGAGTTTAATCAACCGATGTCCGAACAGCCAAGCCAAACCGAGCTTCTTGAGCTCACATCCGAAATCGTCTCTGCGCATGCTTCGAACAATACCATTGCCGCGAACGATTTGCCGCAAGTCATTAAAGATATCTTCGCAACATTGCTGGCACTGGGTAGTGAAGAGGCACCGGTTGAGCGACCGCAGCCTGCGGTTCCGGTTAAAAAGTCGATTCTGCCTGATTTCCTTATTTGCCTCGAAGACGGCAAAAAACTGAAAATGCTCAAACGGCACCTCATGACGTCATACAAGATGACCCCGGAAGAATACCGCAAACGCTGGGGGCTGAGCGCCGATTATCCAATGGTGGCACCGAATTATGCCAAAAAACGCAGCACTTTGGCCAAAAAGATCGGTCTGGGCCGCAAGCCGGGCGTCAAACGCAAAACGAAATAAGCACGAAATCGACGGCTGCATACCATCGACCCTTCACATGGGGGGTTAGGGGCGCTACCATCCTGAAGGCCTACTTCAAGGGATCGTTATGGAAGAATCTCGCCTCGAACGACTGTGTATCGACAAAGGTATGAAGATGACCGAACAGCGCCGGATCATCGCTCGTGTCTTGTCTGATGCCAACGATCATCCGGACGTTGAAGAAGTCTATCGACGTGCTGCGGCACTGGATTCAAAAATTTCCATCGCCACGGTTTATCGGACAATGCGACTTTTCGAGGAAGAGGGGATCGTTGAGCGGCATGATTTCGGTGACGGGCGGTCACGGTACGAAGAAGTCTCCGACGAACATCACGATCACCTGATCAATGTCAAAACCGGGCGGGTTATAGAATTCCAGAATGTGGAAATTGAACGCCTGCAGGAGTGGATCGCTAACGAGCACGGCCTGAAACTTGTCGGGCACCGTCTGGAACTTTACGGGGTTCCGATCAAGGATACGGATGCAACCGGATGATCCTATGCTATCTGGAGGCTGTTGCTTGACACTAGGCTTGCCGATCATCATGTTCCGCGCCCTGAATGAAACTGGCGCTGCGCTTCCCGGTTACGGAACCGTTCTCGTCATGCCAAGTGGGTGCAGAGGGTGTCTTTGAAAAAGACTGTCCATATAAAATCATACGGTTGCCAGATGAACGCATACGATGCGTCACGCATGGCGGACGTTCTGGCTCCATTGGGATATGCCGCGTCCGAGGCGATGGCCGAGGCCGATCTGGTTATTCTGAATACCTGTCACATTCGTGAAAAAGCGGCGGAAAAGGTCTATTCCGAACTCGGTCGGTTGCGTCAGGAAAAGACGCTCCGTGCTGAATCTCCGCGACCGATGCGGATTGCCGTCGCCGGATGCGTTGCGCAGGCTGAGGGCAAGGAAATTCTCCGCCGCGCACCTTTTGTCGATCTGGTCTTCGGACCGCAGACCTATCATCGCCTGCCGTTGATGCTGCGGGAGCTGGAATTATACGGCAAACAGGTCATCGACACCGAATTTCCGGCTGACGACAAGTTCGATCAATTGCCGGATGCCGGCAAGGTTGAGGGGGCGAGCGCATTTCTGACCGTGCAGGAAGGCTGCGACAAGTTCTGCACGTTCTGTGTGGTGCCGTATACCCGCGGTGCCGAATTCTCAAGGCCGGTCGATGCGGTGCTTCGTGAAGCCCGTCTGCTGGTCGGCAAGGGGGCGCGGGAGCTCACCCTGCTCGGGCAAAACGTCAATGCCTACCACGGGGCTTGGCAAGGGGCACAGGAATGGTCGCTTGGGCGGCTGATCCGGGAACTGGCTGAAATTGACGGGCTGGAGCGGATTCGTTACATGACGTCATATCCTGCCGAGGTCGATGAGGATTTGATTTCGGCGCATCGTGATGTCCCGGCCCTGATGCCTTTTCTGCATCTGCCGGTACAATCCGGATCGGACAAGATTTTAAAGGCGATGAACCGCCGTCATACATCGGGCGACTTCAGAAACATCGTTGAACGATTACGCGTGGCCCAGCCTCAGCTGGCGCTGTCGTCGGATTTTATCGTCGGATTTCCGGGCGAGACGGACGCGGACTTCAATGAAACTCTGGCTTTGGTGCGTGATATCGGTTTTGCGCAAGCCTACTCGTTCAGCTACAGCCAGCGCCCCGGAACACCGGCGGCGGAAATGCACGAACAGGTTCCCGATCAGGTCAAATCCGACCGATTGCAGGCGCTTCAGGCCGAAGTGAACCGTCAGCAACTGGCGTTCAATGAGAGCTGGGTCGGCCATGAAATGCAGGTCCTGTTTGACAGACGAGGGGGCCGTGATGGCCAATTGATTGGTAGAAGCCCATATATGCAATCCGTGCATGCGGCATTGTCGGAAACCCATATCGGAGAAGTGATCACGGTGATGATCGATCAAGCAAAACCAAACAGTCTTTCAGGTATCGTACGCCAGCACCAGGAGGCGGTCGCTTGAGCCGGACCAGCCGTTCTGCCACTCGCCCCAAAGGGTCTGAGGCAGCAACACGTAAAAAAACATTCCCGAAAAACGCTCTGGCGATTGCCTTGTTCGGCTCGCACCACAGCCACCTGACGCAGATCGAAAGCAGCCTCAAGGTCAATATTCACGCGCGCGGTAACGAGGTCACGATTGGTGGCGATGCCGAAGCGGTGGCCAGGGCCGTCGGCGTACTCGAGGCGCTTTATCAGCGGCTGGAAAAAGGCCAGGACGTCGACCAGCCGGAAGTCGACGCGATGCTCCGCTTTTCCGCCGAACCCGAACGCTCGCTGCCAAGCACGGACAGCGGTGTAAGTATCCGCAACCGGGTGGTCACGGCGCGGACGCCGACGCAGGCCGATTATCTTCGCGCAATCGATGAATCCGAGCTGGTCTTTGCCGAAGGCCCGGCCGGTACCGGCAAGACCTATCTGGCCGTCGCCAAGGCCGTCGAGCGTCTGGTGCGTGGCGATGTTGAGCGAATTATTCTGTCTCGCCCGGCCGTTGAAGCCGGTGAACAACTGGGCTTCTTGCCCGGTGACATGCGCGAGAAAGTCGATCCCTATCTGCGTCCTTTGTATGATGCACTGAATGACATGATGCCCGGTCAGCAGGTTCAGAAAAGACTGGAAAGCGGTGAAATCGAAGTCGCACCGCTGGCTTTCATGCGTGGCCGCACTCTGGCGAACGCCTTTGTCATTCTCGATGAAGCGCAAAATACCACGGCCGTGCAGATGAAAATGTTTCTGACCCGGCTGGGCGAGAATTCCAGAATGGTGATCACCGGCGATCTCAGCCAGGTCGACTTGCCCAGGGGCACGCGCTCCGGACTGCGTGATGCACGCGAAGCGCTGGCGGATGTCGAAGGCATCCGGTTCCTGCGTTTCCAGGAAACCGATGTAGTGCGCCATGCACTGGTTGGGCGCATCGTTCATGCCTATAACAGTCTTGAAAAAATGCGTGGTGCCGGCGCGCAATACAAGAACGAGAAGAACGCCGCAGAAGAAAATGAAACCTGAGACTATCTTAACGTTGATTGCTGACGACGCGCTGTTTTCGGTCGACATCGATATCAGGGCCGAAGGATGGCTGAAGGCGCTGGATGATCCGGACACGCTCTGCCGGCAAGCCCTGAACGCCGCGATGTCACGTTTGGAGTTGCCGCCCCGCGCCTACGAAGTGTCTGTGGTGCTGACCGACGATGCCGAGCAGGAAACCCTGAACAGAAGCTATCGCGGGCGGGATTCATCGACGAATGTGCTGTCGTTTCCCTCGGATGAAATGGCGACGGCTGGCTTTCCGGACGACCTGCCGATGCCGCTTGGAGACATTTCATTGGCCCTGGAAACACTTGTCCGGGAAGCGCAGGATACTTCCCTGCGCGATCATTTCTGCCATTTGCTGGTCCATGGTATGTTACATCTGAGCGGATATGATCACGAGACAAATGATCAAGCTGAGTGTATGGAAGCGTTGGAAATCAGTATTCTCGAGGAATTGGGAGTTGATAATCCTTATACTGACAGCGACGACACGATACAGGATTGACGGAAACACAAGATGAGTGACTTACCCTCGAAAGAGGAACCCCCGAGTATCAGCAGTGGGCCGGAACCGGAAACGGATTCGGCCTCGGAGAGTGCTAAAGGGGCTAATTTCTCGGACCGCATGCGTACCTGGGTGCGCAATCTCAGACGCATTTCAGGCTCTAACGGCTCTGCCCGCGACACTCTGGATGAGCTGATTGAAGAGCGCGAAGAATCGGAAATGCCTCTCGATCCGGACGAGCGGCTGCTGGTCGCGAATATTCTCGAACTGCGGAGTTTGACGATTTACGACGTGATGGTACCGCGTGCCGACATTGTCGCGATTCCGATCTCGGCGAGTTTGAGTGAAGTGATTGAAGTGGCGACCCGCGAAGGCCATTCCAGGTTGCCGATTTACAGTGAAACCCTCGATGATGCCCAGGGCATGGTTCACATCAAGGACGTGGTGGGCTGGCGCGGCAAGGATGCAACTTTCAAGTTGGCCGATATTCAGCGCAAGCTGCTGTTCGTCGCCCCGTCGATGCGCGTTCTGGAACTGCTGCTGGAAATGCGCGTTCATCGCTCGCACATGGCGCTTGTGGTTGATGAATTTGGCGGCGTTGACGGGCTTGTGACAATTGAGGATCTGGTTGAGGAAATCGTCGGTGAAATCGACGACGAGCACGACCTCAACGATGAGCCTAAAATGGAACACCGCCCGGACGGCTCGTGGATTGCCGACGCCAGAATCGAGTTGAAACCGTTCGAAGACCGTCTCGGCGTCAAACTGACGAACGAAGACCACGAAGACATCGAAACGCTTGGCGGGTTTGTATTCTCTATTGCCGGGCGCGTGCCGATCCGGGGCGAGATTATTTCCCATCCCGATGGCACGGAGTTTGAAATTCTGGATGCGGATCCGCGCCGTATTCATCGTGTCCGGGTGCGCCTGAAGTCGGCGACCGGCCGGGTCGCAGTGGCGGGGAGCGCATGACCGCTTCCGGCGGTATTGTTTCCAAGATACTGAGCCGTCGTCGCTACCGCTGCCTGATGGCGGTCGTTCTGGGCATCATTGCGGTGGCGGCCCTGCCACCGTTTTATGTCATTCCGGTCCTGTGGCCGGCCCTTGCCGGCCTCGCCGTACTGATCATGACGGCCAACAAATGGTATCAGGCGGCCCTTGAAGGCTGGTTGTTCGGACTTGGCTGGTTTGCCGGCGGGCTTTACTGGATCGGCTATGCCTTTCTGGTCGATGCCGAGCGATATGCGGCGCTGATGCCCGTTGCCGTGATCGGCATCTCCTGCGGCATGGCATTGTATACGGCGCTGTCGATGGTGCTCTTTTTTCATATCCGAAAACGTATCGGCACCTGTTTGGCGATCCTTATTCCGGCATTTGCCGGGTGCTGGGCATTGGGTGAGTGGCTCAGGGGTTGGGTCATCACCGGATTTCCCTGGAACCCGTTGTCTTCGGTCTGGGGTTATTCGCCGGTGATGATGCAGTCTGTCGCCTGGATCGGCTCCCTTGGTTTGAGCTTTCTGACGGCGATGGTGTTTGTATCGCCGCTGCTTGTCTGGGAAAGCGAGCGTCCGGCACGCTCGCGCGCTGCCGTCAAAATGCTTGCCATATGCATGATCTTGCCGCTGTTGTGGCTCGGCGGAAAATCGCGGATTGATAGCGCATCACTGCTGACCCACAACGATATTGTTCTGCGCATAGTGCAGCCGGATATACCGCAGGCATTGAAATGGCACCCGGAGCTGCGTCAGCAGCACGTGCTCAAACAGATGGCCATGAGTAAACGAACAGCCGGGCCGCTCGGATCGCCGACGCATGTCTTCTGGGCCGAAACAAATGTGCCTTACATGATTGATCCGGATTCGAACATACCGGCGGCACTGGCCGCCGTCGTTCCGCCGAAGGGGGCGTTGATTTTCGGCGCACCGCGTCGTGATGCGGCAGGGAATGCCTACAACAGCCTGTTTGCGATCAATGACAACGCACGGCTTGCGGCGGTTTTCGACAAATTTCATCTGGTGCCGTTCGGTGAGTATGTGCCGTTCAGGAATTATCTGCCGTTTGAGAAACTGACGGCTGGCCGGGGTGACTTCACCGCCGGTCCCGGTCCGGCGACGTTGCATGTCGAGGGTTTGCCGCCGTTTGCCGCAATCATCTGTTATGAAGTGATTTTTTCCGGTCACGTTGTCGATTCGAGAGACCGTCCGTCGTGGATTGTAAACATCACCAACGATGCCTGGTTCGGTCCTTCGACCGGGCCAAGGCAGCATCTGGTCCAGGTACAACTCAGGGCGATTGAGGAAGGTCTGCCGGTGGTTCGTGTTGCGAACACCGGTATCAGCGCTGTGGTTGATGCCCACGGGCGGGTCAGGAACCGGCTTGATCTGGACCAGCAGGGTATCCTTGATGCGCTTTTGCCGATGCCGCTCGAGCCGACAATCTTTGCAACATACAGGCAATCGGCGAGTTTGCTTTTCATGGTCATTATCTTTTCGGCGGGCTTCCTCCTCCGCGTCCTTGCAAAAAATATTGCGAGAGCAAGACTATGAATTCATCCTTTGCGGGCATATGATGTATCGCGTCATTTATACATAGGATGTGTCGCGACATAATTATTATGTCCATTTTTCAATAACACGTGTTTTGGATGGCATGGCATGGAAAAAACACCAAAAATTTATATGAGTCCTGCCGGTATCGGACGTGGCCGTCGTCAGCGGGATTTGCCGATCGGCACGCCGCACCCGGTTGATATGCATGTGGGTTCGCGCGTTCGACTGCGACGGACCATGCTCAACATGTCTCAGGAAAAACTCGGCGATGCCGTCGGCCTGACTTTTCAACAAATACAGAAATACGAACGCGGCGCCAACCGCATCGGCTCAAGCCGGCTCTATCAATTCAGTCATATTCTGGATGTGCCGGTTTCATTCTTCTTCCAGGATATGCCTGCCGAAGCCCTGAAGAGTGTCCCCAAAGGTGCGGCTACAGGCATGTCGGACCACGATCAGTCGTCGCTTGAACAAGACCCGATGTCTCGTCAGGAAACATTGGAACTGGTTCGTGCCTATTATCGAATCCAGGACCCAAAGGTGCGGCGGCGTCTGTTTGATCTTTTACGCTCGATGGCCAATCTGCCGGATGACGATCAGGGACAGGGTTAAGGGGTATTTTTTTACAGATTGTCTTGACGCACAGATCGGAAATTGCCAAAAGACCTTCGCATCGTTCGCGTTGCCGTGGATGGATTTGGACCGCTTGCCGCCACGTAAAACAAGGAGCTAAGTGGGCTAGTAGCGCGATCCGTTCCGCAGCCCCTGGTCCAAAGTTTTTGTTTTCACTTTGAGATCGGGAGGGACCGACTTGAGCAGATCAAATTACCTTTTTACCAGTGAATCCGTGTCCGAAGGGCACCCCGACAAGATTTGTGACCGGATTTCCGACGAAATCGTCGATGCCTATCTGGCCGTTGATAATTCGGCCCGGTGCGGTGTCGAAACCCTGGTAACGACCAATCTGGTCGTCATTGCCGGTGAAACCCGGTGCGCCGGTGAGGTCAGCAAGGCGCGCATCGAGGAGCTGGCGCGTCTGGCGATCAAGGATATCGGCTACGATCAGGACAACTTCCATTGGGCAAATTCCGCAGTTCAGGTGCATGTCCATGCGCAGTCGGTTGACATTGCACAGGGCGTTGATGCGCTCGGCAATAAGGACGAAGGCGCCGGCGATCAGGGCATTATGTTCGGTTACGCCTGTAACGAGACGGAAAGTCTGATGCCGGCTCCGCTGTTTTTTTCGCATAACATCCTCAAGGACATGGCGACAAAGCGGAAATCAGGCGAATTCTCAGGGTTCGGTCCGGATTCCAAAAGCCAGGTGACGTTGCAGTACGAAAACGGCAAACCGGTTCGCGCAACTTCGGTCGTGGTATCGACGCAGCACGACGAAGACCTTTCACAGGATGACGTCCGTGAAATGGTTCGCCCGATCGTTGAAAATGTACTGCCGGAAGGCTGGATGTGCTCGGAAGCCGAATTTTATGTCAACCCGACCGGTCGTTTCGTCATCGGCGGGCCGGATGGCGACGCCGGTTTGACCGGCCGCAAGATCATTGTCGACACCTACGGTGGTGCTGCCCCGCATGGCGGTGGCGCGTTCTCCGGCAAGGATCCGACCAAGGTTGACCGTTCAGCAGCCTATGCCGGCCGGTATCTGGCAAAGAATGTTGTAGCCGCCGGTCTTGCCGACAAATGCACCATTCAGCTTGCCTATGCGATCGGCGTCTCGAAACCGCTGTCGGTATACATCGATACCTACGGCACGGGCCGGGTCGACGAAGACAAGATTGCCCAGCAACTGCTTGAAATCGTTGACTTGTCACCCCGCGGCATTCGCGAGCATCTGGAGCTTAGCCGCCCGATATACGCGCGCACGTCTGCCTACGGTCACTTCGGGCGCGATCCGGAAGGGGACGGCGGTTTTTCGTGGGAACGCACGGATCTGGTTGATGAGCTTAAATCCGCGTTCGGGGTTCGCTGAACGATAAGCAGGAACAGGTAATGTCTGCGGACATGCCAAAAGATCCCTCGGGAAAACCGATGTGGTACGGCCGGCGCCGGAGCCATAAGCTCAGAGCCGGCCGGCAGCATCTGGTGGAAACCCTGCTGCCCGGTCTCATGATTGCCGATGCCGCTACGGATACGCCGGTTGAATTCGGCCCGGATTTCGGCCCCTGTGCGGATGCGCCGTCACGCGAACTGCGCCTGGAAATCGGCTTCGGTGCGGGTGAGCATCTGAGCGGCGAGGCCAGCGCCAATCCTGATGTGGATTTTATCGGCTGCGAGCCGTTCATCAACGGGGTTGCGGCTTTGCTGGCCGATATCGATCAGTTGGGGCTCAAAAACATCCGTGTGTTCGACGATGATGTGCGCCTGCTGCTGGACCGCTTGCCGGCCGCTTCGGTGTCGCGTATCTATATTCTGTTCCCCGACCCCTGGCCCAAATACAAGCATAACCGGCGGCGGATATTTCAGACGGAAACGTTAACGGCTTTGGCCCGGCTTGCCCGCGACGACGCGACATTGCTGTTCGCCTCGGATCACATGGGGTATGTGGCGTGGGCTCTGGCCGCCGGTCTGCAGCACGCGGACTGGCGCTGGACCGCCGAAACCCCGGATGACTGGCGCCTGCCGCCAAAGGACTGGGTGCCGACCCGCTACGAGGCAAAAGCGCTCAGGAAGGGCGACAAACCGGCATATCTGACATTTCAGCGCGTGCCTCGCCCGTTTGCTGCGTGCTGACAATCCTCTTGCCTTTTCAAGGAATTGCCGATATATGACCGGTGCTCCTACAAGAGCACTCGTTAATCTAACGAAGAGTCTGAGATTGATGGGTGGGCCAATGGCCCGCCTTTTTTAATGGCTAAAGGTGATCGACGATGATCCCGGCCATTTTACGAGAGGATACACGTGAGCGCTGATTTGCTGGCCCAACGCGTTGAGGATCTGCTGACGCCTACCATAGAAGCCATGGGCTTCACGTTGGTGCGGGTGATGTTGAGTGGCGGCCAAAATCCGGTTTTGCAGATTATGGCCGAACCGGTTGATGGCCGAGACATGACGGTAGATCACTGTGCCGATATTTCTCGCGCCGTTTCGGCGATCCTGGATGTCGAAGACCCGATTTCGAGCGCTTTTACCCTGGAAGTCAGCTCGCCCGGTCTCGACCGTCCGCTGGTTCGCCTTGCAGATTACGAGCGGTTTGCCGGATTTGAGGCAAAGATAGAGTTGAAGGTGTTGACCGATGGCCGCCGTAAGTTCAAGGGCCGCGTAAAGGGCACGAATGAAAATATGGTCATGCTGGACGTTGATGGAAATCTTGTTCAAGTCGAACACGCAGCCATCGCCAAGGCGAAATTAATGATTACCGATGAGATGCTTGCAAAGCTAGAGGAACAAAAAGCTCATGAGTGAAACGCTTATGGAAGCCGGTGAAGTTCACGCCCGGCCGGAATTGTTGGTTGTTGCCGATACGGTAGCACGCGATAAGGGAATTGAACGCGAAGAGGTGCTGGAGGCCATGGAAATGGCGATCCAGAAAGCCGGCCGTTCAAAATATGGCCATGAACACGATATTCGTGCGCATATCGACCGCAAGACCGGTGAGATTATGCTGGCGCGCTATATCGAGGTGCTGGAAGACGGCGCCGAGCGTGAAAATGAAGTCACGCAGGTGTTTCTCACCGAAGCACTGCGCCGCAAGCCTGAAGCGCAAGCCGGTGAATTCATCGTCGACATTCTGCCGCCAATCGATTTTGGCCGAATCGCCGCTCAGACCGCCAAGCAGGTCATTGTTCAGAAAGTCCGTGAAGCCGAGCGCGAACGCCAGTTTGCAGAATACAAGGATCGTATCGGCGAAATCGTCAACGGTCTGGTCAAGCGAATGGAATACGGCAATGCGATTATTGATCTCGGTCGCGCCGAAGCTATTTTGCGCCGTGATGAATCCATTCCGCGTGAGCATTTCAACAACGGCGACCGTATTCGCGCCTATATTGCCGACGTGCGTCAGGAGCCGAGAGGCCCGCAGATTTTCCTGTCCAGAACGCACCCGGACTTCATGGCCAAACTGTTTGCCCAGGAAGTGCCGGAAATTTATGATGGCGTCATTGAAATCAAATCGGTTGCCCGTGATCCGGGCTCTCGCGCAAAGATCGCCGTCGTTTCCCACGACAGCAGCATCGACCCGGTCGGGCCTTGTATCGGTATGCGCGGCTCTCGCGTGCAGGCCGTGGTCAGCGAACTGCAGGGCGAAAAGATCGACATCATCCAGTGGTCACCGGACGCGGCGTCGTTCATTGTCAATGCGCTGGCCCCGGCTGAAGTCGCGAAAGTCGTTCTCGATGAAGAAAACAACAAGATTGAAGTGGTGGTTCCTGACGAACAGCTCAGCCTGGCCATCGGCCGGCGCGGCCAGAACGTCCGTCTGGCTTCACAGCTTTCCGGCTGGGATATCGATATCCTGACGGAAGCCGAAGAGTCGGAAAGACGCCAAAAGGAATTCCAGGATCGCTCGAAAATGTTCGTTGACGCCCTTGATGTTGATGAAGTTATTGCGCACCTGCTGGTGACGGAAGGCTTCAGCTCCGCAGAGGAAGTGGCGTTCGTGCCGCTTGATGATCTGACGGATATTGAAGGCTTCGATGAAGATGTTGCGGCAGAATTGCAGGCCCGGGCGAAAACGCATCTGGCAAACCGCGAAGTCGAAATGGACACCAAGCGCAAGGCGCTCGGCGTTGAAGAAGATGTCGCAAGTCTTGAAGGCATGACCGCATCGCTGATGGTTGCGCTGGGCGAGAAGGGCATCAAAACCCGCGATGATCTTGCCGATCTGGCCGGCGATGAGCTGCTTGAAATCGCACCGAACGGAACCATGAATATGGATCAGGCCAACGCGATGATCATGGCCGCCCGTGCGCACTGGTTCACCGATGAAGCGGGCGCTGCGGCCGAAGCCCAGCCTGAAACCGCAAGCTAACGGGGATCCGGAAAGGTATTGATGACTGTATTGGCCAACATGACCCGCACAAAGACCCAGGAGCCCGAGCGGCGGTGTATCGTTTCAGGAGAAACGGCACCGAAGCATGGACTTCTCAGGTTCGTAATCGGGCCAGATGATGTTATAGTTCCGGACCTGGGCGAACGCCTGCCGGGACGTGGCATCTGGGTCAGCGCGGATCGACAATCTTTACAGACGGCCTGCGCAAAGAAGCTGTTCGCGCGGGCGGCGAAAGCACCGGTAACGGTGCCGGAAGACCTGATAGCCCGGGTTGAGGCGTTATTGGTCAAGCGTTGTCTGGATATCATCGGCCTGGCACGGCGCTCGGATCGTCTGGTTTTCGGGTATGACCGGGTCCTTGAAGTTCTTGAGCACGGCAATGCCGGGATCGTTTTGATTGCTCTGGATGCCGGTGGTGGACGACAAAATGTTATCGAGGCGGCGAATAAGGTGCCGGTAAGTGGCGGTATGACGAACCTCGAAATGGGCGAAGCTGCAGGCAAGGGTGTTGTGTCGTTTTTGACGATCCAACGCGGCGGGCTGGCAGAGTCGCTGCTGAGAGAATGTGCGAGATTGACCGGTTTTCGACCGGCAGAAATGGACGTAAACAAATGAGTGACGCCAAAGAGACGGAAACAAATAAAAAGCCATTGGGTTTATCCAAACCCGGTCGGCTTGAGTTGAACAAAACCGTCGAAACCGGTCAGGTGAAGCAGAACTTCTCCCATGGCCGCTCGAAGATGGTAACCGTCGAAAAGAAAAAGAAACGGACCTTCGTTACCGACACGGCCGGTGATATGTCCGAGGTCAAGGTGGGACTGCGCGGTGCCAGCATGTCTGAGGCTATGGAAGCCGACAAGATTGCTGAGCAGGCTGCTGCACCCGTGCCGACTCCGGCCCCCGTCGAGGTCGAGTCCGCGAACGTTTCCAAGCTGACCGATAATGAACGCGAAGCAAGAATGCGGGCATTGGAATCGGCCCGTCTTGGCGGTGAAGAAACACAGACCACCGGTCGCGGCAAACCGCAGCTCTCTGATCTGGGTCGCGTTGAAACGCCCGAAATCGAAGAAGAAGTCGAGCCCGGAGAATCCGCTGAAGAACTTGCCATTCGTGAAGCTCAGGTTCTCGAAGCGAAACGACTGCAAGCCGAGCGTGAAGCCCGCGCCAAGGATCCGGCACGTGAATCGCGCCCTGCAGCCGCGGCGATTGTCGAAGATGACGATGACGACGACAAAGCCGTTCGCAAGGGCAAGGCAGTCAAAGCCGAAGTCAAGAAAGCATCCTCTGGGAAAGTGCGCGAAGAACGTCGCCGGCATGGCAAGCTGACCATTGCCGAAGCGGAATCGTTCGAGCAACTGGAAGAACATCGCCGATCGCTGGCTTCGGTCAAGCGGCAGCGTGATCGGGACCGTGAAAAGCAGCGCGAACGTCTCTCCGAAGGCGGCAAGGTTATTCGTGACGTGGTGATCCCGGAATCCATCACGGTTCAGGAACTGGCCAACCGTATGGCGGAACGTGGCGGCCTTGTCGTCAAGAAGCTTATGGAACTGGGCGTGATGGCAACCATCACGCAAACCATCGATGCCGATACGGCCGAGTTGGTGGTTCAGGAGTTCGGCCATCGACTGAAGCGCGTCAGCGCCGCCGATGTCGAAGATCATTTGTTGCTGAGTGTTGATGACGACGCATCCGCGCATATCTCGCGTGCGCCGGTGGTGACGGTTATGGGCCATGTTGACCATGGCAAGACCTCGCTTCTGGATGCGCTGCGCGAAAGCGACGTTGCCAATCATGAAGCCGGCGGTATCACGCAACACATCGGTGCCTATCAGGTGACGACGACCGAAGGTAATCCGATTACCTTCATCGACACGCCGGGCCACGCGGCATTTACCGAAATGCGCGCCCGTGGTGCCAAGGTGACGGATATCGTTATTCTTTGCGTTGCTGCTGATGACGGAATCATGCCGCAGACGATTGAAGCCATCCACCATGCCAAAGCGGCAGGTGTGCCGATCATCGTTGCCGTCAACAAGATCGACAAGCCGGAAGCCAACCCGGACCGGATTAAAACAGACCTGCTGAGCCATGATATCCAGGTCGAGGATATGGGCGGTGACGTTCTGTGCATCCCGGTTTCTGCGCTTAAGCGGACCAATCTGGACAAGCTTCTTGAAGCCATCCTGCTGCAGGCTGAATTGCTCGATCTGAAATCCAATCCGGATCGTCCGGCTGAGGGTGTCGTCATCGAATCGAAGATGGAACAGGGCCGCGGTTCTGTTGCCACGGTGCTTGTGCAGCGCGGCACGCTGAAAGTCGGCGACATCATCGTTGCCGGTGCGGAATGGGGCCGCGTCCGCGCGCTGACCGATGCGCATGGTACAAAACTTGACAGTGCCGGCCCGTCGATGCCGGCCGAAGTGCTTGGCCTCAACAACACGCCGATGGCGGGTGACGATGTGGTTGTCGTTGATAGTGAAAGCAAGGCGCGTGAAGTGTCTGAATTCCGTCAACGTCGTGACCGCGATGCCCGTGCATCGACCTCGGCACGGGGCACACTCGAGCAGATGTTCGAGAAGATCAAAATCGGTGAAGCCGAAATGCTGCCGATGATCATCAAGGCCGATGTGCACGGTTCGCTCGAAGCCATCGTCGGCGCGCTGACCAAAATGGCTACCAGTGAAGTCGAAGTACAGGTGCTGCATTCCGGGGTCGGCGGGATTAACGAATCCGACGTAACGCTGGCCCGGGCCTCGAATGCGCTCGTTGTCGGCTTTAACGTTCGCGCCAACCCGCAGGCACGCGATGCCGCCAAACGTGACGGCGTCGATATTCGCTATTACTCGATCATCTACAACCTGACCGATGATGTGAAACAGCTGCTGTCCGGCATGCTGTCGCCGGATGTATCGGAAGTGTTGCTGGGTTATGCAGAAATCCGCGAAGTCTTCTCGATCACCAAGGTTGGCAAGGTTGCCGGGTGTATGATTACCGAAGGCACGGTCAAACGGGGCGCCAAAGTGCGCATCGTCCGTGAGGACGTTGTTGTCCATGAAGGCGATCTCAGCCAGCTGAAACGCTTCAAGGACGATGTCCGCGAGGTCAAGGAAGGCTACGAGTGCGGCATGGGCTTTGCCAACTACAACGACATTCAGGTTGGTGACAAGGTCGAGTGCTTTGAAATCAAGGAAGTCAGCCGCGAGCTTTAATCGCGGCAGGTTTTCTGGGAGCAGATCATGAGTCGCCAACCCGACAAGGCCCCGACGCAGCGACAATTGCGTGTTGGCGAAGAAATTCGCCATGTCGTTGCCCAGGCGCTTGAACGCGGCGAAATCCGCGACCCCGCCGTCAAGGGCGTGGCCATTACCGTGACCGAAGTCCGGCTCAGTCCCGACCTCAAGAACGCCACCGCCTATGTGGTGCCGTTGGGCGGGGGTGATTCCAAGGCCATCGTCGACGCCCTGAACAGGGCATCCGGCTTTATTCGCGGCTGGGTGGCGCGCAATGTCAGGCTGAGGCACGTGCCGCGCGTTGCCTTTGAAGCCGATTTCTCCTTCGATGAAGCGGAACGGATCGAAAACGTCCTGAAAAACCCGCACGTGGCGCGCGACATCCTCCGAGAAGACCCCGACGGGCTTGAAGAGTAGATGGCCCGTCGCCAAAAGGGCACGCCTATTCACGGCTGGCTGATTCTCGACAAACCGGTCGGTCCGTCTTCAAACGGCTGTGTCGGCAAGATCAGATATTTGACCGGTGCCGCCAAGGTTGGCCATGGCGGGACGCTTGACCCGCTGGCCAGCGGTGTGCTGCCGATTGCCCTGGGCGAAGCGACGAAAACTCAGGCCTATGCCATGGATGGGCATAAAACCTATGAGTTTACAGCGCGTTGGGGCGAAAGCACGAGCACCGACGATGCCGAAGGCGAGGTCATACGGCGCAGCGACATGCGGCCGAGCCGGCAGGAGATCGAACAGGCCCTGCCGCTTTTTACCGGTCGGATCACCCAGGTGCCGCCGGTTTATTCGGCGATCAAGGTCGACGGTGAGCGCGCTTACAAGCGTGCCCGGCGTGATGAAGAGGTGGTTATTGAGCCGCGACAGGTTGATGTCGTGGCCTTGCGGCTGATCGATGTGCCGGATATCGATCATGCCAGCTTCGAAATGGTCTGCGGCAAGGGCACTTATGTGCGGGCTTTGGTTCGTGATCTGGCCTTGCACTTGCGATGTGAAGGCCATATAAGGCGCCTCAGGCGTACTGCTGTCGGCCCGTTTTCCATTGAAAAGGCCGTAACGTTACAAGCTTTTGAAGAGAACGAAGGCGAAAACGCAGCGGCACTTCTGGAGCACTATCTGCTTCCTGTCGAGACCGTGCTGGACGACATCCCGGCATTGGCCCTGACAGAGCAGGAAGCGCACAGGCTAAGGCATGGCATGGGAATTCCCGTCCTGCCCGTCGTACAGCGGTCCCCCAGCAAAATCGCTCAAGGGGACGTCGTTCGCGTAATGGCAAACGGCACGCTGGTGGCCCTGGCGCGTATTTCTGGCGGTGAAATAAAGCCGTTCCGTGTCATGAACATCTAGATTAGGAGATTACGATGTCGATTACCGCTGAACGTAAGCAAGAGCTTATTAAAGAATATGCCGTCAAAGACGGCGATACGGGGTCTCCCGAGGTGCAGGTTGCCGTTCTTAGCGAACGGATTTCAAACCTCACCGAACACTTGAAAATACATGGTAAGGATTTCCATTCGCGCCGTGGCCTGCTGATGATGGTTGGCCAGCGTCGCCGGCTTCTCGATTATCTTCGCAATAAGGACGGGAAGCGTTATGAAGGCCTGATTAGTAGTCTGGGTCTACGCCGCTAACGCGGTTTTGCGGTGCATGTTCAGGTGGATATGCACCGCCGACGGCGCAAGCCGCTTCATGTTTTCAGTCCGCTGGAATTAATGTTTGTGGCACTGCGCTTCGCCCGCAACCGAGGTGGCTGCGGGTTGCGTCTGCATTATCCGATGCAGCGCTGTATGTAGGATGAGGAAAAAGAGAAATGTTTAAAGAATTCCGAAAAGAGATCGAATGGGCCGGTCAGAAACTGGTTCTGGAAACCGGTAAAATTGCCCGTCAGGCCGATGGTGCCGTTATGGCGACCCTTGGCGAGAGCAAAGTCCTTTGCACCGTTGTCGGAGAAAAAAGCCCGAAACCGGGTTTGGATTTTTTCCCGTTGTCAGTTCACTACGTCGAAAAAGCTTTTGCCGCAGGTAAGATTCCTGGTGGCTTTTTCAAACGTGAAGGCCGTCCTTCCGAACGCGAAACACTGACGTCGCGGCTGATTGACCGCCCGATCCGTCCGCTGTTCGTCAAAGGCTTCAAAAATGAAACCCAGGTCATCTGCACCGTTGTGTCGCATGATCTTGAAAACGAAACCGATATTCTGGCGCTGATCGGCACCTCCGCCGCGCTGACCATTTCCGGCCTGCCGTTCATGGGCCCGGTTGGCGGCGCCCGCGTCGGGCGGATCGACGGCAAACTGATTCTGAACCCGACCGTCGCCCAGATCGCCGAAAGCGATCTGGATCTGATAGTCGCCGGTACCCAAGATGGCGTGCTGATGGTTGAATCGGAAGCCAGCGAGTTGTCCGAAGAACAAATGCTTGAAGCCGTGATGTTTGGTCATCGCGGGTTCCAGCCGGTGATCGATGCGATCATTGATCTTGCCGAAGCCTGTGCCAAGGATCCGAGGGATCTTCCCGAAGAACCGGCCGGTCTTGACGGTATTGCCAAGCGCATCGCCGATGAAGCGTCTGCCGATCTCAGAGCCGCTTATGGCATCAAGATCAAATCCGATCGTCAGTCCAAGATCTCCGAAGTGAAGAAAGCGGTCGCCGCCAAACTGCAGGCCGACGACAGCATCGATCAGGACCTGCTGGGTGCCGTCATGGGCGACGTCATGAAGAACCTCGAGAAGGACATCGTGCGTAACGATATTCTCGATACCGGCGTTCGTATTGATGGTCGCGATACCAAGACCGTTCGCCCAATTGCCTGTGAAGTTGGCATTCTGCCGCGTGCCCACGGTTCCGCCCTGTTTACGCGTGGCGAAACCCAGGCACTGGTAACGACCACGCTGGGCACCGGTCAGGACGAACAGATTGTTGACGGTCTCGCCGAAAACTACCGTGAAAACTTCATGCTGCACTACAACTTCCCGCCGTTCTCGGTTGGCGAAGCCGGCCGCTTTGGTTTCACCGGTCGTCGTGAAGTTGGTCATGGCAAGCTGGCATGGCGGGCGATTCACCCGATCATGCCGTCCAAGGAAGAATTCCCCTACACCGTTCGTGTGGTTTCCGATGTTACGGAATCCAACGGTTCTTCCTCGATGGCGACGGTTTGCGGTACATCCCTGTCATTGATGGATGCCGGTGCACCGTTACCGCGTCCGGTTGCCGGGATCGCCATGGGCCTGATCAAGGAAGGCGAGCGTTACGCAGTGCTTTCCGACATCCTTGGTGACGAAGATCATCTGGGCGACATGGACTTCAAAGTGGCCGGGACCGAAAATGGTGTCACATCCCTGCAGATGGACATCAAGATCACCTCGATCACCGAAGAGATCATGAAGATTGCTCTGGGTCAGGCGCGTGACGGGCGGTTGCACATTCTCGGCGAAATGGCCAAATCGCTTTCAAACTCGCGTGATTCGGTTAGCGGCAACGCACCCCGCGTCACTTCGATGAAAATCAACCCGGACAAGATCCGTGATATCATCGGACCGGGCGGCAAAGTCATCCGTGAAATCTGTGAAACTACCGGTGCCAAGATCGATGTCGAAGACGACGGTTCGGTACGTATCGCCGCCGTTGATCAGGCTGCAGCCGATCGTGCCGCTGCCTGGATCAGAGGTATTGTTGCGGAACCGGAAGTCGGCGTCATTTATGACGGTAAAGTCGTAAAAGTCGTTGATTTCGGCGCTTTCGTGAACTTCCTCGGGCCGCGTGACGGTCTGGTTCACATTTCTGAAATGGCCGAAGGCCGGGTCGAGAAAGTCTCGGACGTGGTCAATGAAGGCGATGTGGTGAAAGTAAAACTGATCGGGATCGATGATCGCGGCAAAGTTAAGCTTTCGATGCGTGTCGTCAATCAGGAGACCGGCGAGGATATTTCCGAGCAGGTTGCCGAGCGCAAACAGCGGGCCTGATCGGCTCAGGTACATGAAAAGGGGCGGCAGTCTTGCGATTGCTGCCCCATTTCATAATGTTTAATCAGCATTGATAGATTGCCGGTCGCGGATTTTTTCGTGCACCAACCGCAGATTTCGCCTATTGATGCGTTGTAATGGCAACCCGGAAAACGTCATAATCACGGGAGCCTATGACAAATGGTGAGGGGCTGTTTTTTGTCACAGCAATCAAGTTACTCATACGAAGAATTACTCAGCTGCGGACGCGGTGAATTGTTCGGCCCTGGCAATGCCCAGCTGCCGTTACCGCCGATGCTGATGTTTGATCGCATCACACATATTTCCAGCACGGGCGGGCAATACGACAAGGGTGTCGTTGAAGCTGTGCTCGATGTGAAAAAGAATCTGTGGTTTTTCGACTGCCATTTCCAGGGCGATCCGGTTATGCCGGGTTGCCTGGGCCTTGATGCCTTGTGGCAACTGGTCGGGTTTTACCTTGGCTGGACCGGTGCGCCGGGCCGCGGTCGGGCACTCGGGGTCGGTCAGGTAAAGTTTACCGATCAGGTGACGCCGGACAAATCCGTGGTAGAATATCGCGTCGATATCAAAAGGATGTTAAGTCGTAAAATCACCTTGGGTATTGCTGACGGTATCATGAAGGTCGACGGTAACGTCGCATACGAGGCATCTGATCTTAAGGTGACGCTGTTCAGCGCCGAAGAGTGAGTTTAGTGAGGTTCCAATGAGACGTGTAGTTGTCACAGGCATGGGTATCGTGTCCCCGATTGGCAACAATGTCGCCGAGGTTACGGACAGCTTGCGTAAAGGCCGGTCCGGCATCGTGCACAGCGAAGAGTATGCGGCAATGGGATTCAGGTCTCATGTCCACGGGGCGCCAAAAATCGATATGGATGATAAAATCGATCGCAAGCTTCGCCGGTTTATGGGCGATGGTGCGGCATATTGCTATATCGCCATGCAGGAAGCCATTGCCGATGCCGGGTTGAGCGACGAAGTCGTCACCGATGAACGCACCGGGCTGGTTGTCGGATCGGGTGGACCGTCGACCTCGGCACAAGTCGCCGCTGCCGATATTGCCCGCGATAAAGGGGCCAAACGGATCGGACCCTATGCGGTGCCGAAAGCGATGTGTTCGACCATCTCCGCGAACATGTCGACGGCGTTTCACATGCGGGGTCTCAGCTACTCGATTTCGTCGGCCTGTTCGACCAGTGCGCATTGTATCGGCAACGGTGCCGAACTGATACAGTGGGGCAAGCAGGACGTTGTTCTCGCCGGTGGTGCTGAAGAACTGCACTGGACGCTGTCCGTTCTGTTTGATGCGATGGGTGCTCTGTCGTCGAAATTCAATGACGCGCCCGAACGAGCATCGCGTCCCTTTGATGTGGACCGTGACGGTTTCGTGATCGCCGGTGGTGCCGGTGTCGTTGTTCTTGAAGAACTGGAACACGCGAAAGCACGCGGTGCAAAAATTTACGGCGAGATCGTCGGTTATGGCGCGACTTCGGATGGTGTCGATATGGTTGCGCCGTCCGGCGAAGGGGCACGTCGTTGCATGCAGCTGGCAATGTCCGGTCTTGGCAATACCAAGGTCGATTACATTAATGCGCATGGCACCTCGACACCGGTTGGCGACATCACCGAATTGAATGCTATCATGAGTGTTTTCGGTGCGCACAAACCAAAAATCTCTTCGACCAAATCGCTGACCGGTCATTCGCAGGGTGCAACAGGTGCACACGAGGCGATTTATTCGCTGATCATGTTGAACAACAAATTCATCGCGGCTTCGGCGAACGTCGACAACCTTGATCCCGAGGCCGGTGATGTCGATGTGGTTTCAACGCTGATTGAAAATATTGATCTGAACTGCGTGATGTCGAATAGCTTCGGTTTCGGCGGCACCAATGCCACTTTGGCATTCAAGCGTTACGAGGCTTGATCCCGTGAACGAACAAAAGCCTGTGGATGCGGCCAGCCTGCTCGGAGGCCAATCCAAGCTGATGCATGGCAAGCGTGGTCTGATCATGGGCGTCGCCAATGACCATTCGATAGCATGGGGCATTGCCAACACCCTCGCGGCACACGGCGCTGAACTGGCCTTCACCTATCAGAACGAAGCCATCGAACGGCGTGTTCGCCCGCTCGCCGAAGGTGTCGGCTCGGGTATCATTGTGCCTTGCGACGTCGAGAACGAAGATACCATTGCCGCCGCTGTCGGTGCCTGTGCCGATGCCTGGGGATCCATTGATTTTGTCGTGCATGCCATTGCCTATTCCGACAAGCAGGAACTCAAGGGTAAATATGTGCAGACGACCCGTGACAACTTCCGGCGGACCATGGATGTATCGTGCTATTCCTTCACGTCATTGGCACGGTATGCCGCCCCGCACATGACTAACGGCGGCAGCATGGTTGCGTTGTCGTTCTATGGCGCGGAAAAAGTCGTGCCGAATTATAACGTCATGGGCGTAGCCAAAGCGGCGCTGGAAGCCAGCGTGCGCTATCTTGCGTCCGATCTCGGGCCGGAGAATATCCGCGTTAACGCAATTTCCGCCGGGCCGATGCGCACCCTTGCCGGCAGCGCCATTGCCGGATCCCGGCATATTTACAAATGGAACGAACAACAGGCACCGCTGCGCCGCAACGTGCAGCTGGATGATATTGGTGGTTCTGCGCTTTATCTGCTTTCCGATTTGTCACTCAGCGTGACCGGTTCCGTGCAATATGTTGATAGCGGCTACAACATTATCGGCGTGCCATTCCCACAGACTGACGAAGCGTAATCGCACAGCGGTATTGCGCTTTTCAGCAGAGTTAATTATGTAATCTTTATGACGACAGAGAAACGATACACACCCATCATCAGCAAACTTCGCGACGCTAACCTGCGTCCGACACGCCAGCGTATTGCGCTTGCCGAGCTGATGTTCCGTGGTGAGGATCGTCATGTCAGCGCCGAGATGCTGCACAAGGAAGCAACCTCGGCCAGAGTCTCGGTTTCGCTGGCAACGGTATACAACACCCTGCATCAGTTTACCCAGGCCGGACTATTGCGGGAAATTGCCGTCGAGGCAGGGCGTTCCTACTTCGACACGAACACCACCGATCACCATCATTTCTACTTTGAAAACGATGGTCATCTTGAAGACGTTCATTCCGATGAGGTCGTTGTTTCGAGCCTGCCGACGCCGCCCAACGGTGCGAAAATCTCCCGCGTTGATGTTGTCATTCGCGTCCGCGAAGACTGAGTCTCATTATTTAGAATAATTCTAAGGTGTTGACTCGTGCTTGCGTGCGAGTCATAGTGCTATTGTGCACGGGCACTCTGCCCACGATGTGAAATTCTCAGATCGATCAAGATAACAAGGAGGATCATATGTCCCTCAAGGGAACAAAGACCGAAGACAATTTGAAAGCGGCGTTTGCCGGTGAATCCCAGGCGAACCGTCGTTATCTGTATTTCGCCCAGAAAGCTGACGTTGAAGGCTACAACGACGTTGCTGCTGTTTTCCGCTCGACCGCTGAAGGTGAAACCGGCCATGCGCATGGTCACCTCGAATTCCTCGAAGAAACCGGCGATCCTGCGACCGGAAAGCCGATTGGTGGAACCAGTCTGAACCTGCAAGCGTCGATTGCCGGTGAAACGCATGAGTACACGGATATGTATCCGGGCATGGCGAAAACCGCTCGCGAAGAAGGTTTTGATGAAATCGCCGACTGGTTCGAGACGCTGGCAAAGGCTGAAAAGTCCCACGCCGGTCGCTTCCAGAAGGCATTTGATACCCTCGACTAATCGCCGACTTTAGTGCGATACGGATACCGAAGGGGGGCATTTGCCCCCCCTTCACTATCAACGATGATTTTGATGAAACAGATTACGTTGGAGCACCGTCATGAGTGAAGGCAGCCTTGAAGCCCCTGTGCGGCATCCGATTCTATGGGAGGATCCGGATTTTTATGATGAAGCGAAGCTTGATGCCGAAATGCATCGGGTCTTTGACATTTGCCATGGGTGCCGGCGCTGTTTCAATCTGTGCGATAGCTTCCCGCGTCTGTTCGATCTGGTCGATGAGTCAGCTACCGGCGAGCTGGACAGTGTCGATAGCAAGGATTTCAAACCGGTCGTCGATGCCTGCACGTTATGCGACATGTGTTTCCTGACCAAGTGTCCTTATGTGCCGCCGCATGAATTCAATCTCGATTTCCCGCATCTGATGCTGCGCTATCGTGCCGTCGAGCAAAAGAAGGGCGCCGTGCCGTTTGCCGCCAAGCAGCTCACGAAGACCGATCGCAATGGTGAAATAGCCAGCAAGGTTGCCGGTTTGGCGAACTGGGCCGGCAAGTGCGGCAATGCGCTGACCCGCCCGGCCATGGAAGTGACGCTCGGGGTACACCGGAAAGCAAAATTACCGGAATTTACATCCCTGCCGTTTACCGAACACACCGAAGTGCCGGTCGTTAACAACGATGCGCCGGCTTTCGGACGCAAGGCTGTGCTCTATGCGACCTGCTTCGCCAATTACAACAATCCGTCGATCGGCGTCGCCGCACGGGCGATCCTGGCCCAGAACGGTGTCGAGACCGAGGTTGTCTATCCCCGCTGCTGCGGCATGCCGCAGCTGGAACAGGGCGACATCGCGGCCGTTGCCGAAAGCGCCAGGTCGACGGCCCGGGATCTGCTGCCGTGGATCGAAAAGGGCTATGACGTTATAGCCCTGGTGCCCTCGTGTGCCTTGATGCTGAAATTTGAATGGCCGCTGATCGTCACCGATGACGATAACGTCAAAAAACTGAGCGCAGCGACCTTTGATATTACCGAGTATATGGTGTCGATTGCCAAGGACGAAGGCATTGCCGAAGGCCTCAAGGCCCTCGACGGCGGCGTCACCGTTCACATTTCCTGCCATTCCCGTGCCCAGAACATGGGCCAGAAAGCGGCGGAAATGCTGCGCATGATCCCTGATCTCGATCTGACCGTGATTGAACGCTGTTCGGGTCATGGCGGCTCCTGGGGAATCATGAAGGAAAACTTCGAAGTCGGTTTGAAAATCGGTAAACCGGTGGCCAGGAAAGCCGCTGATGTCGCCAGCAAGTATGTGCTTTCCGAATGCCCACTGGCCCGCGATCAAATCGTCCAGGGTATCGGACTGCTCGGCAAGCCGACCGACGACATTGAAAGCTTTCAGCATCCCGTTGAGCTTTTTGCCAAGGCCTATGGGCTTTAACGGCTCTTGACGATGGAGAACAGATGATGACGAAAACCTCAATATCCCGCCAGGACCTCATGCCGATGGAGGCGTATGCGAAAATCCGCAAGGAACGCCGCTCGGCAATGTCATTGATCAAACGTGACCGCCGGGTATCGTGCGGTCCGGATGCGACGTTCTATTTCGAAAGCTACGAAACCATGTGGCAACAGATTCACGAAATGCTGTATATCGAAAAAGGTGGAGAAGAACAGATCACCGACGAGTTGGCAGCTTATAATCCGCTGATACCGAATGGCCGTGAATTGGTCGCGACCTTGATGTTTGAAATCGAAGACGAAAATCGTCGGCGTACGTTTCTGTCAGGATTGGGCGGGGTCGAGCACACCATTTCCTTGGAGTTTGCCGGTGAAGTCATCAAAGGTGTCCCGGAAGAGGATGTTGAACGCACCACAGCCGACGGCAAGGCATCATCCGTGCAGTTCATCCATTTCCCGTTCACGGATGCGCAAGCCAAGTTGTTCAAGGCAACGGAGACACGGGTTGTGCTCGGTATCAACCATGCAAAATACGGACATATGGCGATTCTTGGTGAACAAACGCGTCAGGCGCTGGGCAGCGATCTGGCGTGATGTGTGAATATCTGGTTATTCGAACGATTCGTTGTGATAAGCGCCCCAGAATTCGACTCGCCGTAACCAGCCTTCGACCCCTTTGACGCGAACCTGGCACCAGCCTGTGGTGCCGGGACAGGACAGAATTTCTCCAATGGCATTCAGCTCGACGATGGCCACGGCGCGGCTTTTGACTTCCGGCTGGGCACGGATCGTCCGTTCCTTGCCGGTAACCAGAAAAGTCCGCTTGCCCGACAGCATGCTCTGATGCATCCAGCCCTGCGTACCTTCCCAGTCCCGAACCAGTCGCCAGGTTCTGTATTCCTTGATGATTTCGACGGGCAGGGCTTCGCGCTGGAAGATCCATTCGACGGGATATTGAACCCCCGGTCCGGTGCGCAGATTGACCTCGGCCGCGCGCAAGCTGACAAATCGCGGCAGCGGGAGGCCTGATCCCTGCGTCTGGGCAAGGCTGATGCTGACGCTGGCGCTGAACAGGCCAACGAGAAAGAATAGCGTTAAAACAGTAGTTTGGATGCGTAGTATTGTGTTTCTCATGATGTGTTTATCGCTACCTGAGCGGCTTCGGTCAAGTTACAGGTCGCGTTGGCGGTCAAGTTGCTGGACAAGCCAGTCGCGGATTGCTATGGCCACGACTAACAAAGTGCTTTGAAAGGGCTATGAGATGCCACGCAACAAGCCAATCGTCGTCGTCACCCGGAAACTCCCGGATGCGATCGAAACGCGCATGATGGAACTTTTCGACGTCCGCCTGAATCTGGACGATCATCCGATGACGGCTGCAGAACTGGCCGAAGCGGTGAAAATCGCCGACGTTCTGGTGCCGACGGTGACGGACCGGATTGACGCCAGAATTCTCAGCCAGACCGGCCCGAATTTGCGTCTGATCGCCAACTACGGCGCCGGCGTCGATCACATTGATCTGGCCTCGTCGCGCCAGCGCGGCATAACCATTACCAATACCCCGGATGTCCTGACCGAAGATACGGCAGATATGACCATGGCCTTGCTGCTGGCGGTACCGAGACGGCTGACTGAAGCCGAGCGCAAGCTCCGCTCCGGTGACTGGCCGGGCTGGTCGCCGACGTGGATGCTGGGGCATCGAATTTACGGCAAGCGCCTCGGTATTATCGGCATGGGCCGGATCGGTCAGGCCGTTGCCCGGCGCGCCAGAGGTTTCGGACTGTCGATTCATTATCACAATCGCCGTCAGGTACCTGAAGCCGTTGAAAATCAACTTGAGGCAACCTATTGGGAAAGTCTCGACCAGATGCTGGCGAGAATGGATTTCGTGTCCGTCAACTGTCCGCATACGCCGGCAACCTATCATTTGTTGTCGGCCAGGCGTCTCAAGCTGCTGCGCGAAAATGCCGTGATCATCAATACAGCGCGGGGCGAGATCATTGATGAAAACGCCCTGACCAGGATGCTGGCAAACGGCGATATCGCCGGTGCCGGTCTTGATGTGTTCGAGCATGAACCGGCCGTTAACCCGAAGTTGCTCGCCCTCGATAATGTCGTGCTGTTGCCGCATATGGGTTCCGCAACCCACGAAGGTCGCATGGATATGGGCGAAAAAGTCCTGATCAACATCAAGACGTTCGTCGACGGGCATGCCCCGCCGGATCGCGTACTCGGCGACAGTTTCTGAACGGAGTTGCCGAGAGCCTGGACGTAAGTAATGGCCAGACCCGCGCATAAGGAAATTCCCTATATTGATCCGGTGGCAGCGTTTCAGCTGTTTGCCGGAGACCCTGTGGCCGCGTTCCTTGACAGCGCCGATGAAGGCGGGGGACGGGGCCGTTATGCCTACATCGCCGTTGACCCGGTTGATACGGTAACCCTGAACACCCTTGATCTGCATCGTGTCGACCCCTTCGCCAAACTGCGCGCGATGCTGCACAGCGCCAAACTGGATACCGACCCGAAGCTGCCGCCGTTTCAGACCGGATTGTGCGGCGTGCTTGGCTACGAGCTGGGCGGCGTTATTGAACGGATGCCCGAGGCCAAAGGGGGCAACGACTTCCCCTGCCTGTCGGTTGGATTTTATGACACGGTTGTCGCCTTCGATACGTTCGAGCGAAAAGCCTGGGTGGTCGGTGCCGACTTGGCTGCAGGGCGTCCGTCACCGACGCTGCGGATTGAATCGCTGGCCGGGAAACTGGCCAGGCACCGGGCACTGGCACCGATTGACAGTGCCCCGGTTGCGACATGGCAATGGGAAATGGACAGGGCTGAATATGAAGCGGCGGTGCAACGGACCATCGACTACATTTACGCCGGCGACATCTTTCAGGCAAATATCACGACGCGGGCCATCGCCCAGCTCCCCGAAGGCCTGGATCCTTTCATGCTGTACCGGCGTCTCCGCTGGGCATCGCCGGCACCGTTCGCGGCGTATCTTTCGTGCGGAAAAGATCACAAGTTGTTATGCGCCTCGCCTGAAAGGTTTTTGCGCCTTGAGGCGTCGGGCCGGATTTCGGCGCGACCGATCAAAGGCACCAGACCGCGCGGCGATGTTCCCGAACTCGATGCGGCCCTTGCCGTTGAACTGACGCAAAGCGCAAAGGACCGGGCCGAAAATCTGATGATCGTCGATCTTTTGCGGAACGACATATCAAGGGTCTCGCTGATCGGCAGTGTCGGCGTGACGGCGTTGTGCGAACTGGAAACATTTGCTCGCGTGCATCATCTGGTTTCCGAAGTGATCGGCAAGCTGCGCCCGGGCTTTGATGCGGTGGATCTGTTTCGGGCAACCTTTCCGGGGGGCTCGATTACCGGGGCACCAAAAATCCGCGCCATGCAGATTATTCATGAACTGGAGCCCTCGTGCCGGGCCGCCTATTGCGGCAGTATTTTCTGGGCCGGCATGGATGGCGCGATGGATTCCAATATCGTGATCCGTTCCATGATGGTATCGGGTCGGACAATATCGGCCCATGCCGGTGGCGGGATTGTTGCCGACAGTGTACCGGCTTCTGAATACGAGGAAATGCGGACCAAGGCGCAACCGTTGCTGGACAGCGTTGCAGGGGTAAGGCGGCCATGAAGATTTGGCGAAACGGCTTGCTGGTCGAAGCATCCGGTGCCATCGATGCCACCGACCGGGGTGTCTTGCTGGGGGACGGCCTTTTCGAAACCCTGGCATTTGTCGATGGCGTAGCGATGCGTTTCACAAAGCATCTGGCGCGCTTTGAACGGGGTGCGTCCGTACTGGGCATCCCGGTCCCCGCAGCTAGTGAAGAGATGCTGAGCGGAATTGCCGCCGTCGCCGATGCAGAAGGTATTACCGAAGGTGCCGTCCGCATGACGCTGCTGCGCGGCAGTGGCCCCCGCGGTGTGCTGCCGCCGGATACGCCGGCGCCGACGCTGCTGATATCCGTGCTGGCGGGTGCGGTCGGGCACGGTGCGCCGCTCAGCGCGGTCCTGTCAGAAGTGACATGCCGGAATGAACGATCTCCGCTGTCGCAGATCAAAAGTACTAATTATCTGGATGCCGTTCTGGCCAGACGCGAAGCGGCGGCAGCCGGCGCTGATGACGCGATTATGCTGAATACAAAGGGCCTGGTTGCGGAGGCCAGTGCCGCGAATGTGTTTTGCCGGTTTGGTGATGCCCTCGTCACGCCGCCGCTTACCGACGGGGCGCTGCCGGGTATCATGCGGCAATGCGTGATCTATCACGAAGGCGCTGTCGAAAGATCCTTGTCGCCAGACGAATTGCTCAAGGCTGACGAGATTTTTCTGACTTCAAGCCTGAGCATCCGGGCCGTTATTCAACTGGACGGCAAACGCATCGGTGACGGGACCGCAGGGACGGTGGCAACGCGGCTTGCCGATATGCCGCGTTGCGCACAGTAGCCATTGCTCAGGCGTGAGACAGGGCCTGATCCAGGTCTTCAATCAAATCATCCGCATCTTCGAGACCGACCGAGAGCCTGACCAGACCCTGGGTGATGCCAAGGTGGATTTTCTCATCGTCATTGAGGCGCTGGTGCGTGGTCGTCGCCGGATGGGTAATCAGACTTTTGGTGTCGCCGAGGTTGTTTGAAATGTCGATGATCTGAAGTGCGTTCAGTGTGGCGAAGCTGCCATGCTTGCCGCCCTTGATTTCAAAGGTAACAAGGCTGGAGCCGCTGCCCATTTGCTTTGCCGCAAGGTCATGCTGCGGATGGCTGGGCAAGCCCGGGTAAATGGCTCGCTCGATTTTCGGATGGGATTCAAGAAACCGAGCGACCTTGAGCGCGTTGTCGCAGTGCTGACGCACCCGAACCGGCAGAGTCTCAAGACCCTTGAGCAGCACCCAGGCATTGAACGGTGAAAGCGCCGGTCCGGTATGCCGCATCCAGGGTGTCAGGTGATCTTCGATGAAGGACTGATCATTGGTAAGAATGGCGCCGCCCAAAGTGCGGCCCTGTCCGTCGATGTGCTTGGTTGCGGAATAGACGACGATATCGGCACCGAGATCAATCGGTCTCTGCAGAATGGGTGTCGCAAAAACATTGTCGACGACAACCTTGGCACCGGCGGCATGGGCCAGTTCTGAAACTTTCCGGATATCGATGATCTCAAGACAGGGGTTGGAAGGCGTTTCCATGAACACAAGATTGGCGGGTTTGGAAAGTGCGCGCTCCCATGCGGCATAGTCCGTACCATCAACGAATTCCGTTACGATGCCGTACTTGGGCATCAGATCGGCGATGATAAAGAGACACGAGCCGAACAATGCGCGTGACGCGACAATCCTGTCACCGGCCTTGAGCTGCGAGGCAATAGAGGCAAAAACAGCAGACATGCCGCTCGCCGTCGCCACGCAGTACTCGGTGCCCTCAAGCAGCGCCAGACGCTGTTCAAACATCGACAACGTTGGGTTTGCATAACGCGAATAGATGTAGCGCTTTTTGTCACCCTTGAAGGCAAGTTCGGCTTCTTCGGCGCTCGGGTAGACATATCCCGAGGTCATGAAGATCGCTTCCGAAGTTTCTTCAAAAGGTGAACGTGAGGTGCCGCCGCGGACAAGTTGTGTCGCTGCGCGCCAGGATTTCTCGATCATTTTTTTGTTGCTCATCAGGAGCCTCCATTTCAGGGGCCCCGGTCCAATAAAAAACCCTGACGTTCACGCCAGGGGCCTCGTCGAACCGAGACCTTTTAGCGGGTTTATTTAACGTGGCCGCAAGCCGGTCGGACAAATCACCACGTGGGACCATTTTATATGAAAGCCTTATGGAAATGACAAGGATAACGTCGGATCGGCAATTATTTTCAAAATGGCGTGTTGTGAGCTGTTGACAGGGATGGATATTTTTTGTATTTAACCATAAGGTTAATTAAAAGACTGGATCATCCCGGCATGTCTGCAGATCAACTGAGCACCACGTTCGCCGCACTTGCCGATCCAACAAGGCGGGCAATCCCGGCGCGTCTTGCAAAGGGCGAGATGACCGTGACTGAAATTGGTCAGCCCTTTGATATGAGCATGCCGGCCGTTTCCAAGCATTTGAAAGTGCTCGAGAGGGCAGGTCTGATCGAACGCAGCCGTGAAGCGCAATGGCGCCCCTGCCGCCTGAATGCAGCGCCGCTGAAAACTGCAAATGACTGGATTGAAACGTACCGGGAATTCTGGACAAAAAGTTTTGATCAGCTCGACGATTATCTGGCAGAAATTCAAAAGGGGAAGTCCGATGGACGCACAAACTAATACCGATATGCGCGAGCTTTCTATGACACGGGTATTTGCTGCGCCGAGATCTCTGGTTTTCAAGGCATGGACGCAACCCGAACATATGGCCCGCTGGTGGGGCTGTGCCGCCATGGTCGGTAATAAAGTGACTAACGATCTCAGGATCGGTGGCGCGCTGCGGTCTGAAATGACTTTTGAAGACGGCACACAACAGGTGATCATTGGTCAGTATCTGGAGATCGACGAGCCGGAACGGTTGTCCTTCACATGGAGTTGGGAAGGCGGCGGCATGGGGTCTGAAACGGTCGTGCGGTTGAGGTTTGTTGAACAGGGACTAAACACGCTGATGACGTTGAATCAGTCGCTGTTCGATAGCGCCGATCTTTGCACGGCGCATAACGAGGGCTGGACTTCGAGCCTCGAACGCCTGGATGCTTTGCTCGGCAAGGGTGCGGTGGTGTAACGCAAACCATGCCTAAGGTCCACTTCACCAAGCAGCTTGCGCGGTTCTTGCCGGTCCCAACGATGGTGGTGGATGGCTCGACTTTGGCGGAGGTATTCGTCGCGGTGTTTGATCAGCACCCGCAACTGAAGAGTTATATTCTTGATGATCAGGATGCGGTTCGCCAGCATGTCGCCGTGTTCGTCGACGGAATACAGCTTGCGAGCCGAACGCGCCTTGACGAACACATCGAGGCCGATAGCGAGATTTATGTATTTCAGGCTTTGTCTGGAGGATTAGGATAGTCAATGACGTCGCGTATTTATGTTGGTACCCGAAAAGGCCTGTTCGAACTTGAACGCTCCAAGGGCGGATGGGATATCGTTGATACGAAGTTTCTGGGCGAGCCGGTCTCGGCTGTTCTTGGCAATGGATCGACGACATGGGCGGCGCTCGATCTTGGCCATTTCGGTGCCAAATTATGGCGCCGGGAAGGGCGGGGATCATGGCAGGAAATAACGGTTCCGGCATTTCCGAAAAAGCCCGAGGATGTCACTGACGATCCGCACCCCTGGTCGGTTGGTCGTATCTGGAATCTGACACCGGGCGGCGTCGAGGGCCGGATATGGGCCGGGACCATGCCGGGCGGATTGTTCCGTACGGACGACAACGGCGATACGTGGTCGCTCAATGACGCGCTCTGGATGATGCCGGATCGCCGCAAATGGTTGGGCGTTGCCGGCGGTGAGCAACCGGGCCTGAGCACTGTGCTGATTGATCCCAAGGATCCGGCTAGGCTGACCCTTGGCGTCTCGTGCGCCGGGGTATGGCAGAGTGACGACACCGGCAAGACATGGCGCAATATCGGCAGCGGCTTTTGGAATGAATACATGCCGCCGGAACTGCAAGGCGATCCGATCGGACAGGACATTCATCAGCTGGCACATTGTCGTGCCAATCCGGACGTCATCTGGTGTCAGCATCACAGCCGGATGTATCGTTCCATCGATCGCGGCCTGAACTGGTTGCCGCTGGAGAATGCCCGACCGTCCGGTTTCGGGTTTGCGGTGGTTGCCCATCCTTCGGATCCGGAAACCGCCTGGTTCGTGCCGGCGATCAAGGATGAGAAGCGCTATCCGGTTGACGCAAAGCTCGTCGTTTCGAAAACCTGTGACGGCGGCAAAACTTTCGAGGTTCTGAACCGGGGACTGCCGGGCCGGCACGTTTATGATCTTGTGTATCGTCATGCTTTTGACGTCGATGCAGAAGGGAGATGCCTCGCCTTTGGTTCAACCAGCGGCGGGCTATGGATATCGGATGATGCTGGCGAATCCTGGGCAGCCCTTGATGCGCGTTTACCCCCCGTTGCCGCTGTGCGTTTTCAGCGCTGATCGGGAAGCGCAAATATCAGTCTTCAACGTTGCCGATGGATCGTCCGCCTTTGAAAAACGGACCCCCTTCGGTAACAGGGTCGAGGGAAAAAGTGCGTTCGTGCAGGGAAACCCTGAGGCGGTGAAAAGGCCCTTCGCCGACCGCGCGCAGACGCAATGCAAATGCCGAAGCGTCAATGTCAGGCGGCACAGTGCAAAGCGCATCGAAATCGGATTTCGTATAGACCTTCGATCCCCAGTTAACGCTCAGTGGCGGTAACGACGGGGCATCGCTGACAAGGTTCCCGGCGATGCTTTCGAGAAGTTTAAGTGCCAGTATCCGGCTCGCGTATTCAAGATTCAATCGATCGATGTCCGGCGCAATATCAACCTTGTTTAAAGCGACAATCCGGCCGCTATCAACGTCGGCGGTCATCTCGTGCGCAGTGGCGCCAAAGCTGGTGGCCCCGGCCATGATCGCATGCACGGCCGGGAACAGGCCGGGGAACTCAGGGGGGCCCGGGTGAATGTTGTAGGCGGGGCCATCCAGGGCTTTGAGTATTTCTGGCGGAACGATCACCGGGCTGAATAATGAAAGCAGCCGGTCGCCGGAGAGGATTTCCGTTGCCAGCAAATCCGATTTGTCGTGAACGGGGACGATGTCCAGTTGGGGACGGGAAGCGCGCAGAATTATTGTCAGTTCCGGCGCTTCCTCTTCGGGGGTGAGAAGCAGGATACGCGTCGGGACCATGACGGTATCAGTCCCCGTGATCGTCGGTGCCGGGCTTTCTGATCACGGCCTCGCGCACGTGATGAACGCCCCACCATACGGCAAGCACTACCGGTAAAAACAGGACGCCCAAAACCAGACTGTCATCGAACTTGCTGAAGCCAAGTGCATGCGCACCCTTGACCAGATAACCGATCAGCCCCAGCAGATAATAGCTGATGGCAACGACGGAAAGCCCTTCGACGGTTTGCTGCAACCTGAGCTGCAATCGCGCCCGCCGGTCCATTGATTGCAGCAGGTCGCGGTTTTGCGCTTCAAGCGCGACGTCGACGCGGGTCCGCAGCAGATCACTGGCACGTGCCACGCGGCGACTCAGCGTTTCAATGCGACGGGTCAGGTTGTCGCGGGTTTCCATTGCCGGGGCAAAGCGGATCATCATGTAATCGGTCATCGGCTGCACGCCGATGATGCGGGCGATACGCATGGCTTCGGCGCGTTGTTCGACCAGACCCTGATAGGCTCTTGAGGCACTGAAGCGATAATTAAGTGACGCCGAAGTGCGTTCGGTTTCAGCGGCAACCTTTGACAGCAATTCCAGCAGGCGCTGCTCGTCGTCGGTACCGTCGCTGAAGGCGAGTGTCTGCAGAATATCGCTGAGATCCTGTTCAAGCTTTGCGATCACCGGTCGCGCGGTACGGGCCGGCGGCAGGGCCAGCATTGCCATCATGCGATAGGTCTCCATTTCGCAGAGCCGCTTGACCAGTCGACCGAGCGAGGATGCACTCAATTCCCAATCGCGGATAAGGAAGCGTAAAAAACCGTCAGTGTGAATCTGGTAGTCGGTCCACACTGTCGCCCGGTTGTCGACGATGTTGCCGCCGACAAGGGAATTGTTGTCGAACAATCCGCTCAGTTCAGGTCCGGCCCGTTCCGGCGTTGCATCGGTCTCGATTGCTATGTGCAGCGCCGTCAGAACCTTGCCGGGGAGTGCATCCAGCCAATCGGCGGGGACTTCGCTGATCGGACAGTTTTTGAATGGCTGATCAAAGGGCGCTTCCTTGATCAGGGTATAGGTGGAAAATTCCGTATGCCGTTCCCACTTCAGACGGAACGGGCCAAAGTCGGCATCAAATTGCGACGCCGATGCAGACGGCGCCGATACCTTGAAGGCCCGGCAAAGCTCGTGCAGGTGTTCGCGGTCTGCCTCGCCGGTTTCTTCGCCGGTGACGCAGGCAATGTGCGAAATTTGTGCCGGCGTCGAGATCACGGCATGCGGCCGTGCATTCATCTCCGCAGACAGTTCGCTTCTTAACGGATGCTCTTCAAAAGCCAATATTGGAACTCCACCTCGCCAACGCACGCTGGCATGCCTATATTAGACGAAAGCAGCATATATGCTGCAACGTCTTTAGCGGAAACCCAGAGGCAAGCCAATGTCCGATCTCGCGACCACCGATGACCTGTTCTTTGCCAATACGTCACTGAGCCGTGACAAAGCCGAGGCGATTACCGCCGACGCACTCCGGCAAGCGGATGATGGCGAGCTGTTTCTGGAATATCGGCAATCGGAAAGCATCATGTTCGACGATGGCCGTGTCAAAAGTGCCAGCTTCGATACGGCACAGGGTTTTGGTCTGCGCGCCGTCTCCGGTGAAGCGACCGGCTATGCGCATGCGTCCGAGCTTTCCGAACAAGCCCTGCTGCGCGCCGCCGATACCGTGCGCGCCGTTACGCTGGGCCACAGCGGTGCCGCACCGGTCGCCCTGCAGCAGACCAATCGCGTGCTCTATGGGGATGACAATCCGTTGTCGCTGGTGCCGTTTGAAGACAAGGTCGGATTGCTGGCAGAAATGGATGCCTATGCCCGTTCGCTGGATGCCAGCGTCAAACAGGTCACGGCCTCGGTACTGGGATCGTGGCAGGCGATGCAGATCGTCCGTGCCGATGGTGCCCGGGTCGCCGACATTCGCCCGCTGGTGCGGCTGAATATTCAGGTCGTGCTTGAAAAGGACGGTCGCATGGAAACCGGCTCGCACGGGATCGGCGGGCGTACCAATTTTGATGTCTACATGAAACCGGAAAACTGGAAACCGGCGGTTGACGAAGCGCTGCGTCAGGCACGGGTCAATATGCAGGCGGTGCCGGCCCCGGCCGGAGAGATGGTTGTCGTCCTCGGCCCCGGCTGGCCCGGCATTCTGCTGCACGAAGCCATCGGCCATGGCCTGGAAGGTGACTTCAACCGCAAGAAGACTTCGGCCTTTGCCGGGCTGCGCGGTGAGCGGGTGGCGTCGCCCGGCGTGACCGTGGTCGACGACGGCACGCTGGATGCCCGGCGCGGCTCGCTGACAATCGATGACGAGGGCACACCCTCGTCCTACACCACCCTGATCGAGGACGGTATCCTCAAGGGCTACATGCAGGACCGGATGAACGCGCGGCTGATGGGCGAGGCCTCAACCGGCAACGGTCGCCGCCAGTCCTATGCGCACATGCCGATGCCGCGTATGACCAATACCTACATGCTGCCGGGCGACAGGGATCCTGGCGAAGTCCTGGCGTCGGTCAAAAACGGCCTCTATGCGACCTCGTTCGGCGGTGGTCAGGTCGATATCACCAACGGCAAGTTCGTATTCACCTGTACCGAGGCCTACAAGATCGAAAACGGAAAGGCGACGACACCGGTCAAGGGCGCGACGCTGATCGGCTCCGGCCCTGACGTGCTGACCAAGGTGACTATGATCGGCAATGATCTGGAATTGGATCCGGGTATCGGTACCTGCGGCAAGAACGGCCAGGGCGTGCCGGTCGGCGTCGGCCAGCCGACATTGCGCATCGATGGCCTGACCGTTGGCGGTACTGCGGTCGGGTAAAGGCCATATTTGGTCACACTTATAACGCGATTTTTTTATTGACATGCGACACTTAATTTTTTAAAGTGCTCTCAAGTCCCGGGGACAAGTGCGTCCAGATTCCGGGGTTTTTCGTTTTCAGCGCCCTGATCATACTTAACAGATCAAGTTTTCCGGGGACCCTGAAGGTCTGATCTGCCAGAGAATTTCCATCTGCCGCACGGCTATGTCGCGACGGCTTCACCAGGCACCTCTGATTTTTCAGGGGTGCTTTTTTTATGCCCACGAAAGGAGATCACCCATGGGAGGATTTTTTTCCGCACCCTCAGTACCAGTACCACCACCTCCGCCGCCGGTCGTCGATACTGCCGAAGAGGAACGTAAAGCGCGTCTCGAAGCCATTGAACGTCGTCGTCGTGGACGCGCCGGGACCATCGCGACATCGGAGCGCGGTGTGCTGAGCGATAGCGTGCCGGCTTCATCCGGGTCCGCCGGTGACCTCAAAGACAGACTAGGAGATTGATCATGATCGATAGCAACAATGCCTTCGATGCGGATACGCTGATCCAGCGTTACCGCCGGGCAAAAGAACGGCGTTCGCATTGGGACAGCCATTGGCGGGAATGTTATGCCTATGCCTTTCCGCAGCGCGAAGGCACCATCGCCGAGACCTCGCCGGGTGAAAAGAAAGGCACGCGCCTTTATGATGCTACGGCGACGGATGCCGTCGATCAGCTGGCGGCCAGTCTGCTGTCCGAGCTGACACCGCCGTGGGGACGCTGGTTTGATTTCAAGCCTGGTATGGAAGCGCCGGAACAGGCCCGAGACCATATGAGCGAATTGCTCGAGCGTGCCGCAGCTGTTCTGCAGGGGCATTTCGACCGCTCCAATTTCGCCGTTGAGATGATGCTGGAGCCGGTGAACATTCTGAACGCCCGGCTGGATCCGGACCGACTTCATGTCCATGACGGCGAGCTTGAATATCGCGAAGGCAACGGCGAGCCCTTGCTGCGTCTGGAGGGTCGCCGACTGGTCTCGGCTTCATGCTTCTGGGACCCGAGCTTCGGGCGTCCTGGGCGCGGTGACGGCTGCGTCATTGCCTGTGTGTTTACCGATGCTGACGGCGACTACTGGCTGCAGGGTATCGAGTATCTGACGCATAACCCGGATCTGGTGAACGAGATGGATGAAGCGACGCAGCTGTGCCGTCAGGCGGTTTCCTTTGCCAGGCGGCACTACGTGCCGGCGGTGACGATTGAAACCAACGGGGTCGGACGATTCCTGCCGGGACTGTTCCGGCGCGAACTGAACCGGGCCGGTCTGGCCACAGCGGTGATCGAGCATGCGTCCAGTCGCAACAAGTCGGAACGTATCCTTGAGGGGTTTGATGCCGTGCTTGCCGCAGGCCGCTTGAAGGTCGTGCGGCGGGTCTGGGACAGTCCGTTCATTCGCGAAATGCGTGAATGGCAACCGGGCGGCACAGGGGCGGATGACGGTCTGGATGCGGTCGCCGGATGTCTTCTGGCCGAGCCGGTCAGATTGTACCAGGCACCGAGAACCCGTGATGCCCGGGCGCGAGCCATGACAGGATGGCGAGGCGGCAAAGACCATATCCGTGTCAGGGCCGACTTCGAGGTGTGATTTGTCTCAAATTGAAATCTGAACCGCTTGATCTATTAATTGCAGAGCATGGGCGGAGAAATTTTATCGCAAACCGTCCAAAAATCACTCTGGTCCGTTCATAGCGTTGCTCATCAACTGAGGAGGGTTTTTTGCTATGGATCCACGAGATGCGGAAATCGAGCGACTGGAGGCGGTGCTGCAACTGCGCATCTGGGTCAGTGCGATCATCGGTGTGCCGATTGCCGTCGGTGCCGGTCTGGCGCTGGTGTTCTTTATGACACTGGCGGAACCTGCGCCGCCCGATCCGGAGTTTCCGGTTGCGCAGATACGCTGAAGGGATCATCTGTACATTACAATGTGTACGGATGATCCCGTTCTTTTTTGCGTTCGGGGATTATTCGGCGGCCTGCTGTTTGCCGGTCAGTCGTTGAAGGATTTCCGCAGCGGCTGTCGGGATGTGGGTGCCGGGGCCGTAGACCGCAGCGACGCCCTTGGCGAACAGGAAGTCGTAATCCTGTGGCGGGATGACACCGCCGCAGACCACCATTATGTCATCGGCGCCCTGCTTTTTCAGCTCGTCAATCAGTTCGGGCACGAGTGTTTTATGCCCCGCAGCCTGACTGGAAACACCAATCACATGGACATCGTTCTCGATGGCTTCACGGGCCGCTTCGGCGGGCGTCTGGAACAACGGTCCGACGTCGACATCAAAACCGATATCGGCGAACGCGGTGGCAATGACCTTGGCACCGCGGTCGTGGCCATCCTGACCCATCTTGACGACCAGCATGCGTGGGCGGCGGCCCTCGGTTTCGGCAAACGCGGCAACGTCGGTGCGGATTTTCTTGAAGCTTGCGTCGGCATCGTAGGCGGAACCATAGACGCCGGAGATCGAGCGGATTTCGGCCCGGTAACGGGTGTAGACTTTTTCCAACGCGTCTGAAATCTCGCCGACGGTGGCCCGCTTGCGGGTTGCGTCGACAGCCAGCGCCAGCAGGTTGCCGTCACCGGTTTCCGCGGCACTGGTCAACGCTGCCAAAGCCGCTTCGCAAGCCGCCTGATCGCGGGTGTTGCGCACTGTGTTCAGGCGCGTCACCTGGGACTCGCGGACCTTGGCATTGTCGATATCAAGAATATCGATGCCTTCTTCTTCGGCGCGTTTATATTTATTGACGCCGACCACAACCTCTTCGCCCCGGTCAACGCGGGCCTGCTTGCGGGCCGCCGCTTCCTCGATCCTGAGCTTCGGCAGTCCGGCGGCAACGGCCTTGGTCATGCCGCCCATGTCTTCGACTTCGGCGATCAGCTTGCGCGCTTCGACGACCATCGCGTTGGTCAGGCTTTCGACGTAATAGCTGCCGCCCAGCGGATCGACGACCTGCGGGATGCCGGTTTCCTCGGCGATGATCAGCTGCGTGTTGCGGGCGATGCGGGCCGAATTGCGGGTCGGCAGACCGATCGCTTCATCAAGCGCATTGGTATGCAGCGACTGGGTGCCGCCAAGTACCGCAGCCATCGCTTCGATGGTCGTGCGGATGACATTGTTATAGGGATCTTTTTCGGTCAGCGAGACGCCCGAAGTCTGACAGTGTGTGCGCAGCATCGACGAGCGCGCATCCTTCGGCTTGAAGTCGCTCATCAGTTCCGCCCACAGCAGACGGGCCGCACGCAACTTGGCGACTTCCATGAAGAAGTTCATGCCGATGCAGAAAAAGAACGAAAGGCGCGGTGCAAATTTGTCTACGTCCAGACCCTTGGCCGATGCGGCGCGTACGTACTCGACGCCGTCGGCCAGGGTGTAGGCCAGTTCCTGCACGCAGGTTGCACCGGCTTCCTGCATGTGATAGCCGGAAATCGAGATCGAATTGAAACGCGGCATGTGTTCGGCAGTGTAGGCGATAATGTCGGCAACGATCCGCATCGATGGTTCCGGCGGATAGATATAGGTGTTGCGGACCATGAATTCCTTGAGGATGTCGTTCTGGATCGTGCCCGACAGCTTGTCGGCGCTGACGCCCTGTTCTTCGGCGGCGACGATATAGCCGGCGAGCACCGGTAGCACGGCCCCGTTCATGGTCATCGAGACCGACATTTCATCAAGCGGAATGCCGTCGAACAGGATCTTCATGTCCTCGACACTGTCGATGGCAACGCCGGCTTTGCCGACATCGCCGACGACGCGCGCATGATCGGAATCGTAACCCCGGTGGGTCGCCAGATCGAATGCGACCGACAGACCCTTCTGTCCGGCAGCAAGATTTTCGCGGTAGAACTTGTTGGAGTCTTCGGCGGTCGAGAAACCGGCGTATTGACGGATCGTCCACGGGCGGTTGGTGTACATGGTGGCGCGTGGTCCGCGCAGGTACGGTGCAAAGCCGGGCAGCGTATCGATGTGCTCCAGTCCCTCAAGATCAGCAGCCGTGTAGAGTGGTTTGACGGTGATGCCTTCAGGCGTCAGCCAGTTCAGATCGTCAACAGTCTGCCCCTTCAGCTCCTTGTTGGATGCTGCGCGCCAGTCGCCCAAATCTGGTTTCTTGCTGTCCGTCATGACGTCCCTCCAGTGTCTTCTTGATTGCGCCGGATTATAGACGAGCGGTGACGGTTCCCGCCATGCATTTTGCACATGCGAAATGTAAAATGGCTCAATATAACGAGAAACGCAAAATATTGTGTAGTTATCCACATCATGCGATTGCAACAAACCTCGAAACAAAATATGGTGTGTCCCATCGTGATTTGGACACTTTTACGCTCACGATCAGGGATGCAAACACATTGCCGCGTCAGGCAAGCCGAGGAGACGAAGATGACCTTCGAGTGGACACCGGATCACATTAAGATGCTCATCGCGCTCTGGAATGAAGGACTTACCACCAGCGAAATCGGTTCCAGAATGGGAATCACCAAGAACGCTGTGGTCGGCAAGGTGCACCGGCTTGGACTGCCGAAACGCGGTTCGCCGATCAAGCCGAAACCTGAAAAGAAGACCAACGTCGTTTCGATGGCGCAACTTCGCCCGGGCATGTGCGTCTGGCCAACCGGCGATCCGGCAACCGATGACTTCCATTTTTGCGGCGACAAAGTCGCTGCCGGGCGTCCGTATTGCGAAACCCATTGCGAGCGTGCCTACGTCAAGCCGTCCAAGGATGACCGCCGCAAGCGCATCGTTAACGGCTGACCGCCAGTCTTGACGCAACGGCTGAGCGGCGTATGCTCTGGCCTATGACGACATTCAATTCGATACGTGTGATTGGACGAATTACGGACCCGGTGACCTTCTGAGGTCGCCGGGAAACGCATGTGCTTTTTCATATGCGCGTCATTAACAATCCACCATCGAAAGTAATGTGTCATGAACTCCCAAGCTGGCCGCCTCGCAGCGGCCGAGAATCCGAAAACGTTTACCGCCTGCTTTTCCGTGGTCGCCAGCAGCGACGCCAATACGCTGAGCCGTATTCTGGAGCCTTTCACCAAACGCGGGCTGACGCCTTCGCATGTGTATGCGATGCGTACTGGCCAGGCGCTGGACATCATGCATGTCGATCTGCAGCTGCCGGACGCCGACGCGGAAACGCTCAGACGGCTGGCCAACGACCTGCGTGGTCTGCTTCTGGTGCAAACGGTCCTGACTTCCGAAAAAGCTCAGGCCGAGAATATCTGAGCCTGTTGATGGAGCACATTCATTGAGCCTGATTGACCGACTTGATGAATGTGCGCGGTTCTCACCGGAAGCCTACCGGCCGTTTAACGTCGCCGGATTGCAGGTCGGGCGCATCCGCCACGAATTTGCCGAACGGCTGCAGGCCTATCCGGACGTGTTTGTTGTCGGCGATGATGAGGTCGGACTGTTTGCATCATTACGTGAGCCTGAGAACAGGACCAAAGCCGTTGCCGGGGTGCTTGAGGATCTGCGTGGCCAGAGCCTGTTTGTCGGCTGGCGCGACGAACACTACCCCGTCTCCGAAAGCTATTACGCGAGCCCGCTGCTGACGATCGAACGGGCTGCGGTGCCAAGTTTCGGCACCATGGGGTACGGCGTACACCTGAACGGGTATGTGCGAAAAAACGACGGCCTGCATATGTGGATCGGCAAGCGCTCGATGCAGAAGCAGACGGGACCCGGCAAGCTCGATCAGATGGTTGCCGGCGGTTTGCCCGTCGGCATCGCCATATGGGACAACCTGATCAAGGAATGCGGCGAAGAAGCCGGCATGCCGCTGCAGCTTGCCGGTACGGCGATACCGGTCGGAACCGTTTCATATCTGACCGAACGCAAGGAAGGCCTCAGGCATGATGTCCTGTTCAATTACGACATCGCACTGCCCGGGGATTTCAAGCCGATTCCGACGGATGGAGAAGTCGATGATTTTTATCTTTGGCCGATCCGTGACGTCATGCAGCGCATTCGCGATACGGATGATTTCAAGTTCAATGCCGCTCTGGTGATTATTGATTTTGCCGTGCGCCACGGCGTGCTGACGCCCGATGATCCTGATTATATCGTGATTGCCGAAGCCATCCGGCTTGGCCGGTTCAGTGCCACAAAAGTTCGCTAAGGGGCTTCCGCCCGTTGGCCGCTGTTGCTAAAGTAGGGATATGGACACTGCCCCTCGCCACATGGATCTTTATCCGAAGATAGAGCCTTATGATTCCGGCATGTTGGATGTTGGCGATGGTCATCGTCTGTATTACGAGCAATCGGGAAACCCCGACGGGATGCCTGTCGTCTTCCTGCATGGCGGTCCGGGTGCCGGATCGAACCCGGCGCACCGGCGGTTTTTTGATCCCGATTTTTACCGGATTGTGATTTTTGATCAGCGTGGTGCCGGTCGGTCGCGACCGTTTGCTTCACTGAACTCCAATACAACGGATCATCTGGTTGCCGACATCGAGAAATTGCGGACGCATCTGAATATTGATTCCTGGCTTGTCTTTGGCGGGTCGTGGGGATCAACACTGGCGCTGGTCTATGCGCTGCGCCATACAAGGCGGTGCCTCGGCCTCGTTATCCGGGGAATCTTTCTTGGCTCTGGCGGGGAACTGGACTGGTTCTTGTACGGCATGCGCATGGTTTTTCCGGAGGCTTGGCGCCGGTTTGTGGAATTCATCCCGCAATCGGAACAGGGCAATCTGCTGTCGGCCTATCATGCGCGTCTTGTCGATCCGTCTCAGGACGTGCATATGCCGGCGGCGGCCTACTGGGCCGGCTATGAAACCTCGTGTTCAAACTTATTGTCTTCGCCGAGCGAAGTGCCGCCGCAGGCCTCAAGCAGCGCCTTGTCGCTGGCGCGGATCGAGGCGCATTATTTTGTCAATGATGTCTTCATCGGCGATACGGAAATACTGGATGGGGTTCACGCTCTGCGCCATTTGCCCTGCATCGTCGTGCAAGGTCGGTATGATATGGTTTGTCCGATCAAAACCGCAGACATGCTGGTCCGTGCCTGGCCCGAAATCGATTACCGTATCGTGCCTGACGCCGGACATTCGGCGATGGAGCCCGGGATTCGCTCGCAATTGGTCCGCGCCACCGAAAGCATGAAAGAGCGTATCTGAATTGACCCCCGTCAAACCTGCAAGTAGAGTGCCCCATTCCATACGAGGGGGAACTCGACCTTGAATATTTTGCGGGGACTGTTTTTGGCAATACTGGTGCTGGTCGCTCAGCCGGCGTGGTCGGCTGATGGCTTCGGCCTTGCCAAGGACCCGGCATACGTGACCTTTTCCGGCGGTTATTTCGATTTCAACCGCGCCAAGGACGAAGGCGGCGAATTCTCGCTCGAATACCGATCCGACAAACAGCTCTGGTTGTTCAAGCCTTTTGCGACAGCTGCCTATGTTACCAATGGCATGAGTTTTGTGGGCGCCGGGGTTCTGATCGATCTGCAGCTGGGTGATAACTGGATTATTCAGCCCTCATTCGCCCCGACATGGTGGCGCGGCAAAACCGATAGTCTCGACCTTGGTTATCCGCTGGAGTTCCGTTCGCGCCTTGAAGTCGCCTACCGGTTCCAGGACAAATCACGGCTTGGTCTGGCAATCTCGCACAGTTCCAACGCAAGCCTGGGTGATACCAACCCGGGGACGGAATCCATCATGCTCAGCGTCTCCGTACCGACCACGCTGTTCAGCCGCTAATTTTCGGCAGCTATACCTTTTGCATGTTCGCGACTGTTGATTGTCATGTCTCTTCAGCTGGTGTAGTCAAAACCCACGCGCCCGTAGCTCAGCCGGATAGAGCACCAGATTCCTAATCTGGGGGTCGTGGGTTCAAATCCCGCCGGGCGCACCAACCAAATCGATAAAAATCCAACCGATCAGTAAGCATACTCCGTGAACACCGGATCGACGCTTTTGTCCCACAGGCGATGGTACGCTGCCAGCAGTTCGTCGGCCGGCGTCAGGCCGCTTTCTGCGGTCTGGAAAATCGGTTGCAGGAAATGACTTTCGTCCATGCCGACGCTGTCCAGGCGGTTGCGGTTTTTCAGCCCGCGATGCGAAATGCACAGCGCCTGGCAGGCAAGGTCGCGCACCGTGGTATTGCGGAACGGAGTCTTGAGAGCGGTCCGCGGCACCTGATCGCGCAGGGTCTGGCGTTCTTCCGCGGTCCAGTCCTTGACCAGATCCCAGGCGGCGTTACGTGCCTCGTCGTCATACAGCAGTCCGACCCAGAATGCGGACAGGGCGCAGAGCCGCTTCCACGGGCCGCCGTCGGCGCCGCGCATTTCCAGATAGGTCTTCAGGCGCACTTCGGGGAAGGCCGTCGAAATATGATCGGCCCAGTCTGAAAGCACCGGGGTGTGGCCCGGATAGGCCGGCAGCTTGCCGGCGATGAAGTCACGGAACGACTGACCGGAGGCATCGATATATTTGCCGTCGCGATAGACAAAGTACATCGGCACATCCAGCGCATAATCGACATAGCGCTCAAAGCCCATACCGTCTTCGAAGACGAACGGCAGCATGCCGCTGCGGTCCGGATCGACGTCGGTCCAGATATGGCTGCGGAATGACAGGAATTCACTCGGCTTGCCGTTACGGAATGGCGAGTTGGCCCACAGTGCCGTGGCGATCGGCTGCAGGGCCAACGAAATGCGGAACATCTGCACCATCACCTCTTCGGAGCTGAAATCCAGATTGACCTGTACGGTGCAGGTCGACTGCATCATCTCAAGACCGAGTTTGCCGCGCTTTGGCATGTAGTTGCGCATGATCTTGTAGCGGCCCTTCGGCATCCACGGAATCGTGTCGATCGGCCATTTCGGGCGATAGCCGAGACCGATGAAGCCGATCCCCATTTCGCGAGCAATCGCCTTGACCTGCTGCAGGTGGCTTGAGACTTCGTCGCAGGTCTGGTGAATGTTTTCGACGGCGGCACCGGACAGTTCGACCTGACCGGCAGGTTCCAGCGAAACCGAACCCCCATCTTTCGACGACAGCGCAATGACGTTGCCGTCTTCCATAACCGGTTCCCAGCCGAACCGGGTCAGCCGCATCAGCAGTTCGCGAATACCATCTTCCCCGTCATAGGTCAGCGGCTTCAGGTCGGACAGGCGGAACGCGAATTTTTCGTGTTCGGTGCCGATCAGCCATTTTTCAGGCGGTTTGCAGCCGCTTTCCATATAGCGGACAAGGACGTCCTTGCTGTCGATGGGGGTATCGTTTTTGGTTGCGGCACCGGACATCATGCTCTCCGATCAGGGGTTGGCGTTTGTAAATCCGCGACAGACTGGCGTATTGCCAGCGCAGCTGTAGCGGCTGTTTCGGCTCGGAGTATCCTTGGGCCAAGATCAGCGGCGACAGAAAAGGTCAGTTTGCCGAGGGCGTCAAGCTCATCGGCACTAAATCCGCCTTCCGGGCCGATCCAGAATCCGAGATGTTCGGTGCCGTCGGCCAGCACGCCTGCCAGGGGTTGGCCATGGCCGGTTTCGTCCAGATAGACGAGGCGGCGCTGTTCGGGCCAGTTTTTGATGATAGCCTCAAACGATTCCGGCTCAACAATGACCGGCACGCTGAGGCGTCGGGATTGTTCCGCGGCTTCGGTCGCCGTGGCCTGCAGGCGTTCGACATTCAGTCTGCCGGACTGCGTCCGTTTGGTGATTGCCGGGATCAGCCGGCTCACGCCCAGTTCCGTTGCTTTTTCGATCAGGAAATCGGTGCGATCCTTTTTCAACGGCGCAAAGAGCAGCCAGACATCGGGGTTGATCGTCTGCGGGCGGCTTTGCTGCAGCACGGAAACCACGCAGGCCTTCTTGTCGGCGACGGAAATTTCCGACAACCACTCCCCTTCCTTGCCGTTGAACAGCAGGATCTGCTGGCTAACGGTGCAGCGCATCACGTTGACGAGGTAATGGCTTTGCGGCCGTGACAGCTGCAGTGCCGTGCCGGCGCTCAAGGTCTCGCTGACGAACAGGCGTATCGATGGCGATTCGGACATCTTGGTCTCCCTGGGCGGATTATCGGCCTGACCGGGCCGGGCGTAAACTGTTGGTGTTGTGCTTCACAAGACTTTCACCTTGACCCCTGCGTCAGGTATAAACGCCGCATGACCAATACAGGGCAACCCTATCACCATGCGAGCGACATCCGGGCCGATGCCTGGATGATCAGGCTGGCACCCAGGCGCTGGCGCCCGTATCTGCGGTTGATGCGCGTCGACCGGCCTATCGGCACCTGGCTGCTTCTGCTGCCGTGCCTGTGGTCGGTCTCACTGGCCAGCCACGCGCTGTCGGGCAGCGTGCCGGATCCCTGGAATGTGGTACTGTTCGCACTTGGGGCTTTTGTGATGCGGGGGGCCGGTTGCGTCGTCAATGACCTGTGGGACCGCGATATCGACGGCAAAGTGGCGCGCACCGCCGGCCGACCGATTGCATCGGGTGAAATCGCGGTGCGTGCGGCGCTGACGTTCCTCGCCTGCCTTCTGCTGGCCGGCCTGTTGATCCTTGTGCAGTTTAATGCCTCGACCATTGTTCTGGGTGTCGCTTCGCTGGGGCTGGTCGCCGTCTATCCGCTGATGAAGCGCATCACATACTGGCCGCAGGCATTTCTCGGCCTGACCTTCAACTGGGGGGCCTTGCTGGCCTGGGCCAGTGTCGAGGGCGGGATCGGCTGGCCTGTCCTGCTGATCTATGCGGCAGGCTTTTTCTGGACGCTTGGATACGACACGGTTTATGGCCATCAGGACAAGGAAGATGATGTTCTGGTTGGCGTAATGTCGTCTTCGATCAAGCTTGGCCGCAACACCCGACCGTTTGTCGGACTCGTCTATGCCGCTACGGTGACGCTGCTGGCCCTGGCCGGCGGGGCCGTCGACATCGGCTGGTTCTTTTATCTGATGCTCGGCGCCACGGCGGTTCAGTTTGTCTGGCAGGTGGCAACATTGGACATTGATGATCCCCGGAACTGTCTGGACCGTTTCAAATCAAACCGCGATGTCGGCTTGATGATCTTTCTGGGCGCCCTGCTGGGCTGACGAACGCCCGCTGGGCAATTCTGCCCAAACAATCCTGCCGCCACGTGACCCGGTCTCGGGTGCACCTGAAGATCAAATTACACGTATAAATAGAATTAAATACTTTTACGAGTGCTGCAAGTGTGCCCTTATTGGGCCTTTGTCCATGCCTAACCTGCGCCTAACGAGCATGCCCCGACCCTGAAGATGAAAGGATTAAAGCAATGCAGATCAGGAATAGTATAGCTATCAAGCCGCCAGAAGCCGCCAAACCCGTGATCAAGTTTCCCTGTGCAGAGGAGGCCTGGTTCTGGTTCATGCGCTCGGAAAGGGCGCGGGCGGAACGGGCCAAATGCGAAAAGTGGGATAATATCAACGACCGGCCCTGCCTGCCCGACGACATCTATCGATGTGTTGCGCAGCTTTATCGCGACGGCATCCTGTTTTATCTGCATCTCGAGGTGATGGGGGAATACGGCTATCTGGACCGCTACCCGGACACGGAAGATGACCTCGAGGCCGTTGACTGGGTCATCTGGACCGATGCCTTTGATACCCTCGAGCCGTATCTGATCGACAAGGGGATCGTCGAATGTCGTCAACAATGCTGATGCGGCCATACGGCCATTCGCTGGCCATCGTCGTCTTCGGGCCGTCGTCGCTGCGATGTCTGAAGGTGCTGAAAAGCGGTTATCAGCACTGTTTTGTCGCAACCCAGGACAGCGGCCAGTGGCACCTGATGGACCCGTTGTCGAACGGTACACAGATATCCCTGCTTGGTCCTGCCGGCGTGGACGAGATTATCGCCGCCTTCAGGCACGATGGCTACGACGCCCTGGCCGTACAGCGCCGTGCCCCCGTGCAGAGCATCATGCCGCTGTCGCCCTTCACCTGCGTTGAAGCCGTCAAGCGCGTGCTTGGGGTCCGCCAGCGCTGGATCATGACGCCATGGCAGCTGCGCAAATATCTCGGCAAAATGATCGGAGAAACCAGGCCCGGCTAAAGGCGCTCAGCAGTCTTCGGCAAACGACCAGATTTGCGCGTGGCCGCCTTCGTCGTCAGGGCGGGGGATGACGCGGATGCGCTCGGTGATGCCCTCGTCGGTCATCTCGCGCTCAATCGCCAGCAGTGTGCCGGCCGGGTGATCGCACAGCGACGCGGCATAGACGATTTCGCTTTTGGCCGCGGTCATCGCCACCAGCATGTCCGGTGCGCCATAGTTTTTGAATAGGTGCGCCGCCAGGGACCGGGCGGCGGCTTCGGCTTCGTCATCGGGGGCGATCGAGACCTGGACAAACGTCGCGTGGCCGAAACTGTCGAGGCCGAGCCAGCCGGATCTGAACGCGAGCTGGGCCTTGTTGTCCATCCCGGCGGGGGTGGCGTCAACGAAGGCGAAAGTCCCGGTCACGGCCCACTCGCCCGGCTCTGCCGCGTCATGAAAGACACGGGCATCGGACGGATCCATGCGGATGGTACGGGGCAGTTTCATGCTGTTCTCATGATGCTCTGGCGACCTTCCAAAGATGCGCATAGGCGAACACTCCGGGGGTGCCGCCGGTATGGATGAAAACCGCAGAGCCGTCGCCGGGCAGGGTGCCGTCCCCGAGCAGCCCGAGAAAGCCATCGAAGGCCTTGCCGCTGTAAACCGGATCCAGCAGCAGGGTTTCGGTTCTGGCCGCCCTGTCGATGGCGGCCATGGTTGCCGGGGTCGGTTTGCCGTAACCCTCGCCGATATAGGCATCCGATGTGATCACGTCGTGTTCGGTGACCAGACCCGGTCTGCCCAGCATACCGGCAAGATCGCGGCTGCGCCTCAGCACCCGGGGGTGCTGCAGATCGGTGTTGCGGCGGACACAGATGCCGAACACCCGGGCGTCCGACCCGTAATGCCGAAGTCCGGTCAGCACGCCGGCATGGGATATGGCGCTGCCGCTGGCAAGGACCACGGATTTCAGCGGCACGCACAACGCTTCGGTTTGTGCGAGAATTTCCCGCGCACAATCGATGTAGCCGAGGCCGCCCAGTGGCGGATAGTCAGGCCCCAGATGAATGACATAGGGTTTGCCGCCACGGGCGCGAATGTCATCGGCGATGCGTTCGAGATTGTCATCAGCCGCGGCCTCGTCCTCGCCGACCGGAAAACGATGGATCGGCACGCCAAGCAGCCGGTCGAGCAGGGTATTGCCGGTCTGGTCCTGTCCGGGCGGCATGCCCTGGACCCGGTCTTCAAGCTGTATTTCGCACGCCAGCCCGAGTTTTCGGGCGGCGGCGGCACACTGGCGAACGAAATTCGACTGCACGGCCCCGGTGATCAGAACGGTATCTGCCCCTTCGGCCAGCGCTGCCCCGAAATAGTATTCCAGTTGCCGGGCCTTGTTGCCGCCCATGGCGAGACCGGTCAGATCGTCGCGCTTAACATATAGATGCGGATGCCCGCTATCGCGCATGATCGCGCCGAGCGGATCCAGCGGCGTTGGTGCATGCGCCAGACGCGCGCGCGGAAATCCCGTAACGGGATCATCTGTAAACGGCAACATGGAAAGTCTCCCCATAGAGTTTCAGTTTACTGACCTGCGCCGACGCGTCATCCTGTTTCTTATGTATGGACAGCTTCGCATCTTTTCGGCGGTCTTGGCGCTGGCCGTGTTTTCAGTGCCGCAGATGGTCTGCGCCCTGCAACCGGAAGTTCTGCAATCGGTGGTGCGGGTCAAGCCGGACTGGCCGCTGGCGGCGCGTGGTCGGGATGCCTCGGGGGCGCCGCGCGATCCGCAGGGAACCGGTATTGCCGTTTTCCCGGGCGGCTATATCGCCACCAACGTTCATGTCATTGGTCAGGCAAAAAAAGTTGATGTTCAGATCGAGGACGGACGGCAGTTTGCTGCCGAGATTATCGGACGGGACACGGCGAGCGATATTGCGCTGTTGAAAATCGATACCGATCTGCCGGTCCTTGAAACCGCCCTGCAGCCGCAACTGGCCGAACCAGTCTGCACCATCGGCAATCAGTTCGGGCTTGGTCTTTCGGTAACCTGCGGCGTGGTGTCGGCAACGGGACGCTCCGGCATGGGATTCAATCCGGTCGAGGATTTTATCCAGACCGATGCGGCGGTCAATCCGGGCGGTTCCGGCGGCGCGCTGATCGACAGGCAGGCACACTTGATCGGCATGGTCTCGGCGATCTTTACAAAACAGAGCGATGCCGATATCGGTATCAACTTCGCGGCCTCGGTGCCGCTGCTTTACCGGGTCGTTGAGGATTTGAAAAAGCACGGCAGGGTGATCCGCGGCAAGGCAGGCTTCAAAGCGGCTGAACTACCGCCGGCGCTGGCGGCGCATCAAAGCGGCGCGATGATCGAAAGCGTCGAGATCAATGGACCGGCGTTTGCTGCAGGGCTTGAGGCCGGCGATATTCTGGTCTCGGTCAATGATCGAAAAGTAACGTCACTGGCATCGCTGGAAACGATGTTGTTCATGGTCCGGCCGGGTCAGCCGGTATTGCTGCAAACGCGGCGGGGAACTGAAGACCGTCCCGTGATCGTGACGCTTGGCGGATCTTGATGAAAATTCTTGGCCCGGAGGATGTGCGCCCGTTGTCGTCCCTTGCAAAAAGCACATTGCAGGAAATGCACGCTGCCGGCAGCCAGGTTGTAAGCTGTCACAAGATCTGGGCGGATCAAGGCAGCAACGTGGTCGCCGAAATGCTGTCGGAAGTGCTGGCGTTTTATCAATGGGATCATCATCCGTCCGGCGACGTCTATGACTGGCAAACTCATTCGCAGTATTTTTATCATGCCCATCCGCCCGATGTGCGTGGCAACGTTTGGGGGGATGAGCATGGTCACTTTCATACGTTTCTCCGGCCGCTTGGATTTCCGAGTGGGATTGAACTGTCAACCCAATCGGGACCCGATGCCAAGACACAGGACCATCAGGCCATATCACATCTTGTCGCCATCTCGATGGATAATACCGGGATGCCGGTCAGGCTGTTCACGACAAACCGATGGGTCACGGGCGAGTCCTGGTATCCGGCATCAAGCGTGAAGCAGTTTCTCAACCGCTTCCGGATAAATCATGCCAATCCGTCGCTTGCGGCCAATATCTGGCTCAGCAGCCTGTTGGTGTTTTATCGTCCGGTTATCGAGGCGCTGCTTGATGCCCGTGACGCTGTCATTGCAGATCACGACGTCAGGGCAGCTGACTGCCCGATCCTTGAAGACCGCAATCTTGAGGTGACGTCGATCATCGATATCGATGTCGTGCAACAACTCGCAGCCATTGAAGCGGCGTTATGAAAGGGCAATCGCCCCTTCAGCGGCGAACGCCTTGATCTGATCGTCGCTGTAGCCGTATTCGCCGAGTACTTCGGCCGTATGCTGGCCAAAGACAGGGGCACCGGTTGCGACCTTGCCCGGGGTTTCCGACAGTTTGATCGGCAGGCCCAGAGTTTTGACCGGGCCCAGTCTGGCGTGCTCGACCGTCGGGATCATGTCGCGCGCCTGAGCGTGCGGATCTTCGAACATCTCGCAGACATTCAGCACCGGTCCTGCCGGGACGCCGGCTTTTTCTAGGCGTTGCAGCCATTCCGACTGGCTTCTTTTTTTGAACACCGGTGTCAGAACGTCTTCAAGTACCTTCAGGTTTGTCATGCGATCGGTGTTGGTTTTGAAGCGCGGATCACTGGCGATCTCGGGCACTTCCATGGCTTCCAGCAGGCGCTCCCAGTTGCGCTGGTTGGCGGCGCCGATGGTGATCCAGCCTTCCCCGGTTTCGAACGCCTGATAAGGGCCGTTCAACGGATGCGCCGAGCCCATCGGTCCGGGCGCAATGCCGGTCGCCAGTGCGATGGCGCTTTGCCAGTAGGTATGCACTATGCCGGCTTCGAACAGCGAGGTATCGACCATCTGCCCTTCGCCGGTTTTCAGTTTATGGACGTACGCCGACAGCACGCCAAGGGCGGCCAATATGCCTGCGGTAATGTCGGTCACCGGGGCGCCGACCTTGCAGGGCGGCCGACCGGGACCTTCGCCGGTAAACGACATCAGGCCGCTCATGCCCTGGGCGATCAGGTCGAACCCGCCGCGGTCGGCATAGGGGCCGGTCCGGCCGAAGCCGGAGATGGTGCAATAGATCAGGCCGGGATTGGTCTTGCGCAGATCCTCGTAGCCGAGGCCGAGCTTGCTCATGGTATCGCGGCGGTAATTTTCCGTCACCACGTCGGCTTCGCCCAGCAGCTTTTTCAGGATCGCCTTGCCGCTTTCGGTTTTCAGATCAAGGGCGATGCCGCGCTTGTTTCTGTTCATCATCATGTAGGCCGCCGACTCGCCGTCGATGTCGGGTGGCAGGAAGCGCCGGGAATCGTCGCCGCCCGGTATTTTCTCAACCTTGATGACCTCGGCACCGAGATCGGCCAGCATCAGGCCGCATACGGGGCCGGCCATGATGTGGGCAAGTTCGATCACCTTCACACCGGCCAGCGGGCCGAACGATTGCGTCATTGGATATCTCCCAAAAATCAGCGTCCCTTGAACGCCGGCGTATTTTTATTCAGAAATGCCTGATAGCCGGTCTGGAAATCTTCGGTATCAAAGCAGGCGTAGGCTTCTTCAATTTCTTCCGGCGTCAGCGGTGCCGGGTCTTCAAGCCGCTTCAGGAACCGGCGGTGCCAGCGATGCACCAGCGGTGCGCCGGCGGCAATCCGTTCGGCCGCGGCGCGGGCCTCGGTCATCACGGCATCATCTTCGGCGATACGCGAGACGACGCCGAGGCGTTGTGCTTCTTCGGCATTGAAAATGCGGCCTTCGAGCAGGATTTCCAGTGCCGTCCCTGCGCCGACCAGTGATTTCAGTGCACCTATTTCGTGATAGCCCATGACCAGTCCAAGCCTGGAGATCGGCACCCCGAAGCGGCTGCTCCGACCGCAGATGCGAATATCGCAAAGTCCGGCGATTTCCATGCCGCCGCCGACGCAGATACCGCGAATGGCGGCGACCTTCGGATGCGGGCAGTCGCGCATGGCATCGATGTTGCGGGCCATCAGCGCGCCATAAACGGACGCCTGTTTCGAATTGGAGCGATCCGTCTCGAATTCCGAGATGTCGTTGCCGGGGCTGAAGGCCTTGCCGCCGGCACCGGTCATGACGATGCAGCGCACGCTGTCGTCGTCGGATAACTCGCGGAACAGATCACCGAGCCGGCCCCACATGGTTTTGGTCAGCGCGTTCAGCTTATCGGGCCGGTTCAGGGTGATCGTGACGATGTTCAGATCGTCACGATCAACGAGAATATGATCGGCACTCATGACGGTCAGTCCGCCGTTTCGGCGAGGAAGTCCATCGCTGCCTGACAACCGCCTTTGGTAATCGGCACGCCGGCCAGCGCCAGACCCATTTCGACACCGGACAGGGTCGCCATCAGCGTCAGGTCATTGAAGTGGCCGAGATGGCCGATACGGAAGACCTTGCCTTTGACTTTGCCGAGGCCGGTGCCGAGCGACATGTCGAACTTGTCGAGAATGATCGCGCGGACCTTGTCGGCATCGTGGCCATCGGGCAGCAGCACGCCGGTCAGCACCGGGGAGTGTTCTTCCTCGACCAGACACAAAGGCTCAAGGCCCCAATGCTTGACGGCAATGCGGCATGCCTTGGCGTGTCTTTTGTGGCGGATGAAAACATTCTCCAGCCCTTCTTCGTCGAGCAGCATCTTGAGAGCTTCTTCAAGGCCGTACAGCAGATTGGTCGCCGGCGTGTAGGGGAAGAAGCCGCTGGCGTTGTTGCCGAGCATCGGACCCCAATCCCAGTAGGATTTCTTGAAGCCGCTGTTGTCGTGTGCGTCGAGGGCTTTTCTGGAGACGCAGTTGAAGCTGATGCCGGGTGGCAGCATCAGGCCCTTCTGCGATCCCGAAATGGTCACGTCGACGCCCCATTCGTCATGCCGGTAGTCGGCCGAGGCCAGACCCGAAATCGTGTCGACCATGAACAGCGCCGGATGATTGGCAGCATCAATGGCCTTGCGCACTTCGCCGATGCGCGACGTGACGCCGGTCGAGGTTTCATTGTGCACACAGCAGACGGCTTTGATTTCGTGCGCGGTATCCTGTTTAAGGCGCGCCGTGATCTTGGCCGGGTCGACGCCATGGCGCCAGTCGCCGGCAATAAATTCAGGCTGCAGGCCGATCCGTGTCGCCAGTTCATGCCACAGCGAGGCGAACTGCCCTGTTTCATACATCAGAACCTTGTCGCCGGGACTCAGGACGTTGACCAGCGCCGCTTCCCAGGCGCCGGTACCGGATGCCGGGAACACGATGACCGGGCTTTCCGTTTTGAAAACGCCCTTCAGTTTTTCCAGAACCCGCGCACCCAGCTTGCCGAAGTCGGGTCCCCGGTGATCGATCACCGGCATGTCCATGGCCCGCAGAATACGGTCAGGAACCGGGCTCGGACCCGGAATTTGCAGGAAGTGTCGACCGCTTTTGTATGCCATGATGATCCTCCGTCAGCCGTCATTGAAACTTTATAGCTTGATTGCGCACATAATGAATACAATTTATTACCACATCAAGCCCTTATTTCTGCTATTTTTTCCTAGATAATTCATTTTGCATACAATATTATGCGATGAATTGATTTAAAGGAGGCTTCCATGCCGCGTCAGAACTTTGGTCTGCGAGCAACCGGCCGGATCGGCGATGAAAAACTCGCCAGACGGATCCAGGCAGCGACCGGTGGCGAAGTGCTGTTCGATGCCTTTTCGCGCGGCCGTTATGCCACCGATGCATCGCATTATCAGATCGAGCCTGCCGGTGTCGTCGTGCCGAGCAATGCGGATGATATCCGCGCCGTCATCGATATCGCCCACGACGAGGGCATGCCGGTGCTGCCGCGTGGCGGCGGCACCTCGCAGTGCGGCCAGACCATTGGCGAGGCGATTGTCGTCGATGTCTCCAAGCACATGAACAAGGTTCTCGATTTCGATCTCGGTTCGCGCACCGCCCGGGTCGAGCCCGGGATCGTACTCGACAAACTGAATGCCTTTCTGAAACCGCATGGCCTGTGGTTTCCGGTCGACGTCTCGACGTCAAGCCGCGCCACCATCGGCGGTATGACCGGCAACAATTCCTGCGGCTCGCGTTCGATCCGCTACGGCACCATGCGCGACAACGTGCGCACCATTGATGCGCTGCTGGCGGACGGCACGCCGATGCATTTTGGCGAGGTCTCGGACAATCAGACCATGGCCGGTCTCAGTGATCATCAACGCGCACTGGTCGGCACACTGCTGGGTCTCGGCCGGGACCACGAGCAGCTGATCAAAGCCCGTTTTCCCGATCTGATGCGCCGCGTCGGCGGCTACAACATTGACGCGCTGATGCCGGCCGGGCCGGACCGCGGCAGTTGGGGCAACCAGACCGTCCATGTGACCTCGGCGATGCCCAATCTCGCGCACCTGCTGATCGGCTCGGAAGGCACGCTGGCGTTTTCGACGGCGGTTGAGCTTTCCCTGCAGCCCTTGCCGAAGAACAAGGTTCTCGGTATCTGCCATTTTCCGAGATTTTACGACGCCATGGATGCTGCCCAGCATCTGGTCAAGCTGGGACCGGTCGCGGTTGAGCTGGTTGACCGCACGATGATCGGTCTGTCGCGGGCGATCCCGATGTTCACCGAGACCGTCAACCGCTTCGTCAAAGGCGATCCGGATGCGATCCTGCTGGTCGAATTTGCCGAACCGGACCCGGACGAAAACCTGCGCCGCATGAAGCAGCTGGTCGAGATGATGGCTGATCTAGGATTTGCCGGCGGTGTCATTGAAGCGATTGATCCGGCATTCCAGAGCGCCGTCTGGGAAGTGCGCAAATCCGGCCTCAACATCATGATGTCGATGAAGGGGGATGGGAAACCGATCTCGTTCGTCGAGGACTGTGCGGTCAAGCTTGAAGACCTCGCCGAATACACCGACCGGCTGACCCAGGTGTTTCACAAGCACGGCACTGAAGGAACGTGGTATGCGCATGCTTCCGTCGGCACCCTGCATGTCCGCCCGGTCGTCAATCTGAAGCAGGAACTGGGCGCGAAACAGATGCGTGCCATTGCCGAAGAAGCGTTCGAGATGGTCCGTGAATACAAAGGCTCGCATTCCGGTGAACACGGCGACGGTCTGGTCCGTTCGGAATTTCACGAACAGATGTTCGGCCCGGAAATGGTGCAGGCGTTCCGCGAGGTCAAGCAGGCGTTCGATAATGATGGCCTGTTCAACCCCGGCAAGATCGTCGATCCGCCGAAAATGGATGACCGCACGCTGTTCCGCTTCAAGCCCGGCTATCAGCCGATGGCCCTGGAAACGGCGCTCGACTGGTCGGAATGGGGCGGCTTCTCAGGTGCCGTCGAGATGTGCAACAACAACGGCACCTGCCGCAAATCAAATCCCGGCGTGATGTGCCCGTCGTTCCGCGTCACCGGAGACGAGCAGCATCTGACCCGGGGCCGCGCCAATACGCTGCGCCTCGCACTCTCCGGTCAGCTGGGCGCCGATGCGCTTATCTCCGATGCCATGAAAGAGACCATGCAGCTGTGCGTCGGCTGCAAGGGATGCAAACGCGAATGTCCGACCGGCGTCGACATGGCGAAGATGAAGATCGAATTTCTGTATCACTACAACAAGCGTCACGGGGTTTCGCTCAAAGACCGGCTGATCGCCTATCTGCCGCGCTATGCGCCGATCGCGGCGAAGTTGGCCGGCATCATGAACCTGCGTGATAGAATTCCGGGGCTGGCCAAAGTGTCGGAGATGCTGCTGGGGTTTTCGGCCGAGCGCACCCTGCCGCAATGGCGCAGCGACATCTTTGATCTGATGGCCACCGGCATTCACGCCGACGCCTGCCCGGTCGGGCCTGCGGTGGTGTTGTTTGCCGACACCTTCAATATCTATTTCGAGCCTGAGAATGTCCGCGCCGCCAAGCGGGTGCTCGAAGCCGCCGGCTACCGGGTCGTCGTCGCCAAGCCGTCCGCCAGCGAGCGTCCTTTATGCTGTGGCCGAACCTTCCTCGCTGCCGGGCTGGTCGATCAGGCGCGGGCCGAAGCTCGACGCATGGCCGACGCCGTGCTGCCGTTCGCCAGGGCCGGCGTGCCGATCCTGGGATTGGAACCGTCCTGTCTGTTTACCTTGAAGGACGAGTTTAAATCCCTGCTGCCGGCAGACGAAGCCGAAGTGATTGCCGGAAAAGCGATGCTGTTCGAACAGTTCATTGCCGATGAAATCGACACCGGTTCGTTCAGACTGAAACTGAAACCGGTTGCAGAGAAAAAAGCGCTGCTGCACGGGCATTGCCATCAGAAGGCGTTTGCCGCGATGGGCGCCGTTGAAAAAGCGCTGCGTCTGGTGCCTGAGCTTGCCGTCGAGACCATCGACAGCAGCTGCTGCGGCATGGCCGGCGCGTTCGGCTACGAAGCTCAGAATTACGAGACCTCGATGAAAATGGCCGAGCTGTCGTTGCTGCCGAAAGTCCGAGGTGCCGACAGCGATACCCTGATCGTTGCCGACGGCACCAGTTGCCGCCATCAGATCGCCGACGGTGCCGCGCGTGACGCCATTCATGTCGCCCGGGTCCTGGAACGGGCATTGGCGGAACAGGGAGGGACGTCATGAACCAGATGGCTGAACCGCTGATCCGCACCACCCTGCACGACGAACTGGTATCGCGGCTGCGCAACATGATCTTTGCCGGCGAGCTGAAGGGCGGCGACCGCGTCCCCGAGCAGCGGCTTTGTGACATGCTGGGGGTATCGCGCACACCGCTCCGCGAAGCCTTGAAAGTGCTCGGCAATGAAGGACTGCTGGATCTGCTGCCGAACCGCGGGGCTCGCGTCGCCGTGCTCAGCGTCGATGACATTGACGAGATTTTTCCGGTCATGGCGGCCCTCGAAGCGCTGTCCGGCGAGCTTGCCTGTGCCCGGTTGACGGATGCCGAGTTCGCGGAAATTCGCGCCCTGCATTATCAGATGGCCCTGCATCATACGCGCCGGGAACTGCAGCCGTATTTTGCCCTCAATCAGCAGATTCATGAAACCATACTGCGTGCCGCGGCGAACCCGACGCTGGAAGCGCAATATCGCTCGCTGGCCGGTCGTATCCGTCTCGCTCGTTACCGCGCCAACATGAGCGAGGCACGCTGGGACAAGGCGATGCGCGAACACGAGGAAATATTGTCGGCGTTGCAGGATCGCGACGGCAAACGGCTGTCCGAAGTCCTGCATCAGCATTTGGAAAACAAGCGCGAGACCGTCAAGCAGGCGATCCTGGATGGCGTTCAGGGCACCAGCGGTGTCAGCGTTGCCTATGATTAAGTGCATGAATTCTTAACCATGCCCCGGTGACGTTGATCACAGACAGGCGGCTTGCTGCGGCTTAAAATGGCTATGATGATTTCAGCCTGGGACGGACGCCGATGTACAGAAACGTAAAAAACAGACGCCTTCGCAATGCCCTCATATTTGCCAGAAGTGTGTTGCGGTTGTGTGGATTTCGCCAGTTTGACCGGCCGACGGTTTTTCGCAATTCGCCAACGGTTCGCTGAGCGTTAACGCCCACACTATTTCGTTACTGGCCTGAACGCCGCTTGCGGGTAATATGCTCGCCATGTGGCAAAAACTTTCCGATTTCATCTTTGGTGAACCCGTCCGGCAGGAAATGCCGGCGCGTGTCATGCTGCAGATCGAAGCGCAGCAGAATGTCAGCGAACGGCTGATTTCCTGGGTTCAGTTTATCCTGATCCTCCTGTTCGGCGGGCTGTGGCTGCTCTCGCAGCAGGTCAACATGTCGGGCACGATGTTTCAGGTGGTGCCTTGGGCGCTGCTGGCCTATTTCGTCTTTACCGTGACACGATTGGGCCTCTCGTACCGGATTTCGCTGCCGCACTGGTTTCTCACCGTTTCCGTGTTGCTGGATGTGGCTTTGTTGATGGTGCTGATCTGGAGTTTCCATATCCAGTACGAGCAGCCGCCGAGCTTTTATCTCAAGGTGCCGACCTTGATGTATGTGTTCATCTTCATTTCGCTGCGCGCACTGCGCTTCGAGCCCCGCTACATCATGATTGCCGGTCTCACGGCCATCGTCGGCTGGGGCATTCTTGTCTGGTGGGTGGTCTATTCGGTCGCCGGCGACACCATGATCACCCGCAACTACGTCACCTACATGACGTCGAATGCGATATTGATCGGCGCCGAAATAGACAAAATGGTCTCGATCTTTCTGGTCACTGCAGTTTTGTGCATCGTCGTTATCCGCGCCCGCCGGTCGTTCTTCCGTGCCGTACTCGAGCAGACCAATGCGCAGGATCTGTCGCGCTTCGTTTCCAAGGAAGTTGCCGAGCGGATCACATCATCGGCCATTCAGATCCAGCCCGGTGACGGCGAAAGCCGGGAAGCCAGCATCATCTTCACGGATATCGAGGGGTTCTCCGGTGTATCCGAAAACATGTCGGCATCGGAGCTGGCCAAGACGCTGAATGCCTACTTCGGTGCCATGGGTGAAGTGATCGACCGCTTCGGCGGTGTCATCACCCTGTTCGAGGGCGATTTGATGCTGATCACCTTCAACGCCATCAAGGACGACCCGGATCACGCCCGCAACGCCGTGAAAACTGCACTGGCGATTGAGGAACTGGCGCGCACGCAAACCTTCAACGGGGCGACATTGAAAACCCGCTGCGGCATCAATACCGGTGAAATGAACATCGGTGCCGTCGGCGCACAGGACCGCCTTGTGTTCACCGTGCATGGCGACAACGTCAACATCGCGGCCAGGCTCGAGCAGCTCAACAAGCAGTACGGTACCTACATCATGATGGGCGAAGCGACCCACCTAGCGGTGCAGAACGAATATCCGTGCACACTGGTCTGCGAAACCCCGGTCAAGGGGCGGGTGCAGGCGGTGAAGGTGTATTCGCCGACGTAAATCCGGGATAGCTGCAACCCCTCTCCCCGGGGAGAGGGTGGCGCGAAGCGCCGGGTCAGGATTATGCTTAAATCTCCGATACCGTCATTCCGGCGAAGGCCGGAATCCAGAGAGATGAATTAAATTTCCTCGGCAATATCGAATGCGTACCCATGGACCCCGGCCTGCGCCGGGGTGACGATGGAGGCATGATCAGGCGCGCAGTTTGCCGCCGCTGGCCTTTTCGACGGCGGCGATAATTTTAGATGACACCACATCAATGGTTTCGTCGGTCAGCGTGCTCTCGGTCGGTTGCAGCACCACGGTGATGGCCAGCGACTTCTTGCCTTCGCCAAGCGACGGTCCTTCAAACAGATCAAAGACGCGGACGTCATCGATCAGCGTTTTGTCTGCACCGCGGGCCGCCTGGACGACTTTTGCCGCTTCAATGGCGCTGTCGACGACAAAGGCAAAGTCCCGTTCAATCGGCTGGAAGGCCGACAGCACCAGCAGCGGTCGGGCCGCCGTTTTGACCTTCGGCATCGGCACTGCATCCGGATAAATCTCGAAGGCGACGACCGGACCCTTGACGTCCAGTGCGCGCAGCACCTTGGGATTGATCTCGCCGAAGCGGGCCAGCGTGTTCTTCGGGCCGAGACGCAGCTCGCCGGCGCGACCCGGGTGGTAATAGCCCTTTACGTCGGTGAATACCTGCAGCTTGTCGACCGGGGCGCCAATCGCTTCAAGGGCGGCAATGGCATCGGCCTTGGCGGTGAATGCATTGACCGGTGCCTGCGGATGCAACCAGTGCTTTGGTCCTGCCTGTCCGGTGCGAATGCCGGCGGCGACGATGCGCTGTTCGTCCGGGCCATCACCGAAGTATTCCGGTCCGACCTCGAACAGATCGGCGTTGGCAAAACCGCGCGCGGCATTGCGGCCGGCGGCCTGTATCAGGTTGGCGAGCGGCGTCGGGCGCATCACCGAAAGCTCCGAGCTGATCGGATTGCCGATCATCAGGCTTGACGGAATGTCGGCGAACAGCGCCGCTTCCTTTTCGCCCATGAAGGAATAGGTGACGGCTTCGACCAGGCCGCGCGCGGCCAGCGCGCGGCGGGCGATGACCCGGCGCTTCTGGATGTCGTTGAGTGCCGGTTTCGGCAGCGTGGTGTCGCGTGGCAACGGCGTTGTCGGGATCGCGGCAAAGCCCTTGATGCGGATCACCTCCTCGACCAGACAGGCTTCAAGCACGATATCGCTGCGCCATGACGGAATGGCCACCTGCCAGGTATCGCCATCACCGGTGATGACAAAGCCGAGTACGGCAAGAATGCGCTGGATGTCTTCGCGCGGCATGTCGACACCGGTCAGCTCCTTGACCCGGTCCGGGCGGAAGCTGAGGCTGCGGCCCTGATCGGGATTGCTGCCGGCGATCACCAGTTCGGATGGTTCTCCGCCGCACAGATCAAGCACCAGACGGGTGGCGATTTCCATGCCGGTTTCCAGGAACGCTGGATCGATACCGCGTTCAAAGCGGTAGCGTGCATCGGACAGCAGGTTCAGCTTGCGCCCGGTCATCGCCGTTCTGACCGGATCGAAGTAGGCGCTTTCTATGAACACGTTGACGGTTTCGGCCGAGACACCGGAAGCAAGCCCGCCCATGACGCCACCAAGCGCTTCGGCACCATTATCATCGGCGATCACGGTCATGCCGTCTTCGAGAGTGTATTCCCTGTCGTTGAGGGCCATCAGGCGCTCGCCGGATTTGGACAGACGCACCGTCAGCGCACCCTTGACCTTGTCGGCATCAAAAACGTGCAGCGGACGGTTGAGGTCGAAGGTCATCAGATTGGTGATATCGACCAGCGCCGAGATCGGTCTGAGGCCGATGGCCAGCAGTTTGTCTTTCAGCCACGCCGGGCTTTCGCCATTGCTGACCCCCTTGATGTAGCGGCCGACGAAATACGGGCAGGGCTGGTTGCCGGCCTCAGCAAAATCCAGACGGACATCGAGCGGACTTTTGAAGCCGCCCGGTACCGGTCCGTTGGCGAGCGGCTTCAGGGAGCCGATACCGGCTGCGGCGAGATCGCGGGCAACGCCGCGGACACCGAGGCAATCGCCCCGGTTCGGCGTGATGGCGATTTCTATGATCGGATCATTGAGGCCCATGACATCAATCGCCGGCTTGCCGATTGGCGTGCCTTCCGGTAGATCGACGATGCCTTCGTGTTCGTCGGAAATGCCCATTTCGCGTTCCGACAGCAGCATGCCGTTCGACATGACGCCACGGATTTCGGTCGGCTTCAGCGTCACGTCGAGGCCGGGTATGTATGAGCCGCCCGGCGCAAAAACTCCGATCAGTCCGGTCCGGGCGTTCGACGCGCCACAGACCAGCTCGACGATTCCACCGTTCCCGGGATCAACCTGACAGATCCGCAAACGGTCCGCGTTCGGATGCTGTTTGGCTTCGATGACGCGGGCCGTGACAAATGTCTCAAGACCCTTGGCGCGATCTTCGACGCCTTCCAGTTCAAGCCCGACCATGGTCAGGGCTTCGGTGATCTCCGTCAGCGACGCCTGCGTATCGAGATGTTCCTTGAGCCAGCTCAGGGTGAATTTCATCGTCCCAGCCCTCCGACCATGCCCGGTACTTCGAGCGCGCGGAAACCGTAATGACGCAGCCAGCGCAGGTCGCTCTCATAGAACGTGCGCAGATCGGGAATGCCGTATTTCAGCATCGCCAGACGTTCGATCCCCATGCCGAAGGCGAAGCCCTGATATTCGTTGGGATCAATCCCGCAATTGCTCAAGACGTTCGGGTTGACCATTCCGGAGCCGAGAATTTCCAGCCAGTCGGCACCGTGGCCGATGCGGAACTCGCCGCCTTCACGGGTGCAGCCGATATCCACCTCGGCGCTGGGCTCGGTGAACGGGAAATAGCTGGGGCGGAAACGCACCGGCAGATCGTCGACTTCAAAGAAGGCGCGGCAGAATTCGATCAGGCAGCCCTTCAGGTGTCCCATGTGCGAGGTCTTGTCGATGACCAGACCTTCGACCTGATGGAACATCGGCGAATGTGTTGCGTCGTAATCGGAGCGATAGGTGCGGCCGGGCACGATGATACGGATCGGCGGCTTCTCGGCCGTCATGGTGCGGATCTGCACCGGGCTGGTGTGGGTGCGCAAAACCTTGCGCTCGCCATGTTCGCCCGGCAGATAAAAGGTGTCGTGTTCCTGGCGCGCCGGATGATCGGCGGGAATATTCAGCGCCGTAAAGTTGTGCCAGTCGTCTTCGATGTCCGGCCCTTCGGCGACGGTGAAGCCCATCTCGCCGAAGATCGCAACGATCTCGTCGATGGTCTGGCTGATCGGGTGGATGGTGCCGGTGGTTTCGGGCGGCGCCGGTAGGGTGACGTCGATTTCCTCGGTCAGCAGGCGACGGTCGAGATCAAGATCGGCAAGGGCGGTTTTCTTGGTATCGAGGGCGTCGGCAATTTCGTCCTTGAGCGCGTTCAGGGCCTGACCGGCGGCCTTGCGTTCGTCGGCGGCCATCTGGCCGAGGCCTTTCATCATCTCCGTGATGCGGCCTTTTTTGCCGAGCACCGAGACGCGCAGCTCTTCAAGGGCGTCAACGGTTTCGGCGGTCTTTATGTCGTTCAGCAGTGATTGGCGCAGTTGCTCGGGCGATTCCATGGTTTCCCTGCCTTGGCTGCAAATAAGAGAAAGGGAGTAACGCCCTAGGCGCTACCCCCGTCCCAAAACTAGAGCCCCGTAACGTGGGACGTTTAAGCGTTCTGGCTGAGAGCGGCCTGGGCCTGATCTACCAGTGCTTTAAATGTTTCCGGCTCGTTCATGGCGAGATCGGCAAGAACTTTACGGTCCAGTTCGATACCGGCTTTCATCAAGCCGTTGATGAACAGTGAATAGCTGATGCCATATTCACGGGCGCCAGCGTTGATCCGCTGAATCCAGAGGCTGCGAAACTGCCGTTTCTTTTGACGGCGGTCGCGATAAGCATATTGCAGACCTTTTTCGACACGCTCGATGGCAATGCGGAAGTTGGTGCTGTTACGGCCCCGATACCCTTTGGCGAGTTTCAGGACTTTTTTGTGACGGGCGTGCGACGTTTTGCCGCGTGATACACGTGCCATTATCTAATCTCCTTGCTCAAGCGTTCGGCATATAGGACTTGACGATCCGTGCATCGGCAGCCGTCAGGATCATTCCCCCACGGGCGTTGCGTTTTGTCTTGTTGGATCGTTTGCGGAGATTGTGCCGCTTGAAAGCATGGGCCGCGCGCACCTTTCCGGTACCCGTCAGCTTGAAGCGCTTTTTGGCGCTCGACTTGGTCTTCAGTTTGGGCATTTCCCTCTTCCTTCATCTCTGGGGCGCACAGCGCCTACGTTGTCTTTACAGGTGTTCTCACACCTTGTTTTCAAATGCTTGCGCATCTGGGGTTCCGAGCGGCCAGGCATGCCCTTTCAGCCATACCGCTGGGCCGTCAAAGTGAGACGGCGCGCGGTTTATAGCGGGCGAGCGGGACGATGGCAAGGGGGATGACTAGGGGGGAAATGCGTAAAATCAATTGCGTCACCCGGAAGCAGCTGAACCTCTCCCCCGGCCGGGGAAGAGGTTCAAGTGCTGGTGGATAACGTAAAACCACTTAGCGCGGTGCAATCACCATGGTCATCATGCGGCCTTCCGGGCGAGGATACTGCTCAACTTTGGCAATTTCATCGACTTCGGCCTGAACACGCTGCAAAACCTTGAGTCCAAGGTCCTGGTGGGCCATTTCACGGCCACGGAAGCGAATGGTCATCTTGACCTTGTCACCTTCGTCGAGGAACCGGCGCACCGCCTTCATCTTGACCTCGTAATCGTGGTCATCAATGCCGGGGCGCATCTTGATTTCCTTCACTTCGATGATTTTCTGCTTCTTGCGGGCCTCATTGGCCTTTTTCTGCGCCTCGTACTTGTACTTCCCGTAATCGAGAATCTTGCACACAGGCGGTGCCGCATTGGGGGAAACCTCAACAAGATCGAGACCGACTTCTACAGCCATGTCTATCGCCTCTTGGAGGCCTATAACGCCGACCATTTCACCATCGGCATCGACGAGGCGGACTGGATCAGCTTGAATTTCTTCGTTGGCGCGGGGTCCATCCTTGGACGGCGGCGCCGGGAGGCCTGGTCTGCGAGCTATGGAAATATCTCCTATAATTGTTGCAACAAGAACCCGTCTATGCGGGTAGAACGTCTATAATGTCAAGGAAAGGCTCACCCGCCTAACGGGCCGAGCGCTTCAAGTCCAAGTCTATCGACTGCCTCATCGAGCGCAAGAATTTCTTGATCCTTGCCGGCCAGACGGCGCAGCGCGATGGTCCGGTTTTCAGCTTCCCTGCCGCCGACAACGATAATCGCCGGCACCTTGGCATGGCTGTGTTCGCGGATCTTGTAATTGATCTTCTCGTTCCGGAGATCGGCTTCGACGCGGATTCCGGTGGCCTTGAGGGCGGCAACGACTTCCAGCGCATAGGCGTCAAAATCGTTGGTGATCGGCGTCACGACAACCTGCACAGGGGCCAGCCACATCGGCAGGCGGCCAGCGAAGTTCTCGATCAGGATGCCGATAAAACGCTCGAACGAGCCGAGAATGGCCCGGTGCAGCATTACCGGACGGTGTTTGTTGCCGTCCTCGCCGACGTATTCGGCATCAAGCCTTTCCGGCAGCACGAAGTCGACCTGCAGCGTGCCGCACTGCCAGTCGCGACCGATCGCGTCTCGCAGCACAAACTCCAGCTTCGGACCATAAAATGCCCCTTCGCCCGGGTTCATGATCAGTTCGGTACCGGCGGCTCTGGTGGCGTCGAGCAGGGCGGCTTCGGCTTTGTCCCAGGTTTCATCGGACCCGGCACGAACGTCGGGACGGTCGGAGAATTTGACGACGAATTCTTCGAAACCGAAGTCCTTGTAGATCGATGCCAGCAGATCGATGAAGATTTTCGTTTCGCTCTCGATCTGGTTTTCGGTGCAGAAAATGTGTGCATCGTCCTGCGTGAAGGCACGCACCCGCATCAGGCCGTGCAGGGCGCCGGACGGCTCATAGCGATGGCAGGAGCCGAATTCGGCCATGCGCAACGGCAGATCGCGGTAACTTTTGATGCCCTGGCGGAAAATCTGCACATGGCACGGGCAGTTCATCGGCTTCAGCGCCAGATGGTGCACGCCGCCTTCATCATCGCCGCCGGGGGCGGCTTCGGCGCCCTCGTGGACATGACCGGCCCCTTCATCGACTTCGGCGATGAACATGTGGTCGCGGAATTTTTCCCAGTGGCCGGAACGCTCCCACAGGGCGCGGTCGACCAACTGCGGGGTTTTAACCTCGACATAGCCGGCCGCCTCGAGGCGCGTGCGCATGTAGCGCTCGCAGCTCCGGTACAGTGACCAGCCCTTGGGGTGCCAGAAAACCGAGCCGCGCGCCTCTTCCTGCATGTGAAACAGGTCCATTTCCCGGCCGAGCCTGCGGTGATCGCGCTTTTCGGCTTCTTCGATGCGCGTCAGATAGGCCTGCAGTTCCTTGTCGTTACGCCAGCAGGTACCGTAAATGCGCTGCAGCTGCGGGTTCTTGGCATCGCCGCGCCAATAGGCGCCGGCCAGCTTCATCAGCTTGAAGGACTTGCCGATGCGGCCTGTCCGCGCCAGGTGCGGTCCGCGGCACAGATCAATCCAGTCGCCCTGGCGGTACATGGAAATGTCCTCGCCTTCCGGCAATTCCATGACCCATTCGGCCTTGAACGTCTCGCCTTTGTTCTTGAAGTGACTGGCGACGTCATTGCGCTGCCAGATTTCGCGGACAATCGGAATGTCGCGGTCGACGATTTCAGTCATACGCTGTTCGATGACGGCAAAATCCTCGGTCGAGAAGGGCTGCTGGCGATGGAAATCGTAATAGAAGCCGTCTTCCGTGGCCGGACCGAAGGTAATCTGGGTGCCCGGGAAAAGCTCCTGCACGGCCATCGCCAAAAGGTGCGCACAGTCATGGCGCAGCACTTCCAGCGCGTCGGCTTCCTGCTTGTCGGTAATAATGGCGACGTTGGCGTCTTTGCTGATGGTGCGATCAAGATCCCACATGTCACCGTCGACACGGACGACCATCGCCGCCTTGGCGAGACCGGGACCGATCGAAGCGGCGATTTCGGCACCTGTGACCGGTTTGTCGTAATTGCGGACGGAACCGTCCGGAAGGGTAATAGCAACCATTGTTTTTGCCTGATAAAAAAACCGAAGCCCAGCGCGGTAGTTAAAGCGCAAGGCGCTTAGCGTCAAGAACCGCCTTTGTCGGGCAGCGCTGCGCAGACGTCATCGAGGGTGATTTCCGTCAGCGACGGGCGGCGTAGAATGGTCACATTCGGGCCTCGCTGCGCACAGAGTGCCGGGTCGGAGGCCTGCGCATAAAGCACCACAGAAGGCGTGCCGGCAAAGGCCGCGATGTGCATCGGGCCGCTGTCGTTGCCGACGGCAAAGCGCGCCTGTTTGGCGAGCGCGACGAGATCGATGAGGGATGTCCGGCCGGCGAGGTTGAGCGCCGCCTTGGTGCCCGCGACGAGGTCGTCGCCGATCACCCGTTCATCCGGTCCGCCACAGATGACCGGGGTCACGGGACCCTTGTCCAGATGCCTGACAAGCTGCTGGTAAGATGCCAGCGGCCAGCGTTTTTCCGGTCTGTGTCCGGCCCCGCCCGGCACGATCAGGCAGTACGCTGCGGGCAGGTTAAATGGCGATAAATCGCTGATAATACGGCTTAAATCGGATACGGGAGTATCCTGGATGCCGGCCATCTGCAGCTGTTCGGCCTGTCGTTCAAGGGTGTGCATGGCATCGCGGCCGGGATTGGCGTGGGGATGCGAGCATCCGGCGGCAATGCCGGACCATTCCGGATAAGGCCCGGGCCAGAACAGCCGGTAATAGCCGCTCGAGCGATCCGATGTCTGCAAATCGTAGACGCGGGCAAATCCGCCGCGGCGCAGTTTTTTGCGCAAGGCCAGCCAGCCGCCGATATTGTGTGCCCTGGGTTTTTGGTCGATCCAGATATCATCGGCAACACCGCTGCCGGCAATCAGCTGTTCGAAAGAAGGGGTGGTGAGAACGCTGACATGATCATCCGTGTGATGATCGCGGATGGCCTGCATCGGCCCCAGGGCCTGCACAACATCACCCAGCGCACCCAGTTTGATGACGAGAATATGCTTTTTTGCTGTTGCGGCGGTTTGCATCGGCCTCAGGCACGGCCCCGTGCGGCGAGAACCTCGTTGTAGACTTCGAGCGTTTTGTCGCACATCTGGTTTTTAGAGAAATTCTTGCGGACGTGTTCAATGGCGATATCGGCAAGCTTCCTGCGCGCTGGATTATCCAGCGAAAGACCGATTTCAAGGGCCTTTGACAGGGCTTCGACATCACCCGGCGGGGTCAGCCATCCAGTGATGTCAGGCAACACCGTTTCGCGCGAGCCGCCATGATCCGAGGCAATGACCGGGCGGCCCATGGCCTGGGCTTCGCAGACGACACGTCCGAAGGCTTCCGGATCGGTTGACGCCGAAACCACCAGATCGGTCAGCTTGTAGGCGGCCGGCATATCATCGCAATGATCGACAATGCGGATCACTTCTTCCAGACCGTGATGGGTAATTCTTTTTTCCAACTCGCGCCGGTAGTCTTCGCGACCCTGCGGGCTGCCGACCAGCAAACAGCGGATATCCTTGCGGCCGAGGCTGGCGATGGCATCGATCAGCACCAGTTGCCCTTTCCAGCGGGTCAACCGGCCCGGCAGCATGATGATCGGCACGCCGTCTGGCAGCCGCCACTCGGTGGAAAGTTTGATAACGCGCTCTGCCGATACTTTTTCCGGATCGAACCTTTCCAGATCGACACCGCGGTGAATGACCCTGATTTTGTCGACCGGGACGCCATAATGGCGACGGATATGGCCGCCGATGAAGGTCGAAATGGCGATCACGCGGTCACCGAAGGTCATGACGGCATTATATTTGCGTTTCAGCCAGTTGCCGATCGAATAGGTGCCATGAAAAGTCGTGACGAACGGGATGTTGGTGCGCTGGCAGGCGATATAGGCGCTCCAGGCCGGTGCGCGTGAGCGAACGTGCACGACGTCGACATGCTCGCGCCGGATCAGCCTCACCAGCCGATCGATGTTGCGGTACATGACCAGCGGGTTTTTCGAGGCTACGGGCAGGGTAAAATGTTCGGCGTTGACGCGGGTCAGGTCGTGCACCAGCAGGCCGCCTTCGGAGGCGACCAGGGCGCGTCCTCCGGCAGCGTTTATCGCGCCGGCGATTTCAACGGTGCCGCGCTCGACGCCGCCACTGCCGCCCAGTGCCGGCAAAATCTGCAACACCGTCGGCGGCTTGCCGCCATCATCCTGAGGGCGTGCCGTGTCATCGTCCTGAGGGCGTGTCATCCCGTCGTCGTGAGTGTTAAGGTGCTCGCTGTCGTTCATGACCATGTCATTTTACTAATTGGGGAGCCCCATGTCTGATCAAACAAAAGCCCCAGCGATACTGACGCGCGAGGACGGTTCAATGATTGCTTACCACCACACCGCTGGCAAGTCGCCAGGTGTGATGTTCCTGACCGGCTTTAAATCGGACATGCAGGGCGGGAAAGCAACAGCCCTTGAAGATTTTTGTTTGTCGACGGGGCGCGCTTTCACCCGTTTTGACTATTTCGGGCACGGGCAATCCTCCGGCGCCTTTGAAGACGGCACCATCGGGCGCTGGGCGGATGATGCCGTTCATGTCCTGGATCGGGTAGCGGAAGGGCCACAGGTGCTGGTCGGTTCGTCCATGGGGGGCTGGATCATGCTGATTGCCGCCCTGCAGCGGCCGCAACGGGTCGCCGGGCTGGTCGGCATTGCCGCGGCGCCGGATTTCACCCGCGATCTGATCCCCCTGGCACTGACGCCGGATCAACTGCAGGCACTGGATCATCAGGGGTATTGTGACATCCCCAACTGCTATGACGATCAGGAACCCTATCGCATTCGAAAATCCCTTCTGGATGAAGGGGATAATCATTTGCTGCTGGGCGGGGATATCGCTCTTGACGTGCCGGTGAGACTCATTCATGGGATTGAAGATCGTGACGTGCCGTGGCAAACAGCCCTTAAAATAATGGAACGCGTGCGCAGTGAAGATGTCGAGGTCCAGTTCGTCAAAGGCGGCGATCACAGATTGTCGGAGCCTCACGATATCGAACGACTGACACGCACCGTCAATGCCTTGCTGGAGAGTTTTTGAGTATGGATGCTATCGAACGGATGTTAAGCGGTTACCGGGCATTTCGCGCAGACATGCCGGTTGACCATCAGCAACGTTTGAGCCGGCTGGTCAAGGCCGGGCAAAGCCCGCAGGCGGCGGTTATTGCGTGCTCGGACTCGCGGGTTGATCCGGCGCTGGTTTTCAGCGCCGAGCCCGGCGATATCTTCATGATCCGCAATGTCGCCAACCTTGTCCCGCCGATGGAAGAAGAAGGCACATTCCACGGTACCAGTGCGGCGCTGGAATTTGCCGTGCTCGGTCTCAACGTTCCCAATATCATCGTGCTCGGGCATGCCCATTGCGGTGGCATTCATGCCATGATCCGCGGCGCGGAAGTAACCAAGGACGGCTACAGGTTCGTACCGGCCTGGGTGTCGATGCTGTCTTCGGCGCATCGCCGCGTGCTGGCGACGATGCCGGACGCCAGCGAGGAAGAAACGCAACGCGCCTGCGAGCGCAACTCGGTTCTGGTTTCGCTTGAAAACCTGACGACGTTCCCGTGGATCCGCGAGCGGATGGCGGAAAAAACCCTCAAGCTGCATGGCTGGTTTTTCGATATCGAAACGGCGCAGCTTGAAATTTATGACGCCAAAACCGGCGGCTTCGAGCGGGTCGACTAGGCTATCGGCGGCTTGCTGACTTATACCAGTCCATGCGTCTCTTGGGTTTGTATGTCGGCTTGTGACCCTTGGCGGTAAAAATGTATTTCAAAAGAAAAAAATGCAGACCACCCGCGTAATATGTCATACCGCCTAAAGGCGGCATGACAGTTGATCATTGCGGAAAATATTGTGTATCGGCAATTGTTCTCAGTTGTTGAACAGCCCGACCATTTCCCCAAAGTTTCTCTGTCGCGCATGATTGAGTGGCGTTACGCCTTGCCGATCAGCGATATTCTTATTTGCACCGGCATTAATCAGGCGTCGCGCCGTATCGACGTGCCGAGGCCCGCCATCACCTAGTACGACTGATTCTATCAGAGCCGTCCATCCGAGATTGTTAACGTGATCGAGTGGAGCCCCCGCATCAATCAGAATGCCAACTACCTCCGCATGCCCGAGATGTGCGGCTGCGATCAGCGCAGTCCCGTCATAGGGGCTCGTGATGTTACCCGGGTTGCCGCCCAATGTGAGCGCCAAAGTCAGTATTTCGATATCGTTGGCGACGGATGCAATGGTAATCACATCATAGGCGCTGTTTTCCATTGCATTGATGTCCGCCCCTCCATCCACGAGGCTTTTAAAAGCCGTTTCATGAGAGGCATACGCGGCGACGTGTAACGGCGTGCGTCCGGCGCCATCGCGAACGTCAACTTTCGCACCAGCGGCGACCAGTTTTTTTATCTCGTCGACATTGCCTTTGGCAGCGGCGGCGTGCAGCCCGCTATAGGCAGCTAACTCGAGCGCATCCGGCGGCACCTGAGCGAGGGTATTTGTCGGCAACACATGAGTCGCTACAAACAGCGCGGCAGCAGCGAAGATATGAAATGGTTTTATCATTGGTTCAAACCTTTCAATTATGCCCCCGCAACCGTGCGTCGGTTGCGGGGGTCAGAAATATGAGAATGGCAGAAAAGGTTACATTGCGCCGATAGCGGCGAGGCCGGCCTGAGCACATTTCTCGTCCTTGTCACCACCGGGGGCGCCACCGACGCCGATCCCGCCGACCAGCGCATCACCGATTTTGATCGGCAATCCGCCGCCAAGAATGACCATGCGTGAGTCCATGTCGCGCAGGCCGTCAAGTTCACGATGTTCTTTCATGAAATTGGCGAGGCCGAGGGTGTCACGGCCCATGCTGGCCGACGTGAACGCCTTGCCGGTGCTGCTGCCGACTGTATGAGGTCCGGAGCCATCAGCCTTGATCAGGACCTTCGTTGATCCGGAGCGGTCTACAATTGCGACGCTAACGCGGAAGCCATCGGCAATGCATTGCGTCATAGCGGCGTTTGCGGCTTTTTGAGCCAGTTCCAACGGCAAATATGGCGCCGTCGGTAAATCGGCTGCGTTGACGGACGAACCCGTAGCAAGAACCAGTGTCGCGATAGAAGCTTTGAGGAAGGATTTTGTGAAAGTCATCGTTCAATCTCCATATTGATTTGATGGATGACTTCTACGGGAACGGATGGCGAGTGAATATTCGTACGGTCACGGGGCAAATACCGTAGGACTACGTAGTCTGTTTCCCCGACGCCTCCATAGCGATGCGCGTGATCTCGGCAACAGAGGTCGTTTTAAGTTTCTCCGCAATTTTTGCGCGATGGCTTTCTATGGTTCTTGGCGACAGCGAGAGTGCACGCGCGATCTCTTTGGTCGCCCAACCCCGGGTTACCATATCCACGACTTCATGCTCGCGTGCCGTCAGCGTCTCCATGAGAGCGCAGCTTTCAGCAAATTTTGCGCTGCTTGTATTACGCTCGGCCAAAACGACCAGGGCCTTCTGGATGGCGTCGATAAGCTCCTGTTCATCAATGGGCTTGCTTAAAAAATCCACAGCACCGTTCTTGAACGCCTGCCGGCATGCGTTGATATCGCCGTGACCGCTGATGATAACAATGGGCCAGTCGCAACCGGAATCGTTCAGGCGCTCCTGCACTTTAAGTCCGGAGATCATCGGCATACGGATATCCATGATGATGCAGCCAGGCTCAAGCGATTTCGATGCCCCCAGAAACGCCAACGGGTCGCCGAAACCGGCAACGGTCATACCGACGGTTTCAAGCAGCAGGATCAATGCCTCTCGAACCGCATCATCGTCGTCAACGAGGTATATGGGGAATGCCGACATCTAGCCATTCTCCTTCCCGGCGACAGGAAAAGCCACAGCCGCCCGGACGCCGCCACCCGGAGCATTTGTAACGTCAATACGACCGCCCAGCCGTCGGGTGATATTCTCGCACAGTGCCAATCCAAGGCCCATGCCATCCGGTTTCGTCGTATGGAAGGGCTCGAACAAATGCGGCAAGACATTTGCAGGAATACCGGCACCGCTATCCAAAACTATTATCTCCCACATCTCACCCTTGCGCTGCGTCTGCAGCGTAATATCCCGTCGCGTCCCCTCGGCATCATCAATGCCGTCCGCCGCGTTGCGGACGAAGTTGAAAACGATCTGCTCAATCTGCACAGGATCACCATTGACCAGCGGCACCTCGTCAATCAGCGCCAGTGATAGCGTGATGCCACGTCGATTATGCTCGTCGGCCAACAGATCGGCGATATCGCGGGCGATGATATTCAGGTTTGCCGTTGTCACGCTATTGTGTGCCGGTTTGATCCAATTTCGTAATCGCGACAGAATCTGTCCGGCCCTTTTTGCCTGTCGGACGTTGGTCTCCAGAACCTGGCGTATCGCGGGTTCATTTGTGCCGTCTTGATCTAGAATTCGCATACCCGCCTGGCTTTGACTAAGCAGTGCTGTCAGGGGCTGGTTCAACTCATGGGCAATGCCTGATGCCATCTCGCCCAAGGCATTGATACGCGAGGCTTGCGCAATGCGGGCTTCATGTTCGCCCAGCCGTGCCCGAGTTTCGGCGCGCCGAATTTCCGAGACTTGGCGTGCGAACACAAACACCAAAGCTGCAACGACGCCCAGCAGTAATGCTGCCAAAATAAGGTCTTTCAGCGACAGCAGGTCACGGTATGTCAGTTGGCGTTCAATCCGCAGACGAAGGGGTTGGCTCGCGCTGGACAGCTGTTTCTCCCAGATCACCGTATCGGGGTGCCAGGGGAATTGTATGGACGTTGTGGTAGCACCGAATGAGTAGATCACGGTGCCATCAGGCAGAGCCAGCGTAAGTGCTGTTCCCGGCTCCATCGTTGTTTCATCGGGAACAAGCTTGTCCAAGTTGATACCAAGCGCCACGCCGTATCGTGCCGCATCCGAATTGGGTGAACGTTTGATCAACAGATACTCGCCCGACCGACGATTATCAGCGTGCAGAATAAGGGTGCCCGCCGAACTATTGGCTGCTGCACGGATTGTTGACGCCAGTTCCGTCGTTTGGGACGCGCCAGCTCGGGTCGACAAGACCCAGCCCTCGTTGCCAACCACACCAAGGGCAACAATATCGACAGCGGCAATGCGCTTGTAGAAGCGCTGCAAGTTGGTGATCATCTGCATCAACAAATCAATGGGCGGCGGAGTGGCGGCATTGAGCAGGCTCGATATCGCCGAGAGGTGGACATCATGCTGGTCCACCTGTTGCGATAGACGTTGATGCATGATCCGGGCCTGAGCTTCGACCCGCTGGGCGATTTCATCATATTGGCGATTTGTCGAAAACACGCCATATGCGACCAACGCAACCGTCCACGCCACGAATAGTATTGCTGAAATGCGTTTAACGTTACTCATAACACTACTCGTGAAGTCCTGTCCGAAGTTTTTCGATGATCAATCAATCATAAAATTCAGTCAATCAACGGGTACCCTTGTGAGTGTAGGCTTATATCATTCCCGGATTGCCATTTTCTAATGAGCATTACTTAAGCCAGCTCGCTTAGCTATGCCTAAAGCCACAAATCCATTTGAGTTCGGCTTTTGGCTATCATCTGCCGTTGCCCCATGCCGTGCACATAGTCTCCCAAAAGTCGGGTAGCGGACGATATGAGAAGCGACCGCTATTCTCCCAGCGGCGGCGGCTCACTGCCGAGCAGGGCGCAGGCGTAACGGGTCACTTCGGCGGCTGATAAGCCGGGTTGCTCTGTTCGTCGTAACCGCCGATCAGCGCCTTGGCGTAAGCTGGGCGCGCCTGGATACGGGCCCACCAGTCGGCGATGGCGGGGCGCTTGGCGGGGGCGATTTCGGCCGGTGCGATCTCTTCCAGGCGCCGCACGTAGGGTACGGCTGCAATATCGGCGAGGGAATAGGCGGTGCCGATGATCCAGCCGTCTTTTTTGGCTGCGGCATCGATACGCTCGGCCATGTCGATCAGCACGTTCAGCGCGGTCTGCAATTCCGCGTCGGTGTAGGGATCGCGCGCCATCTTGTACCAGACCTTGCGCCGTTCCTCGGTCGGTACGGCGGCGAGCCGCGCCGCCAGCTCCTCGTCAGACCATTTCATGGCTACAGGACGCATGCGCCGCATCCAGTTGTGCTTTTGCACCGCTGGCAGGCAGACGCCGTCAATGTAGATCGAGAACAGCCGAACCTCATAGCGCGCTCGGGGATCCGTCGGCATCAACGACAGCTCCGGATACATCTCGTCCAGGTATTCGTTGATGACATTGCTTTCAACAAACGGCACGCCGTCGATGAGCAGCGCCGGAACCTTGCCGGACGGATTCAGTTTCTTGAACCAGTCCGAATGATGATCGAACGACAGCAGTTCGATGTGGCGGCCTTCATAGGCGAGGCCCTTTTCGGCCATGCACAACCGCACCTTTCTGGACGCACTCGATGTCCAGCCGTGATAGAGAATGAATTCCGGCAATTGTTATCTCCCTTTTGTAGACGAACACTAGCGCCGAAGTAGGGGGGAAGAAATGGCGATCAGCGGTCGCCGCCCGATGCCACACACATAGTTTCCCAAGAATAGGGCAGCGGAAGATATGAGAAGCGAACGCTATTCTTCCAGCGACAGGATCTCCTGCAGGCCCGAACGGTAATCCGGGTAGCGCAGCCTGACGCCCAGTTCCTTGCGGATCCGGGTGTTGTCGACGCGCCGGTTGTCCTGCCAGAAGCTCAGCGCCATCGGGCTCATGCGATCTTTGACGGCGGCAAAGTCCTCCAGCGGCGGTGACTCCTTGCCGAGCAGGGCGCAGGCGTAGTTGGTCACTTCGGCGGGGGGTGCCGGCTCGTTGTCGCAGACATTGTAAACGGCACCCGGATTGGGCTTGGAAATTGATGCCGCAAGAACGCGGGCGATGTCGTCAACGTGGATGCGCGAAAACGCATGCCCCGGCTTGTCGATGCGTTTGGCATTGCGAGCCCTGATTTGATCGAACACGGACCGGCCCGGGCCGTAAATCCCGGCAAGGCGGAAGATATGCACCGGCACCGCGTCGTTGTCATGCAGGGCCTGCCACGCCTGTTCGGCAGCAACCCGCCGCTGCGAACGCTCGCTGGACGGATTGAGCGGCGTCGTTTCGTTGACCCAGGCGCCGTTGCTGTCACCATAGACGCCGGTTGTCGACAGATAACCGAGCCAGTTTAAAGAGGGCATGTTGCGAATGATATCGCCGGCGGCCGAAACAACGGGGTCGCCGTCCTCGCCCGGCGGCACCGAGATCAGCAGATGGCTGGAGGCGTTCAGTTTGGCGACGAGGGCCGGCGACAGCGCCTTGCCATCCCAGACATGGGCATCAACCCCGGCGGCGATCAGCCGGCGCGCTTTTTCAGGGTCGCGGACGGTGCCGCTGACGGTCCAGTCGGCGGTCGATAAATACCGGATCAATGCCTCGGCGGAAAAGCCGATGCCAAAACAGAACAATCTTGGTCCTCCACGTCTGGTCACTTGATGCACTCCCCTGCATACTTCTTGTCAGGCCTTGTCGCGGCTGTGTTTGCACCTTAGAAGCCTGAATATGCTTAAAGATCGTTATAACCCGAAAGGGCCGACCCTGCGATGATCACTGTTCGCCTCGCTACACTATTTTTTACCCTGCTGATTTTACAGCTCAATTTTCTGCCTGCACCTGCTTTTGCGGAAGAAATCAATCATGCCCGGGAGTATGCCCGGTGCATGGCGATCGCACCGAAAGATCCAAACGACGCCTTTGAAATGGCGACGGCGTGGAAAAGCCTGGGCGGTGGCGATGCGGCCGAGCATTGTGCGGCAATTGCGCTGTTCTATTCGGGGCAAAAGGAATTTGCCGCTCGCCGCCTTGAGGCGCTGGCGCAAAAAGTTGTCGCTGAGCCCGAGTTCAAGGGGCAAATTCTGGGACAGGCCGGTCAGGCCTGGCTCGCGGTTGGTGATGCCGCGCACGCCGAAGCGACTTTCAGCGAAGCGGTCAAACTGCTCAGAGGCCAACCCGGCATCCTTGTCGACCGCTCGGAAGCACGCGCCGCGATGGGCGATTACCGGGGTGCTGTCGAGGATCTGACAAACGCAATCTCGGCCGACCCGAAGCTGGTCGACGCCTATACGTTCCGTGCCAGTGCCTATCGTTATCTTGATGAAATGGGCAAGGCCAAGGCCGACATCCAGTCCGCCCTGCAGCTGGCCCCGAGCGATCCGACGGCGCTGCTCGAGCGCGGCATCCAGTCCCGACTGTCCGGTGACAACGCCGCCGCCAGAGCCGACTGGCTCAGGGTTCTGGAACTGGACCCGGACGGCGAGGCCGGACGTCTGGCGCAAAAAAATATCGAGAAGATGGACGTCAAGGTCGATTGAGTGGGTGAGCATATCCTTCGAGACGCCATCCAGCGGCGCCTCAGTATGAGGAGGCCTGAAGGGCCGTCTCGAAGCATCAGGGTATGTCAGAAATCCAGATCGGCGTAATGCTTGGGCGGCGGAGCGCTTGGAATGCGATCACCGAGCAGCGGCCTGAAGCTGGGCCGTGATTTGATCCGGGCGTACCAGTCCTTGACGCTTTCATGACGATCCCATGGCACGTCGCCGATGTAATCGAGCGTCGAGAGATGCGCGGCGGCGGTGATGTCGGCCAGTGAAAAGTCGTCACCAGCCAGCCATTTGCGGCGCTCCACCAGATAGGCAATGTAATCCATGTGCGTGTGGGCATTGCTGTGTCCGGCGCGGACCTGGGTGGAATCCGGTTCGCCGAGGCCCAGAAAACGCTTCATGAATTTTTCACCGACCAGCTTTTCGGTAACCTCGACATTGAACTTGCGGTCGAACCAGTCGATCAGCCGGCGCACTTCGGCGCGGTGAAAGGGCTGTCGACCGATCAGCGGTGGCTCGGGATGCATTTCGTCGAGAAACTCGCAGATTACCTGTGAGCCGGAAAGCGCCGTGCCGTCAGGCTCGACCAGCACCGGCACTTCGCCCATCGGGTTGATGGCGAGAAATTCCTCGCGTCGCCGCCAGACATTTTCGGCCTTCATTTCGAAGTCGATCCGTTTCTCGCCGAGCGCGATGCGGACCTTTCTGGAAAAAGGAGAAAGCCAAAGATGATAAAGAACGCGCATTCGTCAATTCCAAGATCGATGCCCGAAACACAACCACTGTCGAAATTGTGAACGGTCGTTAGTGGCACCCAACCCATCGAATACGCTATCAAGGGGACAGATGGCAACAGTCCCCTGCTTGCAGACGCATCTGCAAGGGTGGACAATGTTCAATGGCAGTGTGCATGGGAGCGCAGAATGTTAATTAAAAATCGCAAAGCATCGGATGTTTCGGGGGCTGAAATTACCCCTAAATCGGTGTTCGACAATCGCCGGTCATTCCTGAAAACCGCCGCTTTGACAGGCATTGGCCTTGCCGCAGCAGGTTTGCCGTCACTGCCGGCGTTTGCGGCCAGAACCCCGCTCAACGGCGTGCAGAAGACGCAATGGACGGCGAAGAGCCTGCCGGAAAACGATCCGCTCAATTCCTATGAAGACATTACCAGCTACAACAATTTTTATGAATTTGGTACCGGCAAGCGCGACCCGCAGGAAAATGCCCAGGACTTCAAACCGCTGCCCTGGGAAATTGTCGTCGAAGGTGCGTGTGCCAAACCCGGCAAGATTTCCTTTGAAGACCTGACCAGGCCGCAGGCTCTGGAAGAACGCGTCTACCGCCATCGTTGCGTCGAAGCGTGGTCGATGGTGATCCCGTGGGTCGGCATTCCGCTCGCTGCCGTGCTGAAACGCTTCGAGCCGACGGCAGATGCCAAGTATGTTGCCTTCGAGACGCTGATGGACCCGGAGCGGATGCCGGGACAGCGTCAGCGCGTGCTCAACTGGCCTTACAAGGAAGGGCTCAGAATCGACGAAGCCATGCACCCGCTGTCGTTCTTGTCGGTCGGGCTTTACGGAGAAATGCTGCCGAACCAGAACGGTGCGCCGGTGCGTCTGGTGACGCCCTGGAAATACGGTTTCAAGGGGATCAAGTCGATTGTCCGGATCAAGTTTCAAAGTGAAATGCCGGCGACCAGCTGGAATGAAGCGGCGTCACGGGAATACGGATTTTATTCCAACGTCAATCCGGCGGTCAGCCATCCGCGCTGGTCACAGGACACCGAACGCCGCATCGGCGATCTGTTCAAACGTAAAACCCTGCCGTTCAACGGCTACGCAGAAGAAGTCGCAGGCCTTTATCAGGGCATGGATCTGCGCAAGTGGTTCTAGGGAAGTTCGGCACATCTGATGTCTCTGCAAGCAACCCTGAACCCGCCCATGTCTGAAGTGACGCCGCGTCCCTCCGGCAGGGTCCGGCGCGATCCGATTCGCTGGATCATCAAGCCGGCTGTGTGGATTTTGTGTCTGGCACCGCTGGCTTGGCTTGGCTGGCTGACGACCGACGCCCTGCTGTTTCATGGCCGCGGTCTGGGCGCCAATCCGATCGAATTCATCAATCGTTTCCTTGGCGACTGGGCGCTCAGATTTTTGCTGGTGGCCCTCGCCGTGACGCCGGTCAGAATCATCACCGGCTGGAAACAGGCCGTGCGTCTGCGCCGGCTGCTCGGCCTTTTTGCCTTCTTTTATGTGGTTCTGCATATCTCGAGTTATGTCGGTCTGGATCAGTTTTTCAACTGGACGGCAATCTGGAAGGACATCCTCAAGCGCTGGTACATCACCGTCGGCATGGTGGCGCTGCTGTGCCTGATCCCGCTGGCCGTCACCTCGACCAAGGGCTGGATCAAGCGGATTGGCGGCAAGAACTGGAACCGGCTGCACAAGGCGGTTTACATTGCCGGTGCCGCGGCATGTCTGCATTTCTTCATGATGCGCAAGGGCCTGCAGTATGAACCGCTGGTCTATGCGGCGGTCTTTGCGGCATTGATGCTGACCCGCGTCATCGAACCCTTGAAGCGCAAGTTGACAAGATGATCTAGACGCGGTCCGTGGACCGTCGCTTCGGTATTTCCTGATCCAGTCTGGGCAGCGTAACGGTAATGTCGGTACCGTTGCCTAGTTTGCTGGCAATATGCAGTTCACCGCCGTGTAGCTCGATCAGCGATTTGACGATGGACAGGCCCAGTCCGGTTCCTTCCTGGGTGATATGCGCGTGCGTCGCCAGGCGGGAAAACGGCTCGGTGATTGTATCAAGCTGGTCGCTGGGAATACCGATGCCCTGATCCGAGACGATGATCGTTACCGTTTCCGGTGTAGCGTGGACCTTCACCGTGATGGCCTTGCTGTCGGGCGAGAATTTGATGGCATTCGACAACAGATTGAGGACGATCTGTGCCACCGCGCGCTCGTCGGCATTGATGGTGATGATCTCGTCATCGGCTTCCAGACCAATGGTAACGGGACCGATGTTGGGATCGTTGATGAAATTGTTGATACAGGCCGTCAGCACGCCGTTGAGTACGAACGGTCGCTTTTGAAGGTTTCGCTTGCCCGCCTCGATGGTCGAAATATCGAGAATGTCATTGATCAACGATAGCAGGTGTTGCCCGCTGGTATGAATATGTTCGGCGTATTCCAGACGCTTTTCCTCAGGCAGGGCCGCAGGACCCTGCAGCTGCAGCAGGTCGCTGGAGCCGAGGATCGCATTGAGCGGTGTGCGCAGTTCATGGCTCATAACGGCGAGAAATTGCGACTTCGCCCGATTCGCGCGCATCAGTTCATGATAGGCTTCAACGCGCTTCTGATCGGCAACGATTCGTTCGCGCTCGATCCGTCTGCGACGATTTTCCCGGCTGAGCAGGTACGAACCCATCAGGATGCCGATCATCACGGCAGACCCGAACGGCGGGGTCATGGCGACCATCAGGTTCCAGCCGGTCTGCAGATCCCCGAAAAACAAAAATCCCGGCATGATGAAGGCCGCGGCCAGGAACGAAGTTACAAGAAGAAACAGAAGATTGTTCTGGTATTGCGGAAACCGGTACATGCAACTGCCTGCGGTAGCTGCCAGCATGACGCCGATTGTGCCGCCCAGTGCGCCGGCACCGCCAAGATGAATCCGGTAGGCACCGGCAAATGCGGCGCTTATCAAGGCGGAAACCGGGCCGCCAAAGGCACCGCTGAGGGCAACGATCACATTCCGCTGATCAACAATGACTCCGTCGGCCACCGGGATTTTTACATACATGCAGATGATCGCGAACAGGCCAAACGTTACGCCCATGATCGACTGGCGGGGCAGCCATGCAAGCGTCTCTAGGCGGCTGATCTGGGCGCCGTAGACGGCAACAAGTAAAATAAGGACGACGAGGTTGTTAAGGAGGCCAAGGAAAAGGTCTGCGCCTGATACCATTAACTGTGCACCGGTCTTTCTGATATGCTATTCCACGGGTCCGCAAACAATCTTAATATCAGTAAGTTTTGCTGCATGTTTCCGGCCCCCAATCCGAATGATCAATTATTGCATCGTCCGCTTGTTAACGAAATATCGGGTCAAACGATAAAGCAAATATAGAAAACATGCGATTGCAATAAACCCGAGAACAAAATGTTCCGCTGTGCGTAATTTGCCGAGTACCGATTCAATGGTGTTGGAAAACACAAAGCCGAGCAATGTAAACGTCACCGCCCAGATGCCTGCGGCAATGACGTTGAGGGTGAAAAATCGCAGGGCCGAAATACCGCTCAAACCGATCGCTACAGGGCTGATGTTGCGGATGCCATAGATGAAACGGAATGACAGGATGAAAAGTGTCGGGCGCTTCTCAAGCATCAGCAGGACGCGTTTGAAGGCCGGTCGTTCAGTATTCTTGCTGATGAAATGGTGCGAGCGGTAGCGCCGCGCCAGAAAGAACCACATCTGGTCGCCGGCGAACGAGCCGGCGAAGGCCATCGCCGCAACGGCATAAGGGTCGAGCAATCCCTTATGCGCCGCGAACCCGGCCAGCACGACAATGGTTTCACCTTCGAGAAAGGTGCCGAGCAGGACGATCCACAACCCGTAATCGGCGAGCAGGCTTTGCAAGAATTCCATGATTTTTTGGTCGCGCCTTTAGTGCGCTTCGTCCCAGTTGGTGCCGGTGCCGATGTCGACGACCAGCGGCACGTTCAGTGATGCCGCATTTTCCATCACCTGCCGGACTACGGTGCGGGTGGCGTCGATCTCGGCGTCCGGCACTTCGAAGATCAGTTCATCGTGTACCTGCAGCAGCATGCGGGCGCCGAGCTTTGCGTTTGCAAGCGCCGCCGGCAGTTGCGACATGGCGCGCTTGATGATGTCGGCGGCACCGCCCTGGATCGGCGCGTTGATGGCGGCGCGTTCGGCGTTGCCGCGCAGGCCCTGATTTTTTTCGTTGATGCCGCGCATATGGCATTTGCGGCCGAACGGGGTCATCACGAAGCCATGCTCGTGGGCCTGCTGCTTGGTTCGTTCCATGTAATTCTTGATGCCCGGATAGCGTTCGAAATAGGCGTCGATGTAGCGCTGTGCATCGCCGCGGGAAATGCCCAGCTGGCGGGCCAGACCGAAGCCCGAGATGCCGTAGATGATGCCGAAGTTGATGGCCTTGGCCTGACGGCGGATCATCGGGTCCATGCCTTCGACCGGTACGCTGAAGACCTGTGATGCGGTGATCGCGTGAATGTCCTGACCATCGGCAAAAGCCTGTTTGAGGACTTCGATATCGGCGACATGCGCCAAAAGCCGCAATTCGATCTGCGAGTAATCCGCCGACATCAGGGTATAGCCGTCATCGGCGATAAACGCCTGGCGGATTTTCCGGCCTTCCTCGGAACGGATCGGAATGTTCTGCAGATTGGGATCGTTGGACGACAGCCGACCGGTCGAAGTGATGGCTTGTGAAAACGACGTGTGGACCCGCCCGGTTGCCGGGTTGATGGTGTCGACCAGGGCGTCGGTATAGGTGCTTTTGAGCTTCTGCAACTGCCGCCAGTCAAGTATCGTTTGCGGCAGCTCGTGCCCTTGCGCGGCAAGATCCTCGAGCACTTCGGCGCTCGTCGAATAGGCCCCGGTCTTGCCCTTTTTGCCGCCGTCCAGCGACATTTCGTCAAACAGGATTTCACCGACCTGCTTGGGTGAGCCGATGTTGAAATCGCGCCCGGCCAGTTCACGTGCATGGACTTCAAACTCGCCCATGCGTTTTTCGAAATCGGCCGAGAAGGCTTTCAGCTTTTTGGCATCGACCTTGATACCGGTACGTTCCATCCGCTCAAGAATATGGATCAGCGGACGTTCGAGCCGTTCGTAAATGCCGACCATATGTTCCTGCGTCAGGCGCGGCTTGAGAACTCGGTGCAATCTCAGCGTCACGTCGGCATCTTCGGCGGCATAGGGGCCGGCCTGTTCCAGCACAACCTTGTCGAAGCTGACGGCGGCTTTACCGGTGCCGGCGACATCCTTGAACTTGATGGTTTCGTGATCGAGAAAGCGGAGCGACAACTCGTCCATGCCGTGACCGTGCAGGCCGCCTTCGAGAACGTAGGATAGCAGCATCGTGTCATCGACCGGCGTGACGTCGACGCCGTAGCGCGACAACACCTGAATGTCGTATTTGATGTTCTGCCCGACCTTGAGGATCGACGGGTCTTCAAGCATCGGCTTCAGAGCCTTGATCGCGTCCTTCAGGGGGATCTGTTCGGGCGCATCGGCTTCATGGACGCCGTCGCTGTCGCCAAGATCGAAGGCGCCCTGTGCGCCCGAGCCGACATGAGCCAACGGAATGTAGCAGGCCTTGCCGGACTCGGTGCTGAGCGAGACGCCGACCAGTCCGGCCTGCATGCTGGACAACGCGTCGGTTTCCGTATCGACAGCGACAATGCCGGCTTTTTCAGCCGCGGCAATCCATGGCAGCAGATCGGCCATTGTCTGCACCAGCGTATAGTCGATGTCGGCAGGTTTTTGTTCGGCAGCCGCCTGTGTACTCGGCTCGTCGCTTTTGACGCCATGCTTTGCCGAGATCGAGGACACCAGAGTCTTGAATTCCATTTCGCGCAGGAAAGTCAGCAGCCTTTCCGGATCGGGCTGGCGTTTGCGGAATTCGTTCAGCGGCACGACGTCCGGGACATCGATCTTGAGGGTCACAAGCTGCTTCGAGATTCGCGCCAGATCGGCTTGCTCGATCAGCTTTTCGCGCCGCTTCGGCTGTTTGATTTCACCGGCGCGGGCAAGCAGGCTCTCGAGATCGCCGTATTCGTTGATCAGCTCCGCCGCCGTCTTGATGCCGATGCCCTGCACGCCCGGCACGTTGTCGGTGCTGTCGCCGGCCAGGGACTGAACCTCGATGACCTTGTCAGGCGTGACGCCGAACTTTTCGAGCACCTCGGCGGCACCGATGGTCTGTTCCTTCATGCCGTCCCACAACGACACCCGGTCGTTGACCAGCTGCATCAGGTCCTTGTCGGAAGATACGATGGTGACGTCCATGCCGCGTTCGGCGGCCTGCGTCGCATAGGTCGCGATCAGATCGTCGGCTTCGTAATTTTCCATCTGGATCGCCGGCACGTTCATCGCCTCGGTGGCTTCCCTGACCAGCGCAAATTGCGGGACCAGGTCTTCCGGCGGGGCCGGGCGATGCGCCTTGTATTCGGGATAGATGTCGTTTCGGAAGGTCTTGCGGGCCTTGTCGAAGATCACCGCGACATAGTCGGCTTCGGTATCTTCGACCAGCTTCAGCATCATCCGGGTATAGATATAGACGGCATTGGTCGGTGTGCCGTCCGAGCGCGTCATCTGTGAGCGTCGGGACGCCATGCCGGCGAAATAGGCGCGAAAAATAAAACCCGAGCCGTCAATAAGAAACAGATGTTCCCGGTCCGGTTCGGCACCGTGATCGTTCACGGTTCAGTGTCCGGCGGCGACGTCAGCGCCTTCTTTAAGGACAAAATGCCTGGAGCAGTAGGGACAGACGACGTCATGGCGCACGTCGTCGAGATGCAGATAGACATTCGGGTGCCCGAGCGGCCCGTTGCCGCCGTCGCACGCCACCGTCAGCGTCTCGACTTCGATTATTTCGTCGTCCATCGTGTCCTCCGTAATGCCTGGTCGGCATCATATAGGGCCGGGCCCGTCGATGCCAATCTTTATGCTTGATGTAACCCTGATCAGTGGGAAATGAAGCGTCCAAGCCGAACCGCCGAGCCTCCCTTGCCGAGCCGCTTTGACGGCATGATCAGGACACAGTTGTCATATGGCGTCACAACTGCGGCATCACCGTCATACGCAAGCACGGTGCCGGCTTTTTCGATCACCTCAAAGCCGTTGTATTCATGGACGAAGCGGAAGCTGTCGGTGGTGATGGTGACCGGTCCCGAGACTTCGATAAAGACCTGCGGATCCGGCGTGTCGCCCAGATGTGGTGCCGCATCGGCGGCGCTCAGCGCGCCGGTGTGAACGAGAAAGCGGAACATCGTTTCCCGGGCGACGGCTTCGCTGGCTTTTTCCCAGTGCTGCCCGCATTCGACCAGCAGTGAATTCTTGGTACTTTTCGGATTGATGAAATCGCCGTAATCGCGCATCCGTTTGCCGGCGGCATGGCCACTGTCGGTCACGACAATCTTCGGCACGCCAGTGCCCTGCGCCAGATCGCGGCCCTTTGGCAGCGGCCCGGAAAGCATCAGGGCTTCGGTTTTCTTCTGCATCGAGTGGATATCGAGCAGGAAATCAGCCTCGGCAATGACCGGTCGCAAAATGCGTGCGCGTGTCAGTTCCTGGGATTGTCTCGGACCGTCCAGAACGTCTTCCGACCAGATGCGGTTGAAGTCCTCGTCGATAAACCGTGAAATGGTCGGGTCAGCCGCATCAAAGCTGAGAAAGGCCTCGACATTGCAGAACGCCAGCGTCAGCTTTCCGGCACGCGGGCGCAGCCCGGACTTGAAGAAATAATCAAGCGCCAGCGCACCGCATAATTCGTTGCCGTGAACCACCGCCGTGACCAGCACGTGCGGGCCGGATTTGCCTGAATCCATTGTCGTGACATAGTCGATCCCGGTATTGCCGGCCTTGTACGGGGCGATATCCGGAGCGGATATTTCTATAGGATATGCGTTTTCGACTCGCGGCGTCATGGCTCTCTCCTGTTCAGCAGCTCGACGTGCAATGTGCCCCAGACATTGAACAAGTCAAGACATTGAACAACCCGGGCGAATCACTCCGTCCGCCATGTCGCCGCCCGGCGTTTCAGATAGGACAGGAACGCCCGGCCCAGCCAATTCGGCGCCGTTTTGGACGGGAACATCGCATAAATACTGTGCGAGAAAGTCGGCAGAAATGGCCGGACAACGATTTCGCCGGTGAAGTTCGAGATCACCGGAAACGGGTTGATGACGGTAACGCCGAGCCCGGCGGCGACGCATTCACAGGCGGCATGATTGGTCGTCGTCTCGACGATGATGTTGCGCGTAATGCCGCCGCGTTCGAATATCCGGTCAACGCCCTGTCGGGCCTTCAGATTGCTGACCAGAGCAATGAAATCGGCACCTTCGAGGTCCTTAGCAAAAATCGTTTGCCGGTCTGAAAGCGGGTGCCCAAGCGGCATGACGCAAACCGATTGCGTCTCCAGCATGGTTTCCATTCGTACCCCGGGGTGCGTCACGCGGTTGGTGGTGATCGCCAGATCGCCCTCGGACGAGGTGATCTTGTTGACGGCTTCCTGGCTGGAGACGACGCGATATTCAATCAGCACGGTCGGGTGGGCGCGCTTGAACTCGACGATCGTCGGCGTCACGAAATAACTGCAAAAGCTCGGCGGTGCCAGGATTCTAAGCCGACCGCCGCGGATCGCGTCAGCTTCGGTGGCAAAATGGCGGACCCGGTCAAGGCTCTCGAAGACGCTGTCGAGTTCACGGTTGAGGGCGATCGCTTCGGCGGTCGGGACCAGTCGGCCGTTCTGACGCAAAAACAGGATCATCCCCATCCGTTCTTCGATCTGCGCCAGCGCCCGGCTGACGGAGGGCTGTGAAATGCCGAGCCGTTGGGCGGCGGTGGTCGCGGAACCGGCGAAGATGGTGGCACGAAAGACTTCGAGTTCACGCAGTGAGGGGAGTTCGGTCATCGCAAGTCCTGCATTTGATTATTGTATGTTATTATTCATATTACGTATGAAGATGACTATTTGTCATCCCCGGTGAACGTGTCATCATCCCTGTCGAAATCGGCAGCAAGCCGAAACGAAATCAGTCGGGGTGCAGGGTTATCCACACCTCCACAGGACTTTAATTCAGGGAGCTTCAAATAATGTACTTTAAAAAAGCACTCATCGCAGGGGCTGTTTCTGCTTTTCTTTGCACACCGCTGGCGGCAAAGGCAGAGACGCTGACGATCGGGCTGGGCGCCGAACCATCGGCCATCGACCCGCATTACCACAACCTGACGCCGAACAATTCGCTGGCGGCGCACATATTCTCGCGTCTGATCGAACAGGACGAGAAACAGCGCCTGACGCCGGGTCTGGCAACCTCATGGAAGCCGATTGATGATCTGACGTGGGAATTCAAGCTGCGCAAGGGCGTCAAGTTCACCGACGGTTCCGACTTCAATGCCGACGACGTCATGGCCAGTGTGAAGCGGGCACCGAACGTGCCGAATTCACCGTCGAGCTTTGCCCTCTATATCAAGGGCAAGACCTTCGAAAAAGTTGATGATTTTACGATCCGGGTCAAGACCGAGAGCCCGTATCCGTTGATGGCCGTCGATATTTCTACGCTTCACATCATTTCCGACAAGGCCGTCGATGCGTCCACCGAAGATTTCAATTCCGGCAAGGCGACCGCCGGTACCGGCCCCTACAAGTTCATCGAATGGGTACCGGGTGACCGTCTGGTGCTTGAGCGAAATGAAAGCTACTACGGGACCAAGCCGAAGTGGGAAAAGGTCGTCTTCAAGCCGATCAAGTCCGGACCTTCCCGGGTTGCCGCACTGCTGGCCGGTGATGTCGACTTCATCGACGAAGTGCCGACGATCGACATCGAACGCCTGAAAAAGGATCCCAAGCTGGCGCTCAGCCAGGGGGTTTCCAACCGCATCATTTATCTGCACATGGACCAGTTCCGTGAAGACAGCCCGTTCATCACTGCCAAGGACGGCTCGAAGATCAAAAACCCGCTGCTCGATGTTCGCGCCCGCAAGGCGCTGTCGATGGCCATCAACCGTGATCTCGAAGTCGAACGCGTCATGGAAGGCGTTGCCATTCCGGCCGGACAGTTGCTGCCGGAAGGGTTCTTTGGGGTCAGCGAAAATCTGAAGCCGGATGCCTATGATCCGGAAGGCGCAAAAAAACTGCTCGCCGCAGCCGGTTATCCGAATGGCTTCAAGATGAAAGTTCACGGCCCGAACGATCGCTACATCAACGACGCCAAGATTCTCGAAGCCGTCGCCCAGATGTTCTCGCGGATCGGTATCGAAACGTCCGTCGAAACCATGACCAAGTCGGTGTTTTTCAAGCGTGCCTCAAGCGGTGCACCGGACAAGTCCCCGGAATTCAGCCTTGTGCTGGTTGGCTGGGGTTCGGGTACGGGCGAAGCTTCGTCGCCACTGAAATCCCTGCTCGCGACCTATAACAAGGACAAGGGTATGGGCTCGTCAAACCGTGGCCGTCATTCCAGCGCCAAAATGGATGCGGTCCTTGACGAAGCACTGGCTCAGGTCGATGACGACAAGCGCGCAGCACTGCTCGCCAAAGCCACTGATATCGGCATCGGTGAAGAAATGGGCATCATCCCGATTCACTACCAGGTCAACACCTGGGCAGCGAAAAAGGGCCTGAAGTACATTGCCCGTACGGACGAACGCACCTACGCCATGGGTGTTGTCTCCAATTGATCCTCTAACGGGGGTTGCCGGGACGGTCTGGTCCGTCCCGGCGGCACCTTCGACAGACTGGAGGATGCGCGGTGTCGGTATTTATCATTCGGCGATTGCTGCAGAGCGTGGTCGTGGTTGCGGTCATGTCCCTGATCGTTTTCATCGGCGTCAACATCGTCGGCGATCCTGTCGACATGCTGATCAACCCCGATGCCGATCAGGCGGAAATTGCCCGCGTTATTCGTGATCTCGGTCTCGACCGGCCGGTGCACGAGCAATATCTGTTTTTCGTCAAAAATGCCTTTCAGGGTGATCTGGGCAAGTCGTTCGTGTTCGGCGAGCCGGCATTGAAGCTGATCATTCAGCGCATCCCGGCGACCTTCGAGCTGGCTCTTGCGGCGTTGCTGATGGCGATTGTCATCGGTGTCCCGCTGGGTGTCATTGCCGGCATGCGGCCGACGGCGTTTTCGTCCAGAGCGATCATGACGGGCTCGATACTGGGTTTCTCGCTGCCGACCTTCTGGGTCGGGCTGATGATGATCATGATCTTCGCTGTTGTGCTCGGCTGGCTGCCGTCGACCGGGCGCGGCGATACGGTCTCGGTGTTCGGCATCCAGGTCAGTTTTCTGACCGTTGACGGTCTCCGCCATATGCTGATGCCGGCACTTAATCTGGCGCTGCTGAAAATTTCGCTGGTGATCCGGCTGGCGCGGGCCGGGACCCGCGAAGCGATGCACCAGGATTACGTCAAGTTTGCCCGCGCCAAGGGCCTGACCGAGAGCCGGGTCATCATGGTGCATGTCTTGAAGAACATCATGATCCCGGTGGTCACAGTGTTGGGTCTGGAATTCGGTAGTCTGATCGCCTTTTCCGTGGTTACGGAATCGGTGTTCGCGTGGCCGGGCATGGGCAAGTTGCTGATCGATGCACTGCACAATCTCGATCGGCCGATCATTGTCGCCTACCTGATGATCATCGTGCTGGTGTTCGTCGTTATCAATCTGCTGGTCGATATTCTCTATTCCGTGCTCGATCCCCGGGTGCGTCTCAAGGATGCCGGACAATGAGCGAGACAATGAGCGAGATTTCCCAAAGCGCAACCGCCGAGCCGCTCAAAGTCGAGACGCCGCTGCACCGGTTCATGTCTGATTTTGCCGACAACAAGATCGCCCTGATCGCCTTCTTCGTGCTCGTCGCAATTATCTTCATAGCCCTCTTCGCGTCGGTGATATCGCCGACCGATCCGTACGATCTGGCCAAGGTCAGTATCTTCGACAGCAAGCTGGCGCCCGGTGCAAAAAGCATGGACGGAGTGACCTTCTGGCTCGGCACCGACACCTCCGGGCGCGATCTGCTGAGTTCCATTTTTTACGGTCTTCGCATCAGCCTCGGCGTCGGTGTGATGTCCGGCGTCATCGCCCTTTGCGTCGGCAGCGCCATCGGTCTGATGGCGGCATACTATGGCGGTTATGTTGACACCCTGATCATGCGGATTGTCGATATCCAGCTGTCATTCCCGGCGATCCTTGTCGCCCTGATCCTGATTTCCGTGCTCGGCAAGGGCGTCGACAAGATCATCATTGCCCTGGTTCTGGTGCAATGGGCGTATTATGCCCGGACTGTGCGCGGCACCGCGCTGGTCGAGCGCAACAAGGAATATATCGAGGCCGCGAGCTGTCTGGCACTCTCCAACAATCGCATCGTCTTCCGTCATCTGCTGCCCAACTGTCTGCCGCCGCTGATCGTCGTTGCGACGGTGCAGACGGCACACGCGATTTCCCTGGAAGCAACGTTGAGTTTTTTGGGTGTCGGCCTGCCGATTACCGAGCCGTCGCTCGGGCTTCTGATCGCCAATGGCTTTGAGGTGATGCTGAGCGGACTTTACTGGGTCAGCTTCTTCCCGGGGATTGCGCTTTTGATCACCATCGTGTCGATCAATCTGGTCGGCGATCAGTTGCGGGATGTCCTGAACCCGAGGTTGCAGAAATGAACGGCGAACCCTTGACCCTCGACGTGCGCGATCTGAAGACGCACTTTTTCACCAAGGCCGGTGTCGCCAAAGCCGTCGACGGGGTCAGCTTCTCGGTCGGCAAAGGCGAGGTTCTGGGTCTGGTCGGTGAATCCGGTTCCGGCAAGTCGGTCACCGGGTTTTCCATCATCGGCCTGGTCGATCCGCCGGGCCGCGTCGTCTCCGGCGAGGTGCTGTTCAAGGGTCAGGATCTTTTAAAACTCGACGCTGAAGGCTTGCGTCAGTTGCGCGGCAACCGGATCGCGATGATTTTTCAGGATCCGATGATGACCCTGAATCCGGTGCTGCGTGTCGACACGCAAATGATCGAGACGATCAAGGCGCACGATTCCAGTGTCAGCAAAAAGGATGCTCTGGCCCGGGCCCGCGATGCCCTAGGACAGGTCGGCATCCCGGCACCGGACGAACGGCTCCGGTCCTATCCGCATCAGTTTTCCGGCGGCATGCGCCAGCGCGTGGCGATCGCCATAGCCCTTCTGAACAAGCCCGATCTGATCATCGCCGACGAACCGACGACGGCGCTTGATGTGACGATTCAAGGGCAGATCCTTTACGAAGCACAAAAGCTGTGCCGGGAAACCGGCACGTCGATGATCTGGATTACCCATGACCTCGCGGTCGTTGCCGGTCTGGCCGACCATATCTGTGTCATGTACGGCGGCAAGGCCGTCGAACAGGGTGCCATCGATGATGTCCTTGATCATCCCGTGCATCCCTACACGCGCGGTCTGCTGGGCTCTGTGCCGGGGCACAACACGCGCGGCCAGCGCCTCTACCAGATCCCCGGCATGGCTCCGTCGCTGCTGAATTTGCCGCAGGGCTGCACATTTCAGGACCGCTGCCCTCGGGCTGACGATGCCTGCCTGACCGAGCCAGCTATTACCGAGCCGGTGCCCGGTCGCGCAGTGCGCTGCTGTCATCCGCATCTGGACAGTAACGAGGAGGTCGGGGTATGAGCGAGGTGATGCTTGAAGTCGACAACCTGACACGCAATTTCGTCAAGAAGCTCGACCTGGCCGGCCGCCTTGCGCAGAAGCTGGGTGTCGATATCCGCGAAGAATCCGTGCACGCCGTGGATGGCGTTTCGCTGACGATCGCCAAAAAGGGTGTCGTCGGTCTTGTTGGTGAATCCGGTTGCGGCAAGTCGACGCTGGGCCGGATGATCGCCGGCATTCTGCCGCCGACGTCGGGGCGGATCGTCTACAAGGGGATATCGCTGACCGATATGAACATCGACGAAGCGAAGCGGGCGGCACTGGAAATCCAGATGATTTTTCAGGACCCGTTTGCCAGCCTCAATCCGCGCATGCGGGTTGTCGACATCATCGGCGAAGCGCCGGTCGCACACGGTTTCTGCAAACCCTCCGAAATCAACGAGTATGTTTCGGACGTGATGCGACGGGTCGGCCTTGATCCGGATTACCGGCGCCGATATCCGCATCAGTTCTCGGGCGGCCAGCGTCAGCGGATCGGCATTGCCCGGGCCCTTGCCGTGAAGCCCGAGTTCCTGGTTTGTGACGAGGCGATTGCCGCACTCGATGTGTCGATCCAGGCGCAGGTCATCAATCTGTTCATGGATCTGCGCGAAGATCTTGATCTGACGTATCTGTTCATCAGCCATGATCTTTCGGTGGTCGAGCATATCTCCGATCAGGTTGTGATCATGTATCTCGGCCGTATTGTTGAAATTGCCCCGACCGACGCGCTGTTTGACAAGCCCAACCATCCCTATACCCAGGCGCTTTTGAACGAAGTGCCGCGTGTCGATCAGCGCGGGCGGGATTACCAGCCGGTCGAAGGGGAAATTCCCTCACCGCTCGATCCGCCGAGCGGTTGTCATTTTCATCCACGCTGCCCGCATGCGACCAATCGCTGCAAGTCGGAACGGCCTGTGCTGCGTGAAATCGCACCGGGTCGTATTTCGGCGTGTCACCTTAACGACGGAATATAAGAAATGTCTGAACCTGTCATCGTTGTCCGGCCGGGTGCCGGGACGCCCGAATTGCCGCTTGTCTTCGACAGCCCGCACAGCGGCTTCCAGTTTCCGGAAGACATGAAGCCGGCGATTGCGCTGGATATTCTGCGCCAGAACGAAGATGCATTTATCGATGCGCTGTACGGTCATGTGCCGGTGCTGGGCGCGGTGCTGGTCAAGGCGACGTTTCCGCGCACTTACATCGATCCCAATCGTTCGACCGCCGATGTGCAGGTCGATGCGGTCGATGGCGACTGGCCGGACCCGGTCAACAACAGCATCAAAACAAAAAGAGGCGCCGGTCTCATCTACACCAAGGTGCACGGTGAAGAAGCGATCTACGACCGCAAGCTGACGGTGGCCGAAGTGCGTCATCGGATCGACGCCTATTGGCATCCCTATCACGCCGCCCTGCAGACGGAACTGGACCGGCTGCATGCTGTGTACGGTGGCGTCTGGCACATCGACTGCCATTCGATGCCGGCCAGGGGCAACATTCATACCGAAGATGGCCCGGTCGAGCGTCTTGATTTTTATCTCGGCGATCGCGACGGCACGACCTGTGACCCGGCGTTTACCGAAGCTGTCAGGGAATTTCTCGTCGGGCGCGGCTATGACGTCGCCGTCAACGTCACGATGAAAGGGGTTGAACTGGTGCGCAAGCATGGACGACCGGCGGAAAATCGTCATAGCCTGCAGATAGAGGTTAATCGCCGTCTCTATATGCACGAGAAAGCGATCACCAAGAATGACCTGTATCCCGAGACGGCGCAGGTGATTGCCGATATGGATGCCCTGATTGCTGATTTCGTCCGCCAGCGCAGTGCTGTTTGATCCGGACGGCTGATTCTTTTATAAGGGCGGCAATTCTAACCGCAAGAGAGCCCGATATGGATACCATCCAGTTTTCCGTCCACGAATTCGTGACCCTGATGGGGATATTGCATGAACGCGTCCGCGATGGCGACGGTGTTCCGGCCTCGTCCGTGTGGCACAAGTGGAAAGCCCGCTACAAGGAAGTGGATACCCAGCTTGAAAAGCTCGACATGATGGATCGCGCCGACATGCTGTTTGACGGCAAGGTCAAATTTGCCGATGTGCCGAAAGCGGATATCCAGGAAATTATGACTCTGGTCGAAACCCATGCGGCACACGAACAGGGGCTGATCGACGACAAGGATCCCGATGCCGACCCCGATGAGCTGGAAATCTGGCAAACCCTTTACGCCAGACTTGAAACCTCGCTCGACTGGGAAGGCTGAGCTTTTTTTTAACGCCGCCCTCTGCATAAATCCGTATCCGTATAAACCGTCATTCCCGCGTAGGTGTGAATCCAAAACAACTTTCCTTTGGACCCCCGCCTTCGCGAGGGTGACGTTATTTTGCCGCCTTGGTGATGGCTTTCGTGTCGATCCCGTATTTTGCATACAGCGTCGGCAGATCGCCGCACTGGCCGAACGCATCGACGCCGAGCGGCTGTACTCGCCGGCCGTCGACGGAGCCGAGCCAGGCCAGTGCCGCCGGATGTCCGTCCAGCACGGTGACCAGTGGCTCGCCTTTCGGCGCATCGTTCAGCAACTGCGCGATCCAGGCGTCGTCACCGTGCGTACGCCAATCGGCGAACAGGCAGTCGGCGGAGGTGATGGCCAGCAGTCCCGCACCCTTGATGCCGGCAGCAGCAGCTTCCGCTTCCGGCGCAATGGCCCCCGCGTAGACGATTACCGGGGCATTCTTGCCGGCCGGTTTCCGGTGCCAGTAAGCGCCCCGGCAGATCGCTTCGCGCAGGTCCGCTGTCATGATGCGTTTCGGTTGCGCAATCGGTCGTGTTGAGAGGCGCAGATAAACCGAGCCGCCGTCATCAGCCTGCATGTGCTTAAAGCCCCACGCCATGATCGCCGCCAGCTCGTCGGCATAAGCGGGCTCGAACGAGGTCAGGCCGGGCTGGCCCATGCCGATCAGCGGTGTCGAGATGCTCTGGTGTGCGCCACCTTCCGGGGCCAGCGTGATCCCGGCCGGGGTCGCGACGACCATGAAGCGGGCGTCCTGATAACAGGCGTAATTCAGCGCATCGAGACCGCGCGCAATGAACGGATCATACAGTGTGCCGATCGGTAGCAGACGCTCGCCGAAGATCGAATGCGACAAACCGAGGGCGGCCAGCATCAAAAACAGATTGTTCTCGGCGATGCCAAGCTCGAGGTGCTGGCCGGCAGAGTTGAATTCCCATTTCTGCGCCGACGGTACCTGCTGGGCGCGGAAGGTGTCGGCCTTGTCTTCGCGGGCGAACAGACCACGCCGGTTGACCCAGCCGCCGAGATTGGTTGACTGGGTGACATCGGGAGAGGTTGTGACGATCCGGTCGGCCAGCTTGGATGATTTGTCGCCGGCCAGTTCATAAAGAATCTTGCCGAACGCTTCCTGCGTCGAGGCCTGTTCCTTGACCGGGCAGGCCAGCGTCGCCGGGACGTCGATTGTCTCGGCGCTGTAGCGGCGTCGGCCCAGTTTGTTGAAAGGCACCGATTTCAGGAAGGCAGCCAGATCATCGGCGCGATCCTCGAGACCGGCGAACGGTTGCCATTCCTGGCCTTCCCTGATGCCGAGCTTGGATCTGAATCCGGTGACCTGCTCCGCGTTCATGATGCCGGCGTGATTGTCCTTGTGGCCGGCCAGCGGCAGCCCCCAGCCCTTGATGGTGTAGGCGATGAAGCAGGTCGGGGTGTCGTCTTTGGCGGCATCATCGAAGGCTTCCATCAGCGTTTCCAGACAATGACCGCCAAGATTGGTCATCAGGTTCTGCAGCGCGTCGTCGTCATAGCTTTCGATCAGGCGCAGCGCATTGTCATTGCCGTTGAAATCCTTGTTCAGCTGAACGCGCCACGCCGCGCCGCCACGGAACGTCAGCGCCGCATAAAGATCGTTCGCGCAGTCGCTGATCCAGCGCCGCAAGTCCTTGCCGCCGGGGCGCTGGAAGGCCTCCATCATGCGCTTGCCGTATTTGATGGTAATGACGTTCCAGCCGGTGGTGCGGAACACCCGGTCAATCAGCCGGAACATCTGGTCGGGGACGACGCCGTCAAGGCTCTGGCGGTTGTAATCGATGACCCACCAGCAATTTTTGAGACCGTGTTTCCAGCCTTCCCACAAGGCTTCGTACATGTTGCCTTCGTCCATTTCGGCGTCGCCGACCAGTGCCACCATGCGGCCGGGCTCGCCCTCGGCAAGGCTCGGGACATGGCGTCGCACATAGTCCTGGACCATCGACAGGAACGATGTCATGGCCGGGCCCATGCCGACGGAACCGGTCGAGATGTCGACGTCGTCGGCGTCCTTGGTCCGGGACGGATAGCTTTGCGCGCCACCGAAGGCGCGGAAATTCTCAAGGTTCTGCTGTGTCTGATGGCCGAGCAGATACTGGATCGCATGGAACACCGGGCTGGCATGCGGCTTCACCGCAACCCGATCCTGCGGGCGCAGCGCAGACAGATACAGCGCCGTCAGGATCGCTATCGATGATGCACACGACGCCTGATGGCCGCCGACCTTCAGGCCGTCCTTCTTTTCGCGGATGTAATTCGCGTTGTGGATGGTCCAAGTCGAAAGCCAGAGAATCTTTTGTGCCAGCGCCTCCATGCAGTGCAGTTTGTGCGCGGGATCGGCTGCAGTCGGTTCGTCAAAGGGTGCCATGGGTGTTCTCCTATGCCTCCACCATAGCTGAAAACGGCAAACAGTTCATTGCGTAATGTGTGGTTTTATCGCTAAAATAAGCAATAAATGCGCAGAATAAATTTATAAACAGGATGAATATGCCACAAAATAACCTGGATACGATTGATCAGAGAATTCTGGCGGCGCTGCAGGGCAACGCCCGTCTCAGCAATGTAGAACTGGCCCAGCAGGCCGGGTTGTCGCCGTCGCCATGCCTGCGCCGGGTCCGCGCGCTCGAAGAAGACGGTATCATCAAAGGCTATGCGGCACTGGTCGATCAGGAAGCGGTCGGCCTGCCGGTCAGCGTGTTTGTCATGGTCAGTCTGGAAAAGCAGGTCGAGCGGGCGCTTGAGCTTTTCGAGGAACGGGTGCGGGCACTTCCGGAAGTGATGGAGTGTTATTTGATGACCGGCGACAGCGACTATCTGTTGCGTGTCGTAACCCGCGATCTGCAAGCCTACGAGCGGTTTCTGATGTTGCAGTTGACGAAGTTTCCAGGGGTCAGCTCGATCAAGTCGAGCTTTGCACTGAAGCAGGTCGTCTACCGGACCGCGTTGCCGATCAGCGGCTGATGAATATGGGCATGGAGAATGCTGGCAAAATCGATAATTATGAGAACGACTGGTCGCTCAACGGCCAGTAAGACACGCGTTCAAGCCATCACTGAATTCATAACAGCGAGGATACTCCCCTGAGCACACGCATCGATCTGGCGTCTCTGACGACGCTGAGCAATCGCGCCCTGGAACGGGCCGGTCTGACCCCGGCGCACGCCGCGATCACCACCGATATCCTGATCACGGCCGACATGATCGGCATTCCGACACACGGCGTGATCCGCCTCACGTCCTATACGGAGCGTCTCAAGGGTGGTGCCGTGGATGCCGCCGCCAAGCCTGTGGTCGACATGCGCGCACCGTCATTGGCGATTGTCGACGGTCAGCGCGGGCTCGGCCCGGTGGTTGCGATGCAAGCACTCGGGACGGCGATGCAGATGGCAGCCGAGACCGGCATAGCCTATGTCGGCTGTCGCTCCAGCAATCATCTGGGCGCACTGGTGCCGTATGCGCTGAAAGCGTGCATTGCCGGATACCTGATGATGGCCGGCACCGGGGCCTCTACGACGATGCCGCCGTTTGGCGGTGCCGAAGCCCGGATCGGCAACAACCCGATGTGCATCGCCGCCCCATGCCCGCAAGCCCCGCATTTTATTCTCGATATGGCAATGAGCGTCGCGGCGCGCGGCAAGATTCGCGCCGCTCACGAAGAAGGCCGCCCGATCCCCGAAGGCTGGGCCGTCGATGCGCTAGGCCAACCGACCACCGATGCGGGCAAGGCACTGGGCGGGTTTCTGATCGCCGTCGGCGGTCACAAGGGATCAGGGTTGTCGATGGCCGTCGATATCCTGTCCGACGTGCTGTCCGGGGCGCGCTTTCTGACAGGTATCACCGGCTGGACAAACAACAGTACGACGTCGCAGGACCTTGGTCATTTTTTCCTGCTGATCGATCCGGCGCGGCTTATAGGCAAGGACCGCTTCAATGAAGCGATGAACGAATTTCAGACCATCGTCCGCTCAACCCCGCCGGCCGATCCGGCGGCCCCGGTGCTGCTGCCGGGCGAACGCGAACAGGCGATGCTGGAGGACGCCATGATCAAGGGCGTGCCGTTATCGGAAAAAACACTGGCCGAGGTGCGTGCCCTGGCCGGTGCATGATGCGGTGCCGTCACTGCAGTACAATGTTGCGGATCTGCCCCTTCGAGATCAACCCGAGAGCATCGGCATCACCCGACACGGCAATATACAGAACCCCCGGTGATGGCGTGCCGAAAGCGCGCTGGTAATCGGCTTCAAGATCGACGCTCTCGTCGAGCCAGGCCCCGGTCGGCGTATCGGCCTTCCGCCTGACGATCAGCCGCCCGGTGTTTGGAAAGTATGGATGCGCAATGTCGAGCAGCTGTGCGCCGCCCCAGACGTAATTGAGCACGTTACCGGCAGTGAGCGGCGAGACCATCGCCTTGATCCTGGACATCATCGAGTTGTCTGAGAAAGCCACATAGATCGAAAGGATGCGATCATCGCCGCTGGTCTTGGCGAGGTCGGTCGCCGGCAGGGCGTCAATCACCTGCCATTGCCACTGCAGGCGATGCGCCGGGACCGGATCATCGGCGATCTTCAGATAAAGCACGCTGGCGCTTTTGTCGGCCAGCACTTCCATCGCCCCTTCGTCGGTCAGACGGAACGAGGTTTCCGGAATGCCCTTGAAGCGCAGGGTCTCCCACCGGGCCGGGTTCATATCCGGCCGTATCGACAGTACGGCATCGGCGACGGTTTCCGACGCATTTAACATTGCCAGCAAGCTCAAAACAAAAAACAATATCCGCATCATGCAAAGATTTAACCGTCGATTGTAGTGTCGATGCAAATCACACCCCGGTGAAGGTTTATTCATTGTCCTGCTGGATTGCTTCAAGCACGGCGTCTGTTACCTCGCGAGTTGAGGCGGTGCCGCCGAGATCGCGGGACAGGTGCTTGCCTTCGCCGGTGACCCGTTCGATGGCGCGCATCAGACGTGCGGCGGCGGCCTGTTCACCCTCGTGCTCAAGCAGCATGACGCCGGACCAGAATGTACCGAGCGGATTGGCGATGCCCTTGCCCATGATGTCGAAGGCCGAACCGTGGATCGGCTCGAACATTGACGGCGCGTCGCGTTCCGGGCGCAGGTTGCCGGTCGGCGCAATTCCGAGCGATCCGGACAGGGCGGCGGCCAGATCGGACAGCACATCGGCATGCAGGTTAGTGGCGACCACGGTGTCAATGCTTTCCGGTTTCAGAACCATCCGCGTGGTCATCGCATCGACCAGCATCTTGTCGGTCGTTACGTCCGGGTAGTCGCCCTTGATGGAGGCAAACACGTCATCCCAGAACACCATGCCGTGACGCTGTGCGTTGGATTTGGTGACCAGGGTCAGAAGCTTGCGCGGGCGGGACCGCGCAAGCTCAAAGGCGAAGCGCTGGATGCGCTCGACACCGGAGCGGGTAAACACGGCAACGTCCATGCCGACTTCTTCGGACAGGCCCTGATGCACGCGGCCGCCGACCCCGGCGTATTCGCCTTCCGAGTTTTCGCGGACGATCACCCAGTCGAGCTGTTTTCCGGTGACGCCCTTCAGCGGCCCGTTGATGCCCGGCAGTAACCGGGTCGGACGGACATTGGCGTACTGATCGAGGGTCTGGCAGATTTTCAGCCGCAGGCCCCAAAGCGTGATATGATCGGGTACACGCGGGTCGCCGGCGGAACCAAACAAAATGGAATCAAAGCCGCGCAGCGTCGCGAGGCCGTCCTCGGGCATGAAGTCGCCTTTGTCGAGATAGCGCTGCGAGCCCCAGTCAAAGCGTTCGGATTTGATGTTGAACCCGCCATCACGTTCGGCGACGGCGAGCAGGACTTCCATGCCGGCGTCGATAACTTCGGGGCCGATTCCGTCGCCGGGGATTACTGCTATTTTGATGGCGCGCTTTGTCATGCTATTATGGTTCCTTGCCTGGATGATATTTTCTTGATTGAGAGTGACATTAATATGGGTCTCCGGACGTCTTTTAAAGGACCGATTGTTTGACGTCAGCCGCCAAGACGAAAAGCTGGCAGGACTTTGTTGCGTGGTGCGACGCAAGAAAGCTGTGCTCGTCGCCGGCCAATCCGTGGACCCTGGCTGCGTACATACGCTGGCTGGGCGAGTCCATGCGGCTGGATGCGATCCGCCGTCATATCGATCAGGTCGGCCAGATGCATTACGAAAAGGTTCGTAAACGCCCGGACCGGCACGCCACCGTCAAGCGAACGCTGGACAGCATCCGCCGTCGCCAGGAAATCAAAAAGCTGCCGCCACCGCCGCCACCGCTGTTTCGGGACGAGGATTTTCTGGCCGCCGGCACGGCAAAAAAGCCGCGCACCCGCAAGCCCCGAGCTGCCGAAGTAAAGCGCCGATCCCTGCGCGAGAAACCGCCACTGGTCCGGCGCAAAGGCGTCTAGGCTTGGGCAGCACGTCAATGATGCGGGTGTTTTCGTCTGCACATAGTCATCACCAGAGTGTGCGGATCTGCGCTTCACGGAGTGTTAATCAGCATGGTGTGAATGTTTCAACCTCGGTTATAATCGTGACTATGAACGCAAATCGTACCGGTATTTCCGCTGCTCTTGTTGCTGCAGGCCTGTTCGGGGCCAGCACGCCTTTAGCAAAGATATTACTGACCGATGTAAGCCCGTGGCTGCTCGCCGGACTTCTGTATCTCGGCTCAGGCATTGGCCTGTCGCTTATCAGATTTGTTCGCGGCTCAAAGGGTGACAGTCTGGCGCGCAAAGACCTGTTGTGGATGTCCGGGGCGGTGATTACCGGGGGGATTGCCGGCCCAGTTCTCCTTATGTGGGGAGTGGCTGGCACGGTCGCCTCTACGGCATCGCTTTTGCTTAATGCCGAAGGTGTTTTTACGGCGCTTCTTGCCTGGTACGTGTTTCGGGAAAACTTCGACCGACGCATCGCACTCGGCATGGCCGCCATCGTTGCCGGGGCCGTTGTCATTTCGTGGTCGGGGACGCTTGAAGTGCAATCCCCATGGCCGCCATTGGCCATATTGGGGGCTTGCCTGTGCTGGGGCATCGACAACAACCTTACGCGCAAAGTGTCACTGTCCGACCCGTTTCAAATCGCCGCTATTAAAGGACTTGTCGCGGGTACGACGAACGTTGCTCTGTCGCTAATCGTGGGCATAACGATGCCGTCGTTCAATATCATTCTATTGTCCACCGCTGTCGGTTTTTTGGGGTACGGGGTAAGCCTTGCACTGTTTGTCATAGCCCTGCGTGAACTCGGTACGGCCCGGGCGGGAGCATATTTTTCGACAGCCCCTTTTGTTGGCGCTTTAATCGCCGTTCCCTTATTGGGTGACCCCGTTTCCATTCCGCTTGTTCTGGCAGGGGGGCTGATGGCCGTTGGCGTTTGGCTCCACATTACAGAACGTCATGCGCACGAGCATGAACACAAACCAAAAGAACATACCCATTCCCATGTTCACGATGACGGCCACCATGAGCATGTTCATGACACATATCCGGACAAGCCGCATGTTCACAAACACATGCACGAGCCGACGCGGCACTCTCACCCTCACTATCCCGATGAACACCATCGTCACGAACATTGATCGTGTTTCAATGACGGACAGTCAGAATGTCCGGTCAGGGTCATTTGACTGCGAATTTATAAATCTCTGCTGCCGGTGGTTTTGACGGACGGCACGACTATCGGAGCAATGCCGGAACCGTCGGCGTTCTCATCTTTATCCGGTTGAGAGGATTCTCTTGTGCAAGGTCGGCATCAGATCGAAGTAGGGGCGGATAACGGGTGACGTCGCGGCCTCGAAATCGTCGAAGGGACCGTCGAAGGTAACACGCCCTTCGTGCAGCATGATGACTTGCGGCTGAAGTCGTCGCAGTAGGTCCTTGTCGTGGGTGATGATCAGGGTCGTCCGTTTGGGGCGCTCGGCATCGCCGCCGTCATGGGTCTCCTGAATCAGGTCCTGCACCTGCGCCGCGCTTACCGGATCCAGACCGGTCGTCGGCTCATCGTACAAAATGACCTTCGGGTCCATGGATATCGCCCGGGCGATGGCCAGACGTTTCGCCATGCCACCGGACAAGCTGTCGGTCGCACTGTCCAGAAAGGCGTCGTCGGCAGGCAAGGAAACCGCCGTCAGCACGGCCCGTGCGATCGACCTGATATCCATTTCTTCGAGGTTTTTGATCTCCATGAGCCAGAGTTCGATGTTGGAATAGACGGACCCCGAGAAAAGCGCGTTTCTTTGGAAAACAACCCCCCAGTGCGTGTGGATGGCGTCCAGTTTATGGCCGTCAAGGGTCGCCAGATCAACGAGGGGCGTGCCGGTCTGCGTGTAATCGGCGACCCGGACGCGACCGCTGTCCGGTTCCAGCTGCCCAAGGATGTGATTGAGCAAAACCGTTTTGCCGCATCCGGAACCGCCGACGATCGCAACAACGTCACCCCGGCAGACGCGGAGATCGACATCCCGCAGCACCTGACGCTCGCCAAAAGATTTTGCCAGCCCTTCGACGTCGATTTCGACAGTCTTATGCCTGTTGGAGGCTATCGGTGTCACTTTGGCCATGTTTTGATCCTGGCTTTCAGAATGCCTGCGCCGCCATCCGGCAGGCAGGGGATTCCAGAGAAAATGCACATATACGCAAACCAACGCTAACATATTGTTTTGAAGATACATTGATATGGGTCAAAGCGTTTCCCGAAGTGGATCTCTTAAAGCCGGACGCTGATCGGGCACAGACAGGCTTGACGAGGCCGGATATAAAGGCGCAATCCTATGCCGGTGCGGGCTTGAGTGTGCGGATACCCGCCGCCCTATCCCTCAATGCCCGTTTTCACCTTAGGCTTCACAGATGCCGACCATGTTCCGCGCCTTTTTCATCGCCACCCTTGCCGCATCGCTGGCAGCCTGCAGCAGCGCGCGGGAGACCCAGCCGGCGCGCACGGCTACCGAGCAGCTGCTGTTCTCAACGGCAATGGACCGCGTCGGTGAGGCACTGGCGCTAGAAATTCGCAAAGAGACCAAAGTCTATGTCGAGGAAAAATACGCAGAAGGAACCGACAGCAAATATCTGGTGGCGACGATCCGCGACCGGGTGCTGCGTGCCGGCGGCATGCTGGCGCCGTCGCGCGCCGAGGCCGATCTAGTGCTGGAACCGCGCATCGGCGCGACCTCCGTCGACCGCAAGACGTTTCTGCTCGGCATTCCCAGCTTCCCTATCCCGATACCGCTGGCCGGCCCGTTGCAGTTTCCCGAACTGGCGCTATTCAAGCGTGACCGTCAGCAGGGCGTCGTGAAACTGGCGATGACCAGTTACGATGCAAAGACCGGCGCCCTGCACCAATCCAGCGATCCGGTATTCAGTTTTTCGGAACGGACCGATTGGGTGGCGCTGCTGATGTTTACCTGGCAGAACAACGATCTGGTCCCCGAGCCGTCCCGGCAAGATTGGACCGGCAAGGGTACATTTGACTGAGCGGCGTTTTGCGGTCACCTGTACCGCAGCCAGACTCTTTCTTTCCTGATCGCTGAGGGTTGCCTATAGTCGTCGCAGACAAGCAGCCTATCAAAAGACCATGTCGGTTCGTTTGGGCCGACAACCGGCAGAAAATACGCACCATGCAAAAATATGCTCAACGTTGGCAGGCACTGCCCGGAAACGTTCGCGGATCCATTATCATTCTGGTCGCGTCTCTGGTCTCGGTGCTGATGTCTTCGCTGATCAAGCATGTCGGGCAAACCATCCCCGTTATCGAGATTCTGTTCGTTCGCCAGATACTCGTGCTGATGATTATTTCACCGGTGATCTTTCGGAACCGGGCGACGGTGTTCAAATCCAACATCTACGGCATGCATTTCTTGCGGGCCTCGCTGTCGATCTGCGCGATGTATCTGGGGTTCTCGGCCGTCGTCAATATGCCGCTGGCCGAAGTGACGGCGATTTCCTTTGCGCGCATCCTGTTCACGACCGTTCTGGCGATCATTTTCCTGAACGAGGTGATCGGCATTCGCCGCTGGACCAGTATCGTCATCGGATTTGTCGGTGTGCTGGTGATTGTCCGACCGGATCCGGACAACATCAACATCTATGCCCTGATGGCCATCGTATCGGCGCTGTTCGTTTCCGGTGTGCAGATCATCCTGCGCAAGCTGACGCAGATCGACAAGCCGTCGACCATCCTGGTGTTCCATTCCGTATCGATTACCCTGGTCATGGCGATACCGGCTTATTTTCTGTGGGTCATGCCGGATCTGGATGAAATGATCTACATCCTGATGATCGGTGCGCTGATGTCGCTGATGCAATGGCTTTTCATTCAGGCATTAAGGGTCGGTGAAGCGGCGGCGATTGCGCCCATGGAATACGTCCGCCTGCTTTATGCCGGGGTTATCGGGATAGTCTTTTTTTCGGAAGTTCCAACCGTCTGGACCCTCTCCGGGGCCGGCATTATTGTCGCCAGTACACTCTACACGATGCACCGCAACGCCATGAAGACGTCGCAGAAATAATTTCCCGGCGGCCCGGCTTATTCAACCGTCGCCTGCAGACTTTTGCTGATGGTTTCGCCGTCCCGCGTGATGTCGATTCGTCCCACGTAGATACCGGTCGGCCACGTCAGCCCGGATTTTTTGCCGGTCGCCGCCATCGCCAGACGGGCCTTCGGGCTTGGCACCGTATAGGTGTTCCTGCCGATGGTGCTGCCGTCCGGTGCCTGCAGACTGACGCTGACCCTGTCGCCGGGTTTCAAAGTAAAAATCTCGGTCCAGAAAACCAGTGCCGGTGACGTCGCGGCAAAGCGCGTTGCGTTCAGCTTGCCGGCGCGCACCGCTTCGATATCAATGGCGGCGTCGGTAAAGCCCAGATGATAGGGCTGCGGGCCGGGATAGTGAAGTGCGCTTCGGATCTGCTCCGCCCACAGGCCGCGGCTTTCGGCATTGGCGTTGCAAAGACCGATGTTACTGTCGCCGGTAAACGGATCGATGACCGTGCCGTTATGTTTGACCGAGATATGCAGATGCGGAAATTCGGTCTGCCCGGAGCGGCCGATGCGGCCGAGTACGGTACCGCGCTCGACGCCCTGGCCTTTGACGACGGTCAGCGAGCCGGCCTGCATATGGCAGTACTGCGTGTTCCAGCCGTCGCCGTGATCGATGACCAGCCCGTTGCCGCATTCCCGGCCGTCGGTGATTCTGCCGCCGGGAGCGGTGTTGTAGGGCATGCCGTCACGGGTCCCGAGCACGATGCCCGGTGCAGCGGCGAGCACTGCTACGCCGCGGCGCATCTGGGCATCGTCGGCAATGGCGATGTCGGTGCCCTTGTGGGTGTTATAGCTGAACGCACCGCACTGAAAGTCCGTGTAGCCGGGTCCGGGGTCGCGATCGACGAAATTCACCAGCCAGCAGCTTTCGCCCAGCGTGCATTTCAGGGGAAAGGATAATTCAGGCGCTGCCGCAAATACCGGGGTGGACGCGCCGAGCAGTCCGCAGAGCAAGCAAATCAACGATACGGCGAGGGTTTTAACAATACTGTATGCCATGAAAATCCGTTCAATCGACCTGTTTTGCTGCTCTGCATCCATCCGATAAGCCTTGCTTGCTGTAGCGGCGTCGGCAGTTTATATTGCGTTGCAGCATCGTTGCAAAAGCGAAGCCCCCACAAGAATCGTATAAGGATATTCCAGATGGACCAGATGGCCAATCCCATGGACAAATTGCATGGTTACTATTTCGAAGATCTCGAAGTCGGCATGACCGATGTATTTGCGAAAACCGTCACCGAAACCGATATCGTCCTGTTTGCAGGCATTTCGGGTGACACCAACCCGGTCCACCTGAACGAAGAATTCGCCTCGGCCACCATGTTCAAGGGCCGTATCGCGCATGGCATCCTGTCGGCCAGCTTCATTTCGACCGTGATCGGCACCAAGTTGCCCGGACCTGGCTGCATCTATGTCAGCCAGGCATTGCGCTTCAAGGCCCCGGTCAAGGCCGGTGACACCGTTCAGGCGCACTGCACGATTACCAACCTGATTCCCGAGAAGAAATTCATCGAACTGAAAACCCAGTGCCTCGTTGCCGGCAAGGTAGTCGTCGATGGCGAAGCGATGATTATGGTGCCGTCCAGAGTGAAGTGAGCCTCTGCCGAGAGCTGCGTTTCAAAAAGAGTGTCACAGTCCGTGTGGCACTCTTTTGGTTTTTTACGGGCCAGCGGGCCTTCGGGGCGTGCTTTTTGTATACCGCGTATTAATATCGTGAAAATACAGGACTAATATTGAGCCCGGTCGAAGGCCGGGTACGCGGAGTAAGGGGTGGGTTATGTTGCATTCTCGATTGGCGTTAACGCCGGCTCGATTGGCTTTAACGCTGGGACTTTTCTTTGCCCTGCTTGGCGCCGGCCCGCTCTCGGCGGCCGGATTGGCGTCACCCACCGGCCCCGTCATCCTGACCGTTGATGGCACCATCACCAATGATAACGGTGACAAAAAGGCACGTTTTGATCTGCCGATGCTGAAAAGCCTCGGCGTTCACAAAATGCACACAATAACATCGTGGACCGACGGCATGATCGACTTTGAAGGAGTGTTGGTCCGCGATGTCCTGAAAGCCGCCGGTGCCTCGGGTGCCCAGGTAAACGCCGTCGCCCTTGACGACTACAGCAGCCTTGTGCCGATGGCCGATTTTACCGATTACGACGTCATTCTGGCGTTTTCGATGAACGGCAAGGCCTTGACCCGACGCGACAAGGGACCGCTGTGGATCATCTATCCGTGGACTGATCATCCAGAGCTCAATGTCAAAGACAAGGTCTCGCACGCGGTTTGGCAGCTGAAGCGGCTCACCGTTCAATGAAACTGCCTCGCCCGTATCGTTTCAACTATCTGTTTGCCACGATTGCCGCCCTGCTGGGGCTGGGCGCCCTGTTTGGCATATCGCAACTGCGTGAAATTCAAACAAGGCTGGAATCCTCTACGATTGCCCAGGGAGTATGGGCGGTCAGTCAGGGTGAAGGCCGCCTGCTTGACTTCATGAATGTCGCCCAGGTCTACATTCGCGATCCGGGCGCCGAAAACGCAGTCCTGCTCAGGGAACGGCTGGACATCCTCTGGAGTCGCTACGACACGCTGACAAATGGGCGGATTGCGCGCATCGCAGGGGCCTATCACGACTATCCGCAGACCATGAAGGACTTCAAGGAATCCCTTGAGAAGGTTGATGTTCTGGCCCAGGACCTGACGCCTGAAAATGCCCTGGTGATGTTTGAATTGCTGCAGCCCCTGCAGGAGCCTTTGCACCAGATCCTGATCAGCACCTCGCAGCGGGCTACCACGGATCAGGCGATAAAGATTGCCTACATCGAGGAGCTAACCTTCTTCGTTGCCGGTTCGTTGACGATCCTGATGTTAACCGGCGGGGCGGCGATCTTCTTTTTCTACAGGGAAAACCAGCGCGCGACATCGGAAATGCAGGCGCGTATGGAGACCGAGGTCGCATTGCGCACGTCGAAAGAAGAAGCCGAAGCCGCCAACGCCGCCAAGTCGATCTTCCTGGCCAAGATGACCCACGAACTGCGCACGCCGCTGAATGCTATCATCGGGTTTTCAAGCCTGATCCAGTCACAGGCGATCGGCCCCATCAACAATGAAAAATATCTGGAATATGCCGAGGACATCAATTCATCCGGCACCTATCTTCTGGAACTGATTTCGGACGTTCTCGACATATCGGTGATTGAATCAGGACAGTTGCCGATCGAGGAACGCGCGTTCGCGACGGACATACTGGTGCGCAGTTGCGAGGTCGCGTTCCGTCCCGCTGCGGTGCGTAAGAAGATAGATTTTCGCATTGAGACGACGGATGCGCCGCCGTTTCTGTTCGGCGATGTCAGGCGCATCAGGCAGATTCTTTTTAATCTGCTGTCTAATGCCTTCAAGTTTACCCCGGAAGGCGGCTCCGTCGTGGTGTCGTTCCAGCGCGACGATAGCGGTGTGACATTTTCCGTCACCGACACCGGCGCAGGCATTCCCGAAGCCTCACTTGAGCGAATTTTCGTGCCGTTTGTTCAGGTTGCAGAAACGATGCATCAGAATATCGAGGGATTTGGTCTCGGTCTCAGCATCGTCAAGCATCTGACGGAAATGCACGACGGCAGGGTCGAGATTGCCAGCGCCTACGGGGCCGGCACCAAAGCCAGCATATGGCTGCCGGCCAAACGGGTTGTCGACGCCGACCCGAACAAGCTTGACCACCCTGAAGCCTGCTGACACTTTCCAACGCGATGCATATCTATAGACAGGCAAAATCACTGCAAAAGCAGTATCGGGGCGCGGTTATCGCCGTCGGCAATTTCGACGGCATTCATCGCGGGCACCGTACGGTTATCGGTGAAGCCGGCTCAATCGCTGCGGCGGCCCGGTTGCCGTGGGGCGTTTTGACCTTCGAGCCGCATCCCAGGGCCGTTTTCCAACCCGACGTGGCGCCATTTCGGTTGACGCCTTTTCGCGACAAGGCCGAGCAAATAGCAGGGCTTGGTGTCGATTTCATGATCGCACAGCGCTTTGACCTAGCCTTTTCGAAGCAGTCTGCCGGCGCCTTCGTAAATCATTATCTGGCCGAGACGCTGCATGTTCATCATGTCGTCGCCGGCTATGATTTCCGGTTCGGCCACAAGCGCCAGGGCAGCTGCGAAACGCTGCTGAGCGAAGGCCAGAAACTCGGTTTCGGCTTTACCGTGGTGGCAGCGGCGTCGGATGACGGAGGCGGGCTGTATTCATCAAGCCGGTGTCGCGAGCTGATAGCGGACGGTGATGTTCGTGCCGCCGCAGATATTCTGGGCCGGCCGTTCGAGATTTCAGGGCGCGTTGCCGGCGGTGACAAGCGCGGCCGGACAATCGGCTTTCCGACCGCCAATCTGGCTTTGCGCGACTATATCCGCCCGGCGTTTGGGGTTTATGCCATTCGTGCGCACCTGCCGGATGGCCGCAGCGTCGATGGCGTTGCCAATCTGGGGATGCGGCCGACCTTCAACGGCACGGCGCCGAGACTGGAGGTGCATTTGTTTAATTTTGATGCCGACATATATGATGTACGCATCCGTGTCGCCCTGCTGGAAATGATCCGTGCGGAAAAGAAATTTGACGGATTGGACAGTTTAAAGGCACAAATCGCCCGCGATTGCGATCAAGCGCGTGAAATACTGAAAACCGAATGAAGCCCTTATCATGACCACAGATTACAAAGCGACGATTTTTCTCCCGAAAACCGACTTTCCGATGAAAGCCGGGCTGCCGCAGCGTGAGCCGCAGCTGCTGGCGCACTGGGCGGAAATAGGCTTCGAGAAAACCCGTGCCGAGATTTCCAAAGGGCGTGAAAAATTCATCCTGCATGATGGCCCGCCCTATGCGAACGGTCATCTGCACATCGGCCATGCGCTGAACAAGATTCTCAAGGACGTCATCAACCGCACCCAGCAGATGCTCGGCAAGGATGCCTATTATGTGCCGGGCTGGGATTGTCACGGCCTGCCGATTGAATGGAAAATCGAAGAGGCCTACCGCGCCAAGAAGCTCGACAAGGATGCCGTGCCGATCGTTGAATTCCGCAAGGAATGCCGCGAGTTTGCCGAACACTGGATCGATGTGCAGCGCGAAGAATTCAAACGCCTCGGCGTGATGGGCGACTGGGATCATCCCTATACCACCATGACCTATGCCGCCGAAGCGACTATCGCCGGCGAGCTCGGCAAATTCCTGATGGACGGATCGCTTTACCGGGGCTCCAAGCCCGTCATGTGGTCGCCGGTCGAAAAGACCGCACTGGCCGAGGCGGAGGTCGAATACCACGACCACACCTCGACGACGATCTATGTGCGCTTCCCGGTCATCACCGCATCGCAGCCGGCTGTCGAGGGTGCCGCCATCGTCATCTGGACGACGACGCCGTGGACCATGCCCGGCAACCGTGCCATCGCTTTCGGTCCCGACATCGATTACGTAGTGATTGAGGTTTCCGCCGTCGCCGAGGGCAGTCTGGCGCAAGTGGGCGAGCGATTGGTCGTCTCCAAACTGTTGCTGGAAGCCTTCAGGGCTGCCTGTGGTGTGACGGCTTGTGCCGTCCAGGCCGAGCTGAAAGGTGCCGCACTGGCCGGGACCATCTGTTCGCATCCGCTCAGAGGTCAGGGCTATGATTATGACGTGCCGGCGCTGTCGGCCGGTTTTGCCACCACTGAAGAAGGCACCGGTTTTGTGCATATTGCCCCCGGGCATGGCGCCGACGACTGGGTGCTCGGCATCAGCAACGGTATCGAAGTGCCGCAGACCGTCAGCGAGGACGGCACCTACTATGCGCATGTGCCGCTGTTTGCCGGCGAGCATGTCTACAAGTGCAACGATCACGTCGCCGACGTCATCCGCGATGCCGGCGGGCTGCTCGGTCGCGGCAAGCTGGTGCACCGTTATCCGCATTCGTGGCGCTCGAAAAAGCCGCTGATTTTCCGCAACACGCCGCAGTGGTTTATTTCCATGGAAACTACCGGGCTCCGCGACAAGGCACTGAAGGCCATCGACGAGACCCGCTTCGTGCCTGCGTCGGGGCAGAACCGGCTGCGCGGCATGATCGCCGACCGCCCGGACTGGGTGGTTTCGCGTCAGCGCGCCTGGGGTGTGCCGATCACGGTTTTCGTCAACAAGGAAACCGGTGAGCCGTTGCGCGATCAGGCGGTACAGGACCGCATCAGCGAGGCCTTCAAGGCCGAGGGTGCCGATGCCTGGTTTGCCTCACCGCCGTCCCGCTTCCTCGGCTCCGACCGCAATCCCGACGATTACGAACAGGTCACCGATATTCTTGATGTCTGGTTCGACAGCGGCTCGACCCATGCCTTCGTGCTCGAAGATGGCCCCTGGGAAGGCTTGCAGTGGCCGGCCTCACTGTATCTGGAAGGCTCTGACCAGCATCGCGGCTGGTTCCATTCGTCGTTGCTGGAAAGCTGCGGCACGCGCGGACGCGCACCCTACGACGCCGTTCTGACGCATGGTTTCGTGATGGCCGAAGACGGTCAGAAAATGTCCAAATCCTTGGGGAATATCGTTGCCCCACAGGACGTCATGGACCAGTACGGCGCCGATATCCTGCGCATCTGGGTGGTCAATTCCGATTATTCGGAAGACCTCAGGATCGGCCCGGAAATCATCAAGCAGCAGGCGGATATCTATCGCCGACTGCGCAACACCATGCGCTATCTGCTGGGCAATCTTGACGGTTTCAACGAAGCCGAACGGGTCACCGATGTGGCGGCGATGCCGGAGCTGGAACGCTGGGTGCTGCACCGTATCCATGAAATGGACGCGGCGCTGCGCAAGGCCTGCGATGATTTCGATTTTCAGCCGTTCTTTGCCGAGCTGCACACCTTCTGTGCGGTCGATCTTTCGGCGTTCTATTTCGACATTCGCAAGGACACGCTGTATTGCGACCGCCCGGATTCCATCGCCCGTCGCTCGGCGCGAACGGTTCTCGACACGCTGTTCAGTCACCTGACGGCGTGGCTGGCACCGGTACTGTGCTTCACGGCCGAAGAAGCCTGGCTGACCCGCTTCCCGGCCACGTCGCCGACCAATTCGGTGCATTTGCGGACCTTCCCGGATGCCGATGCCGGCTGGGACAATGCCGTGCTGGCGGAAAAGTGGAACAAAGTCCGCAACCTGCGCCGTGCTGTAACCGGTGCACTTGAGGTTGCCAGAGCCAATAAAGTGATCGGTGCCAGCCTGCAGGCGCACCCGCAGGTCTTCGCCGCAGAGATCTATCGGCAGGCTTGCGAAGGGATTGATCCGGCTGAACTCTGCATCACGTCGGGCTTCACCTTCCGTGACGACGCGGCCCCTGCCGATGCGCACCGCCTTGATGATGTGCCCGATATCGCCGTCGTGGTCGAGAGAGCAGACGGCGAAAAGTGCGAGCGCTGCTGGAAGGTGCTCGACGAGGTTGGTGCCGATGTCGAACATCCGACGGTGTGCGGCCGCTGTGCCGATGCGGTCCGCCACTTCGAGCCGGCGGCAGCGTGAGCGGCGACAGTTCAGAGTCCAAGACTCCCGGACGACCGCTGGTCATGGCGGTTCTGATTGCCGCTGCGATCCTGATTTTCGACCAGTTGTCGAAATACTGGATTCTGAACAGCGTCATGCAGCCGCCCCGGACCATCGAAATAACATCGTTTTTCAATATTGTGCTGGCCTGGAACCGCGGCGTCAGCTTCGGCATGTTCAATACGGACAGTACCTATGGACCGATGCTGCTGACCGGTCTGGCGATCGGCATCGTTTGCGTTCTTGCCGTCTGGCTGTGGAAAGCCCAGACCCGCGTGACGGCGATATCGATTGCGCTGATCATCGGCGGGGCTGCCGGAAACGTCATCGACAGGCTGCAATACGGCGCCGTTGTTGATTTTCTCGATGTGCATGGCTTCGGTTATCACTGGCCGGCGTTCAATGTTGCCGATAGTGCGATTTGCGTTGGTGCCTCGATCTTGGTATTGGAGTCCTTGTTTAGACGTGGTGAAACGTCATAAACTTGGCGTTATCGCCGGTCTCAGTAGAAAAGCGGACATTTCGATGATGGTTCGACGGTTTATTGGCATTGCAATGATGTTGGCGCTGGCGCTCACGCTCAGTGCCTGCGAGTCTGCCAAAAAGGTGCTGAGCCACCAGAAGGACGCGCCGGACGAGTTCGTCGTCTATCAGCGTCCGCCGCTTAGCCTGCCGCCGGAATTCTCGCTCCATCCCCCTGATGCCGGCTCCAGCGGCCCGCAGGCAATTTCACCGACGGATCAGGCGCGTGCGGCGTTGCTGCAGCAAACTCCGCGACTCCGCGACCAGGTGCAAACGGATCCCAATCTCTCTGACGGTCTGAATGCCATCATGGCGAAAACCGGTGCCAGCACCGCAGACCCGTCGATCAGGGAAGTGGTCAATTCGGAAACCTCGATCCTGTCGAAAGAAGACAAGCGTCTGGCCGACAAAATGATCTTCTGGGTTGATGACAAGCCGTATCAGGGTACGGTCGTTGACGCCGAAAAGGAACAGCAGCGAATCCGCGAAACCCAGGCGCTGGGCAAGCCGATTACCGAAGGCGAAACACCACAGGTCAAGAAAACACGGGCCACCAAGGGCCTGCTGCAATTTTAAATTTTCGTAACCTTTGCGTGATTACCCCTGATTGGCATTGAACTGTTGGCGCTTCGGGTCAATATCAGTGACATGTCCAGATTTTACAGAAGCAGCCGATTTCTTGCCGCCCTGCTGATTGCCGGATGTATCCTGCCAGCTGCGGCAAAAGCCAAGATCTTCGATCCGGAAACCTTCACGCTCGGTAACGGCATGCAGGTCGTGGTGATTTCCAATCACCGCGCACCCGTTGTTCAGCATATGGTTTGGTACAAAGTCGGTTCCGCCGACGAGGCCCCCGGCGAGTCGGGGATCGCGCATCTGCTTGAACACCTGATGTTCAAGGGCACCGACAATCAGAAGCCCGGTGAATTTTCCGCCGCCGTCGCCAGAAACGGCGGTCAGGAAAACGCCTTCACCTCCTATGATCATACCGCCTATTACCAGACCATTGCCAAGGATCGCCTTGAAATGGTGATGCGCCTGGAAGCCGACCGCATGACGCATCTGCTGATTACGGCCAAGCAGGTAGCACCCGAACGCGATGTCGTTCTTGAAGAACGCCGCATGCGCGTCGACAACAATCCAAGCTCGCAACTGCGCGAACAGCTTAATGCCGCACTTTATCTCAACTATCCCTATCGTCGTCCGGTGATTGGCTGGGAGCACGAGATCAAGGCGCTCGATGTCGATCACATCCTGTCTTTCTATAAGCGCCATTATGCGCCCAACAATGCTGTTTTGATCGTCGAGGGCGATGTCACGATGGCGGAATTGAAGCCGCTTGCGGAAAAATATTACGGCATCATTCCGCGCGGTCCGGAGATTGTCCGCGAACGCACCATCGAGCCGCCTGCCCGTGCCGATCGCCGCCTGATCCTTGAACACGAACGCGTCACCCAGCCCGGCTGGAGCCGTCGTTATCTGGCACCGAGCTATCATTATGGCGATACCCAGCATGCCTATGCACTGCAGGTGCTCTCCGAAATCATCGGCGGCGGCCCGTCCAGCCGGTTGCACAAGAAACTGGTTGTCGATGATGCCATTGCCCTGTCGGCAGGGGCTTTCTATGACGCCGACGATATCGGTCCGTCAGTGTTCGGGTTTTACGCCACACCGAAACCGGGTGTCGATATGGCCAAGCTGGAAGTTGCGGTGATGCACGAGGTTGATGGCGTCTTGCGGGACGGCGTTACCGATCAGGAAGTCAGCGGCGCGATTAACCGGATGCGCAATGCTGCGGTTCTGGCAAAAGACGATTTCGGTACGGCGGCGCAGGAATTCGGCGCTGCCCTGACCAGTGGCGGAACTATTGATTCGGTCGAAAACTGGCTGCAGGAAATCGAAAAAGTGACCCCGGCCAGTGTCGCGGCAGCGGCCAAGAACGTCCTGCAGGGCACCCATAGCGTTACCGCCGAACTGCTGCCGAAACCGCAAAGTTGATGAAAATGTCTATATTTTTCAACCTTTTAAATCACCGCCTGCTCGCTTCGTTCGGCGTGCTCGCCCTGCTGTTCACACTGACGCTCGGCTCGGCACAGGCGGTTCAGGTCGAACGCGTCGTCAGCCCGGGCGGCATCGAAGCCTGGCTGATACAGGATCCGACAAATCCGGTGACGACCGTGAAACTGTCTTTCCGTGGCGGTGCCGCGCTTGATCCTGTCGGCAAGGAAGGGTTGGCCAATTTTGTTGCCTCGACGCTCGACGAAGGTGCTGGTGACATGGACAGCAGCGCTTTTCAGAAGGCGCTTGATGACCGCTCGATCTCGCTGCGCTTCAACAGCGGTCGCGACACCTTCCGGGGATCACTCAAGACCCTCAACAAATATCGCGATGATGCCTTTGAATACCTGCGTCTGGCCCTGAATGCACCGCGCTTTGATGCCGACCCGCTGACCAGAATCCGTGCCCAGATCGTTTCCGGGATCATGCAGAAGGGTGAAGACCCGTCGACGCTGGCCAGCAAGTCGATTTTCGAGACGGCCTTCAAGGGTCATCCCTATGCCCGCGAGTCGGACGGTACTCGTGACAGTGTCCTGTCGCTGACGCGCGATGATATGCAGACGTTCGTGACGCAAAGACTGGCCCGTGACAATCTGCTGATCGGTGTTGTTGGCGATATCGATGCGGAAACACTGAAGCGCTATCTCGACAAGACGTTCGGCACCCTGCCTGCGAAATCGACGCCATGGAAACTTGCCACCATCAAGCCGAAACTGAACGGCAGTCTGAAAGTCATCGATCAGGATGTGCCGCAAAGCGCGATCCAGTTCTCACAGCCAGGAATCAGCCGCGATGATCCGGATTTTTATACCGCCTATGTGCTCAACTACATCATCGGTGGCGGCGGCTTCGTTTCCAGACTGTATGACGAGGTTCGCGAAAAGCGCGGTCTGGCCTATTCGATCTATACCTATCTGATGCCGCTTGATGCTGGCGCGACGATCATGGGCGGTACCGGTACGGCCAATGCACGGGTCGGCGAAACCGTGGCGACGATCCGCGATGTCTGGAAGAAATTCGCCGACGCAGGGCCGACGCAGCAGGAACTGGATGATGCCAAGACGTATCTGACGGGTGCGTTTCCAATGCGCTTCACCTCGTCATCGGCGATTGCCGAAACCCTGATCGGCATGCAGGAAGATCATCTCGGCATTGATTATATCGACAAGCGCAACGGCTTTATTGAAGCGGTCAGCCTGAAAGACGCAAAACGGGTTGCGGCAAAACTCTATCAGCCGCAAAAGCTCAGCTTTGCCATTGCCGGCCGCCCGGCAGGTGTCACCCCCACCGAGTAACCGGTGCATTTGCGAGGTGGCACGCAGCGCCGGCTTTTGATACAAGTGCCGATGTCATTGATTTCCGAAACCGAGGCCTGGCGCACGCTCAATCATCTGCAGACTCAGATGCGCGGTGTGTCGCTCAACGATCTGTTCCGCACCGCGCCTGAACGCTCGGTGTCGTTCGCCCTCGCTTTTGATGACCTTTACATCGATTTTTCCCGCCAGCGTCTCAACGACGATGTGCTGAACGCCTTGCTGCAACTGGCCGAGATGGCCGACGTCCGGGGCTTTCTGCAGCGCATGGTGCGGGGCGATGTGATCAATTCAAGCGAAGGCCGCGCCGTGCTGCACACGCAAAGCCGTGGCACCGTCAGCGGCAATCCGGCACTGGCCAAAGAAACCGCAGACGCCGACCGGCGTTTGCAAAGCTTCACCGATGCCGTACACATCGGTAAAATCAGAAGTGCTACGGGCGAGCCGTTCCGCCATGTCGTCGCCATCGGCATCGGCGGCTCCGAACTGGGTCCGGCACTGGCGCTGGATGCACTTAAGGACGGCGTCGCCCGCAAGCTGGATGTGCGGGTGCTTGGCAACATCGACGGCATTGCCTTCAAGCGCGCCTTCGACGGTCTCGACCCCTCGGATACGCTGGTTGTCGTTATTTCCAAATCCTTCACGACGCCGGAAACCGCAACCAATGCCGATCTTGCAAGGCAGTGGATGCAGAACGGCGTCGGCGACAAGTGGGCCGATAATTTTGCCGTGGTCAGTGCCAATATTGCGGCGGCCTCGAAATTCGGTGTTGCCGCCGAGCGGGTTTTCCCGATGTGGGACTGGGTCGGCGGCCGCTATTCACTTTGGTCGGCGGTTGGCCTGCCGGTGGCGCTGGCCTTCGGCTGGTCGGTGTTCAGCGAAATCCGCGAAGGGGCCCGGGCCATGGACCGGCATGTTCTGGAAACACCACTGCGGGAAAATGCCGCCGCCCTGCTGGCCCTGCTGACGATCTGGAATGCCAGCTTTCTCGGCTACGCCGCCCAGGCCTGCGTGCCTTACGATACCCGGCTGGCGCTGCTTGTCGATCATCTGCAGCAGCTCGAGATGGAAAGCAACGGCAAGCGGGTCACGCTGGCCGGCGAGAGCGTCGATTATGCCACTCAGCCGGTCGTCTTCGGCGGCGTCGGCGTCAACGTGCAGCACGCCTTTTTTCAGCAACTGCATCAGGGCACCACATCGGCGCCGCTTGATCTGCTGTTGTCGGCAACGGCACTGACCGGTGACAGCGCCGTGCACGAACAGCTGGTCGCTGCGGCGCTGGCCCAGGTCGATGCACTGGCCTTCGGGCGCGAAAACATTGCCGAGCCGCACCGTCATTATCCCGGCAACCGTCCTTCAACTCTGATCGTCTACAAGGATTTGCGCCCCGCCGTGTTCGGCAAGCTGGTGGCCCTTTATGAGCACAAGACGGCGATAGCCGGGGCCATCTGGGGCATTAATTCGTTCGATCAATGGGGCGTCGAACTGGGCAAAACCCTGAGCCGGGAGATCGGCCCGATGCTCGCCGATCCGGCCACGGCCACGTCTTCGCTGGCGCCGGTGATAAGCGCCATCCGGCGGATGCAGAAGCCATGACGATCCGCCGCCTGCCGGAAACGCTGGTCAACCAGATCGCCGCCGGCGAGGTGGTCGAGCGGCCGGCCTCGGCGGTCAAGGAGCTGGTTGAAAATGCCATCGACGCCGGTGCCGGGCGCATCGACGTGGTGACTCGTGATGGCGGCCAGACCTCGATTTCAGTCACCGACGACGGTGCCGGCATGACCTCGGACGAGCTGCTGCTGGCGGTCGAGCGGCACGCCACCTCGAAGCTGCCCGATGATGATCTGACGGCGATTGCGACGCTTGGTTTTCGCGGTGAAGCATTGCCGTCTATCGGCTCGGTCAGCCGCATGACGATGACCAGCCGCAACGCCGGCTCGGACGGGGCGTGGGCGATCCGCGTCGAAGGCGGGCGCATCAGTCCGCCGGAACCGGCAGCCCATTCCATCGGTACACGCATAGAGGTGCGTGATCTTTTTTATGCGACACCGGCTCGCCTGAAATTTCTCAAGACTCCCCGCGCCGAGCAGGCCCGTATTGTTGAAGTGATGCAGCGGCTGGCGATGGCGCACCCTGAAATCGCCTTTACCCTGAACGACGGCAACCGCGATACCCTGAAGCTGCCGGCAGCGACGGGCGATCTTTTCGATGCGCGGCTGGAAAGGCTGGGCGCGATCATGGGCAAGGGCTTCCATGAAAACGCCTTTGCCATCAATGCCGAGCGTGAAGGCTATAGCCTTACCGGCTATGCCAGTGTGCCAACCTTCAACCGCGGCAACGCTGCCATGCAGTTTCTGTTCGTCAACGGTCGTCCTGTCCGCGACAAGCTTTTGCTGGGCGCTGTGCGGGGTGCTTACCGCGAGTTTCTGGCCTCAGATCGGCATCCGCTACTGGCGCTGTTTCTGGAATTGCCGGCACGGCATCTCGACGTCAATGTGCACCCGGCCAAGATCGAAGTCAGGTTCCGTGACGCAGGCATGGTGCGAGGCCTGATCGTCGGCGCACTGCGACATGGCCTCGCAGAAGCCGGACACCGGGCTTCGACGACGGTATCGGATGCGGCACTGGGAGCGTTCAGATCGGGCAGCCTGCCGCTGGGCCGACCGGGCAGTGGTAGTGCCGGCGGTGGTTATGCCTTTCGCCCCGATCCTTATCCGCGACCGGGGCTTTCGGACCGCGCACAGGATTTCTATCGCCCGCTGGATGGTTTCGACGGCGCCCCCTCGGCCCGCATGGAAGCCGATGATGCTGGTGATCAAGGCGCGCAGGTGCAGGATCATCCCTTGGGCGTTGCCCGCGCCCAGCTGCACCAGACCTATATCGTCGCACAGACTGCCGACGGCATTGTCGTGGTCGACCAGTACGCGGCGCACGAGCGTCTGACCCAGGAAAAGATCAAGACGGCGATGGCCGCCGGTGGCGTGCAGCGGCAGCTTTTGCT